>Ga0307934_1000018_pt1 | contig 117340 bp, 82 predicted proteins | sample OrgLakmetageno90_FD_201838 | JGI IMG/M metagenome (GOLD analysis project Ga0307934, IMG submission 201838) | Saline water microbial communities from Organic Lake, Antarctica - #90 | ecosystem: Environmental > Aquatic > Non-marine Saline and Alkaline > Saline | place: Antarctica: Organic Lake...
CGTAATCTGTAAACTCGCCAAAATACTTCGTAATCGCCGCTGTCAGCGTCGTTTTACCATGGTCAACGTGACCGATTGTGCCGATATTTACGTGCGGCTTATCCCGCTTGAATTTTTCCTTACCCATCGTCTTATCCTTTCAAAAATAATCTTATCTTATGCGCCCATTGAGGCTTTGACTTCGTCAGCCACGTTTTTCGGCACTGGTTCATAATGATCAAACTGCATTGTGTACTGGGCACGGCCCTGTGACATTGAACGCAATGTATTGATATAACCGAACATGCTGGCAAGAGGAACCATCGCTGTCACGACTTTTGCGTTACCACGATCTTCCATACCTTGGATCATGCCGCGGCGGCTGTTCAGATCACCAATAATATCGCCCATGTAATCTTCAGGTGTCACAACTTCGACCTTCATCATCGGCTCAAGCAATTGTGCGCCCGCCTTTGTCATGGCTTCACGGAAAGCGGCCTTGGCAGCAATTTCAAAAGCCATCACAGACGAGTCAACATCATGATACGCGCCGTCAATCAGGCGGACTTTAAAGTCAAGCACCGGGAAGCCGGCAACAATGCCTGTTTCTTTGGCTTGCTCAATACCTTTTTGAACTCCGGGGATATATTCTCTTGGAATATTACCGCCGACAATTTCGCTTTCAAAGATGAAGCCTGAACCAGTTTCACCAGGCTCAAAGACAACAGTCATACGCGCGAACTGACCAGAACCACCTGTTTGCTTTTTGTGGGTGTAATCAATTTCGGCAACTTTTGTGATTGTCTCGCGATAGGCAACCTGCGGCGCGCCGATATTGGCTTCAACCTTAAATTCGCGCTTCATACGATCGACGAGAATATCAAGGTGAAGTTCACCCATACCTTTTAGAATTGTCTGGCCACTTTCATGGTCAACAGAAACGCGGAAAGACGGATCTTCTGCAGCCAGTCTTTGCAAGGCTTGTGACATTTTCTCTTGGTCAGCCTTCGTTTTTGGCTCAACCGCAATCTCGATCACAGGCTCTGGAAATTCCATACGTTCAAGAACAATTGGCGCATCTGTTGCACAAAGCGTATCGCCTGTCGTTGTCTCTTTCAAACCGACGAGCGCAACAATATCGCCCGCACTGGCTTCTTTAATCTCTTCACGTGAGTTTGAGTGCATTAGCAACATGCGGCCAATGCGCTCGCGTTTGCCTTTAACAGTGTTAATGGCATAAGAACCTGATTCAAGGCGACCTGAATAAACACGTACAAATGTCAGTGAGCCCACAAATGGATCATTCATGATTTTGAACGCCAGCGCGCTAAATGGCTCTTCATCAGTCGGCATACGCTTGTCCGGCTCATCACTATCAACTTTCAAGCCTTTAACAGCGCCGACATCAATGGGGGATGGCAGATAATCAACAACCGCATCCAGCATCGGCTGAACACCTTTATTTTTAAACGCTGTACCGCAGATAACAGGAACAAACGCACTAATCATCGTACCCTTACGAATACATTTTTTCAATGTTGCCATGTCTGGCTCTGTGCCATCAAGATAGGCTTCCATCGCCGCATCATCATGCTCAACAGCCAATTCAATTAATTTCTCGCGATACTCAAGAGCCTTTTCCATGAGATCAGCAGGAATGTCTTCTTCATGGTATGAAGCGCCCAATGTTTCCGCATCCCAAATAACCGCCTTCATCTTCACAAGATCAATGACGCCCAAAAAATCACTTTCGGCGCCAATCGGCAACTGAATCGGCAAAGGCACGGCGCCAAGGCGATCAACAATCATTTTGACTGTGTTGTAGAAATCCGCGCCAATTTTGTCCATTTTATTGACAAAACACATACGCGGCACTTTGTATTTATCAGCTTGACGCCAGACTGTTTCGGTTTGTGGCTCAACGCCTGCATTCGCATCAAAAACAGCGATCGCGCCATCAAGAACGCGCAATGAACGCTCAACTTCAATTGTGAAGTCAACGTGTCCGGGCGTGTCAATGATGTTTAAGCGGAATGTCTCGTCCGGCGCAACGCCGTCTTGAGGACCTTTCCAAAATGTTGTTGTCGCCGCAGATGTAATCGTAATGCCACGCTCTTGCTCTTGCTCCATCCAGTCCATCGTCGCCGCGCCATCATGCACTTCGCCGATTTTGTGGGATTTACCAGAGTAATAAAGAATCCGCTCTGTCGTCGTTGTCTTGCCCGCGTCAATGTGGGCCATTATTCCGAAGTTGCGGTATCTATCAATTGGGGTTTCGCGTGTCATTATTATTATTTCCTCAAACTTTAAATTCTATTACCAGCGATAATGCGCAAAGGCACGGTTCGCTTCTGCCATTTTATGAACTTCTTCGCGTTTTTTGGAAGACGCACCGCGCTCATTAATCACATCCAAAATTTCGCCTGACAGACGTTCCATCATTGTGTTTTCGCTACGCTTACGCGCCGCGCCGATCAACCAGCGAATGGCAAGGGCCTGACGGCGTACAGGGCGAACCTCAACAGGAACCTGATATGTCGCACCACCAACACGGCGTGAACGAACTTCAACTTCAGGCTCAAGCTTTTTCAAAGCAAGTTTAAAACCAGCCATGCCTTTACCCTGTTTCAAATCTGCAGGGTCGATGCCATCGAAGCTTTCATTGGTCAATTTCTTGTCGAGCATTTCAAGCGCACCGTAAACGATACGCTCGGCAACAAACTTTTTGCCGTCCAGCATCAAGTTATTGATGAATTTTGATAATAGGAGATCACCGAACTTAGGATCGGGCAAAATCTCTCTTTTCTCTGCACTGTGTCTACGTGACATATTTTATAAACTCCTGAATTACTTCGGACGCTTCGCGCCGTAGCGGCTACGTGCCTGTTTTCTATCTTTGACGCCTTGTGTATCGAGCGTACCGCGAATAACTGTGTAACGAACACCGGGCAAATCTTTTACACCGCCGCCGCGCACCAGCACAACCGAGTGCTCTTGCAAATTGTGACCTTCACCGGGGATATAGCAAATCACTTCTTTTCCTGTGGAAAGACGAACCTTGGCAACCTTACGGAGCGCTGAGTTCGGCTTTTTCGGTGTTGTTGTATAAACGCGGGTACAAACGCCGCGTGCTTGTGGCTGTCCACCCAAAGCGCGTTTTTTACTCGGCTTCATTGCTTTTTTGCCGCCCTTCACGCGGGGCTTACGTACTAATTGTTGTATAGTTGGCATCTCGCCGTCACTCCTTCATCAATATATAAGGCATCAATCTAAAACTGTTCTTTTCGGATGGCTGGCACAATCAATCGATTGCGTTACGTACAATTAAACAGAATAAAATCCATGACTGCGTCCCGAGAAGACAGGACCGCTTTGCGGATTTTTGTTTTGGTACGCCAAATTGCGATTCTTTACAAAATCACTATTTTAAACGAGCTGCGTCTAAACACTCTGTAAAATAAGGGAAATTGCCCTTTATCATCGCGTCGCTTACAGCCAGCCCATCCATGTTCGAACGCGCGGAATATACATGCCCCCCTATACCTCGTCAAGCTTTCTTTCCAAAAAACTTCACGAAATATGAAAATCATAATTTTGCGAAGCCTTATATTATTATGGTAAAGTTTTACTTAATAAATAAAAATAAACGTGTGTGTGTATGACAGAAACAAATAAGGATGGTCAAGGCCGTCTTAAAAATGTGCGTAAAGCGCTGCTGAACAGTAGTGCGACACATTGGTTTCAGGAAAAAATGCGCGTGCCCGACGCGCTCATTCAGTTTTTTCGCGCAACCAGCGACCCTTCTAAAGAAGACCCGGATTTACAACATATTTCAAATCCTTATCGCTATGCTAAAGAACGCTTGAACAAGATCTGGCGCGGCAAAGAAGCCTATGACAACGTTAGCACCTCGCCTGTTACTCCATCGCCTGTGAGCAGCCTTACGAGCATGCGTGGCGCCCTGACAGCTTACTGGACGAGCGAGCGCTGGGCGCAAGGCTGGATGGCCACAGGCGCGACCATCGGCCTGACAACACTCACAGCAGCCAACGCAGTCTGGATGGCAGAAGCGGTTGCGGGTGTTGCCAGTTCTGTTGCCCAGCTGGTGAACCCCACCGCTGAGAACCAAACCGAAATGATTGTCGACAGTATTCAAACCCTTGCTTTATTCGGCGGCGTTCAAATCGGCAGTGTTTGGGGGATGTTTCGCCTGCGCGGTTTTATTGAGCGCGATATGAGCCACTGGATGCGCTCACGCTTTAAAGAAGCCGCCCTTGAAAATCCGGATATGGTGCAGCGTTTAACCCATAATACAGATCGCAAAATCGCTGGGGGTGTTGATTCGGAAGAAAATACCGCGCAAGATATTGATTTATTGCCTGACAGCCCGCATGAACGGATCGGTCAAGCTCCCGAACAAATGGCGCGTAATGTCATGAATATGATGGTGGGCAGTTGGGCGGCCGTGGCGACATCGGCCTTTGTTGCCGCAGCTTTGATTGAGAAATCCGTACCTGTTCCGCTTCTGGATGAGCTGGGCGACAAAATCAACAGCCTATTTCCTGCAGGGACAGTTGATTTCATGCCGGGCGAATATGGTACCGCTGTTGCCGCCGCTATGGTCATCACTGGCTATCTAGGAATCACTGTACCCACCGGGCTTTCGATCACGAAACAACTCGAAGAAAATTTCAAAAAAATGCAGGCTGCCAGTGGCAAGATGAGCGAAACTCTTGTGCACTTATTCCAGCGCGGCGAGTCGATTGCCGCCTCTCAAGGCCACGAAGCCTTTAAAACCACCCTTGAAAATCATATTGACGAAGTGCGTGAAATCCATGGTGACCAAAATAAAAAAATGAGCAATTACTATGCCTTCATGGGTACACACAGCTTTGTCGGTTATAATATTATCTCGCTGATTCCTGCGCTTGCGCCATTATATAAAGCAGGCGGTCAAGCGATCTCCGTTGACCCTGTCAAAACCATTTTTGAAACGCAAGGCCTTGTTGGCGCTCTGCTGTCTTCAATGTCTAGTGTGATCGAAATTTTGCCTTCGCTAGCGGAAATGAAATCGGCCGCCTCCCGCATCACCGACATGGCAAACCATTTTGAATTAGCCTCAGACAAGCAAGCCTTTTACGCATTATCAGGTATTCATGAATTTAAAAACCCAGCTTTGCTGGACGATGAATGCGGCTTGGCACTGAAAATAAATAACTTACACCTGATGCATCGCGGACAAGAGGCGGCTTTTGTAAGCTTCCCCAAGGTTCAAATCGCCCAAAATGACTGGGTTCATGTCAGCGCGCCTCCAGGGCAGGGGAAAAGCTCATTTATAAAATCCGTTGCAGGGCTGTGGCCTTACGGGCGCGGTGACATTGCCATGCATGAGGGGGCGCAACTTTTTTATACCCATCAAAAAACCGATATCGTCCCCAATCAATCGCTCGCTCATCAATTAATGGTTGGACAGCCTTATGATCCAAACGATCCGCTAACACAAACCATGCGCGATGATATGCGCATCGCTCTCAGCGAAGCCGGTCTTGGCGATTATGCAGATCAGCTTGACGACAAAGGCATTGCTGGCAAAACATGGGATAAAACACTTTCAGGTGGACAACAGCAACGCCTTGTTCTGGCTCGTATTTTATACCAAAAGCCCGATATATTGCTTTTAGATGAACCAACCTCTGAACTTGATATCCACGGTAAAGACGCGTTTTTTTCTGCACTCAAAAACCATTGTCCCGATTCCACAATTATAGCCATCACCCATGACGGCAAAACGCCGCAAGATATGAGCGGACTGCTTTATTTTAACAAACGCTTATCAATCGAAAATAATGTCGGCACTTTATCATGCCTTGAAAGCGCTGATATGAGCGATAAGCAGGACGATACATCCTTTGTGAAAACAGACACAATTGGCCCTCCCGCCAAAGACTTATAAAAACGCCTGTCAAAATATTAAGAAAAACAGACAAAGAAAAGGCCCGGCTTTCACCGGACCTTTTCAAAACTTTCCTACCAAAAGCGCGTTATGCGTTTGCGGCGCGTGTTTCCTCAAGCAATGAATCGCCTTCGTCGGGAAGCGCTTCGCCCGCTTCTTCATGGGAGAGGGCTTCAGCTTGCTGCTGGGCGGCGATCGCGATTTGGTCACGATCAGCGGCCAGTTTGCGTACCTGATTGACGTAAGCGCCCGTACCCGCAGGGATCAAACGACCCACGATGACGTTCTCTTTGAGGCCAATCAGCTTATCCATCTTGCCTTGTGTGGCGGCTTCGGTCAGGACACGTGTTGTTTCCTGGAACGATGCGGCAGAGATGAACGAGCGTGTCTGCAAGCTGGCTTTTGTAATCCCCTGCAAGACAGGACGGCCTTCAGGCGGCAATTTACCGTTTGCAATGTATTTTTGTACATCATGCTCAAACTCTTCACGATCAACCTGTTCGCCCATCAAATATGTCGTATCGCCTGTTTTGGTGATTTCGACTTTTTGCAGCATCTGGCGTGAAATGACTTCGATATGTTTGTCATTAATTTTCACGCCCTGCAGACGGTAAACATCCTGAATTTCGTTTACAAGATACGCGGCCAAGGCCTCGACACCCATAACATCCAAAATATCGTGCGGTACAAGTGCACCATCCAATAGCGGATCACCTTTACGTACGAAATCGCCTTCCTGAACGGCCAAATGGCGACCTTTAGGAATTAGATATTCCGAGTTTTCACTCTTGCCATCGGCAGGCTTCACGATGATACGGCGCTTAGATTTATAATCCTTGCCAAATTCAACCTGACCGTCGATTTCAGAGATAACCGCGAAATCTTTCGGACGACGCGCTTCAAACAATTCCGCAACCCGTGGCAGACCACCTGTAATATCACGCGTTTTCGATGTTTCGCGTGGAATACGGGCGATAATATCACCAGCTTTGACTTCTTGGCCGTTCTCAACCGACAAGACCGCATCTACAGACATGTAATAGTTTGCAGGCAAGCCGTTTGGAAGCTGAATCACTTTGCCTTTTTTATCAAGCAATGAAATACGCGGTTTCAAATCGCCGCCCTTCGGCTGGCTGCGCCAGTCAACAACCACTTTAGAACTAATGCCTGTGGCTTCATCCATTTGCTCTGACATCGACACATTTTCAACGAGGTCATAATAATGCGCGATACCGTCTTTTTCCGTGATAATCGGAATTGTGAACGGGTCCCAATCGGCAAGCTTGTCGCCGGCTTTGGTTTTCACGCCATCTTCGACCAACAGGCGCGAGCCATACGGAAGACGATGTGACATTTTCTCATTGCCTTTGGAATCAACAACCAACACTTCCGTGTTCCGGCTCATGACAATCGAGATACCTTCGGAGTTTTTAACAACGTTTTCGTTACGCACTTCGATTTTGCCATCAACAGGCGCTTCAACAGAGTTTTTCTCTGCCCCGCGCTGCGCTGCGCCGCCAATGTGGAATGTCCGCATTGTTAGCTGCGTGCCCGGTTCACCAATAGACTGCGCCGCCATAACACCGGCCGCTTCGCCCATATTGACCATCGCGCCACGCGCCAGATCACGTCCATAACATTTCACGCACATGCCGCCAACAGTCTCGCAAGTCAGCGCAGAGCGCACTTTCAGCTCGTCAACACCGGCTGTTTCAATCGCTTCGGCAATCACTTCGTCGATCATTTCACCGGCTTTGACCAAAACCTCACCGCTCAAAGGATGCTTGACGTCTTCAGGCGTTGTACGACCCAAAATACGTTCGGCGAGCGAAACAACAACATCGGCGCCATTCATAACAGCGGCGATTGTAATGCCGTTTTCTGTGCCACAATCTTCCTCGGTAATCACCGCATCTTGCGCCACATCAACCAAACGACGTGTCAGATAACCTGAGTTCGCTGTTTTCAGCGCCGTATCCGCAAGACCTTTACGCGCCCCGTGGGTGGAGTTGAAATATTCCAAAACCGAAAGGCCTTCTTTAAAGTTTGAAATAATCGGTGTTTCAATGATCTCGCCTGATGGCTTGGCCATTAAACCACGCATACCGGCCAGCTGACGAATCTGCGCCGCACTGCCACGCGCGCCAGAGTGCGCCATCATGTAAATCGAGTTCAAAACGCCGCCCGAGATATCAGAAATATCTTTCATCATCGCATCAGTAACATCATCGGTACATTTGGACCAGATATCGATCACTTTGTTATATTTCTCGCCTTTGGTAATCAAGCCGTCCATATATTGTTGCTCGAATTCTTTGACGCGTTCTGTCGCATCCGCAACCAACACTTCTTTGGCTTTGGGAATAACCATGTCGTCCTTACCGATAGAAATACCGGCTGTACACGCATAGCGGAAACCAAGCTTCATCATACGGTCACAGAAAATCACTGTGTCTTTTTGACCACAATAACGATAGACCTGATCGATCAGGTTCGAGATCTCTTTCTTGGTCAAAATCTGGTTGATCATGCCAAACGGCACTTCAGGGTGTCGCGGCAAAAGCTCTGAAATCAGCATACGACCCGGCGTTGATTCAACGATTTCGGTAAAGCGATTACCGTCCGCATCAACATTTTCATAGCGTGATTTGATTTTCGCATGAAGCGAGACCACACCCGCGGTCAGCGCGTGCTGAATTTCACCAGGACCACGGAAAATCATGCCTTCGCCCTTTTGATCTTCAAGCTCGATCGAGAGGTAATAAAGACCCAAAACGATATCCTGCGATGGCACAATAATCGGCTTGCCGTTTGCAGGTGAGAGGATGTTGTTTGTAGACATCATCAAGCAGCGCGCTTCAAGCTGTGATTCAATAGACAGCGGCACGTGAACAGCCATTTGGTCGCCATCGAAATCGGCGTTAAAGGCGGTGCAGACGAGCGGGTGAAGCTGGATCGCTTTACCTTCGATCAAAGTCGGCTCAAAGGCCTGAATGCCCAAACGGTGCAATGTCGGCGCGCGGTTTAGCATAACAGGATGCTCGCGGATCACTTCTTCCAAAATGTCCCACACTTCGGGGCGCTCTTTTTCGACCATCTTCTTGGCGGCTTTGACGGTTGTCGCCATGCCGTAAATTTCTAGTTTGTGATAAATAAACGGCTTAAACAGTTCGAGCGCCATTTTCTTGGGCAAACCACATTGATGGAGTTTGAGCGATGGCCCAACCACGATCACAGAACGACCGGAGTAATCCACGCGCTTTCCAAGAAGGTTTTGACGGAAACGACCCTGCTTGCCTTTAAGCATGTCTGAAAGTGATTTCAGCGGGCGCTTGTTTGCGCCTGTAATCACGCGGCCACGACGACCATTATCAAACAACGCATCAACAGCTTCTTGCAGCATTCTTTTCTCGTTACGCACAATAATGTCGGGCGCGCGCAGCTCGATCAAGCGGCGCAAACGGTTGTTACGGTTAATCACGCGGCGATACAGATCGTTCAAATCTGATGTCGCAAAGCGGCCACCATCAAGCGGCACGAGAGGGCGCAATTCAGGGGGAAGAACAGGAACAGCGTCCAAAATCATCCATTCAGGGCGCGTGCCTGATTCAATGAAAGCTTCCAAAAGCTTGATGCGTTTGACAAGCTTTTTACGCTTGGCTTCGGAATTTGTCTCTTTAAGGTCAACTTCGCAAGTTGCGAGTTCGCTCTCAAGGTCAATATCGGACAAAAGCTCTTTGAGGGCTTCAGCGCCAATGCCGGCGCGGAAAGATTCATCGCCAAACTCGTCTTGCGCGTCCATGAATTCTTCTTCGGTCAAAAGCTGACGCTCTTTGAGCGAGGTTAGACCTGGATCAATCACGATGTACGATTCAAAATAAAGCACTTTTTCCAGCGCTTTGAGGGTCATGTCCATCATCAAACCGATACGTGAAGGCAAAGACTTCAAGAACCAGATATGGCAAACAGGAGCGGCGAGATCAATGTGACCCATGCGCTCACGGCGGACTTTGGTTAATGTGACTTCAACGCCGCACTTCTCGCAGATAATACCTTTATATTTCATGCGCTTATATTTGCCGCACAAACATTCATAATCCTTGATCGGGCCAAAGATTTTAGCACAGAATAAGCCATCTTTTTCCGGCTTGAATGTCCGGTAGTTGATGGTTTCGGGCTTTTTCACCTCGCCGAACGACCAGCTTTTGATCTGATCCGGACTGGCAATGGAAATCCGTATGGAATCAAATGACTGTGGGCCGCTTGGTTGGCCAAATAAGTTCATAAGTTCATTCATTTTCTGTGCCTTCTTCTTTTTAAGTGTCTTTATAAAATATTATCTTTATCGCTAAACAATTCGTGTCACGTTGATATAACGCGGCGTCGATTGTGGCGTGTCTTTGACCACATTGCCTTCAACATGGCCGCCCATGCCAACGCCCGGCATTTGTTTGGCGAAATCTTCTTTTAACGCAAACACAACATCGCCGATTGAATTCACGGTTTGGCCAAGCTTACATAATGTTTCAACACGGATAGAGGCGCCGCCTTTTTCCATTGCTATCACTGTTCCGCCGAAATGACCTTTTAAATCAATCATGTTTAACGCATCTCCAAAACAGGCATCGTGGCCTGCTCATTCACTGAGGCAACTGCCAAACGAAGTGTTTCCTGCTCTGCCGGCTCTAAACGAACCTTAATCATCAAAGGCGCGCCCTCATCATGGACGACTTCACCGAATTTTCCGGTGATGCCTTTGATTAATGATGTCGCCGTGGCGACATCATCCGGTGTTGCCGGCACTAAGAAACTACTAAAGCGCATCGTTTACTCAGCCTCTGTTTTCACGTCGTTCGCGTTGCTCTGCTTCAAATCAACATTCAGGCCAAGCGCTTTGAGTTCTTTGGTCAAAACGTTAAAGCTCTCCGGAATACCGATCTCGAAATTATCTTCACCGCGCACAATCGCCTCATAAACTTTAGAGCGACCGGCCACGTCATCAGATTTCACCGTCAACATTTCCTGCAATGTGTGCGCCGCGCCATAAGCTTGTAGCGCCCACACTTCCATCTCACCAAAGCGCTGGCCACCGAACTGAGCCTTACCACCAAGCGGCTGCTGTGTGACAAGAGAATACGGACCGATAGAACGGGCGTGGATCTTGTCATCAACCAAGTGATGAAGTTTCAGCATGTAAATGTAGCCGACTGTGACAGGGCGGGCAAATTTCTCGCCCGTGCGACCGTCTGAAAGCGTTACCTGACCTGTTTGGTCAAGCCCGGCTTCTTTCAGCAAAATGTTGATGTCAACCTCATGCGCGCCATCAAAAACAGGCGTGGCCATCGGTACGCCATCGCGAAGATTATTCGCCATTTCGACCATTTGCACATCATCCAGCTTGGCAACACGCTCGTTAAAGTCGCGCTCGCCATAGGCATCTTTCAACTTGGCTTTCAAAGTGTTCATTTCGGCTTCTTTGACGCTATCGCGATCAATCGAGTCCACAATGTCACCAATTTGCTTACCAAGAGTGGCAGATGCCCAGCCCAAATGTGTTTCCAAAATCTGACCCACATTCATACGTGAGGGAACACCAAGCGGGTTCAATACGATGTCAACCGGCGTACCATCTTCTGTGTAAGGCATGTCTTCAACAGCCATAATGCGCGAAACCACACCTTTGTTACCATGACGACCAGCCATTTTATCACCAGGCTGCATTTTACGCTTCACAGCTACGAAGACTTTGACCATTTTCATCACGCCGGGCATGAGTTCATCGCCACGCTGTAGCTTTTCAACCTTGTTTTCAAAGCGATGCTTGAGGGCTTCAACAGCTTCATCGAATGTCTTAGAAAACGCTTCGATTTCTTCCATGCGGGTCTCGTTCTCAACCGCAATTTGGCGCCACAAACCATGACGAACCGTGTCAAGATCAGCAGTTGTCAGCTTATCGCCTTTTTTGACCTTCATTTCTTTGGGGCCGGAAACAAGTTTTTCACCTGTGAGCATGTCTTTCAGGCGGCTATAGTAGCCTTCTTCCAGAATTGCGCGCTCATCGTCTCTATCTTTAGCCAAACGCTCGATCTCTTCTTGTTCGATTGACAAGGCACGGGCATCTTTGTCCACGCCGCGACGGTTAAAGACACGAACTTCAACGATTGTGCCACTAGCACCAGGGGGGAGGCGAAGCGATGTATCTTTGACATCGGCTGCTTTCTCACCAAAAATCGCACGGAGCAATTTTTCTTCCGGCGTCATCGGGCTTTCGCCTTTTGGTGTCACTTTACCGATCAAGATATCACCGGGGTGAACTTCGGCGCCGATATGGACAATGCCTGATTCATCAAGGTGACGCAGAGCTTCTTCACCCACATTTGGAATATCGCGGGTGATTTCTTCTGTACCAAGCTTGGTATCACGCGCCATCACTTCAAATTCTTCAAGGTGGATGGATGTGTAAACATCATCACGCACGATGCGCTCGGAAAGCAAAATCGAATCTTCGAAGTTGTAACCATTCCATGGCATGAACGCGACCAGCACGTTACGACCAAGGGCAAGCTCGCCAAACTGTGTAGACGGGCCATCGGCGATAATATCGCCTTCTTTGATCTGGTCACCCACTGTCACAAGCGGACGCTGGTTGATACATGTATTTTGGTTTGAACGCTGGAATTTATGCAGTTTGTAAATATCAACCACAGGATCGTCATTGCGTGTGCGCTCTGAGGCCTGAATCACGATTCTCATTGCATCGACTTTAGTCACAGTACCTGTGCGCTTGGCTGTAATTGTTGCGCCTGAATCGCGGGCAACCGTGGCTTCCATGCCCGTACCAACGAGTGGTGCATCAGCGCGCAAAAGCGGCACAGCCTGACGCATCATGTTCGAGCCCATCAAAGCACGGTTCGCATCATCATTTTCAAGGAATGGAATAAGCGAAGCCGCAACAGAAACGATCTGTTTTGGTGAAACGTCAATAAATTCGATTTGATCCGGCGTTGCCATCAGGTTTTCACCCGCTTGACGACACGAAACAAGATCCGCCACAAATTTACCGCCCTTATCCAAATCAGCATTTGCCTGCGCAATCGTGTATTTAGCTTCTTCCATGGCAGACATATAAATAACTTCGTCTGTCACATTACCCTCGCTCACGCGGCGATACGGGCTTTCGATAAAGCCATATTGGTTGACGCGCGCAAATGTAGAGAGCGAGTTAATCAAGCCAATATTGGGGCCTTCCGGTGTTTCAATTGGGCAAATACGGCCATAATGCGTGGGGTGCACGTCACGAACTTCAAAGCCTGCGCGCTCACGCGTTAGACCACCCGGCCCAAGCGCCGAAAGACGACGTTTATGTGTAATCTCAGACAGCGGATTTGTTTGATCCATAAACTGCGATAGCTGTGATGAGCCGAAGAACTCACGCACAGCGGCTTGCGCTGGCTTTGAGTTAATCAAATCATGCGGCATGTACGTGTCGATATCAACAGACGACATACGCTCGCGGATCGCGCGCTCCATACGGAGCAAGCCAACACGAACTTGGTTTTCCATCAATTCACCAACCGAACGAACACGGCGGTTGCCTAAGTTATCAATATCATCGACTTCGCCAAGACCGTCTTTGAGGCCATGGAGATATTTCAAAATCGCGAGCATGTCTTCCTTGCGAAGGACACGCATTTGGTCGTCTGCATCCAGATCAAGGCGCGCATTCATTTTCACGCGGCCAACAGGCGAGAGGTCATAACGCTCCGGATCAAAGAAAAGCGAAGCGAACAAGGCTTCGGCTGATTCAACCGTTGGCGGCTCGCCCGGGCGCATGACGCGGTAAATATCGATCAACGCTTCTTCGCGTGTATCACATTTATCAATTTCCATTGTGTTGCGGATATAAGGGCCGACATTGACATGGTCAATCGCCAAAAGCGGCAAGGAAGATACACTCATCTCTTGAAGTTGCGCCACATCTTCTTCGCTCAGCTCATGTCCGGCTTCGAACAGAACCTGACCTGTTGTCTCATCAAAAATATCAACCGCGATATATTGGCCAATAAGCTGCTCGTCTTGAACCAGCATCTCTTTAAGGCCGCCTTCAATAAGCTGCTTGGCTTTGCGCGGTGTCATTTTGTCGCCTTCTTCGGCAACCGCCTTGCCTGTTTTGGCATCAATCAAAGCTGATGTCAGCTTTACGCCGCGCATACGGTCGGCATCAAATGATGTCTTCCAGCCTTTTTTATCTTTGCTGTAAACAATCTGGTCATAAAATGTGCCAAGAATTTCTTCATTGGACATGCCTTGAACCATTAACGGATCAACCGGCTCGTCATTTTGCTCACATTTCATGCGGTAGCTGGCTGTCTCGTCACTATCAAGCGCGCGCATCAAAGTTGTCACCGGCAATTTACGACGACGGTCAATACGGACATTCATGTTGTCTTTGGCATCAAACTCAAAATCAAGCCATGAGCCGCGATAAGGAATGACGCGCGAAGTGAACAAAAACTTACCGGAGACGTGCGTTTTGCCGCCATCATGGTCAAAGAAAACGCCCGGGCTACGGTGCATTTGCGAAACGATCACGCGCTGCGTGCCGTTCACGATGAAAGTGCCTTCATCTGTCATCAATGGCATATCAACCATGTAAACATCTTGCTCTTTAATATCGCGGATAGAGCGCAAGCCCGTATCTTCGTCAACATCAAAGACAGAGAGGCGTAACGTAACGCGCAAGGGCGCCGAATATGTCATGTCGCGCTGGCGACATTCATCGGTGTCATATTTGGGCTCTTCAAGCTCATAGCGCACATAATCAATTTCGGCGCGGTCAGAGAAATCCTTGATCGGAAACACGGATGTGAACACTTCGTGCAGGCCTTGCATTTTACGATCATCCGCAGGAATTTCCGCCTGCAAAAACTGTGCATAAGACCGACGCTGAATTTCAATCAGGTTCGGCATGTTCGCGACTTCACGAATTTGACCGAATGAACGTCTGACACGCTTGCGACCTGTAAAGCTGTCTACGTCGTTATCGACTCTATATTTAGTATTTGCGTTTTCATTTTCGGGGGCGGATTTTGCTGCACACATGATATCTTACCTATCTTTTAAAAAATCTTCTGCCTAAACCTGTGAAACCATCGTAATACGGCGTTTTTCTTACGATGCGACATCTCATATGTTGGACCACTCTTGTTTTTAAATGGCATGGCTTTTAAGGGCATGTACCATGTGATTTAAAAACGCAAAAGCCGCTCGTCCCCTCTTCTATGGAAGACCAGCGGTTCATATTATCAGTGGTTAGCAATATGAATTATAAATTGTCACTCTCATCATCAGGATTCGCTATAGCGACTGTTATATGACGCATTGCGCCAGCACTGTCAACATTTTTATTATCAAAGAGACATAAAAATCCCGAAAAGACCAACATGCCTTTTCGGGATCTTATGATTGTAATCAGTCTTACTTAAGTTCGACTGATGCGCCTGTTGCTTCCAACTTGGCTTTCATTTCTTCAGCTTCTTCTTTTTTAACGTCAGCCTTCAACTCTTTTGGTGCGCCGTCAACCATGTCTTTGGCTTCTTTCAAGCCAAGACCTGTAATCGCACGGACTTCTTTAATCACGGCGATTTTGTTGCCGCCTGCGCCTGTAAGGACAACAGAGAACGAGTCCTTCTCAGCAGCAGCTTCGTCGTCGCCAGCGGCAGCAGCCATAGCAACAGGAGCCGCAGCAGCAGCTGTAACGCCCCATTTTTCTTCAAGCATTGAAGCAAGATCCGCAGCTTCCATCACTGTCAGCTTTGAAAGATCCTCAGCAATTTTTTCTAAATCAGCAGCCATTTCATTTCTCCTTTATATATATCAATTAGACTGTTCGTACTTTAATTCGCTTCGATCCCGCCATGTGGCAAGACCAGAAAACGATTAACCTTTTTCGGCATAGGCCTTTACAACCCGCGCCATCTTCGTTGCCGGCGCTTGAACAACACCTGCAATTTTTGTTGCCGGCGCTTGGATAAGGCCGATAAGTTTGGAACGCAACTCGTCCAGAGACGGCAATTTGGATAATTGCTCAACGCCAGCGGCATCAAGTTGAATTGCGCCCATTGCGCCGCCAACAATCGTAAGTTTCTTGTTGGCTTTTGCAAATTTTTGAATAATTTTGGCAACGCCAGGCTCATTGGACGTGGCAATGATTGTCGGGCCTGCAAACATGTCCGATGCATGCTCGAATTTCGTGCCTTTCAAAGCTAGTTTTGCCAGCGTGTTCTTCATCACTTTAATGTTTGCGCCTTCTTGGCGGATTTGACCACGAAGCTGGGTCATTTGTGCAACGGTCAAACCATTATTATGGACAACCACCATAATTTCGTCTTGATCGAAGCGCTCGCGATACATTTCAATCGCTTCTTGTTTTTGTGCGCGGTTCATTGGCATCGTAAAAATCTCCTTATAAAAATCCCTTGCGATTGTCCATAAAAAAAGGATGAAACCATTGTGGCTCATCCGATCAAATAAATAGACAACATATATAAAAGTCGCACGCGACTTTTTAAAATCATTGTCCCCTCTGTGCTGGCCTTACATAAGCACTCAAGCAGCGCCTAACCCCAAGCAGTCTTTGATAGGATGTGAGGTTTATACGCACCCTGCTTATGCCTGTCAAGTTTTTCTCGTCGCTTTCACTCCTTTATTTTATAAGCTTGGGTAGAGCGCACGCTTCACAAATACCATTTGACAGAACTTAACGGCATATGTAAATCTCGTTGTAATATTTCAGGGAGATAAATAATGTTTGGGAAAAAAAATAAGGGCCCGCTATTTGGTCGCCGCGATCGCGGCATCAAGGTCGGTAAAGACAAAACCAGACGCCAGATAGCCCAAATGGTCTCACAAACATTGCCGGAACTTTTGCTGGAGGCGGATAAGCTTTCAAACGGCTTGCTTGGCTTAAAACAAAGCGCGGTTGAAGGTCATAGCCCTAATTTTCGTCAATTCAAAAACTACCAGCAAGGAATCGACAACCCGCGCAAGATTGATTGGGCCGCTTCCGAGCGTAATCTGGATGTTGAGGGCAAGCCGATCATGACCATGCGCGAGCGTGAGATGGAGATGCCCAAAGTCCTATATTTATTCGGTGATCGCTCCCCTTCAATGGATTACCGCTCCGAAACCGCCAATTACAGTAAAAAAGATGCTGCCGATATTTTGCTTTTAACATTGGCTTTTTTAGCCGTTAAAAGCGAGGAACAATTTACGCTCCTTGGTAGCTCCATGCCCGTCAGTAGTAACGCCGCCGCCGTTGAAATTTTGGCGCAGCGCCTGCGCGCAGACACTGAAGATAACGATGCACCGCAAGATTTGCCGCAAAAAGCCTCACATTTAGGCCATCGCCTGCATGAGAATAGTAGCGTTTTTTTGGTGGGTGATTTTATGGGTGATATTTCACAAACAATCACAGCAATCGAAGCTTTGAAAAACGCACAATGTAGCGGCTTTATTATTCAGGTTCTTGATCCGCAGGAAATTGATTTTGACTTTGAAGGTCATGTCGAATTTGAAGATCTGGAAAGCGGCGCAACACATCGGCTTGAAGAGACAAACGATTTGAAAAAGGCTTATCAGGCAGCGCTTCACAAACATCAAACCGCCCTGCGCGATGCTGTGTTTGATATGCCGGGCTGGTCAATGATTACATATGTGACCGACCAGCCGCTTACAGGCGCGCTTAAGCCTGTCTATGACCAGCGCCTGATGGCCAACGGCAACAAACGCGCCATGCCGCACCACCACTCTACGACAGAGCATACACCGAAGCCGTCATAACAAGCACGGCGGCGACAATAAACAGCGCGTAAACCGGCTTTCCGGCATCTGGCGCGCCGCGCATTTTGTGGTAAACCATCAGCCAAACAGGCACCATAGCCGCCAAAATACTGACATAAGCCGGATTCATCGCATGCACCACCGCCATGATAAAGCTCATATAAGCCAAGGCTGAAAAGATTCCGGTAAATAAACCCGCTTTGATTGTTTTGGGAAGGAACATCTCTTTGGTCATTTTCCCTTTGGCCGCTGCAAACGCCCCAACCACAACCATCATCACGGCATAATTAATAAACAAAAACGAAATCGTGGCCGGCAATAAATAAGCCTGCGGTACAATCATTTTGGTGGCGATTCCCGCCACCGCATATGTTACGCCAAGCGGCAAGACAACGAAAAACGTTTCACGCGTCAAATCAACGCGGCGCATAGCAAACATCGCGATCGTCAATACCGCCATACTGGCGACTACCATGCCGGTCATTAACAAATTATCCATATAATAATGCATAATCGACGGCATTAAAAAGACCCAGATTGAAAAGGCGGCAAAGGCCTCAATCGGAATTGACATGCTAAAAATACGCCCGCGCTTTTGGGCGATTAAATTGAGCTGGATGACTTGCCCCACAGACAAAATCAAGGCCACCAAAATCGCCACGACATAAAACTCTGAACGATTCGGCCAGTTCATCAACGGCAAGAACGGCGCAATAATAACAACAGCAATCACAGCATTCCAAAAGCCAAGATGCCATGTGTCGGCGCGGTAAATACGATTTGTTTCTGCCGACATGGCGCGAAATAAACTATGTAAAAGCCCTAAAGCTGCCCAAATCATTGATAAAATCCTAATGCCGAATGTTTGATAAAAAGACGATTTTTTTATAATAGCCCTAGAACCCCAAAAGAAAAAGCCCTTTGCTCAAAACACAAAGGGCTTTTATTTATCTTTTGGATGAGGCGGGCTTAAGCCGCTTTTTTATCAACATTAAACATAGACTGAACATTCAGCTTGATGCCGGGGCCCATTGTTGATGTCAATGTGACTTTCTTCATATATGTGCCTTTCGCGCCTGAAGGCTTCACGCGCTGCATTTCTCTGACGAAAAACTCGATGTTTTCAGCCAGTTTTTTCGCATCAAAACTAAGCTTGCCAACACCGGCATGAACGATACCGGCTTTTTCAGCGCGATATTCAATGGCGCCGCCTTTGGCAGATTCAACGGCCGCTTTCACGTCCGGCGTCACTGTACCAAGTTTGGGGTTTGGCATCAGGCCTTTGGGGCCCAAAACTTTACCAAGCTGGCCAACAAGTGGCATCATGTCCGGCGTTGCGATACAGCGGTCAAAGTTCATTTCGCCCGCTTTAATCATATCGGCTAAATCTTCCGCACCTACGATGTCCGCGCCCGCCGCTTTGGCTTCTTCGGCTTTTTCGTCACGCGCAAACACAGCAACGCGAACCGTTGCGCCTGTGCCATGTGGCAATTCAATCACGCCGCGCACGATCTGGTCGGCATGACGCGGGTCAATACCCAAATTCATCGCGATTTCAACGGTCTGGTCAAACTTACGCTCTTTCGCGCCGTCTTTTAACATTTTAACCGCATCCGCCACAGAATATGTCGCTTCGCGATCAACAACCTTATAAAAGGACTTCATTTTTTTTGATGATGCCATGATTATGCCTCCAATACTTCGATGCCCATTGACCGTGCAGAACCGGCGATAATCTTCATCGCGGCGTCTATGTCATTGGCGTTTAAATCTTCCATCTTCTCTTCAGCAATCTGACGAACTTGCTTGGACGACAATTGCCCAACAGTTTCGTGTCCGGGCTTACCGCCGCCGGCTTTGAGTTTGGCTGCTTTTTTGATGAAATAGCTTGCTGGTGGTTTTTTGGTAATGAAATCGAATGAGCGATCTTCATAAACCGTAATCACAACAGGAATTGGAATACCTTTGCTGTCTTTGGTCTTATCGTTAAAGGAATTACAAAAATCCATGATGTTAACACCATGTTGACCCAGCGCAGGACCAACCGGTGGTGATGGGTTCGCGGACCCACCGAGGATTGTAAGGTTAATTAAACCTTTTACTTTTTTTGCCATTATGGCCTCCTATGTTACAACGCTTTTATGTGAAAGCGTGTGGTTTGAAGGGTTGTGGTGCGGCTCTTTGCTGGTCTTGATGCAAAGAAAACCTTCCACAGCTCCTGATAAATTTATCAAGAATGCTGGAAAATAGGCATCTTGCCCTTAAAAAGCAAGCTTTATCTTATAATTTTAAAACGCCGGGCAGATCATCGACATGCGGCAAAACGCCGTTATCATCAGACAGATCATACACAATGTCATGAGGGGTTATTTCAATGCGATGCACCATCGTGCCGAACTGCCCCTGCGACTCTTCCTCGATGATCCGAAAAGACGCGCCCACAGACAAATCACGCAATTGATCGATAATTTCCGGCTCTATGGCATAGCCCGGCATCCAGACAACATCACTTTTTGAAATGAAATTGTAAAAGCCAAACTCAAAATGATTGCTCAGCGGCATCGGCTCTACGCCTGCAAAAATAACATGATCGGGCGTTTGTGTTTCAAACGCCGCGCGCAAATATGAAATGAGACCGCCCATGAAACGACCCTATGCTTTTTCAACCTGTGAATATTCAAGCTCAACGGGCGTTGCGCGGCCAAAGATAGAGACAGAGACTTTCAACTTGCCTTTTTCTTCGTCAATCTCTTCAACAGAGCCGTTGAACGAGGCAAATGGCCCATCAGTCACTTTAACTTCTTCGCCAATATCGTAAACAACACTGGGGCGCGGACGGTCAATGCCTTCTTGAATTTGTTGCATCAGCTGGTTGGCTTCTTTTTCAGTGATCGGCGAAGGCTTGTTGCCCGCCCCTAAAAAGCCTGTGACTTTAGGTGTGTCTTTAATGAGGTGCCAAACATCATCGTCAAGCTGTAGCTTTGCCAGCACATAGCCGGGGAAGAATTTACGCTCGCCGTTCACGCGTTGTCCGCGCTTCACTTCGACAACCTCTTCGGTCGGAACCATAATATCCTCGACCTTGTCAGCAAGACCTTTTTTGCGGGCCTTTTCAATAATTGCCTCGGCAACCTTATTTTCAAAACCGGAATAAACATGCAAAACATACCAACGTACAGCCATTTTCAAACACTCACTTTTCTAATGTAATTCTAATTTAATTTATAAATCCAAGAGCTTAAGCCTACAGCCCAAAAGCCAACACGGTGCGCACAATAAACGCCATAACCTGATCGGCCAAAAACAAGAAGATCGCAGCAAATGTCACCATCAGGAAGACAGCAAATGTGCTAACGGTTGTTTCTTGTCGTGAAGGCCACGTCACCTTTTTCATTTCGGTGCGAACCTGCCTCATAAAGGCGATGGGCGACAATTTCGACATGCTCAAACTCTCTTTAACTGGTTTAATTTATCTTTGTTTCTCTTACTCATATCATCATTTCAAACATTGATCGTGATCCGGACTATGCCGAGCGCTTTATTTAAAATGAAGGGAATAAAATGTTTTTAAATTAAAATCGCCGGTTTGACCAGCAAAAAATTTTCTTTTCACAAGCCGGCTTAAATGGACAAAAGATATAAAATAATTATCTTTTTTATACAAGTAACTTGACATAATAATAAAATACCCCTATATCTGAAGGCATACAGATATTTTCTTACCCCACACAATTATGAAATATCTGTTCCCACACAGTATTATAAATGCCTCTGCCATGCGCAGAGGCATTTTTTCATCCGCCACATTTATTTAATCTTTTTCTTTTAGAATAGACATACATAATATAATGGGGCGCGATTTTTAGGAGGAGAAATGTCAGACAACTCAAACCATCACGCTGTAAATGGACATCAAGAAACTCTCGGCGATCTACAAACAGTGCGCTTAATATGCCAGCCAGGCCGTCCTGTGTTTGAGCAAGGCGCCCCCTCCTCACAAGCGTTTTACGTTGAAGAAGGCCGCCTTGAGGTTGTTATGGAAGAAGACGGCTATGAAATCAGACTGGCCGAAATTGGCCCGGGCGAAATTTTTGGAGAAATGGGTGTTTTAGAAGAAGAAGCGCGCTTTGCCTCTGTCCGCGCCATCGAAAAAAGTGTGGTTTTAGCGATTCCAAAAACCGAAATGGAAGCAAAGATCGCCAAAATAGACGATAAAATCGTCACATCACTGATTGAAATTTTAATCTCCAGACTACGTAGCGCTGGCCGCGGACAACTTCATTATTACAAAAACCTTGCCAGCTTTCAAAACAAAATGGGCGGCATCATGGCCAAAGCCGGCAACGGTATTGATGCTCATAGGCGCAAAGAGTTCTCAAACGAGATAAGTCCCCTGCTTGACCAGATGGATGCTATTCTAGACAAATATAAAAAACCATAACGATACGTTGCGATTATATCCTAATACATTGATTTAAATCAAAATTACGACTTCCAACGTAACACAGGCTGACGCGCGGCCTTGACTTCGTCCAAACGGCGGCGCGGCGTGCTAAGCGGGTAATCATGGAATTTTTCTGTGTCCCCTTTTGCCACATCATCAGCAAATGATTTCATCACTGTGATAAAGCGATCGATTGTATCTTTGCTTTCTGTTTCCGTCGGCTCGATCAACATCGTGCCTGGCAAAACCATCGGGAAATAGACTGTCATCGGGTGATAGCCAAATTCACAAAGTGCCTTGGCGATATCAATTGTTTCCACGCCCTGCTCTTTTTGTTTTTTGTCGGTAAACAAGGCTTCATGCATGCATGGGCCAGCGTAAGGCGTGTGGAAATGATCCTGAAGCTGGCTGAGAATGTAATTTGCGTTTAAAACCGCATCTTCAGACACTTGTTTCAAACCATCCGCCCCGTGACTGAGCATATAGGACAGCGCGCGCACATGCATACCAAACTGGCCGACATAGCCGCGAAGACGCCCCAGCGTTTGCGGGCGCTCATCTTCCCACTGCAATTTATAGGTGCCATCATCTTCTTTGGCCACAACCGGAATCGGCATATAAGGCGCAAGCTCCTCAGTCACACAAATCGGCCCAGACCCGGGGCCGCCGCCGCCATGGGGCGTTGAAAATGTTTTGTGCAAATTGATATGCATGACATCCGCGCCAAAATGCCCGGGGCGGATCTTGCCGACAAGCGCGTTAAAATTTGCACCGTCACAATAAAAATATCCGCCGGCTTCATGCAAAAGTTCTGAAATTTCAAGAATTTCGGTTTCAAACAAGCCGCATGTGTTGGGGTTTGTCACCATCATACCAGCAATATCTTTGCCATCGCCAAAGGCTTCCTTGAACGCTTCAAGCGTGACGCATCCGGTTTCTTTGGTCGAAATGGTGCGGATGGTAAAGCCGCAAATCACAGCCGTTGCCGGATTTGTGCCATGCGCGGAATCGGGCACCAAAACCACTTTTTTGTGGTGATTGCCTTTGGCTTCGTGCGCGCGCTTAATCGTCATCATCCCTGCAAGCTCGCCATGCGCGCCCGCAGCTGGCGCCAAACAAACACCGGGCAAGCCCGTAAGCTCGCCAAGCCAGTTCTGCAATTCATACATTAAACGCAAACAGCCCTGCACCGTTTCTTGCGGCTGCAACGGGTGCGCGTGGGCAAATTTGGGAAGGCGCGCTAATTTTTCATTCAGGCGCGGATTATGCTTCATCGTGCATGAACCGAGCGGAAAAAAGCCCGTATCAATAGAGTAATTTAATGTAGAAAGACGCACAAAATGGCGCACAACTTGCGGTTCACTGACTTGCGGCAAGCCAATCTTGTCTCTGGCCTTCATGCCTGTTCTCAGCGCGGTATTTTGCGGCGTTTGTAAATCAACACCAGGGGTATCGCTGCGCTCTTTTTCCCAGAGCAAATTCTCTTCGTAATGCAAACCACGATTTCCACCCGCAGGGTCATCGGCAAGGTTTGCGCCCATAACATGATCTATTGTTTGTTCTGCCGTCATTTTAAAAATCCTTATTTAATCTGGGTTACGCGAGCGCTTTGCTTATTGCCGATACCAGCGCGTCCATATCTTCCTCAGTGTTCATTTCCGTGGCCGCCAGCAATATCGTCTGTTCATCCGCCGCATAGCCCGCAATGATGTTTTGCGCCGCCAGCGCTTTGACCACATCATGCGCGTTTTTAGACACAGTGATCGCAAATTCGTTGAAGAAAGCCTCTGTTTTTAAAGATATGCCGTCTATCGCCGAAAGCTTATCCGCCAAGCGGCATGCCGCCTCATGATTGAGCACCGCAAGCTGTTTAAAACCGTCTTCGCCCAGCAGCGCCATATGCACCGTAAAAGCTAGCGCGCACAGTCCTTGGTTTGTACAAATGTTGGACGTCGCCTTGTCGCGGCGAATATGCTGCTCGCGTGTGTTAAGCGTCAGCACGAAGCCGCGCTTGCCGTCCGCATCCACAGTTTCACCGCAAAGACGCCCCGGCATTTGACGGACAAATTTTTCACGGCAGGCAAAAAAGCCTAAATGAGGGCCACCGAACGAAATCGGCAAACCAACACTTTGCGCTTCACCGCAGACAATATCGGCGCTTGATGGCGGCGGCAAAAGGCCAAGAGATACAATTTCAGTGACCACGACAATCAGCAAAGCACCTGTCTCATCACATTTTTTTCGCCATTCATCATAAGCATGCGGCTGGCCAAAGAAATCAGGGGACTGGACAATCACACAAGCTGTGTCTTCATCAGGCTCGCCCTGGAACACTTCAACATCATCATGGTTGCCCATATACGTATCCAAAACCATGGAATATTCGGGATTGAGCGCATTACCAACGCATACTTTGCGTCTCTTTTTAAGAATTCGTAGTGCCATCAGCGCCGCCTCAGCCGTGGCTGTTGCGCCGTCATAAAGGCTGGCATTGGCAATTTCCTGCCCCGTTAATTGCGCAATCATGGTTTGAAATTCAAAAATGGCCGTTAAAGTGCCTTGTGCAATTTCGGGCTGGTAAGGCGTATAAGCGGTTAAAAATTCACTACGCTGGATAATATAATCAACCGTTGAGGGCAGATGGTGATAATAAAGCCCCGCCCCTAAAAAGAACGGCCCGTCCGGCGCGGCATGGTTCATATTGGCATATGAGCTGAGCTGACGCTCCACTTCAAGTTCGCCCTGATGCATCGGCAAATCGGCAAGCTCTTTGACAAACGCACTCTTGGGAACATTTTTAAACAAATCATCCACCGATGACACGCCAATGGCTTTTAACATCGCTTCGCGGCTATTTTTGGTTTGCGGCAAATATCTCATAATTATCCTATGTCCTGTTTGTCATGTCCTGTTTATCATGTCCTGCTTGTCATCGCTTTCAGTGCTTTTGATATAGATCAGTGATCTTGCTCTTCAAGGAATTTATCATATTGCTCTTTGCTCATCATCGCCGAAATTTCGCCCTCATCAGTCATTTTGATTTTGGCGATCCAGCCTTCATCCATTGATTTTTTCATAATTTCCGGATCATCGGACAAATCTTCATTCACGCCTACAACTTCACCGCTCACGGGCGTGTAAACTTCAGCAGCTGTTTTCACAGATTCAACCACGGCAAAATCATCGCCTTTTGTAAAGGTCGCGCCCATTTCAGGCAATTCCACATAAACCAGATCACCCAAGGCATCTTGTGCAAAATCGGTAATCCCGATCACAGCGACGTTGCCCTCTTCAATTTTCAGCCATTCATGGTCTTTAGTATATTTAATTTCAGCCATTTTCGTTCTTCCTTCTTTATCCGTTTAATCTTGAATTTATAGTTAAGCCTCTTTGCGTTTTATTTCTTTTACTTGGGGCGATTTTGTTTTTGCTTCAACAAACGGCATTTTATCGATTTTGGCTTCGATATTGCGCCCGCGCACCTGCACAAACACAGGCGTGTCATCAGCAGCAAATGCGCTTTCAACATAGCCTTGTCCGATCGCTTGTTTCAAACTTGGCGAAAACCCGCCACTGGTGAGCATGCCAATCTCTTTTTCGGTTTTGGCGCATAAAATCGGTGCGCCCTCACGCGCAACGCCCTTGCCGCTTAAGCGAACACCAACACGCTTCTTAAGCGCGCCGTCTTTTTTATGTGCCAACACTTTTTGCGCGCCGATAAAGCCGTCATGACCTTTACCGATCACCCAGCCAAGCCCTGCTTCAACAGGGGTGGTTTTATCGTCAATATCATGCCCATAAAGGCAATACCCCATTTCAAGGCGCAGCGAGTCGCGCGCCGCCAAACCAATCGGCTTGACAGATTCATGCGCCGCTAAACGCTCCCATACCATCACGGCATGCGCCGCTGGCACGCTGATCTCAAAACCATCTTCGCCCGTATAGCCAAGGCGGCTGATGAGGGCATTAACATCATCGGCAATACGCGCCTCCTGAAGCCACATATACGGCATGTCAGTTAAATCCAGCCCGAATACATCGCGCATGACCATTTCTGAATCCGCGCCCTGAAGCGCAATCAAAGCGCGATCGTCCAAGACATCCATCTGCACGTTATCCGGCAGATGATCTTTCATCCATTGAATATCTTTGTCTTTGCAGCCCGCGTTAATCACGGCGAAAAAGCGATCTTCTCCAATGCGCGTGATAATCAAATCATCAATAATGCCGCCTTGTTCGTTGGTTAAAACGCTATATTTTGCGCGCCCCTGCGCCAATTTACCCCAAAGCGAAGGCGTAATCTTTTGCAAAAAATCAATCGCGCCTGCGCCTGTAATCATCACCTGCCCCATATGCGAGACATCGAAAATGCCCGCCTTGCTACGCACCCACTCATGCTCTGCCATCACGCCTTCGCCATAATAAAGCGGCATGTCATAGCCCGCGAACGGCCCTGTTTTTGCGCCTGAATCAATGTGGCTCTGGAAAAGAACGGTTTTCTTCACGGGATCATTCATAGGGTCTATCCTGCTTTTATCTTTGGGCGATCATTTTCTATACGATCAATTCATATAAGGGTCACATCTGGTATAGCAATCTGTACGCCGATTGAATAGTGGAAAAAATCACTCTTGCCCCTCACATCCCCCGATAAAACATCTATAGTCAAAAAGTTATATTCAAAAGCCTTCACACATAACTTCCTGAGCAGAAAGCCCCGCCATCATGGTACAAGACCTCACCGACCGCTACGAAGCTTACCCTTACCCGCCCTATCATCCTGAACGTGATGATGAGCCTTGCTACACATGGACAAATAATTTTTATCAAATCGGACATTATCTGCATGGCGGACGTTTTCCGTTCAATAATGAAAGCCGCATTTTATTTGCGGGCGGCGGCATTGGTGATTCCACAATTGATATGGCCACGCAGTGCATCGCTTTTGGCATTACACCAGAGCTGGTGCATCTTGATCTCTCCGCGCGCTCCAACGAAATCTGCAAAGAACGGCTTGAGCGTAAGGGGCTGGATCATTTGGTCACAATTCACCAAGGCTCGCTTTTGGATTTGCCAAATGGCGCGCACGGCATGTTTGATTATATTAATTGCTCCGGCGTTTTACACCATTTGGAAGATCCCGATGAAGGCCTGCGGGCTCTCGGGAGCGTGCTTAACGAGGATGGCGGTATGGGGATTATGCTCTATGCACCCTACGGCAGACGCTTTATATATGACATTCAGGACATCCTCAAACTGATGTGGACAGAAGACGACACACTCGAAGATATGATCCCGTGCGCACGCCAGATTAAAACCGCCATTCCCAAATCAAATCCGGTGCAATCATTAATGCTGGCCGCTATTGATAAAAGCGAGATTGTTGATCGCTATCTACATCTACGCGACCGCGCTTACAGCGTTGGCGAAATTTATGATTATGTTGAAAACGCCGATCTTATGATGGGCGCATTAGTCCCTGAAAGCGCCTATTTCCCTGAGCGCATGACCAAAAACGCGACGCTTGAAAATCGTTTCAACAAACTCTCTCCGCGTGCCCGTTTTGAAATCGGCGAAATTATCTGCGGTAATCTCAACATGCATTGTTTTTATGTCGGCAAAAATATCAAGCCCCGCCCTGATCGCGATGATATCAGCATGGTGCCTGTTCTCATGCCCAGACAATATTCACTGCGCCAGCAACACTGGCCGCAAGGCGCAACGATGGGAAGCGCGCCGCAGGAAACACTCTCGGCAGAAGAGATTTTGTTCGTCCACTTGATCGACGACAAACGCACTATTGGCGATATTTTTGCCCTATTTCAGGATAAATACGATACGGATCATAATAAAGTAAAGTCCTTATGGCGCAATGTATGTCAGGTTCTTGGCGACCGCAGCGATATTGTTTTGCATGATCCGAGTACAGTGCCTTAATCCCGCAAATTTAACACATCAAAACAATATTTTGGTGGTATCTCACGCCAAAGTCTTTTATTGGTGATGCCAGATGCAGGATTGTTCCTGTTGAAGAGTTCCACTAAATAGAGTCACACTATTATGAATAGTTCGCAAAAAATGCTTCATCTTGTCCGTCGTTTTCATCTGACCGAGAACCCGCGCGCCGATATTTTATCAGGCCTTGCAGTGGCGCTCGCGCTTGTGCCGGAAGCGATTGCGTTTGCGTTTGTGGCAAAGGTTGACCCGCTGGTAGGGCTTTATGCGGCCTTTATTGTCGGCTTTATCACCTCAATTTTTGGCGGGCGCAGCGGGATGATCTCGGGCGCAACGGGCGCGATGGCGGTTGCGATGGTTGGGCTTGTCACGCTTTATGGCGTTGAATATCTGTTTGCCGCCGTGGTTTTGACAGGCCTGTTGCAAATCGGCGCGGGCGTTTTTCAGCTTGGTAAATTCATTCGGCTGGTGCCGTATCCCGTCATGCTCGGCTTTGTAAACGGCCTTGCGATTGTGATTTTCCTTGCCCAGCTTGGTCAATTCAAAAAACCAGTTGACCCAAACGCGATTGACCCGCACGCCGCAGAATCCGGCCACAGCGCCATAAGCGTGCTGTTTAACGGCGGCTGGTTTGAAGGCACAGAAATGCACCTGATGATCGGGCTGACGCTTTTGACCATGTTTATCATCTGGGCGTTTCCCAAAGTGCCAAAGCTTGGCAAACTGATCCCCGCTTCGCTTTTGTCGATTGTGTTTGTCTCCGCGCTCGTGGTCGGCTTTGGGCTTGAAACCAAAACAGTTGGCGACATGGCCAGCGTTGCCGGCGGCTGGCCGAGCTTTCATATTCCGATGGTGCCTTTCACGCTGGAAACGCTGTTTATCATCTTCCCGATTGCCCTGACGCTCGCCGCCATTGGTCTGATCGAGAGCCTTTTGACGCTGACGCTGATTGATGAGATGACAGATTCACGCGGGCGCACCTCGCAAGAATGTGTCGGCCAAGGGCTTGCCAACACCACCTGCGGCTTTTTTGGCGCGATGGGCGGCTGCGCCATGATCGGGCAGTCGATGATCAATATCAAATCCGGCGGGCGCGGGCGCTTGTCGGGCATTACGGCGGCTTTGGCGCTTTTATGCTTTATCTTGTTCGCCTCGACCTGGATCGAGATGATCCCGATTGCCGCGCTGACAGGCTTAATGATGATGGTTGTGATCTCAACTTTTGCGTGGGCATCCATCCGCATCATCAACAAAATCCCCAAAGAAGATGCATTCGTTATTTTGCTCGTGACAGGCATCACAGTGGCCTATGATCTCGCTTTGGCCGTAATTATCGGGGTGATTGTTTCGGCGCTTGTTTATGCGTGGAAATCAGCCAATAAATTCTGGGTGACGGTGTGGCATAACGAAGCGGACGGCAATAAAGTCTATAAACTTCACGGCCCGCTCTTTTTCGGCTCCATCGCCAAATTCCGCGATGAAATTGACCCCAAAAACGACAAAGAAAATGACATCGTCATCGATTTCAGCCGCGCTAGAGTGTGGGATCACTCAGCCTTAGAAGCCATTGACGCGATGGCACTCAAATATACCGCCGCCGGCAAAACCCTCCATCTGGTGCATCTCAGCCAAGATTGCGCCATGCTCCTGCAAAGCGCCAAAGACATGGTCGAAGTCAATCTAATCGAAGACCCCCATTACGGCGTTCTGGTCGATTATCCTGAGATTTTAAAGAAGAGAGCGAAAGTTTGAAGGTGATTCAATAAGGGCACAATAATTTATATGTCCCTCAATTTTTCAAATTAACTAAGTGATTGAATATTTATTTTTTGCTTATCGGCACAATGTTAAAATCTTTATTATTGTGCAAGTTTGTTTTTACTGACGTAATCTCACCAAAAACATGCTTAAAGAATAGCTCAATTGCAAACGGACAATACAGTCTGTGATTTTCATCTGTATGAACAGGCATGGGAATAATGTAATGATCGCCATTTAAAGTCCAGACCTCTAAATCACCCGCTCGATGTTTTGTTTCCTCAAAGCCACGGGCTTCAAGTTGACCTAAAAAAATATTTTCTGGAATCAGTTGTAGTGCCATAAGAATATATTAGGCGGCTTTTGCAAGAAACACAATATCTTTTAGCTTATGTTTACCATCTGAATGATCAAAAACTTCTTCAACCATAACGTCGGTATTGTATTTAGCCTTAAAAATAAGCTTTATGGCATCAGGGATAGAATCGTACACCTTTGAAAGGGTCCGGTGTGACACAAAAAGGCCTTTAAGCCCCTTACTTGTAGCAAGATAACCTTGATTGTATTGTTCTATTGAAACTTTTACTATGCTTGTTGTGTTTGTCATTTTAACCCCTTTGTAACAGAGAATATTACACATATAACACTATTCGCGAAATGTTAATATACTATTAATATAATATCATATCTTTTGTAAATGGCTAACTATGGCGTCAGCGGACACAACAAGGCGTCATTAAGCCGTATTGTTTTAAACTTAAAAACGCCTTGTTCATAATAAACAAGGCGTTTTCATATTCTAATCACTGTCTAAACCAGCCTAAAAATCCCAGTCTTCATCATCGGTTTGTTCGGCTTTGCCCATCACATAAGACGAGCCGGAGCCGGAGAAGAAATCGTGGTTTTCGTCGGCGTTGGGCGAGAGGGAGGCCATGATTGCCGGGTTGGGGCTTGAGATTTCCGGTGGGAAGAGCGGGTCGAAGCCTAGATTCATCAGGGCTTTGTTGGCGTTGTAATGCAGGAAGGTTTTTACTTCTTCTGTCAGGCCGACGGAATCATAAAGGCTTTCGGTGTATTTCACTTCGTTATCATATAAATCCATCAGCATGGAAATCGCGTAGTTTTTGATTTCCATTTGCTCCATTGGTGTCAGCTCAGCGTACGCTTTTTGGAATTTGTAGCCGATATAATAGCCATGGACAGCCTCGTCTTTGATAATCAAGCGGATGAGATCGGCTGTGTTTGTCAGCTTGGCGCGGCTTGACCAGTGCATCGGCAAGTAAAAGCCGGAATAGAACAAAAAGCTTTCCAAAAACACGCTGGCAATTTTGCGCTTGAGCGGGTCATCCGCTTTATATTCTTTCATGATGATGTCGGATTTGCGTTGCAGGAATTCGTTTTCTTCGCTCCATAAATAAGCATCATCAACATCGCGCATTGAACAAAGCGTTGAGAAAATCGAGGAATAAGAGCGCGCATGCACGGCTTCCATAAAGGAAATATTGCTCAGCACCGCTTCTTCATGCGGCGTGACCGCATCCGCCATCAGCATCGGCGCGCCGACCACATTTTGGATGGTGTCAAGCAATGTCAGACCCGTGAAAACGCGGATCGTTAAGCGTTGCTCGTCTCCTGTGAGTGTTCCCCATGATTGTACATCATTAGAAAGCGGCACTTTTTCAGGCAGCCAGAAATTAACTGTCAAACGGTTCCAGACTTCTAAATCCTTCTCGTCAATCAGACGATTCCAGTTAATTGCCTGCATACGCTTTAGCTTTGTATCACTTTCCTTGCCGTGAATCATGTCATTGCTCGGTGTTGGTTTGATTTTAACATCAGCACTCATTTTATATTTCCTTCTCTCACGATTATTCTTTGTTTACAGGCCGTCTTTACAGACTACAGGATACGCATCCTTGCACTTCTGTGCCTTCTAAAGCCATTTGGCGCAAACGAATGTAATAGATCGTTTTGATGCCTTTTTTCCACGCGTAAATCTGGGCTTTGTTGATATCGCGCGTGGTGGCTGTGTCGGGGAAGAAGAGCGTTAGGGACAGGCCTTGATCGACGTGCTGCGTTGCCGCGGCATAAGTGTCGATGATTTTTTCGGGGCCGATCTCGTATGCATCTTGGTAATATTCCTGATTATCATTGGTCAGGAACGGCGCAGGATAATAAACACGGCCAATTTTGCCTTCTTTACGAATTTCGATCTTGGAAGCGATCGGGTGAATCGAAGAGGTCGAGTTATTGATGTAAGAAATTGACCCTGTCGGCGGCACAGCTTGCAGATAAGCATTGTAAATGCCGTGTTCCATGACAGATTTCTTCAGCTCTTCCCAATCTTTTTGGGTTGGCAGATCGATACCGGCATCTTTGAACAATTTAGCGACTTTTTTGGTCGCCGGCGCCCATTTGGTTTCGGTGTATTTATCAAAATATTCACCGCTGGCATATTTGGATTTGTCAAAATCAGCAAATGTCTCGCCGCGCTCTTTGGCAATTTGGTTTGAAGCGCGCACAGCGTGGTAGGCAACCGCATAGAAATACATGTTGGTGAAATCAATGCCTTCTTCAGAGCCATAGAAAATTTCTTCTTTGGCCAGATAGCCGTGCAAATTCATTTGTCCCAAGCCAATCGCGTGTGAACGGCTGTTGCCTTTGGCAACAGATGGCACGCAATCAAGGCTGCTCATATCCGAAACCGCAGAGAGCGAGCGGATCGCTGTTTCAACTGTTTTGCTGAAATCAGGCGAAGCCATCGCGTTGGCGATATTCATAGAGCCGAGATTACACGAAATGTCAGAACCGATATGGTTGTAATCCAAATTTTCTTCAAATGTGCTGGCATCGCTGACCTGCAAAATTTCAGAACATAGATTGCTCATCGTAATTTTGCCGTGAATGGCGTTGGCTTTGTTCACATTATCTTCAAACATGATGTAGGGATAACCTGATTCAAACTGAATTTCAGCCAATGTTGTGAACAAATCGCGCGCTTTGATCTTGGTTTTGCGGATGCGCTTGTCTTCGACCATTTCGTGATATTTTTCGGTCACAGAAATCTCGGAGAACGGCACGCCATAAACGCGCTCAACATCATAAGGTGAGAAGAGATACATATTTTCGCCGTTTTTGGCCAGTTCAAATGTGATATCCGGAATAACCACACCAAGCGAAAGCGTTTTGATACGGATTTTCTCATCCGCATTTTCACGTTTTGTGTCCAAAAAGCGCATGATGTCGGGGTGGTGAACGTTCAAATAAACAGCGCCTGCGCCTTGGCGCGCGCCCAGCTGGTTGGCATAGGAAAATGAATCTTCCAAAAGCTTCATCACAGGAATAACGCCTGATGATTGGCCTTGTACCTTTTTAATCGGCGCGCCCATTTCACGAACATTTGACAAAAGCAAAGCCACCCCGCCGCCACGCTTTGAAAGCTGAAGGGCTGAGTTGATGCTACGGCCAATTGATTCCATGTTGTCTTCGATGCGGAGCAAGAAGCAAGACACAAGCTCGCCGCGCTGTTTTTTACCGGCGTTCAGGAATGTCGGTGTTGCGGGCTGGAAACGGCCTGAAATAATTTCTTCGACCAATTGACGCGCCATTGACTCATCGCCGGCGGCCAATGTAAGCGCCACCATGACGGCGCGGTCTTCATAGCGCTCAAGGTAACGCTGGCCGTCAAATGTTTTTAAAGTGTAGCTGGTGTAATATTTATACGCGCCTAAAAATGTCGCGAAACGGAATTTCATACCATAGGCGAAATCATATAAATCGCGGATGAAATCAAATTCATATTGCTCCAGCACATTACCTTCATAATAGCCCTGCATCACAAGGTGGCCGAGCTTTTCTTCTAAGTTATGGAAGAACACAGTGTTTTGGTTCACATGTTGTAAAAAGAACTGGCGCACGGCCTGTACGTCTTTTTCAAACTGGATGTTGCCGTTCTCGTCATAAATATTGAGCATGGCATTGAGGCCATGGTAATCAACATCGGCAATCGCAAGCTTTTCCTGCGCGCGCTGTGCTTCGCGCTCCAAAACTTCTTTGGTGCTGGAGGGTGCTTTTTTCTGTGTCACAGAAAGCCCCATATCGGATTCAGCTTTTACATTCATCTTGCCATCACTTCCATGTTGTTTGTTGTTTGTTGTTGAATCATTTGTGGTGTCAGTTTCTTTGACTTTAAGGACATCCATAATTTTTCCATTCCTTCTTTTACATTATCAAGATCAGTGTGCGTGCCGCTTAGCTCTAATTTGTACAAAAGCGGTACATTACATTTCCGTGCGATTACCCGGCCTGCATAGCCGAACATCTCGCCAAAATTGCGGTTTCCCGTTCCTATAACGCCTTGCATAAAGGCGCGGTTTTTCGGGTTGTTTAAAAAGCGGATAACCTGTTTGGGCACCGCTTTGGAGCCATCATCATCCGCATAAGTCGGACAAATCAGGACAAAAGGCTCGTCCAAAGACGGGCAATCCACTTTCATAGAAAGCGGAATACGCATGGCACGAACACCGAGCGCCTCAACGAAGCGATGTGTGTTTTCCGATGTGCATGAGTAATAAACAATAAGAGGGGTCATAACGATACCTTTTCGTCGCTCAAAATTCGCCTTTATTAACAGCTTTTATGCTTTTTTTATGCTGCGTTCTTATGCCCAGATTTATACAGAATTTATACAAGTCTCATCCAAAGACTTATCCGCGCCCTTAGACCAGCGCGCCAATTTTGTCAGGGCGGAAGCCAGACCAGTGGTCGTCACCAGCAACAACAACAGGCGCTTGCTTATAGCCTAGATCCGTCACAGTCGTCATCGCGCTCTCGTCTTTGGTCAGGTCAATATATTGATATTCGATCCCTTTTTTGTCGAGTTCGCGGGCTGTGGCGGTGCATTGAACACATGCTGGTGTGCTGTAAACGATGATCATTTTTTATAACTCCCTTAACAATAAAACAAACTGGTTTGAAGCGATGCGAATCCCAACCAGGAATTCCTGAAATCGCAAGCCTAAATTTAAAATTTCGAAAAAATCTTCACAGAAAAGAAAGACCCTTAAGACACTACATATAGTGTTATGAATGCCCACGGATGTCAATATATAGAATTATTTTGTTTTCAAGTTTTCTTAAAACACGCCGCAAAAAATGTTTTTTTAAAGCTCAAAAGCGCGCCCCCTCTCACTTTTATAAATGATGAAAAAAACGGGATAACAAATGGCTTAAAAATAGTGCCGAATTATATGCAAATTAAACCTGTGGTGAATCGCCGCGCTCTTGTGTCTGGCTTGTCTGTTTTATAAGACTGGATTCGTCAAATTCCATGTTTTGGGCACATCAATGCCCTTTCCGGGCGCGAATCGGGTCAGCGATTCGGGGTGCGGCGAATCGGGCACGCGTAATTTCACATCCGGAATCACCCCCAGCGCTAAAAACGCCAGCGCCATTGTCGGGTCGGGCAGCTCCTTTGTGCCGGCATTTTTTAAAAATGCGCGCTGAATATCGGCGACATCCTCCCACGGCAAATCAGACATCAACCCGCACACAGGCAAAGGCTGAACCGCTTTGACAGCCCCGCTCTGCACAAACACAAAGCCGCCGCCGCTCTCTTTTAACTTGTTCACCGCCTGCGCCATTTGCGCATCATCCGTGCCAACCACAATGATATTGTGATCGTCATGCCCCACAGAGCTTGCCAATGCGCCATCTTGCATTTTAAAGCCATTCACAAAGCCCGCGCCCATGTTGCCGCTGTTGCCGTGACGTTCAATGACGGCAATTTTGAGAATATCATCGGCAAGGCTTGGCAAAATTTCGCCGCCTGCCGACACAGCCATGTCGTGCGTTTTATATTCTGTGACAATCTGGCCAGGGTTTAAGCCGATAATCGCGCAGTTCACAAATGCGTCTTTTACCGCGCTTGGCGGCGCCATAATTTTAAAATCATCCGCGCTCACCGTCTCTGCCCCATCTTTTAAATGAATGGTATCGTAAAAGCCATAATCAGCCGGATCTTGCGTTTTCTGATGGGCGAACAATGACGCATCAACGCTCATTCCGTCTTTTAAAACGCCATCTATGTTGCACGTCGCCAGATCATCCAAAATCACCACATCAGCCTTCATGCCCACCTCAATCGCGCCGCGATCGGCAAAGCCAAAATTCTGCGCCGCCCATAAGGTCGCCATTTGGTAAATGCGGATGATGTAAGCTTCTTTATCCGCGCCGTGCAGGGCAGAGTCATAGCCTTGAATGCTCTTGCGAATGATATAATCAATCTCGCCATAATCCTGCACTTCGTCAGGGTGGCGATCATCGGTGCAAAACATCATGCGGCCGGCATTTTCATCCGTGATAATCGGCAACAAAGCGTCCAGATTTTTCGCCGCCGTCCCTTCGCGAATCATAATGTTAAAGCCCGCCTTTAATTTAGCCGCCGCCTCGCCTGCGCTTGTGCATTCATGATCGTCACAAACGCCGTAATTGCGGATGGTCTGTAACATCGCACAATCTTGTATTCCCGGCATATGCCCGCCAATGTAGCGGCCTTTAAACAGCGCCATAATATCAAGCGTTTTATCCGCCCCGCTCATCATCCCGCCAATATCCATATATTCGGCCGCCCCGACCACGCCCTCGCGATCAATATAAGGCTTCATATCCGCCGCATAAATCGCCGCGCCCGAAGCCCCCAATGTCATCGCCGGCACACAGCTGGAAAGACCGATATATATATCCAAAATGCTTTCCTGCGCGCTATCGAGCCAAAAATCAAACGCGGCTGTGCCTTTAACATTGGCCGCCTCGTGCGGATCACAGACGATTGTGGTGGTGCCGCGCGGCGTGACCATGCGCGAATATTCCTGCGGCATAATCAGCGAGCTTTCAATATGCAAATGCGTATTGATAAAGCCCGGCGAAATAAAGCGCCCCTGACAATGACGAACATCAACCCCTTCAAGGACATCATCAGGAAAGCCGCTTTTTGAAATATCTGTAATCACGCCCTGTTTGATTGCAATATCAGCCACAAACAAAGCGCCGCCGCGCGTGTCAATAATTGTGCCGCCCTTTAAAACGATGTCAGGCTTTTCATTATCATGATTAGGGAATTGATCCTGCAAACGCGCCAGAATTGCTTTGTTCAAAAGGACAGGCGCAAAATCAGACATAATATAAAGACCCTTCATAACGGTGAGCAAGATGAGATAAGTAAGAGCGCCACGCTAGAAAAAATTGTCATAATTTACAAGCTTTTTAAAACTTTCCACCAATCCAAAATATATTCACAGATATATTCCTTGCCATCTTTACCAACAAATATTAAGAATATCCTGTCTGAAGAGGCTTTAGGGGTATAGCTCAGTTGGTAGAGCGACGGTCTCCAAAACCGTAGGCCCACAGTTCGAGTCTGTGTGCCCCTGCCATTTTTCAAGAAATTAAATAAAAGATATAAAATTCAAACTCCAGCGGGATTGTTCGTTCTTTAATCAAGAAAAAATTTATACTGAACCCGTAATCGAGGTGAATTCAGGTGTGTATTCATTTTGCATACCATTTACCGAATTAACTCAAAGAACATCTTTTTAACAATCATCACGAAGTAAAAACCACGAAGAAAAATATGAGCGATATTCAGATATTAGATGGCGGGCTGGGGCAGGAGCTTTGGAAGCGGGGGGTGAACAAGCATCCTGTTTTGTGGTCGACCAATGCGTTGATTACTGACCCTGATAGTGTGGCCGATGTGCATCTTGAGTTTATCAAGGCGGGCGCGAATATTATAACGACCAACACATATTGCACCAATCCGTGGCGTTTGCGGCAGGCGGGTATTGAGGATGAGTTTGAAGCGCTGAATATGCTGGCTGTTGCGCTTTGCGAAAAAGCCCGCGCCGCGCATATTTCCGCGCGCTCCCCTGTAAAAATCGCCGCGTCTTTGCCGCCGCTTTATGGCACGTATAAAACCGATATGACGCGCGATGATGATCACATGTTTGAAGAATATCGACGGATGAGCAGTTTTTTAGCGCCTCATGTTGATATTTTGCTGTGCGAAACCATGACCAACGAACACGAGGCGCGCGCCGCAGCCCGCGCCTGCCAAGGCCTTGGTAAGCCTGTATGGCTGGCCTGGACGCTGGATGACGCGTTCAATGAGCGTGGAGACGCGGTTTTGCGCGATGGAACAACCATTAAAAATGCTTTCAAAGCCCTGCCCGAGATGGCGTTTGAAGCTTTGCTGTTTAATTGTTGCCAGCCTGAAGTGGTTGACGACGCGCTCAAACAGCTTGGTGCATTAACAGACATCACCATCGGCGCTTATGCCAACGGGTTCACCGCCATTCCGGATGAGTTTGATCTGGGGAATGCGGAGGTGATTGGTAAACGAACCGATTTAGCGCCCGCGGCTTATTTGGAATTTACCAAGGAATGGCAGGCAAGCGGCGCATCCATTATTGGGGGCTGCTGCGAGATTGGGCCGGAACATATTGCCGCGCTCAGTCGGCATTATCATCCTGAGGCTGATTAAAGCAAGTCATATTTGCCATATAAATTATCGCCATGCCAGCGTGAAACGCGCCTTTTTTGCAAAATGCGCATCATACCGAAATACCCCGCGACTATAGTGACTCTGGCTGAGCACGCATTTTCTCAATAGATACAATTTTATTAAATTATTATGGAATGCATTTTGCATATTTCTTCGTAAATAACACGGAGAAAGAACAGCATGACGGATGAACAAACACCTGAAACCACACAAAATGCCAACATTCTAAACAGCACCATAAAAATGCAAGTCGATCTTGTGACGATGGAAAGCGAGATGGAGGCGACCGGTGTTTTGGAAGAAACCGAACTGGAATACGGCGTGCAAAACGCATCTGGTTTTGTGCCGCCTGCAATGATGGGTTTGGGTTTTAATGTGAAGAGCGCGATCGTGACAAATATCAAAACCACCGCTGGCGAAACAGCCTCAAGCACCGCTCTCACGCCGCCTGCTTTTGTGCCAGAGCCTGCCGCTTTGCCGAAAGCCGACATCATTTTAAGCCATGCGACAACTTCACAAACTCTCATTGATGATACAGATCACTACCAGATCGATTTTGAAATCACGGGGACGCGCCACAATCTTCGCGGCGATGATCTGGATATTGGCGGCGTCAGCGATGATGCGCAGCTGCGCTATGCTTTGACCAATAACGATAGTTTTCGCGCTGTGCTGAAATCCGGCTGGAACAGTCTGAAAAATATTGAAATTGAATCTTCTGATTTGGATCAAGTCATCTTGAAGAATTTTGTTCATACAGATGTTGCTCTAACAGGCGATGCGGATAAAACAATCCGGATTTTAAACGCCAAGCGCGGCTTCATTGAAAGCGATCAGGGCGATGATAATATTTTCATCAAAGCGCTTAGCAATGACGCGGGCTGGTCGAACCGTTTTGAAATTGACAGCGGCGCAGGCGATGACAGCATTACAATCCGTGGCTCAAAAGGCCATACGATTGTGGACATAACAGCCGGCGCTGGCGATGATATCGTCAAAATGCGCGGTGATTATGCGCACTCTCAAACAGATTTAGGCGCTGGCGATGATCGTTTTCGCGGCGGCAAGCATAGCGATGATGTGCGCGGCGGGGCAGGCAATGACGACATACGCGGCGGCAAAGGAGACGATATTCTCTATGGCAACAACACAACACTCGCCACAGCCACAGCAAGCGCGGCGCGCTTAGATTTTGATTTCGTGCAGAGCCAAGCAGGCTATCAAAACACAATCGGCTTTTACATCGTGGCGGCAGATGGCACGATCGAAGATGTCCGCATTATTTTTGAAAATATGAAAGCGCTCAGCGCTGGCGACCGCGAAAGCTTTGAAGTGAGCCCTGAAGTAAGTTTAAGCGATAACGTGCAAACATTTATAATCGCCAACGGCTATAGACAAAATGACGCCTATAATGATTTTGATCTGGATGGCGGGCATCTCTCCTTTATTTACAATCACGGGCAAACTGACGCCCGCGCGGCACAAATTACTGATGCTGCCGATACGGTCAGCCTTGTTTATAATGACGTGTATAATAACGGCGCGCGCGAATTGCTCTTAAAAGGACATGTTTTTCACAATATTGTGTCTTTGAATGTGGATGGCAAAGACCACACGCAAACGACGCAGCATGAAGACCAAATGGAGATTGCCTTCGAAGATTTATATAATCTGGGTGATCGCGACTATACTGATGCTGTCATTTCGCGCGCAGACACCACGCTCTATAATTTCACCTATGAAACAAGCCACTCGGACCATGATGTCATACGCGGCGGGGCGGGCAATGACCTTATCATTGGCGGTGCAGGGGACGATCAGATCATGGGCGGGCGCGGCACAGATATCGCCGTTTTCATGGGATATGCAGACCAATATAATATCACAAAATCGGGCGGCACTTATATCGTTCAAGACACGATCGAAAATCGTGACGGCACTGATGTTTTACGCAGTATCGAAGGGATGCTTTTTGGCATCGAAGATTTGCAGGCGCATTTGTTAAATACACAAGACACAAATGATCTGGATTTGAGCGATTTGCTGCAAGGCCACGCGCCACTACAGCAAGCCATTGATGATTTTCTTCATCATACAGCCAGCAGCGCCACACCGCTCGAAAGCATCGCTGTACAGAGTAATATCCCAACACTCAGCATTCTCACACCCGAGGATGCCCTGCTGCAAAGCGCGCCGGCGGATATTTTATAAGTGATCGGCACAAAGCTTAGAGCCATCGTGCAAAATTAAGCAGACATCACGCGCTCAAATCGCGTAATGTGGCGCATGACTAATTTAAGAATCGCTAGTTATAATATTCGAAAATGTGTCGGGCTGGATTGGAAGCGTGATCCGCAGCGCGTGCTTGCGGTCATTCAGGAGACAAAGGCCGACATCATTGCCCTTCAGGAAATTGATAAGCGCTTTGGCAGTCGTGACAGAACACTTGACCCTGAAACCATAGCAGAGCAAACGGATTATAAGTTAATCGGCGCGCCTGTGCGCCCACAAAGTAGCGGCTTTTACGGCAATGCTATTCTTATTAGCAAAGACATGAGCGCAGGTAATCTACAAACGCTCGCACTCCCCTCTTTTGAGCCAAGGGGCGCTTTGATGGCGGATATACAGCTCCCGCCCTTAAACGGGCAGGCAACGCAGATCAGAATCATCGCCACGCATTTGGCTATTGTGGGGCGCTGGCGGCGGCAGCAAATCCGCGATATTTTTGATAAGTTTGTGAAATCATCACCCAGTGCCATCACGATTATCGCCGGTGACTTTAACGAGATTCGCGCTCAAAAAGGCTTTTATAACAAAACGATCACAAAACCTTTTGATATCATCACGCCGGGCGCAAGCTTCCAAGCTTCAAAGCCCATCTTTACGCTGGATAAATTTATTATTGCCGGCGATGGCTATCAAATCGGCCAAAGCGGCGTTTTGCACACTCCATTATCCAAAAAAGCATCAGACCATCTACCGATTTGGGTCGATTTAGACTTGTCAGGATCATGCAAAGCCTAATTATTTTTATCGTCTTGTCTGTCATCTTATTTATCAGAATTTTTACGCGGGAACATCCAGTCATTGCTTTTAACAAACTCTGTAATCATTCGCGACAAAAAGCCATTTTCCTTGCCTTTCAAATACGCATAACCGCTCAGCGCGCCGACAAACGCGCCGAGACAATCCACGATCAAATCATGCATCGTGTCTACAAGGCCGGATTTTTGCATATTGAGGCCAAAGAACTGATCCATCAAAAATTCGAAAATTTCCCAAATCGCGCCGATTGAAACAGCAAACGAAAACGCCAGCACAGCGACAAGAAATGGCGATGCGTTCAGCTTGTCCCCTCTTAATAACAGCAAGACCAGAATCGTACCTATCATACCAAAAGCCACGGCTGAGCCTGTGTGCAAAACAACATCCCACCACCAAAACCGCTGATAAAAATCCCCGACTTCACCCAGAAAAAGCGTGCCGAAGGTGAAAATAACAACCGCGGCAATGAAGCCAGGCGGCAATGTGACATTGGCTTTGCGAGCAAAAAACAACGGGCTAGCACTCACGCCAAGTGTCAGAACGCACGAGAATACCACATTCCACATCGCGGAAAAGCCGGCCCATATGGCCATGCCGATTAGTAAAAACCAGAGGATATACGTTATATGGGCTTGGCGTCTCATGGCTTCAACTCTCTTAGCTTAAGGCTGTTTTTACTCTTAATTGTGGAACTTTAACCGTATTCGTCTGTTTTGTAATGTATGTCACACATGCAAATGTGGCTATACACTAACGTAAATAAAAGGAGACGAGATTATGAGAAAAGCACTATTAAGCGCAGGATTTGCAGCGATGGCTTTCACAGCAGCGATGAATGGTTCAAACATGGCACAAGCCCAATATACAGGCCCTTCCGAAAAGAAAATCACCTCTGTTTCCGATGCGATCGAACATGGTAAAGACGACAGCTATATTCAATTAGAAGGTAAAATTCTGCGCCAAGTTGGCGGCGAGAAATATATTTTTGCCGATGAAACAGGCGAAATACGCGTCGAAATTGATAATGATGTCTTTTCCGTTCCTGTGAATGAAGACACAATGGTTCAAATCCGCGGCGAGTTTGAAAAAGACTTCCTGCAATCCCCCGAGATTGACGTGGACGCCATTATCGTAAAAACAGGCGAGTAATAAAAAACGGAGGCATGAAAGCATTGTAAAGCATTGTCATGCCTCCGCTTTTTCCCGTACTATCGGGCTTATGGTCACAAAAGAAAAAAAGAGCGGACATCACATGAATAAATTATTTTTAATAATGGCTATGGGCTGCGGTCTTTTCCTTGCGGGATGCGCGCCTGAACAAGAAAATTCTGAAATTTCTGCGACCGCGGCGCAAAAAGTGCAAATCGAAGGTTCGTTCCTTTATAGAGAGCGCATCGCCCTCCCCCCTCATTCATATGCCACCATAACACTCAATAATGTTACAAATGATGATCTCCCCGCAGAGCCGCTTACAGCGCAAAAAATTGATATGAACGGACAATCAGTGCCCGTTGGTTATCTTTTGGTTGCGGAAAATATCGCCCTCAATCCTGATATGCGCTATGGCATTAATATTGATATACGCGCGCCAAACGATGAAAAACTGTTTGAAACAAGCACGCCACATATGATCGATTCAAGCCAAAATGCACAGCGTTTAGAGCCGATTATTTTAACACAGGCCACGCCGCAAGATGATGCAAGCGATATGCCCGGCCAAAGCCCCTTTATCGGCACGACATGGGTCGCCCAAGATGTCAACCAGCAGGGTATGATTGACAACACAAACATATCCTTCGTCTTCACAGATGAAGAACGCGTCGGCGGCTTTGCGGGATGTAATAATTTTAACATGCCGTTTGAAGATAATAACGGCGTGCTGGAAATGGGATCAGCGGCCGTCACAATGAAAGCCTGCCCGCCCGCCATTTCACAGCAGGAGCGCAAATTCTTGGTGATCTTTAGTGAGCTGAAAACATATATGTTTGATGACACAAACGCGCTTATTTTAAAAACACAAGATGGGCGCTCGATAACAGCGCGGCATGATGGGTCATAAAATTTGATGATGCTTGATTTGCCCCTTTATGTCATTGGAATCGGCCTTGCCTTATCTTTGCTGGCCGGCCTTTCCATCACACTCGGGGCGGGGTTTGCCAGCCAAAAGATATTTCACACCTACTGGGTCGAAAAAGAATTTGGCCACGGAATCACCGCCTTTGGCGGTGGCGCATTAATTTCGGCGATTGCGTTTGTTCTCATACCGCAAAGCGTTGCCGACCAAAGCCCTGTCTCTGTGCTTGTGACGTTTGCTTTGGGCGGCGTGTGCTTTATGGTTGGGCTTTCGGGCTACTTATTTGTAACGCATTAATCATCTTTTTTAGACATCGCCGCGCCTTTGGGCGGATATTTTATTGTACCTTTAAGAGCGCGAATTTTGTCAATATCAAAACGAGGGAGTTGAAGCTCCTCCGTATCTTCCCACGCTTTCACTTTATCTTCGGCGCGTTTTACCTGCTCTGGCGGCGGCTGGCTGTCTTTGGCCATATAGACCGTTTGTGAAGGAAAGGCAAAATCACAACCCGCCTCATGCACCACATCCATCATGCGCAAATGCAGATCTTCTTGTATCTCTAAAAATTCGCTGAAATCTGTCGCCCTGACATAGGCAAACACTTCAATGCTCAGCTGGTAATTATCTAGCGACAAAAACCGTACGCGCGCCGGATCATTATCAACGCGGGGATGGGCGTATAAAATAGCCCGCATTTCAACCAGCAAATAGCGCATTTGATCCGGCGTTGTTTCATAGCGCACGCCGAATTTATGGATATATCTGAATTTATCGCGAAACGCATAATTCTCGATCACATCGGACGCAAACTGGCCGTTGGGGATCGTCACCAATGTTCTATCAAGCGTACGAATGCGGGTGGAACGCATGCCGATTTTCTCAATCGTGCCACTCACCGCGCCAACGGTACAATAATCGCCGATGCGCGCGGATTGGTCAAAAATAACCGTGACACTGCCGACAAAATTTTCAATCGTTTTTTGCGCGCCCAGCGCAATCGCGATACCACCAATCCCGAGCGCGGCAATGCCCGTGGTGACATCAACCCCGAGCATATCGAGCGTTGTGATAATGGCAACCGCAATAAAAACAAAAAGAGCCGCGCGCTTGAAAAATAAGATCACCGATAATTTTCCGGCATTGTGATTTTTGGTTGATCTACGAATAGAGACATCAAAAAACGCATTGAGTACCTTCCAGCAAAAAATAATCACAGCCAGCCAGGCCACAATCATAGGCAGTTCGGATACATATTGCCGCGCAATAATCGGGATGCCGCCAAAGCGCGTCATGGCTACAAAAATATAAGAAGCGCCCAGCAAGAACAAAGGCAAGGCAAACGCATTGATGATCTCAAAATGGTGCTCCGGCCATATTTTATGAGAGACTATTTTTGAGCCACGCAATAAAATTTTACCCAACACCCATGTGATTAATAATGATAGCGGGATGAGGCCAACCAAAAGCGCCCAATGAGAAAAAGAAACGCCGCCGATTTTGTTTTGAGACAAAATTTCAGGCGTATATTTTTCAACCAAACTCCTTTGGCTCTCCTTCGCAATCAGAGGTAAATTCTTTAAAGTTTGGGGCGAGAACAGCCATATCGCAATACCGTTTTCGGACAGCGAAGATTCGATCACAATCGGAAATGTCTCATCCTTCCAGCTATATGATCCAACATTATCAGTCCGCGTTTCGGTCGTATCGTCTGTATTACCAACGCTTTTTTCACTGAGCAAAGAGGTCGCTTTGAAACGCCCGTAATTATTCAAAATCTTTTGAAAATTTTTGACCGTCTCTATGCCTTCGAGCGCGCGTTTGCTTTTTGAAAGATAAGAAAAATCAAAATATTGCAGCGCCTTGTCAAAATCCTGCGCAATCATCGCATCAAGATAGCCCTGCACAGTGCCGCGCGGGGTGGTGCGGCCATAGGGGTCTTTTGGCTCTTGCGGCGCGGCTTGTTCGGCGACGTTTGTAACAGACGGCGCGGCCTGCCCGAAAGCGGCTTGATAGGAGGGCGCGCCCATCATGCAGACAATGAATAAACTCGTATAAATAAAGTTTTTCATGATGGCCTTAGACCTCAATAGTTTGTTTATAGTCCGGTATTTCAACATTCCAGCCTAGTGTCTCTTCAATTTTAAGCTTGAAAGCGGCCGCAGCCGACGGCTCACCATGGGTCAGAAATGTGCAGCGCGGCGGCTCACGAAAATGGCCGAGCCAATCGAGAATTTCCTGATAATCGGCATGCGCGGAAATATTGCCCAGATTACTGATTTCGGCGCGCACCGGGAATAGATCACCATGAATTTTAATCTCACTCTCACCGCCAACAAGCCGCGCGCCGCGCGTGCCTACGGCCTGAAAGCCAGCGAATAAAACGCTATTGCGCGGATCGCCGATATAATTTTTCAAATGATGCAAAACGCGCCCGCCTGTGGCCATACCGCTGGCGGAGATGATAACGCTCGGCATACCGTTATTATTGGCGGAGATCGCTTTGGATTGTTCTGCGGTTTGGGTGTAAATCACGCTATCGCAAACTTCGGCGCATTGTTTTTTAGAGAGGCGGTGCTCGGCAAAGTGCTGATCGAGCAGTTTTGTCGCGCTAATCGCCATCGGGCTGTCTAGATAGACCGGGACGCTGGGGATACGTTTGGTTTTTTTGAGCTCGTGAATATAATACATCATGCTCTGCGCCCGCCCGACAGCAAAGGCAGGGATAATCACCGTTCCACCGCGCGCCGCCGTTCTGCTGATAATGTCTGCGAGTTGGTCAAGCGGATCGGATATATCGTGCAAGCGGTCGCCGTAAGTGGATTCCAAAATCAGATAATCTGCCTCTTGAATCTGCGCGGGCGCCTCCATCACAGGGTCGTTCGGGCGCCCAAGATCGCCTGAGAAGACGATTTTGGTCTGGCCATCGGTGATGTGAACGCAAGAGCCGCCCAAAATATGACCCGCATGGGTCAGGTGAAAGGACAGCATATCACTTAAGCCATGCTCATCGCCATAAGAGACAGGCTTGATCTGCTCCAGCGCGTTATAAGCATCCTCTTTGGTGTAAAGCGGCAAGGCAGGTTTGTGTTTAGTATAGCCATAGCGATTGGCGCGGCGCGCATCTTCTTCGTGTAGATAGGCGCTGTCGGGTAGTAAAATATCACATAGATCCGCCGTGGCGGAAGAGCAATAAACCGGCCCTTCAAAGCCATTTTTAATAAATAAAGGCAAATAACCGCTATGATCGATATGAGCATGGGTTAAAATAACCGCATCAACATCGGCAGGGTCAATCGGCAGTTTTGCCCAGTTGCGTTCGCGCAGTTCTTTTAAACCCTGAAACAGGCCGCAATCGACCAAAATCTTCCTGTTATCATCTTCCAAAAGATATTCTGAACCAGTGACAGTCCCTGTTGCACCTAAGAATGTCAGCTTCATTTCATTTCCCCTCAAATAGCTTTCCTGCTATAAAAGCAGGCATGTTCATGAATATGTGCCATGCTAATACATAGAAGAAGGCGAGTACATAGAAGAAGGCTCGTCTATAGAAGAAGGATTGAAAAGAATGAAGAATATTCTCATTGCCACGGATCTCACCGTCAATTCTGATCGTGCTTTGGAGCGCGCCATCCGCCTTGCCAAAGGCACAGGCGCAACATTACATATTATGCATGTTGCCCCGCTTTACCAGCTGAGCGGCAAAACCAAAGAAACAGCGGCGCTCAAACAAGAGACAAAAGAGCTGATCCGCGCTTATTTAGCTGGCTATAAAGGCGCAAACAGCGTGCAAACCGACATTCATGTTGTTGAAAGCGGCAACGCTTTTGCAGAGATTATAAAAGCCTCGCAAGAGACAGAGGCAGATTTGATCGTGATGGGCGTTCACAACAAGGTCGGGTTCAAAGATTTGTTTGTCGGCACAACCATTGAACGCGTCATCCGCAAGGGCTTAAAGCCCGTTCTGATGGTCGTCGATAAGCCCAAAAACGGTTATAAAAGCGTTGTCGTGGGCTGTGATTTTTCAGAATCATCAAAAAGCGCTTTCAACTTTGCATTGCAATTAGCCTCCGGCGGCGTCATTCATCTGGTTCATTCCTATGATTTTTCTGAGACAACAACAGGCCACAGAATTGAGCTTTATGAGGGCAATGTGATAAAAAACATCGAAGTGGCAATGATGCAAAAATTTATGAAAGAGAGCGATCAGATGCTCAAAGATCATAATTTCCCTGCCAAAAACTTCTCGCACAAAACCGTAAAAGGCGCGCCCGAACAAGCTTTGGCCGCCGAAGTGAAAAAAACAAAAGCTGGTTTGCTGGTCATGGGCGTTCACAGCCGCTCAGGCTTTCTGTCTTCCAAGCTTGGCGGCGTTACAGAAGCCATGCTGGCCAACCCGCCATGCGATGTTTTGGTGGCCAAAGGGCAATAAAGGCAGCTTATCATGTTCACTGATCCAGATTGCCATCTGCTGGCGAGTCATAAAAACGGCTATATCCCCGATTTATGGCGCTCATTTAAAATATGGCGCGAGTTCAGGAAGGGCTTTGCCGCCTTGCGCCATGTTAATCAGTGTGTGACGGTTTTTGGTTCGGCGCGGTTTAAGGAAAATGATCCTTACTATCAAATGGCGCGCGACACATCGTTTGCGCTCGGTAACGCGGGCTTTTCGATCATGACAGGCGGCGGCGGCGGGATCATGGAGGCCGCCAATCGCGGCGCGCGCGAGGCGGGCGCGCGCTCAATTGGCTGTAATATCAAGCTACCGCACGAGCAAAAGCCAAATCCTTACACCGATATCAACATCCGCTTCGATCACTTCTTTGTCCGCAAAGTGATGCTCTTGAAATATTCTTGCGCCTTTGTTTTGTTGCCCGGCGGGTTTGGCACAATGGATGAAATGTTTGAAACGGCCACTTTGATCCAGACCGGCAAAATCTCGAATTTTCCAGTGATTGCGATGGGCCGTGATTACTGGGGGGCTCTTGAGCCATTCTTGCATGACACAATGCTGAAGCATGGCACAATCAATAAACAAGACCTTGATTATGTTCACATCACTGATGACCCGAACGATGTTTTAAACATTATCAGCGCCCGCAAATCCGGCGCTTCGTTATAATGCGCACTTAAAACGCTAGCGATTTTGCCACAAATAAATCAACACAATCAAAACCACCAAAAGCACGCCCCAAAATGCCAAACTGAGTGTGAGCGACTGTTTTGTTTTCTGGCGCTTATACCATGTGCGCGGGCGTATACCTTTAAAAGTAAAGACAGATTTGGCGGCGATATTGACGCAAATAATATTGATCGCGAGCAACAAGCCCGCCCCATAAGCCTGCGGCAAAGCGCCTGAGCCAAGCGCCAGCCCCAAAGCAACCGCAGGCGGCATGAGCGCGACCGCCACCATCACCCCAACCATCGCGCTTGAAATGCCAGCGGTTAAAGACAGCACCGCCGCCGCACCCGAGGCAAAAGCCAAAATGATACCGTCATAGCCGACATTGGTGCGCATCAGATATTCATGGCTTTGCGCATACACCTCATAGGGGATCGCCATACCCGCCACAATGCTGAGCGCAAGATTAGGCCCCAAAAGTGGTGCAATCACCATCGCCCCGATAATCACCGCCAAATTATTTGTAATAAGGCCGATTGTGGTCACAATGGTGGAAAGAAGCACCAAAAGGATAAAATCCGAATTGGTTTTTGTGCCGGCCAATATTTGATCGTACAGAGCTTCGCGCGTTAAATTTCCGTAGGTCTTTTTGGCCTGAGGATTTTCACGATTGTCATCGGTCTCTTCTTTTTTATCTTCATAGCGCGGAATGGTGGTTTCAACGGGCGTGATGATAATACGCCAGCCTTCATTTTTGCCAAAATGGCTCTGTAATTTATCAACCAGCGTCTGGATATTCTCCGAAGAGGCCAAAATATTGACTTCTTGTCTTTTACCGCGCGCCTTCCCCGACCAAATCTCAACAATATCCGGCTCTTTGGCCAGCGTCTTGAGCGTCTCTTCATCGCCGTCCGGTACTAATATTGTTAAGGTTCGTAATGCCATTTAAGCAGAGCCCATTATTTTTAGAGATAGTTATTGGTAATGATTTCACTAATACTATCATCTAAGCGGCACTGCGGGTCAGAATCAACCGCAATATATTTTGATATATTTCTAAGAGCCCATTTTTCATCTTTTCTCGTGAGCGAGGCGAATATGAATGTTTTTTTATCACTGCCAACGTCCTCTACACCATCGGCTAAATCATGGCAGAAATAGTCTTTTTCTATGCTTGTATCAACAGCGCGGACTCTGTCCTGCGGAACGGTCGCAAAGTTATGCGTGTCTGAATCAACAACAAAAAAGATGCTCTGCACCTCCGGCGGTATTTTCGCAAACAAAACCCGAACATCCTCATCATCCCAGATACCAACGCCATCAGGGTCGTCGCCAGAATGCATGACAGAACCGACAACATCAATTTCTTGCCCATATATCGGCGCAACAAATGAATGAAGCTTTTTTTGAACATCAAAACAAAAACAGAGCAAATCTAAATCATGCGGCGGCATATCTTCTCTATAGATTTGTGATTGGCGTTTGATTTTGTTCATTTCCGCTTCTTTGTCTTCGGGGTTATTTTTGACATGCGCCACAACAATATCAATCGCTGTGCCTAACATTAAAAACGGGGCTTTTACCGCGCTAAATTGCCCCATGAAGAACTTTTGATGATCTCTTTCCAATCCATCCCAGCTCAGGCCAACCCTGAGAGATGACTTTTTTGAGGGATCAATGATAATATCTTGATTGTTCGTCATGGTATATTTCCTTTTCAAAAAAACGATAACATTCTTATAGAAACTTATAAGGTCTTAATTGTAAATTTAGTGATAATTTAAAGGGCTTATTATGATTTCAGTCTGAAAGCGTTTGATCCAACTTGCGCTATGTGAATCAGCCATACGCTTATTATTGGCTTTTAATATGACATCAGAGGGCAAAGCAAGGCCAAGATAGCCTAAGACTTCCAAGACTGTATCTACGGGCTTCTCGCTCAATTCCTCATAGAATATTTCACATGGTTTTATGTTGTTCTCTTCAAACCATTGCACCCAGGCCTGATTATCATCGGCAATCTCTTGCCTGAGCGCGCGCAACCTTTCAAAGTTGTATTCATAGTCTTGAGCAGGCACTTCACTTTTGGAATCATTTATAATGTGCCATATATCTGTTTGCTCGGCCTTTAAAAGAGAGACAGCTTGCGCCACGTAATCCTGACGCTTTAAGTAAATAAAGCGTGTTTTTCCAAAATTTTGACCAAGCACATCAATATCTTGCGCCTGAATATCTTGCACATGAATATCTTGCGTATGGACACCAGACTCATCCAGATTTGAGGTCAGTTCCGCCATTGTTCCCCACATCACCCTGACAGCGCAAACGCCGTTTTCAGTTCTGCCCGCTGCCACAGCCGCTTTCATATAATCTGAAAATAAAAAAGAACCGTTTGTGGCGACTGGAACGTCCCACTTTGCCGCCCATGTTTTCAAATCCTGTTTACGAAAATAAGATTCCGGCACACCGGCAACGCCGGAAGATTTCAGCAAGGAACATAGTAATGTGCTTCCCGTGCGGGGCGTACCGCAAATAAAATAACAATCTAAACTCATGCCAAACTCATGCTAAACTCATAATATATAACCAGCATTTTTCCGATCAGCGTGCCGCTTTACGTGCGCATTGATGCTATGCCCACCATCTGTTGTTTGTCTTCATCCCACAGCTTTAAATTGATGCATTTCAGACTATCGCGAAAGGTAAGTTTTCTGATTTTTTTCAATGACGGCTCAGCGTCCAGACATTCCTGAAGCTTATAATTAGGGATGGCACTTGATAAATGGTGGATGTGGTGAATGCCGATATTGCCGGAAAACCATTGAAAGATTTTGGGAAGTTCGTAATAAGAGCTGCCCATGAGCGCGGCTTCATTAAGGTTGAAATCTTTATGTCGTTGCCAATAAGTATCTTCAAACTGGTGCTGGACATAAAACATCCAGCCGCCGACCCATGCTGTCACCACCAAAATCGGCAAATAAACAGCCATCACAGCGCCAAGGCCGATCAAATAAGACAAGCCGCCATAAAAAGCGATAATGCCTACATTGGTGAGCATAATACTTTTCCAGATCGAGCGCACTGGAAGCGTATTATAGTTATCATGAAAGGTCGTTCCCTGCTTAAAAGGAATGCGCTGGGCAATAATGACATAAATAGGCGTGCCGATAACGAGCAAAACGACCGGATGGCGGTAAATGCGATAGGCAAGCTGTTGCTTTTTGGACAAGGCCTGATATTCGCGCACCGTAATCGTGTCTATGCCGCCAATACTGCGGCGATCAAGGTCGCCCGAAGTGGCGTGGTGTTTGTTGTGCGCCCGGCGCCAAAAATCATACGGCGTGAAGGTAAACAGGCTGAGGAAACGACCAACCCGATCATTGGCTTTTTTGGTTTTGAAAAACGAGCCATGCCCGCAATCATGCTGAAAAATAAACAACCGTACAAGAAGCCCGCCAGCGGGCAATATCAGAAGCGCAGTGATCCAATAAGATACGCTCAGACTATACACCATCAGCGCGCAAATCGCGATAAACAGAGCCATTGTGGTCGTCAATTGCAAGATGGCATGCTTTGTGTTCGCGCCCTTATAGGCTTTGCAATGCGCCGCAATCTCTTTTACCGATAATGCGCTCGCGGACGTGTCCACAGTATCGCCTTCTTGTGTCGTCTCATCTTGTGCCGCCTCATGTAATGTCATCTCAATCCTCTTTCAATATTTCCAACACCCTAACGAAAACCAGCGCTTCAAGCCATCCTTACGATATTGAAATCACGAATTACTAACAATTGATCGCACATAAAAGCGCAAGAATAGTGCGGAGGCATTGCCATTTCATCCGCATTTTAATACCATCTTGAATTCATCTAACCCATTATCCCAACCCATCAAGCAAAAAGAGAGACAATCATGAAAACACGCGCGGCTGTAGCATATAAGGCGGGAGAGCCTCTTGTGATTGAAACTGTTGATCTGGAAGGGCCAAAAGCGGGCGAAGTGTTGGTTGAAAACATGGCAACAGGCGTGTGCCATACCGATGCGTTCACCTTATCGGGCGATGACCCTGAAGGCGCGTTCCCCGCCATTTTAGGTCATGAAGGGGCGGGCATTGTGCGCGAGATCGGCGCGGGCGTCACCTCGGTTGCGGTCGGCGATCATGTCATCCCGCTTTACACGCCGGAATGCCGCGAATGTGATTTTTGCCTGAACCCGAAAACAAATCTATGCCAAAAAATCAGATCAACACAGGGCGCAGGTTTAATGCCGGACGGCACGAGCCGTTTTTCAATGGGCGGCAAAGATATTTTACATTATATGGGCTGCTCCACATTTTCCAACTTCACGGTTTTGCCCGAAATTGCGCTGGCAAAAGTCCGCAAAGACGCCCCGTTTGAGAAAATCTGCTATATTGGCTGCGGCGTAACAACAGGCATTGGCGCGGTTGTGTTTGATGCCAAGGTCGAACCAGGTTCAACCGTTGCTGTTTTTGGCCTCGGCGGCATTGGCCTCAACGTCATTCAAGGCGCGAAGATGGTTGGTGCCAGCCGCATTATCGGTATTGATATCAACCCTGACAAAATTGAAATCGCCCAAAAATTCGGCATGACCGATTTTATCAACGCCAAAGACACCCCCAATGTTGTCGAAGCCATTTGCGACCTGACAAATGGCGGCGTTGATTATAGTTTTGAGTGTGTCGGCAATGTTGATTTGATGCGGCAGGCTCTGGAATGTTGCCATAAAGGCTGGGGCGAAAGTGTGATTATCGGCGTGGCAGGGGCAGGCAAAGAAATTTCGACACGCCCGTTTCAGCTGGTGACAGGGCGCGTCTGGCGCGGCTCTGCTTTTGGCGGCGCGCGCGGGCGTACAGATGTTCCCAAAATTGTGGATTGGTATATGGACGGCAAAATCAATATTGATGATTTAATCACGCACGTCATGCCGCTTGAAGAGATCAACACCGCCTTTGACCTCATGCATCAAGGAAAAACGATCCGTAGCGTGGTGAAATTCTGATGGAACAAATCGAGAGCCATAAATGCTTTGGCGGCGCAGTGAGCGTTTGGGAACATGACAGCGACGCCTTAAAATGCCCGATGAAATTTTCTGTTTTTCTGCCACCACAAGCGCTTGAAAATAAAGTGCCTTTCCTGACTTTTTTATCAGGCCTGACATGCACCCATGATAATTTCACCACCAAAGGCGGCGCTTACGCCACAGCCGCAAAGCTGGGCCTTGCCATTATAGCGCCCGACACATCCCCGCGCGGCGACAGCGTGGCAGACGACAAAGACTCCTATGATTTAGGCCAAGGCGCAGGCTTTTATCTCAACGCGACACAAAAACCATGGCGAGCGCACTATCAAATGGAGCGCTATATCACCCAAGAGCTTAACGCGCTTGTGTGTGAAATATTCCCGCTGCGCCAAGATTTACAGAGCATCTCGGGTCATTCAATGGGCGGGCATGGCGCGCTGAGTTTATATTTTAAACATCCCGCGCTGTATCGCTCCGCTTCCGCTTTCGCGCCTATCGTTGCCCCCGCACAAGTGCCATGGGGGCAAAAAGCTTTTGCGGCTTATTTGGGCGAAGATCAAGATCTTTGGAAAAAACATGATGCCTGCGCTTTAGTTGAAAGCGCAGCAAAGGCGCAAGAGAACGCCGAAATCCTGATTGATCAGGGGCTGGATGATCCGTTCTTGCAAGAGCAATTAAAGCCGCATTTATTCGAACAAGCCTGCGCCAAAGCCGGGCAAAAGCTTAATCTGCGCCAACATGAAGGCTACGATCACAGCTATTATTTCATTCAAAGCTTTATCAGCGATCATTTACACCATCATATGAAATTTTTAACCTAGAATACGCCGTGTTTGCTTTGCGGGATTAAAAATGCCAAAAAGAGCGCATCAAGATTAAAACTATAATGAGTTTTGAAACCTATATGACGAGGCAAACTTTGAAAAAAACAATCGCCGTTATTCCGGCACGCGGCGGCTCCAAACGTTTTCCGCGCAAAAATATTGCCCCGCTTCTGGGCGTGCCCTTAATCCATTACCCTATTCAAGCCACCTCAAAAAGCGGCGTGTTTGATGAGATTTACGTCAGCACCGAAGATGATGAAATTGCCGCCGTTGCCAAACAGGAAGGCGCAACCATTCATGATCGCAAACACGAATACGCTACCGACACAGCCCATGAGCTGGATGCATGTTACGATGTTTTACTCTCGATTGAGCAAGAGCAAGGGGCGATGCCGAATTATATGTGCGTCATTTACCCCACCGCCATTTTGATTGAGCCGCAGGACTTTATAAACTCAAAAGAAATTTTTAACGCGCATCCCGATACCGAAGCCATCATGTGCGTCTCCGAATATAATTATCATCCCTACAAATCACTCATCACAAACGAGCAAGGTCATCTTGAAATGATGTATCCTGTGGAGTGCAAACAACGCTCACAAACATACCCGCACGTTGTGGCCAGCAACGGAACGCTTTACTGGCTACATGTTGATACATTTATAAAGAATCGACAAAAAAGCTATTATCAGGATATTCTAAGACCGTATATCATTCCCTATGACCGCGCGGTTGATATAGATTATCCGCAAGATCTGGATTATGCTGAACGCCTCATGAAGTTAAAGCATGAAAACGAAAGACACAAAATAAAAGAGATATAAAAAAATGACCGCACAAAATAAAACGCAATCCTATAAAACCGACCAAGAAAAATTCTGGGCTGAAGAATTTGGCACTGATTATATCGACCGCAACACAGTCTCCGGCAATGTCCCTGCGCGCCTGAAGCTCTTTGCGCGCATTTTAGAACGCACCAGCGACATTGACGATATTTTCGAATTCGGCGCCAATATCGGTAATAATCTGCACGCGCTCCGTGCCCTTTTGCCAAGCGCCAAACTCAAAGCTTTGGAAATCAACGATGACGCGGTTAAAACGCTCAATTCCTATGGCTGGCTCAGCGAAGTGCATCATGGCTCGATGCTGGAAAGCGACTTTGAAAATTGTACCGACATGAGCTTTACCAGCGGTGTTCTCATCCATATCAATCCGGATAGCTTAAAAGCGGCCTATCAACAGCTTTACAAAGCCAGCCGTAAATATGTCATGATTTGTGAATATTATAACCCCAAACCCGTCACAATCCCCTATCGCGGCCATGATGATCGTTTGTTCAAGCGTGATTTTGCCGGCGATATGATGGATATGTTCCCCGATTTAAAACTCATTGATTATGGCTTCGCCTATCACCGCGACCCCAAATTTCCGATGGACGATCTAAATTGGTTTTTGATGGAAAAAGACAAATAAGAAACTGGAAAGCAACCCGATGATAAAATATTGCCATAGCTGCAAAGACGAAGACCATTACGATGCGTATTTTATTTCATTGTGAAGCTTCTCCCGAGATCGGTGCGGGTCATGTCATGCGATGCTTAAGCTTAGCACATGTATTAATAAATAAGGGGTGGGAATGTGACTTTCTATCTGGGGTAAAAACAGCTCGTTCCGTTTCTCTTTTAAAAGCCAGCCCAATCAATATTTTTCATGATCTTATCGATTTGAAACTTATCTATGATGTCTTGGTCGTTGACAATTATATGCGCGACCATGTTGATGAAAAACAATGGCGCAAACATGCGCGACATCTGGTTGTCATTGACGATTTGGCAAACCGCAAACATGATTGTGATATTTTGATTGACCCCACATTTGGGCGCGATGGGCAAGATTATCAAGATTTAGTGATGCAAAATACACGCATTTTTACAGGCGTTGATTATGCGCTTTTACGGCCTGATTTTTATCAAAAACGCGAAGTGACACGGGCGCGGCGCGCGCACCAAAACGGCGCTATTTCCAGAATTTTAGTATCGATGGGGGCGATGGATGCGCATAATATCAGCGCGCTCGTTTTAAAAGCAATTGCAGGCCACTATGCCAAACAAACCGAAAAACCCGCCATTGATATTGTTTTGAACAAAGCCGCCCCGCATCTTGAGACTATTAAAGCGCACTGCGCGGATTTATGCGCCGCTGGCTTTGCCGCCCAAATGCATATTGATACGATCGAAATGGCGGCGCTTATGGCGCGCGCAGATCTCGCCTTTGGCGCGGCAGGCACAACAAGTTGGGAGCGTTGCGCCCTTGGCTTGCCGACATTGATGGTGCAGGTGGCAGACAACCAGATCAATATTCTAAACGGCCTTGATCAAGCGAGCGCGGCGCACAGTATCGCTGATTTAAACAATGTGAGCGTTCATAAATTACAAGAGGCTCTATCAGATATAGCGCAAAACCCCGCCGCTTTAAAGAAGATGAGCGCGCGTGCTTTTGATATTTGCGATGGGCTGGGCGCGCAGCGGACAATCCCCTTGCTTGTGCCGCCAACAGATAAAGGCGTGGCGCTAGAGCGCATGGGTGAACGTGACTGTAAGACCTTCTTCAAATGGCAACAAAACCCGCAAACACGGCGCTATGCAACGACACAAAAAGCGCCTGATTGGCACGAACATCAAGACTGGTTTGCTAAAATCATCCAAAATCCCGACCGTCAACTTTATATGATTAAAGATCATAATGAGGATATTGGCATGGTGCGGCTTGATCCCTATCAAGGACCGGATAAAAAAGCTTCAGATGAGCCATCATATGAGATTTCGATATTGATCGACCCCGCCCAATACGGCAAAGGGCTGGCAGGCCAAGCCTTATCGCTTATTCGAAATATTGAACCGCGCGCTGATATCTGGGCTGAAATTCATCCTGAAAATAAAGCTTCCCGTCAGGTTTTTGCGCGTTTAGGATATGAGCCGGTCGATGAAACATGGTTTTGCAGCAAAGCCGCTTTAAATAATTGAGACATTCAATCATGCATAATAACGCACAACAAAAACCACAAATAAGTGACATTCCTCTCTATTCGGTTGATATGTTCGATCATAGCGTCGATGAAAATGGCGTTCATGATTTCTTTTGGCCTGTTTTGCACAGCGAAATTACAGAGACCGCCACGGATTTTTTGCATCAAAGTGCAGCGCTTTTAAAACAAGCGCCTGATAATGATCAAACTGCGCAGATTTACAAACTAGCCATGAAATATTTTGTCGCCCAATTTGGCGGCATATTACAAGCCAGCCTTGTCAAAAAACGTTTTGAAGACGCCGGTATGAAGCCTGTCGCGCCAGATGAATGGCTGATTTACCCTTACGTGTTTGCCGATACCGCCCCGCCCATGCCTGCTTTCATTCAAAAACTGAAAAACCCAAAAATAAAACAAAGCCTGATAAAGCGCCTATCAAGGCCCGCCCGCATACTCAAAATTTTAAAGAAAATGTCGCTCAAGCCGCAGACATTATCTATTGATGGCTTAAAACTAAAGCCGCTGACAAACGATGTTTTAAAAAACGCAATTATCGCAACCCAGCGCACACCGCTTATTGTCGAGCATGCCGCGTGCGTCACGCAAGATGTCGTATTTTCAAACACCCAGCGCTGGTTCAAAAATATTACTGATGATGAAATGGTTATTCACGACAAAGCGCGCCACCACAAAACCGAGGGTGCTTTATTAAAAATCTGCGACACTTTATTCACAGCGCATAACTTAATGATACCGCCTTATTTGCATACGCACTTACAAGATTATCTCGGCGCGCTGTTTGCGGCTCTTCGCATTCATTACACACGTCTTTTGCAAATGGACAGCTTGCCCCGCACTGTTTGGACAGGCACGGGTGGCAATATTTGGGATCTCATCTTGCGCCTTGCGGTTAAACAAGCAGACGGTCATGTCACAGGGCACGATCATGGCGGTGGTTCAGGTCATGTCAATGTTCCTATCGTGGGTTATATCGAATTATGGGCGTGCGATGAATTTGTAACATTTAACAAAAAACAAGCTGAACTTTATAACGAAGCCCAAAAATACTGGCCCATCCTTGATAAAATGCCACCAATTGTCTCGGGGATTAAGCGCGAAACGAAAGCCTTAACAGATCTAGATGCGCACAAAAAAACAAAAAACAAGCCCATTAAAACAATCTTATTGCTTGCCACTCTTTATGATCGTGACCGCGGGCGCGGTGCTGCATTTTACCCCGACATTATTTACACCGACTGGCAAGCGCGCCTAATCGCGCATTTACAAAAATCAGGCTATAAAGTCTTGTTCAAACCCCACCCCGAGAGCCAGATCACACCGCATAAAGGGGTGCGTGATATGGGTGATATCGAAATAATTAACGGCCTATTCTCAGACATTAAGCAACCTGTGGACTTAATTTTATTTGATTTCACAAGAACCACCGTTTTCTTGGAAGCCTTAAAAACGGACACTCCCATTGTGCTGATTGATTTTGACAGCTTGCCGTGGCACGACAATGCCAAAGAATTATGCGCCAAGCGCTGCGGGTTTGTGGAAGGCCATTTTGATGAGAATAACCGCGTTTGTGTGGATTGGGATAAAGTCGATGCCGCCATTGGGGATGCCCCTGCAAAGCGCTATAATCGCGAATTGCTTGAGACTTTTTACGATTAAAATAAAAAGACAGATATGCCCATGGGTCACCATCATCATCATCACGGACATGCCAAAGGCCATACATGCGGCGCGGATTTATCCGGCGCCTCTGAAAAGCGCTTATGGTGGGCTGTTGCCGCAAATGTAGCCTTAACGCTGGGGCAAGTGGCGGGCGGAATCATTTCCGGAAGCCTATCTTTGATCGCAGACGCGCTCCATAATTTTAGTGATGCCGCCTCGCTTTTCATCGCATTAATCGCCATTCGTATAGGCCGTAAACCGGCGGATCAATTGAAAACATTTGGCTATAAACGTGCCGAAACAGTCGCCGCGCTCATCAATCTGACCACGCTCTTATTGCTTGGGCTTTACTTGATGTATGAAGCCGTGATGCGCTTTATCACGCCCGAGCCGATTATGGGCTGGATTGTTGTGATTGTGGCGGGCGGCGCGCTTTGCGTTGATTTATTTACCGCCGCCATGACGTACAAACATTCAAAAAACAGCCTCAATATGCGCGCGGCATTTTTGCACAATCTCACCGATGCCATGGCCTCTGTCGGGGTGATTGTGGCGGGCACGCTGATTTTGCTTTATGGCTGGGTCTGGACAGACGCTTTGATGACATTGCTGATTGCGGGTTATGTCTTATGGCACGGCTTGCAGACCATGCCAAAAGTCATCCATATTTTAATGGAAGGTAGCCCCGAAGGTATCGTGATTAGTGATATTATTACCGCAATGGAAGCTATAAGCGGGGTCAGCAATGTCCATCATGTCCATATCTGGCAACTGGATGAACATCGCAACGCCCTTGAAGCACATGTGGTGCTGAGCGACCAGGCCGCGATGGATGATGTAAAAATAAAATTAAAAGAGATGCTGAAAAAAGAGTTTGGAATTAAGCACTCAACGCTGGAATTTGAAAACACACATTGTCAGGCATAGCGGCCTTAACGTCCGGGCATACCCATCATGAAATCCGCCGCCGCTTTGTTAATTTTGGGGGCGTGTTTTTCAGATGTACGCGTGAGATCATGCAATTCACCCCCCAATATTTTAATCGATGGTAAAGACGCAACGACTGTGTAAACACCGCCAATGGCCATGGCAACCGAAGCGGCGGTAAAGGTTGAAACCAGCGCGATCCCGATAATCCCGCTGCACGCGCACAGCCCCACAGCGGTTTCAACCCGCATGCGCGAGACTGTCCGAAGCGAGGCTTGTTGCTGGTGCAAATAATAAAGCTGTTGCTTGCGCTTATTGTTAAAAAAATCATCCAGCTTGGGCGGCATTTTAGCAACATCGACCTCATCAGCGCGGCGCGCAATGCGCAACGTGCGCTTGTATACATCGCGCAAAGTCTCGCTATGGCGACTATCATCAACATCATCCCACTCACGATACAGCTTTTTGATATTTTGCGCCGAGACCAAAATCGCTTTGCCCAATTCAAGTGGGCGGGCAATTGTTGCGCCCATCATACGCGCGGCATTTTTGAATTCTTGCGCCAAAAAAACGCCAGACCCAAGTGTTTTTTGCAAAAGCGATCGTTTATCGCCGCGCATACGGAAATTCTTTTGAATAACCCGCAAGGCTTCGGGCGATAAGCTCTTTACATCAAGATGCGAAGGATGCCCTTCATTGTCAGGATTGGTGTGAATTTCGATATAATCATGCACCATCGCGGTGATGTTCTCGGGCGTTTCTTCATCAATTTGCAAAATTGCATTTAAAACATGTAAGTCATTTTGGATTTTGCGGCGCTGATCCACCAGTGCTTTAATGGTAAGATACGCCAGCACAATCTGCACCATCGGTAACGGGTTCGCCGCCACCGGCACCAGAGAGCGCGTTGCCACCGCAAACGCCACCGTAAGCCCGCCATTGCCCAAAACAAAAAGATCGGAAATCACTTCACTGGCCAAAGCGCCGCTGACATCATCCAAATGCGTTTGCTTGTCCGCAATCGCATCGCGAAGCCAATCTTTATCAAGCTGTGCCAGTTTATTGTAATCCATGTTGGGCATCGTAAGCATTTTCGGCAATATGTCAATAAAGCCTTATGGCACAAACCCCGCCTCTGTTGAAAAACAGGCGTTTTTTATATTGCAAAAGCCTGCCTCACTCATGTTATAACAAGCGCATGACAAACAAAAATCAAGACAGCCCGACTGACCAAAGCCGAATTGACCAGAGCCAACTTGAAACCGCGCTCATGCACCAAGAGCAGCAGATTCAAGATCTTAGCGATATGGTCATCACCCAAGGCCGCGCGATTGATCGGCTGGAGCGGCATATCTTAAAAATGCAATCCAAGATCACAACGCTTGAAGACAGCGCCGATAACAGCGAAAACATGTCGGTCAGCGAACAAGCCGCCATGAACAAGCCGCCGCATTATTAAGCATAGACACCCCTCATAAAGAAAATAATAAATTCATGACAAACGCGCCCTCCTATCTTCATCATTCTCTTCATCATTCCGGCCAATACGACGTCATCATTATCGGCGCGGGCGCAGCAGGTATGATGTGCGCCGCAGAGGCCGGCAAGCGCGGGCGGCGGGTATGGTTGATTGATCACGCTAAAAAGATCGGCGAGAAAATCAGAATTTCGGGCGGCGGGCGTTGTAATTTCACCAATATCCACACGCGCCCTGCCACGTTTTTGTCCGCCAACAAGCATTTTTGCAAATCGGCTTTGTCGCAATATACCCAGCATAATTTTATCGCGCTCGTTGAAAAGCACGGCATTGCCTATCACGAAAAAAAGCTTGGTCAGCTTTTTTGTGATGGCTCGGCGCAACAGATTATCGATATGCTGCGCAAAGAATGTGATGATGCCGGCGTGGTTTTGGAGAGCGAAACAAGCGTTAGTCAAATTGAAGAGATCAAGGACGCACAAGGCAGTGAGGCGCGCTATGTCGTTCACACCGAGCGCGGCGTGCATGATTGCCAATCACTCGTCATCGCCACAGGCGGGCTATCAATCCCCAAAATCGGCGCGAGCCGCTTTGGCTATGATATTGCCAAGCAATTTGATCTTGACGTTATTGATACCCACGCCGCCCTTGTGCCGCTGACTTTCCAGAGCGATTTTTTAGAACGGTGCAAAGCTTTAGCGGGGCTTTCGGTGGAAGCCAAAGTGACGTATGGCAAAACCAGCTTTGCCGAAGGCTTGCTGTTTACCCATCGCGGCCTCAGTGGCCCTTCGATTTTACAAATCTCATCCTATTGGCATGAGGGCCATGATTTAACCGTCAATCTCGCGCCCGAAACAGACATGGAAGCGTTGTTTTTAAGCCGCAAGCAAACCAACCCCAAACAAGAAATTCAAACTATTTTGGGCGAAGTTCTGCCCAAGCGCTTGGCGGATAGCTTGTGTGACATGCACGGCATCGGCGGGCGTTTGGCGGATCTTAGCGATAAGAAAATCAATACACTCGCCGCGCATATCAATGACTGGCACGTGCGCCCGAGCGGCAATGAAGGCTATCGCACCGCGGAAGTCACGCTTGGGGGCGTGAACACAGATGCGCTCTCTTCCAAAACCATGGAAGTCAAAAAGCAACCCGATCTATATTTTATCGGCGAAGTGGTCGATGTCACAGGTCATTTGGGCGGGTTTAATTTTCAATGGGCGTGGTCATCAGGCTATGTCTGCGGCCAATATGTTTAATCATATGTTTAGTAAAAAAGCCGCCGTGGCGCGGGCGGTGAATGTTTATACAAATCATAAGGCTCTAGGCTTTTCTTTTCCCCATCCCACGGCACGATATAAAACCGCACATAGGGCGTGAAATTGGCGCGGCCATAATGGATGTTATCTATGAAAAGATTATAGTGGCCTTTAGTTGTGCTCAAATCCAGCCCGCGCTCGTTGAGCCTATCGCGAAAATTTTCAAAGGCAGGGTCGCGCGCAATATCTTCAGGGCGAAATGATTGCAGGTGACGCGGCGGGTCGAATAGATTCACAACTGAGTTGAACGCCGCCGCCAAAGAGCGCAGCGACAGCCCCGTCAAATTCACCTGATACGGACGGCCAGATTTCAGCGCATCATCAATCCCGCGTCCATCAGCGCTGGCGCGGGCGAAGGAATCGGCGATCAATCTTTGATTTCGTCTTTCATGGCTCATTGTGCGATATAAAAGCATTTCGCCTGAAAAGTCAATTTCACCCACAATATCAGACTTTTCATAAAGTTTGACTTTTAAGGTGCCTTCTTTTAAAAACAAAATATCATTTACTTGTTAAACAAACCGAACGAGCCCTATGAGCGCGCCACAATGAATCAAATTGAAACTGATATTGCCAAAACCCGCCAAAGCGGCCTGACCAAAATCGCCGCTGATCTTGATTTTGTTGGTCAAAGCGTTTTGATTACGGGCGCGGCGGCGGGCATCGGCGCGGCGGTTGTCAGCATGCTGCACCAGTTCGGCGCGCACATTATCGCGCTTGATATTCAAGCTGATGCGTTACAGGACTTGTCTGCGCGTTTTGATGGAAAGCGCATCACAACGCTGCCTTTTGATCTCTCTCAAACTGACCCAGCCGCTTATGACGCGCTTGCCCGCGCCATCATAAAAGGCGCGCCAAACAGCCAAATTGATGCCTTTATTATGAGCGCGGGTGTGGTGCAACTGACCAAAGGGCGCGGCCTGCGCGGTACGCCAGCATGGGAATTTCAAAAGCTGAACCAGATCAACGCGCTTTCAAACGCCGATATTTTCCGCGCGCTCGGCAATCACGGGAGTAATCATTTGGCCGATGATATCCGCATCGTCATGACCAGCTCGCCCATTGTCGGCCGCGCCGATGTCACAACCCCCGGCTATGCCATGAGCAAGGCTTTGATGGAAGATGTTACAAACCAGATGATCGCCGACCTTGCCGGCACAAACGCCATTGTGACAGGTTACGTCCCCCCGCCTGTTCAAAACTTTTTGCGCGCAGACCTCAAACCAAACGAGCCAATGCACGCCCACCCGCACGGCGCAGACATTGCCGAGCTTCCCGCGCGCCTTGCATCGCGCACCATTAAGCCAAGCTTTGACGGCGCGGTGATGGCGATGGGCTATGATCATCTACGCCGCAAAGACGGGTTGACGCCGAGCGGAAAAGCCTTTGATTATATGCCGCGCAATAGCAATACGAATGGTTTCGTATATGAATTAAGAACAAGACTCATCGCCGCTGGTGGCGGTGATTTGGGGACACCATTACAAATGTGGGATACAGATTCTAGCCGCGCTTTGCAAGGGCTTGGCAAGACACCAGACATGGATGCGGGCGTTTCACTTAAGGACGTTTACAAAGCCCCCGATCACATAGCGCAGCACAGAAAACCATAAGTCAAAAACAGGGATAAAAAAATGACAGGCAACCAGACAAAAAAGCCATTTAACACCACCATCACCAGCGAAGACGGCAAAGACTTAAAAGCCTATGTCGCCGCCCCGCCCTCCGGCACAGGCCCTGGCTTGATCATGATGCATGAGGTTTATGGCGTGACCCAAGGCCTTACCGAGCTTGCCGATTATATGGCAACGCAAGGCTTTATTGTGGCTTGCCCGAACATGTATTGGCGCGAAAACCCTGAAGCAAGCTTTATGTATGACCCGCCGCCTGAAATTCTTGCCGCCATGCCAGAAGCTGAGCGCGCCGCACTTGAAGAAAAGCTTACCGCAGAGCGGGTTGAAGCCCGCAATTTGATGTTTAATATTGTCGGTAACACAGACCCTGCCTATCTCGCCGCCCAGCAAGACGGCGTTCTGGACACAATCAACAAGGTTGCGGCCTATTTGCGCGGGCACGACCAAGGCAACGGGCTTGTTGCCTCCAGCGGTTTTTGCTTTGGCGCGCGCAACACATATTTGGCGATGGCGCATGGCGCGGATGTTGATGCAGGAATTGTCTTTTACCCCACGCCCAAATTGCACGAAGTGTTTGACCATAGCGCCACCATGGCTATTGAGAAGCCGATGATGATGGTTGTCGGCGGGCAAGACGGCTATATTGGCCACCCCGAAGGGCGCGAGGATTTAGACGAAAAAGAGCATATGATTGTTGGCTCTGCAGCCATGACCCTGAATTTAATGGCAGGCCGCCTGCGCCCTGTGCCGGAGGTGAACCCGAACGGCAACCCGAATATTCTCTCCATTTACTGCGCCAATAACGACCATGGCATGAACCGCCGCCGTAGCAAATATTCAGATCTTGGAACGTCCGAGCATTTGCTCAAAATCGCCGCCGAATTTATCCATGCGGGCGCAGGCCTGACCAACACAATGGTTGTGCCAGCGCGCGCTTTTTCAAAAATGCCGGTCTCGCCGACATACCAACCGGCTTATAAGGTTTAGGCAATGAATATCCCCGCGCACAAAGACGCACAGGCTCTTTTGGAGTGGATTGAAGAGTGCGGGATCAGTAATATGATCTGGACAACCGATCTCGATCACACCGTATTAGATATGCAAAAAGACGCGGCCAATGTCACTGCCGCCGCGGGCTTGGAAGAGACATTCTACCACCTTGATCGTCTTACAAATGGTCGCTTTTTTGTTATCACAGGGCGCGAGATGGATTATGTTGATCGCATTTTCTCCAAGCGTCCGCTGAAAGCATCCACCGAATATCACAACGTCATGCGCTGGCACGAAGATCAAGCGCCACAGGAATTGCGCGCGCAGCCGCACTGGGCACTGATCGATCAAAAGCTTGCCACCATCATTCAAAAATACTGGCCAGCCGATTATGAAATGCGACACAAGCCCTTCATGCGCTCGATCCACTATTCGCACGCCCCTGCCCTTGCCGACCCCCACATCAAGGCTGATGTCATGTATAAGCTTGAAACAATACTCATTGAATATGAAAACAGCACAGGGCAAGAACTGGTCAATATTGATGGCGGTGCGGTGTTTGACATTGCCCCTAAAGGCTCAAGCAAAGGGCCGGCAATGCAGGATATTTTAGATGAAATAAAGCGGCGTCATCCGCAGCAAAAACTATATCCGATTTATTTTGGCGATAGCCCTGGCGACCTGGATGCTGTGCCTGTTCTCAAAAAAGCGGGCGGGAAATTTGTCTCGGTTGGCGCTGATCCGCGCGTAACATCTCTGGCTGATTTCCAGCTCGAATGCACAGAATCCGCGCGCGATATTTTCACAATTGCAAGCCAGATGCCGCCCACAATGCGCTTCAATCCACCAACCCCTAAAGGACCAGTATAGCGCGAAAATCATTGACGTTGGTGAAGGTCGGCCCTGTGATGACAAGGCTATCTGTGGCTTCAAACAATGAATATGAATCATTATTTTGCAAAATATCACGCGGGTTGATTTGTTTGTCTTGCGCGTCCTGAAAAGTCAGCGGCGTAAATATCGCACCTGCATTCTCTTCGCTACCATCAATCCCGTCCGTATCGACCGCGATGCCGTAAAGATTTTCCGCGCTTTGCGCCGCAATCATCGCCGCCAGCATATATTCACCGTTGCGCCCGCCGCGTCCGTTTGCCCGTCCGTTTGTGAGCTCGTTTGCGTTCATCGTCACAGTGGTTTCGCCGCCTGAAATATAAACGCGCGGCTTTTGTCCTTTGTACGCTTGCGCCAAATCAATATGCGCCCGCGCCACCTCCCGCGCTTCGCCTTCCAGATCATCACCAAGATCAACCAATTCAACGCCCAGCGCGCGCGCAAATGTTGTAGCTGCGTCCAGCGCATCCCGCGCGCTTGAGATGATTTTGATCTGCGTATTTTCAAAACGCTTATCATCCGCTTTTGGCGTTTCATTGGCAGGATCGTTCAGCCACGCCATCACAGCAGGCGAGACATCCAGCTTATATTTTTCAATCACAGCCCGCGCCTGTTCTTGTGTGGTCGGGTCTGGCAATGTCGGGCCCGAGGCGACTGTGGCGGGGTCATCGCCCGGCACATCGGAAATCACCAGCGTTATCATGCGCGCAGGATAGGCCGCCAAAGCCAGCTTGCCGCCTTTGACCGCCGATAGATGCTTGCGCAGGCAATTGATTTCATGAATATTTGCGCCCGGGCGCAGTAATTGTTTGTTTAAATCGCGCTTTTCCTGCGCGCCCAAACACGGCGCTGGCGCAGACAAAAGCGCCGAGCCACCGCCCGAGATCAAACATAAAACGAGATCATCTTTGCCCGCGCTTTGCGCCAGCTTGACAATCTCCTCGCACGCCGCTGCGCCCGCATCATCAGGCACAGGGTGCGCGGCTTCAATAATTTTGATTTTGTCGGTTTTCACGCCGTAATCATAGCGCGTGACGATAATACCTTCGATATCCGCCGCCGGCCAGCTTTGCTCCACCGCCCGCGCCATGGCCGCCGAAGCCTTGCCCGCGCCGATCACGATAATGCGGCCATTTTTGGGGGCGGGCGGCAAATGAGCAGGTAAAACTTTGAGCGGGTCAGCCGCATCAATCGCCGCTTGTGCCATTTGTTTTAAAAACGCTTCGGGATTGGCTTTCACATCATCAAGAGTGCGCATAACATCTTGCCCTAAAGTGCGCGGACATGCCCGTCAATACTTATTGACTGGCCTGAAATATTGCGCCCTGCAGGGCTGCAGAGGAACAAAATCTGGTTGGCAACATCCTCAGCTGTCACCATGCGCTTAAGCGAAGCCATATTTTTATATGTGTCTGCCATTTTCTCAAACGGAACGCCGTCATTGTCGGCGCGCGCCTTAATCACCGCATCAATCCGTGGCCCTTCGACAATACCGGGAAGGATGGTGTTGACGCGGATATCATGCGGGCCAAGCTCGGCGGCTAAGCTTTCGGCAAAGCCGCGGATCGCCCATTTTGTGGCGGCATAAGGTGTGCGATTAGCGTAAGCTAAGCGTCCAGCGATTGAGGAAATACAAACAATCGAGGCGCAATCCGATTTTTTTAAAAGCGGCACAGCGAAATGCGCGCTATAAAACTGGCCGTTAAGGTTAATCGCGATTGTGTCATCCCAAGCATCCAGATCAATTGTGTCCACGCCGCCCGTCGGCCCTGCAATCCCTGCATTATTAATCAAAACATCAAGGCCGCCAAGATGCGCCTCAGCGTCTTCAAACAACACCTTCACCTGCGCTTTATCGGCGACATTACACAGCGAATAGCCCCAGCTTGGGTGATCTTTGCGGCACGCATCAAGCGCGGCTTGGGAGATATCGCAAACATGAAGCTTTGCGCCCGCTTTATCAAACGCATCGGCAATGGCGCGGCCAATGCCCGCCGCCCCTGCCGTTATAATCACGCGCAAGCCTTGCTTGATTTGGAAATGATTTGTCATGATATTTCTTTCTTATGCCGCTTTTGATTTAGCTAGGGATAAATTGATTTTATCGCCGCCTTTAAGGTCAAGAATTTCGCGCGCTTCATCAGGCGTTGCGATCTCGAGCGACAGCCCGTCTAAAATCTCGCGCACTTTTGTCACTTGCTGCGCGCTTGATTCAGCAAGCGTGCCGGGGCCAAGCCAGAGTGAATCCTCAAGCCCCACGCGCACATTCGCCCCTTGCGCCGCGCCAAGGGCGGCAAGGCGCATCTGGTGGCTTCCCGCGCCCAAAATCGACCAGTGGTAATCATCACCAAACAAACGGTCTGCCGTGCGCTTCATATGCGCCAGATCTTCGGGATGACCGCCGATTCCGCCGAAAATACCAAAAACAGATTGAATAAAGAAGGGCGGCTTGACGATGCCCGCATCGACAAAATATTTCAAATTATATAAATGGCCGATATCATAACACTCAAATTCAAAGCGCGTGCCGTTCTCGCCGCCCATTTTCATCAGCGTTTCAATATCGTTAAAGGTGTTGCGGAAGATGATCTCTTTGTTTTCTAAATGCGTGCGCTCCCACTCATGCTTGATATCATTCTCATAGCGTTTGAGCATCGGGAACAAGCCAAAATTGATTGTGCCCATATTTAAGGAGGCAAGCTCTGGCTTAAAGGTGGCGGCGGGTTGCATACGCTCTGCCACGCTCATTTGCGGCGCGCCGCCTGTTGTGATGTTGATCACGGCATTTGTCGCTGCCTTGATTTGGGGCAAAAACTCCATGAAAACTTCAGGATCTTGGGTCGGGCGGCCATCATGAGGGTCGCGCGCATGAAGATGCAAAATCGCCGCGCCCGCTTCTGCCGCCGCAATACCGGCCTCGGCAATCTCGGCGGGTGTCACAGGTAAATAAGGCGACATTGAGGGGGTATGGATTGCCCCCGTAGGAGCGCAGGTAATGATAACTTTTTTTGATTTCGCCATTTTGAAACCTCCTGTAATCGTTTGTGTTCTTATGTTTCGTTGAATTTGGCAATACTATTTCACAAAGCCATAAACCATGCAAGAAAATGCAAAAACCCTTTGTGACGCAGCGCAAAATGAACGCGTATCACAAAGGGTTTTTAAAATACTGTCGCCGGTTTTTAGAACGTTTTAGAAACGCTGAAATAAGCGCGCGGATCATCATCGCCTTGTGTCTGCACATCGCGGTTTAAAGGAAACGCTAATGTGAAGTTGCTTTTCAGGGTTGGCGTAAAATCAAGACGGAAACCAACGCCAGCAGAGGCGAGCGTGTCACGCTTTTGGGAATTGGTCAGCGGGTCAATATTCCAAACGCGGCCTAGATCATAAAAACCATAAAGCTGTGTGCCGTCAAAATCTTGCCATGAGACAGGGTCATTCCATTGCAGCTCAACCATACCTGCAATACCGCGATCACCAATCACTTCAGAAGAGGAAAAACCGCGCCCCATGCCGAAACCGCCAAGGCTGAACTCTTCCGAGCTCAGCAAACGATCATTTGCCCATTGACCTTGTGCGGTTAATAGCAAATTCACATTTGAAGTCAGGCGTTGTAAACGCTGTAAATCAAGCTCGGCCTTGAAAAAGTCGGAATCCGCGCCCACGCGCGTGACATTAATGTCCGAGCCTTGCGTCGCATCAAACAAGCCAATGCCTTTTGAAAGCGTCAAATCAGCCGTGTTATAGGCCACACCCCACGACGTATCAAGATATTCAACGCGGCTACCGAAACGGAACGCGCGAATGCGATCTTTACGTGTGAATGTTTCAATGTTGTTCTGGCTTTCAACATTGCGCGCTTCAAAACCGATGCTGCATGTCAAATTGAAATTACGTGAACGGATGAACGGATGGGCAATTTCCAAGCCATAAAGACGCGAGCGGCCTTGCGCATCAAACTCTTCAAGCGTGTAGCCCGGATATGTTTTTGTGTGAGAGCCATAAATAGACAGGGTGCTACCTGCATCTGAAATTGGCTGTTCGTAATTCAGGCTGAAATAGTAAAGTTCAGGCTCGATCGCGATGGAATTTGGCGACATTACAAACTGCGCGGTAATGCGCTCGTTGAAGCCAAGGGCTGAGTTTAAGCTTCCGGCGGCTGTCAATTGAACCGGTCCTAAAAAGCGTGTGCCGTAATTATCAACACTTAACAGAGCGTCGTATAATTTACGTTCGGAAATCACAATCATATCTGCCGCGCCCGCCTGTGTTGGCGAGGGGTTTAAAATTGTCCGCGCATCCACGCCCGGCAAATCATTAATCAACAATAAAGCGCGCTCTAGATCAACGATGTTCAAAGCCTGACCGCCATCGCCGCGCACAAGATCGGTATAGGCGCTTATCAGTGAACGCGTGCGCTCATCCGCCACGCGAATTTCGACCTGATCGACATAGCCTTCAACGATACGCAAACGGACAATGCCATTTTCAATTGTCTGTGGCGGCACGACAACCTGCGTTAGCAAATAGCCGTCATTACGGTATTTGCGCGTAATGTCAGCGGCAATGATATAAACATCAGCCAGCGTTATATCTTGGTTAAGTGAAGCCGCATAAAGCGGGCGAAGCTGTGCTTGCGTATAAGCTTTCGCGCCTTCAATCTCCAAATTTCGCAAAGTCAGCGCCACTTGATCCGCCCCTTCAGGCGCACCGGCAATGGCGAATTCTGTCACTTCAATGTTCGGCAATGTCCGTAAAGACGGCGTTCTGTCTTCGAACTGCCTTTCAACAAGACCAGGAGACGCTGTCCCTGTAAGCGCATCTGGCACTGTTTGTTGCGCGTATGATGGCGGCGCGAAACAGCCGACACCGACAGCGGCGATGGCCGCAAATGTGAGTAGTTTTGGCAAAATATTCGAAATCATTCGGACGTCCTTATAATGTGACAGTGTCATTACATTGTTCACAACACTGTTCATAAACTTATTTTAATTGCTGGTTTTCAATGCCAATAATGCGCTTTAAAAGCAAGAAAAAAATTACCTTATATTGATACATAAAAAAAGCAAAATGGCAAGAGGCCGCGCTTTCAATAAAGTTGCAGATAACATTGATTTCTTTTGATATTCCCTCTTGATAGCCCCGCTTTTAGGGCTTATACAAGACTACAAAAATAATAATGATATTTATTTCTTGTAATTGTTCTGGAAAATCATTTATACCTTCTAGGAACAGATTATAAGGGAACGGATTTTGTCTTTTTAAAATAAATATTGAAAAGCGCCATCCGAAACAAAATGAAAGAAAGCTCAATCATGAAAAATTCAGTTGTAAAAAAATCATATGCTCACAAAACAATCCAGCGTTTCCTCGGCACAAGTGCCATGGCGGCCTTTGGCGTTTTGGCGATGGCGGCAAGCCCCGCTTACGCGATTGATGATTTTACAACTCCTGTCGGCGAACAGGTTATCGGTGGCTCTGCCGGCTTTGACCGTCCAGGCGCAGGCCAGCTAAACATCAATCAAAACACAGACCGTGTCGTGATTAACTGGGACAGCTTTAATATCGGCGCGCAAGCCACCACCGAATTTTTCCAGCCCGGCGCGGGCTCTCTTGCCGTCAACCGTGTCACAGGCAACCATAGTGACCCGACACAAATTTTAGGAACATTAAAAGCCAATGGCCGCATTATGGTGCTCGATCGTAACGGCGTGTTCTTTGGTCAAAACGCCGTTTTAGATGTTGGCGGCATTGTCGCTTCAACAGGTGATATTGATGTTGGCGCTGTCATGCGCGGCGACAGTGTTTTACAGCTTTCCGATTTTGGCGATGGTAGCGTCATTAACGAAGGCATGATTAATGTCGCGCAAGCGGGCCTTGCCGCCTTCGTTGCGCCGCATGTTGCCAATAACGGCATTATTAATGTGCGCTTTGGTAAAGTCGCTTTGGCGGCGGGCGCTGAAAAAGCAACGGTTGACCTTTATGGTGACGGGCTTGTTGAACTGACAGTCACAGACAAAGCCGCCAAGGTTTTGGCCGAAAATAATGGTACAATTAACGCGCAAGGCGGCCACGTTTTGGTGACAGCCGCAACAGCCAAAGACATGGTTGATAATGTCATTAACATGAACGGCGTGACGCAGGTTTCATCGGTTGAAGTCAAGGGCGGTAAAATCATCCTTCATGGCGGCAATAAAGGCACAGTCAGCGTCGGCGGCACGCTTGATGCGACAGGCACAACAGGCGGCGATATTGAAGTCACAGGCCAAAATGTTGAATTGCGCGCCACAGCCAATCTTGATGCTTCCGGCACAAATGGCGGCGGCGAAATTCTGGTTGGCGGCAATTATTTGGGCGGCGGCGACACGCCGCGCTCTGAATTCACCTTCGTTCAAGACGGCGCGCTTATTCGTAACGACGCTCTTGAAAACGGCGATGGCGGCAAAACAATCTTCTGGTCAGACGGCACAACGTTTTTTGCCGGTAACACCTCCGCCAAAGGCGGCGCAAACGGCGGCAATGGCGGCTTTGTTGAAGTGTCCGGCCTTGAAGGCTTGATGTATCAAGGCTTTGCCGATCTTTCAGCCGCAAACGGCGAAACAGGCACATTACTGTTTGACCCGCGCGACATTGATTTCCGCCTTGGCATTCGCGGCGTGGATATCTGGCAGTTTAGCGGCGTGGCCGATTTACTTGATGGCTCTATCAGCGCGTCAACCTCCCCTTCAGGCGGCACATTCCGTATTTATGAATCTGATATCGAAACAATCAGCCTTTTCGCCGATATCGAGCTTGTCGCGCGCCGTAACTTTACGGTGAATAAAGATGTTTACAGAAACGTCCTGTTCGGCCCAACACTTGGCACAGCCGGCGTCCACTCAGACGGCGTTGTTAACATCTGGCGCGGCAACAGCCTCACCATCAGCACCTTAAACGATAACGGCAATGCAGGCGTGATTGATCTGACAGGCAACGATTTTTATGGCGCAGACCTTGAATTCCGCACCACAGACACAATCTTCAGCCAAGGAAACATCACAATCAACGCCGCCACAGACGGCGGCGCGACAGGTGATATTATCCTGTCCAAACTGACTTCACGTGAAGGCGACGTCAACATCAACACAGGCAACGGCACCGTCACCTGGAACGGTGATGTGACATCACGCGGTGGCAATATCAACAGCGCAGGCGCAAGATTCCACCAGATCAACAGCACCCTCAACAGCGGCGGCGGCAACATTGATTTGACAACTGTTAGCACAGGATTCCCTGATCAGATCATCCTCAGCGGCGGAGCGAACTTGCTCTCAAATGGCGGTAATATTAATCTTGATTCACGCGGTGCAGGCGGCGGTGCATTTATCCAAAACGGCACGGTTGATGCACGCGGCACGACAACTGACGGTAACGTCAACATCAACGCCCGCCAGTGGCAAGCCCGCAGCGGCAGCCAAACATTTGCGAACAATCTTGATGTTCAAGGCGGTCTCGTGACACAAAGCGCCGCCAGCACCATCACAGCCGACACACTCACAGGCTCACTCGCGGCGACAGCTCTCTTTGCAGGCACGAACAACCAGATCAACACGCTCGGCAACTTCGAAACAGGCACAGCCAATTGGAGCACAGGTGGCTTTACACTGGTAAACTCAGAAACACTGGCTGTTAGCGGCGATGTTTCATCAACGGGCGGTGATATTGACATCCGCACAACAGGAAAAGATTTAGAGGTTAAAAGCACAGCGTCCGTTCTTTCAAACGGCGGCGCGATCAGCCTTCAAAACAATAATGGACGCTTGATTATCAACAGCAATGTTGACACACAAGGCGGTGATGCCACGCTCACCAGCGCAGGCAACGTTCAGATATGGAACGGCGGTACGCTCAGCGCAGATACGTTGACAGCAAACAGCAGTCGTTTTCAACAATGGACAGGCAGCACAATCACAGCCAACACTTTAACAGGCTCAACAATTAAAGACGCCAACTTCGCCGGCACAAACAACCAGATCAACACACTCGGCAACTTCGCAACAGGCACAGCAAACTGGAGCACAGGCGGTTTTACGCTGGTTGATAATGGCGGTCTTAACGTAACGGGCGATGTTTCATCGACAGGCGGCGATATTCGCCTGAGTAACAACGGCACAACATGGGATCAAGCCACATCCGTGACAGGATCAATCCTGTCAGGCGGCGGTGATATTTCTGCTCTCAATGGCAGAGGCCAAATCAGACTTCAAACCGGCGCGCTCGTTGATGGGCAAGGCGGTAACGTTACCTTTACAAATGATGACGCCTTTACAATGAGCAATGGCGCGACCGTCAAAGCTGATACACTCAGCATCACAGGTCGTCAGGTTCAGCAAAATGTCGGTGCGGTCATCGAAGCCAACACATTGACAGGTTCAATGAAAAGATACGCTGATTTCCTTGGAACAGGAAACCAGATTGGCGCACTCGGCAACTTCGCTGTGGGAACGGCCACTTGGTACAATGATGCCAAAGGCTTCCAGCTTGTTGATAATGGCGGTTTGACCATTACAGGCGCAGTGTCCACAACGGGCGGCGATATTGATATTCAAAATAATAGCGCGGCGTGGAATGAGCAAACGCTTGTCTCAGGCTCTTTGCTTTCTGAAGGTGGCGACATTACTGTTGGCAACACAAGCGGCGCGATCATAATGCAAGGCGGATCAATGATTGATTCAACCGATGCCGCAGGCAATGGCGACGTCGAGCTGAACGCAGGATCAAACATTACGCTTCAGCGCACAGCGCGCGTTAATGCCGGCACACTCACACTGGACGGCACGCAAGTGGCGCAACAAGCCAATAGCGTAATTATTGCCGATACGCTTCAAGGCGCAGCCAGAACCTATGCCGAGTTCCTCGGCACAGGCAACCAGATCAACACACTCGGCAACTTCGCCACAGGCACAGCCAGCTGGCACAACGATGCCAAAGGCTTCCAGCTTGTAAATGGCGTTAATTTGGCTGTGGATGGTCTTGTTTCTACAACGGATGGCGATATTATCGTTAATAACACCGGCAATCTTGATATTGTTACGGGCGGCGCGTTTGATGCGGGCGCGGGCAATATCTTGCTGGTGCAAAGCGGCACGTTCAGTAGTACAGATGCCGACACATTGCGCACAAGCGCAGGCACGATTACAACCAACCAAAACAATGACGGCGATATTCAAGACAATATCGATGCGGTTGAAAACACAGGGAACGGTCTGAACACAATTAATGTCAGCGGCGGCTCTTTCACAGCGATTGATGTTTATGAGGATAATTTCCTTGTTCGCGGCGCTAACGAAGGCTTAACAGGGTGGGATACAACCCGCACTGCAGAAACTGTGATTAACGGCGCGTCCCCTGCGGCGACATTATCGGGCAACAACATCACGCTTGATGGCGTCACACTTAGCGGCGGTTTCCCCGGTGCTTTGGTGAGCGGCACTAACATTATTGTTCAAAACAACATCGTGACAGGCCAGACAGGCGGCGCGCTTGGTGATGGCGTTCGCGTCAATGGCGGAACAGATGTAACCGTGACACGCAACGCGATCAACAACAATCAAGGTGATGGCATTGATGTTCGCAACAGTTTCGGCACGATCACCCTTACAAACAACCGTATTGATAACACGGGCGCCAATGGCGTGCGGGTTCATAACACAGCGGACGTTTCAGTGACGGACAACATCATCCACACAACAGGCCAGAGCGGCATTCAAGCCTCAGCGGCACAAAACACAACCATTACAGGTAATTTTGTCGGCTATACAGATGCGGGAACAACAAGTGCGGGTGACGATAATATCGCAACACACGGAATCAGTGTTGTGAACGGCTCCGATGATGCTCAAATCAGTGGCAACAAAGTGGTTGATACAGCCTCAAACGGTGTCAGAACGCTGAATAGTGGCAACACACAAATCATCAACAACCAAATAGCCAGCACAGCAACAAACGGTATTCTTGTGCAAGATGGTACGTCAGCAGCGACAATATCACAGAACATTGTTTCTGAGACGGGCTTGAACGGCATTCGCCTTGTTGGCACAGCCGGCTCGATGATTGCCAATAATACTGTCACAAACGCCGCCACCAACGGCATCAGCGTTTCTGCCAGCAACAGTGTTAACCGCGCAAGCGGCACAGTTGTTCGTGAAAACACCGTCACTGACTCAGGCCAAAGCGGTATTGATGTCCTCAATAGTGATTTTGTAACAATCGGCGACGGACGCCGCGCAAACGGCAACACAGTTACAGGCGCGGTTACAGGCGTTAGTATAACAGGTGGCACGGATGTGTTTGTGAGCAACAACGTCATCCGCAACCCATCATCAGGCGGCACAATCGCCAATAATGACGGCGTTAATGTCAATGGCTCGCAAAATGTTCGGATCCGCAATAACCTGATTACAGGAATGCTTGATGATGGTATTGACCTCAATAACGGCTCATCCGATGCTGTGGTTCAAAGCAACACAATCAATCGCGCCGGCAATAACGGCATTGAACTCAGCGGCGGCAGCAATAACGCCATGATCGGCGGCATGCGTGGCAATAATGGCAATATAATTAACGGCCAAAGTGGCACTGAGACCGATAACGGTATTGTCTCTCTTGATGCGGATTTTGTCTCGATTTTGAACAACAGAGTTCAGCGCGTTTCAAATAACGGTATTCAGGTTGACCAAAACGGCGAAACCGTTTCAAACAACGTTGTCTTCAGAACAGGCAATGACGGCATGAATGTCGCCGATAGTGGCGGCGTGTCCGTTGCCAATAACTGGGTAGGCCAAAACCGTAGAGGCAGAAGCCAAGGCACAGATAATATCGGCAATGACGGTATTGTTGTCAGCAATTCTGACGGCGCAAACGTTACAAACAATAATGTAAGACAGGCCAGCAATGACGGTATCGTTATCGTTGGTAACGGCGCTTATGATGTGTCATTCAACAGCGTCAGAAACTCAAATGCCGACGGTATTGATGTTGATGGCGCCGGAAATGTGACGATCACAGCGAATGATGTGTTCTTTAATGGCGGTAACGGCATTACAATCAGCGATACAGATCAGGCGACGCTTACAGATAACTATGTCTATTGGAACGCCTCTAACGGTATTTTGGCCGATGACGTAGACCAAGTCACGATCATAGAGAACGATATCTTCTTGAATGGCGGCAACGGTATAGCACTCAGCAATACAGATAAAGTGACCATCACAGAGAATGATATTTCTGTGAACGCAGCGAACGGCATTGTGGTCGATGGTGCAGAGCAAGCCGAGATCATACAAAACGATGTTTTCTTGAATGGCGGCAACGGTATAGCACTCCGCAATACAGATAAAGTGACGATCACAGAGAATGATGTCTCTGTGAACGCGGCTGACGGCATCTGGGTTGATAGTGCAGAGCAAGTTGAGATCACACAAAACGATGTCTTCTTGAATGGTGGCAACGGTATCTTCGTTGATAATGTCAACATGAACAGCGCAGATTTTGTGAATATCTCAGGAAATAATGCTCATCGTAACGGCAGTGAAGGCATTTTTGTTGATGAGAGCAACAACGTTACGATCACAGACAATGAAGTTTATGGCAACAGATCCGATGGTATCGAAGTCGATGACAGCAACAACGTCACGATCACAGATAACGAAGTCTATGATAACGGCAGTGAGGGCATCGAACTTGATCGCAGCAACAACGTCACAATTTCAGGCAACGAAGTCTATGATAACGGCACTGAAGGCATCGAACTTGATAATACCGACAACGTTACAATCACTGGTAACGAAGTCTATGATAACGGCAGTGAGGGCATGGATATCGATGAAAGCGATAACCTGACTATTTCAGGCAACTTTGTCTATGACAACAGATCAGATGGTATCGAAGTTGATGATAGCAACAATGTCACAATTTCAGGCAACGAAGTCTATGACAACGGCACTGAAGGTCTTGATGTGACAAACACAACAGGTTTGCTGACTGTCTCAAACAACATGATCTATGACAATGGTCGCGACGGCGTTGATATCAATGATGCACAAGATGTGAGCTTCATCGGCAACCAGATCACTGGTAATGATGACACAGGCGCAATTATCGAAGACACAACAGGCGCTGTGACCATTTCTGATAACAGCTTTGAAGGTAATGGCGAAGATGGTCTCTCTGTCATTGACGCCACTGGCACGCTCGTGATCTCTCTGAACAATGCGGATAACAACGCCCTAAGCGGTGTGATCCTGCGCAATGTTCAAGATGCCCGCCTTGAAGACAACACCATGGAAAATAACGGTGATAATGGCCTTTATGTTTCAGGCGGCACGAACGGCGATGTTGTCATTAGCGGCAATACATTCACAGACAACCCTACAGGCGTTCGCGTTGAATCAGGCACAATTGACCTGACAGGCGACACAAACTTTGTGAATGGCGGCGATATCGGTATGTTGTTTGATCGCTTCGGCGGTACGGCGGCTATGGCTCTTGTTTCAGGCCCAAGTGATGTTGGCGGCACAAGCGGTACATTCGGCACAACCGAATTTAGCGGCCAAAGCGACTTTTTCATCGCGCTTGATAACAACGCCTTCTCGCTTGGCGCAGGCGTGCCGCTGGTTTTGGACGGCTCATTCGCAAGCTATGACGGCTTCTCGCCCAATAGCTTAACGCGCAATGCGGCGGGCGTTCCACTCTTTGGCAGTGCAGCATCACTCTCAGCGCTTCAGGCACGCTTCTTTGACTTTGTGAACGACAATACGCTGGGTCTGATCTTGCTGGGTACATTGCCTGAGCTTGACCAAGAAGATTTCTTGACGCAGTTCGGCGGTTTTGATGCGGGTGCGGGCAATCTTAGTGTTTCCTTAAACGGCTTCCCGACAATACCGGGTCAGCCTGTCAGCCTTGCTGATACACTCAACGCACTTGAGCCAGCCGCAGGCGGCACGCTTACAGCCGAAGAACTCGCGGGTCTTGAGCCAGCGGCAGGCGGTAGCGGCGAAGCCGAAAACGAAGTCGGGTGCTGGGGCGACGCTGTGAGCGGCGCACAAGGAGGCGGCACGACAACATTCAGTTTCGGCAACTCGCTTGAACAGACCTTAAGCGGCGAAGCGGGCTGTGCCTCTACGCTTTAAGCGCGCCAAGATAAATTTATAAAAAACCGGCCTTCCATGGCCGGTTTTTTTATGTCTCATGGTTTGCTGAAATAAACACGCGATCAAAAGCCTGACTTTTGAGAGGATTAAGATTATACTGATCCTAAAGAAAGAGACGGTCATTTCCATTTCGCTTAGGCATTTAACCTATAAACCTATAAACACATCAACCCGCGCGCATGGGACGGTGAGAAACCCTCGCCTGTGACATGGTTTTTACTCGCCCTGATTTTGTTCAGTATCGTGCTTTTTACGTTTGAAACAGAACAAAGCCTGTCTTTGCCCTTTAGCCCCTACATTGCCACGCTGAATTTTGTGATCGCTCTTTTATTTGCGGCGGAATATGGATTGCGGCTTTGGTCGTGCAAAGAAAATCCGCTCTATAGCGGAAAATGGGGGCGCATAAAGTTTATGTTTTCCTATATGGCGATCATTGATCTGATTGCTTTTTTACCCGCACTGCTGTTTTTCGGCGCGATCAACACATATTGGCTTCGCCTGTTCCGCATCTTCCGTATTCTTAGCTTGCTCAAGCTTGGGCGCTATAGCAAATCATTAAAGACCGTTGTCAACTCGATCAAAAAAAGCTGGCGCGAGCTGGTGGTGACATTTGGGTTGGCGCTGTTCTTTTTATATCTCAGCGCCGTACTGTTATATTTTGTAGAGAGCGATACCCAGCCCGAAGCCTTTGGCAGTATCCCGCGCGCTATGTGGTGGGCGGTTGCCACGCTCACCACCGTCGGCTATGGCGATGTTTACCCCATTACAGTGATCGGGCGCATCTGCGCGGGGCTGGTGGCTTTAATTGGTGTGGCGATTGTGGCTTTACCGGCCGGTATTTTGGCAGGCGGCTTTATCGAAGAATATAAAGCCCGCCGCGAAAGCGAAACGAAGCCTAAATAAGAAGCATCGCTTAATAAATAAAGCGGGAATTATCTTCCACTTCAAACGCGTCTTCATACATATCCAGATGCTCTTCAACCGCCTCCGCATCATCAAATGTGGCGACATGAAACACAGCGTCGCCGCGATTGAGCAAAGGCAAGGTTGCCGCGCCGATAATAATCCCCGAACGCCGCGCGCGCATTTCAAAGCGATCCTGCCCAAGCGGATCGGAGATCACAGCCATTAACTGGCCTTTTTTCACACGTTGCCCGAGTTTTTTCTTCATCGACACAATGCCGCTATTGGAGGCACGTATCCAGTGGCTCGATTTTGCAACAAAGCGATCATTCTTTATCTTCGGCGCCATCACAGATTTAAGCATACCGATCGAACGCATCACCGAAATGACCCCGTTCACACCGCTTTTGATGACTTTTTCGTTAAAACGCAGCGCTTCGCCGCCCTCAAACAAAATAATCGGAATACCGCGCCCATGAGCCGTTTCCCGCAATGAGCCGGGGCGCAAGCCATTATCCAAGATCACCGGTGCGCCGAACGCGCGCGCCATTTGCTCCACCGTAGAATCTTCAAGACAAGCACGAATTTGCGGCAAATTAACGCGGTTAATCGCCGCGCAATGCAAATCAACGCCATGGGTGCATTTTTCAACAATCTCGGTCATAAAAATATGTGCTAGTTGCGCCGTTAGCGAGCCGGTTGACCCGCCGGGGAAATTACGGTTTAAATCGCGGCGATCCGGCAAATAGCGCGATTTGGCATTAAAGCCATAGACATTGACAATCGGCACAGCAATCAACGTGCCTTTGAGCGATTTCATCGCTTTTTTCATCAAAATCTGACGGACAATCTCAACACCGTTAATCTCGTCACCATGAAGCGCAGCGCTTAAAAACATAACCGGCCCGTCTTCTTTGCCGCGAATAACCTCAACGGGCATGGTCATGTCCGTAAAATCATATAATTTCGGCAACGCGATTTGCAGGCGCTGGCGCGTGCCGGGTTTAATTTTTTGGCCTGCAATGGTTAATGAGCTTGGCATGATAGTGATCCTTTAGCCTTTATTTTGACGGCTTTTAACGGGCGAAAGCGCGTTTTTCTCAACATGCTCGATCATCAAAGTGGCGATATCTTTGCCCGATGTCCGCTCGATCCCCTCAAGGCCGGGGGACGAGTTCACTTCCAAAATCAGTGGCCCGCGGTCGGAGCGCACAATATCCACGCCCGCCACATCAAGCCCCATGGCTTTTGCGCCTGCAACCGCCAAACGGCGCTCTTGCGGGGTAATTTTGATTTTCTCGCCGACCCCGCCGCTATGAAGGTTCGAGCGAAAATCACCGTCTTGCGCTTTGCGCATCATCGCCGCGATTACTTTATCACCGATGACAAAACAACGAATATCCGCGCCGCCTGACTCCTTGATATATTCCTGCACCAAAAAATGCGCCTCTAAACTGCCGAACGCTTCGATCACACATTCCGCCGCCTTTTTGGTTTCGGCCAAAATAACGCCCTTGCCCTGCGCGCCCTCAATCAGCTTAATCACCAAAGGTGTGCCGCCCATCATATTGATAAGATCCGTAGCGTTTTTACTGGAATGCGCATAGCCGGTTTTGGGCATGCCTAGTTTTTTACGCGATAAAATCTGATGCGCGCGCAATTTATCGCGCGAGCGCGTCACCGCCAAAGAGCCGTTGAGCGCGTAAACACCCGCCATTTCAAACTGCCGAAGTGCCGCCGTGCCATAATAGGAGACTGAGGCGCCAATGCGCGAGATGACAGCATCAAAGTCCAGAATTTGTGCGTTGTAATGCACTTCAGGTTTGGTTGAATTGATATCCATAAAGCATGACAAAACATCAACAACCCGCACGCTATGCCCTCGCTCCTTAGCAGCCTCCACAAGGCGCGAGGTTGAATATAGATTTGGGCCGCGGGATAGAATTCCGATTTTCATGTCATCATGACTTTCTGATAGGGAGTGCGATAAGAGTTATTTCTTATCGGTCTTTGGCTTGCTTTTATGCACATAGGACAAAAATTCACGCGTAATTTGCGCGCCGAGTTGTGCTGCTTGTTCAGTCGGCACAAAAAACCGCACTGTAAAAACATTGTGGCCAATATCGGTCGTACGCAAAAAATATTGCGGCGCGGGGTCGGCAAAATCAACCGCCGCCTTTTTTTCAACCTTCTTATTATATTTAACGGCTTGCTCGCGAAAAGGTTCAAAATATTTTTCCGTGATACGCTCCAGCGCCTTCATGACTGTGTCCGGATTAAAATCTGAATATTGAACCGTGATCGAAACATCATGATAGATGTGGTTTTTGAGAAAATTAGCGTTTTCAACATTCACGCTTAAAAAGCGGCTATTGGGAATTTGTACCGTTTTGCCAGTGAATTGATAGGTTTTACCCTCCATATCAATTTCTTCAATTAAGGTGGTCATCGCCGTAATGCGCATCACTTCACCGCTTACACTATCAATTGTAATCCAGTCTCCAATATCAAACGGTTTGGTCGTGGCGCGCAAAAAGCCGCCTGTTAAACACATTAACAATTCTTTGGTGATCAGCACCACCGCCACCGCAACAGCCGTCAAAGACAGTGCGAATGTGTGAATTTGCGGCGCCCAAACAAACACCAGCGAAATTAAAACCAGCGCGGTTGTGCCGTTATTGATCCGGTTAATCCAGCGCCGCTGGTCTTTGTCGAGAATTTCCGACTTGCCCTTGATCATGCGCCCTAAAAAGAAGCGCAAGCCAATAATCATGGCAATCAAAATTGTAGTCGTGATCGCCCCGCCAATAAATAAATTATCGTTTAAGGCGCTATGAACAGCCATATCGATTGTCTGGGTAATATCTGCCTGATTCATGGGTCAGCTCATTTCTATTATTGTGCTTTGTTCGCTCGTAGCACCCATTTTATGCGCCTTTCCACGTTAAAAATCCACACCATTCTCTGATTTAAATTGTAAAAAGGTTAAAAATATGTAAATATTATGTAAATAAAAAACAAGCTAGATGGTGTGTACATGAATAAATTTGAAAAAGCGATTACGGGCCTTTGCCTTGCCTTCGGTTTATCAGCCTGCCAAACAGGCACTGAAAACCATTTTGATGTTGAATCTTTGCAAACACCCGATTCCTTGAGCGCCAGTGATATCCGCCACAGATGGGTCGCCACCATTTTGGAGACAATGCAGGGCGAAACAGCCACAGCGCTCAAAGATGCCGCGCTTGAAAATGGCACGATTATTGGCTTTACTGATAATCTCAATCATATGATTGGCGTGTATGTCCCGGCAGAAAATCGCGTGACGCTGGAAATTCCTTATGGCCTAACGGAAGAGACGTTTGACGAGCTGGTTTTGACGGGCAGGCGCGTGATGTATGAAGAGCTTGACCACGCTGCGCGTGACCATTCCACAGCGCGTGCTAGCGGCCTCTCGCTTGAGGCAATCATTGAAGGCGAAGCCAATGTGAACGAGGCAATTGCGCGCATTGTTGCCTTTAATGGCATGTCCGAAGACGCTCAGATCGGCAGTGTGCCATCTTTAGAAACGCAGTTTGGTGTCCCTGATAGCGGCGCGGCGGTTTACTACAGCGTCATCAACCCTGACATGGCAGACGCGCTTTTTGCTGGCTTGCAAGACAATGAATTCTTCCATGAACGCGCGGATTTACAAGATCAAGTCTTCGCCTCTTTCTTCGGCACAAGCGAGGCGGAATGGTACACGCTTTATTTTGCTGCTCACGCCGTACCGGATGAAACATTACAAAATTATAGCGCTCGCACGCCTTTAACGACCATTTTAAGCGATGTTCATCAAGGGCGCGATATTACATTTGGCGAGATGGCGCATATGACGACCCTGCCCGCCGATGAGCAGATCATGCTTTTGGGTCTTGAAGAGCGCTTTATGGCGGGCGATTTTACATCCGAAGCGGAAGCTTTAAACGCGCGTGATCTTGCCGTATTCAAAAACAGAATGGCGCGCCCTGATAATGGCCCAGCCAACCATCTCGCGCGCACAGCAAGCGGCGGCGGTGACTTTTTCCGCACTGCCAGCACGTCTGAAATGGCGCAAAAATTTGACAGCATCACTCATAATCTTGACGTGATGAGCGGCTTTTTCCAAAGATGCGCAGGCGCTTCCTATATTCCTGAAAATATCCGCGAAATTTTGCAACAGCGCTATGAACTGACAACTGAGATGATCCCTGCCTACCGCTCCAGCGTTGCGAACATGCGCACGCTTTTGAGCGAAAACCCTGAGCCAGACTTGCGGTTACGGCTGTCTATCGGGCAGATGTTTGATACAATGCAAGAGCCGCTTGTCTCGCTCAGCCGTGATCGCGTTGATATCCATAACACCTTTGTCGAAAATCAAGAGCGTCAATGCACTTATGTTAATAGATGGCCGTAGGCGATTTTTATTGCTTTGAAGAGAATCTCAGGCGCGTTAAGATGTGTGATTATTTAAAAATCACCGGAAAGCGCTGCTGTGAAGAATCAAGATGTTGAAGAGAATTTAAAGCTACCCTCGCACACCATTTACGAAATAATCTCAGCGGGCGGAAAAGAAGAGTTAAGCCGCCCCAATACTTCCCTCGCCTGGTCGGGCATTGTCGCGGGCATTTGCATCAGCTTTTGTTATATGACCGAAGCAGTCATAAAACATCATCTTCCACAAAGCGGGAATTTTTTTCTGATTGAAAATCTCGGCTACACAATTGGTTTCTTGATTGTCATTTTAGGGCGCTTCCAACTATTCACCGAAAACACAATCACCGTGATCTTGCCGCTTCTGGATCATTTCAGAATGCGTACCTTGTTGAATGTGGCGCGTCTTTGGGGTGTTGTGTTGCTGGCCAATATGGTCGGGACATTTACGGTCGCGCTTTTAATTTCTAATCTGCCTTTCTTTGCGCCTGAATTGTTCGATGCTTTCATCGATATTTCAAAACACGCCATCCACCGCGATATGGGGGATGTCTTTATACAAGCCATTCCAGCAGGGTTTATCATCGCGCTGTTGGTGTGGATGCTGCCCAGCTCTAAAGGAAACGAGATCTGGATTATTATCTTGATGACTTATTTGATCGCCATCGGTGATTTTGCCCATATTGTCGCTGGCTCTGGCGAGGCGTTTTTATTGATGCTCAACGGCCATGCTAGTCTGCTCGAAGGGGCGCAATATCTGGTGGCGGCGTGTGTGGGCAATATCATTGGCGGCACGTTCCTGTTCGCCTTTATGGCGTATGCGCAAGTCAAAGAAGAGATATAGGCGCGCTTATCACTCAGACGATGTCAGGGCATCAATCAGTTTATCGTTTTTACTTCTGTAATAAAGCGCGGCTTCATCGAGTTGGCGATGAAGATATTGTGCGCCCTCTTCTTCAGCCGCGCCGATGATGTTAAACGCTTCGCTTTCATCGCCTTCCTCGCCGCTGCCCATATTGACCAGCGCTTGATAAATGCGATTATTTTCGTAAATCTCCAAACGCTCCAGCGTGCTTGGCTGGTCAGGCACAGACATTTCACCCTCACGGATCAGGCTCTTTTCTTGTAGCGCCAGATCAATCAGATCCCGCACAAGGCGCGGATCAAGGTCTGATCCTGTGCGCTCGCGTATATCAATCAGCAAATCACGAATACGCTCGATTGCGTTTGTTTTCAGCAAGTCTTGCAAGCCGTCCAGACCATAAAATGTATTCATCATGGTGCGGTCGCTGGTGGAAAGCGCGGAATCGAGCAAGCCTTCATTGCCGTAGCGCTGATCAGACTGGAACATTAAACTATAGGGAATGTTCGTGACAAAGAACTGCACCGAACCATCAGCGCGCCTATCGGGATTGAGATTAAACAAATCATCATTATCCACATCATCGCCGCCGGCAACGCCCTGCGGCGGTGCAATCGGCGCGGGCACTTCGATCAAATTAATGGTAAAGGCCTGATCGAATGTTAAAAACCCATCACTTGTCCGCAGTGTAATATTAAAGCTTGAAGGATCACGGCCAAAAATTTGCGTGCTATCAATCACAAGATTATTGCCAGAGAGACTAAAGATCGACGGATCACCGACAAAGGAATAGGTAAAGACTGTGCTATCAACATCAATCGAAGATATCTGCGCAATCGCCGTGCCGCCCGGCAAACCTTCAAAGAACGATTCGCGCGATAAAACAATCCCCTCAGGCGCATCATTCACGGGCGTGACATCAATATTCACGGTGTAAACCACCGACAGATCATTGCCGCCATTGGGTGTGCCGCCATCATCTTGCGCTTGGAAAGTGAAAGAGCCATAGCCGATGCCATTGCCGTTCAAATCAGGCACATAGCGCATAAAGGCAAGATCCGCCGCCGTTATAAACTGGCCGCTTGAAACAATACCCGGCGCGCCCGCCCCCGCCATTAATTCCAGCACCCCGCCCGCAGGCGCGCTGACAATCCGCACCCCTTGGAAAGCGTTCGCACCGGTGAATGGAGAATCGTTCGGATCAGCAAACCCTAAACTCAAATCAACAAAGCCGGCAGGAAGCGGCGTGTCTTCCAGCGTTACAAAGCTTTGCGCAGTGCCGTTAATGACAGGCGCATCATTCAGCGGCAAGACATCGATCGTCATGGTGCGCGGCGTCAGATCCGTATCAAGACCGCCATTGGCTGTGCCGCCATCATCTTGGACACGGAAGGTAAACTGCTCGTAATTCGGGCCGCTCTCATTCAACTCGCTGCGGAAGATTAAATTATCAATATCCGCTAGAGCAATCACCTGTCCTGCCGTCACAGGCCCCGGCGCGCTTGCGCCTGCATTCAGGCTCAATGTGCCAGTGGTTGGAATGGTGTCGATAATCACATTCAACAGGCCGTTGGCAGGATTATCAAGAGGATCAGTCAGTCCAAAATCAGCCGCGCTAAAGACAAAATCGATATCTTCCGAAGCGATCACTGTGTTATCCGTTCCTACAGGCGCGTCATTGACGGATATAATATCAAGTGTGATGGCGCGGGCTGTTGTATCGATATCAACGCCGCCATTAGCTGTACCCCCATTATCTTGAACGCGGAAGACGAAGTCGCTCGCTGCGGTTACGTTTGGCGCTGGCGTAAAGACTAAATTTGTAATATCGCCAAACGCAATCACATCACCAACATTGACAGGCACACTTGCCAGCTCAAGCGTGCCATTCGTCGGCAATGCATCAACAATCACATTCACAAAGTTATTGGCGGGCGTATCGGCGGCGTCCGTGAAGCCAAAATCACTATCGGCGAATGTATAAGACGTGTCTTCTAAAACCGTAATCGTATTATCAGTGCCAATCGGCGCATCATTCACTGACGTAATATCAAAAGTAATCGTGTTCGGGCTTTGGTCTGTGTCGACGCCGCCATTGCTTGTGCCGTCATCATCTTGAACGCGGAAGGTGAAGCTGTCGGCGGCCGCGCCATTTTGGTTCAAAGCCGGCGTGAAGACAAGATTTGGGATGTCTGTCACGGCAATCACATCAAGCGCGCTGACAGCTGTGCCGTTCAGCTCTAAAATGCCATTTGTGGGCAAGGTCTCAATAATCACATTCAAAAAGTCATCGGCGGGCGTGTCGCTTGTGTCGCTAAAGCCAAAATCGCCATCGGTGAATGTATAAGGCGCGTCTTCCAAAATCGTGATTGTGTTATCCGCGCCCGCTGGTTCATCATTAACAGAAGTCACATCAATCGTGATCGTGTTCGCCGCAATGTCTGTGTCCACACCGCCATTCAGCGTGTCGCCGTCATCGCGCACGATAAAGTCAAAATTCGCGTATCCCGCGCCGTTTTCGTTGGCAACGGGCGTAAAGAGCAAATGGTCAAGATCAGTCGCCGCAATCACTTGCCCTGCCACAACAGCGCCCGGCACGGTTGCGCCTGCGCCCAAGATGAGCGTGCCGTCTGTGGGAAGATTAACGATCTCAAGGCTAAGAAGCGCGTTTGCAGGACTGTCGGCAGTATCCGTAAAGCCAAAATCAGCTTGGGTAAAGGTGTAATCTGTGTCTTCCAGCGTGGTTACCGTACCATCTGTGCCTGTCGGCGCATCATTGACAGACGTGATATCAAAGCGGATCGCATTGGGTGTTTGATCTATATCCACGCCGCTATTAAGCGTGTCGCCATCATCTTGAACGCGGAATGTAAAGCCATCAACATCTGTGCCGTTCTGGTTTAAAGCGGGCGTGAAAACAAGATTCGGGATGTCTGTTACGGCAATCACATCAAGCGCGCTCACAGCCGTGCCGCCTAGCTCCAACGTGCCGTTTGCGGGTAAGGTCTCAATAATCACATTCAAAAATGCGTTAGCGGGCGTGTCATTCACATCGCTAAAGCCAAAATCGCCATCGGTAAATGTATAAGGCGCGTCTTCCAAAATTGTGATTGTGTTATCCGCGCCCGCTGGCTCATCATTAACAGAAGTCACATCAATCGTGATCGTGTTCGCCGCAATGTCTGTGTCCACGCCGCCATTGAGCGTGTCGCCATCATCGCGCACGATAAAGTCAAAATTTGCGTATCCCGCGCCGTTTTCGTTGGCAACGGGCGTAAAGACCAAATGGTCAAGATCCGCTGCTGTAATGATTTGCCCTGCCACAACAGCGCCCGGCACAGTTGCGCCTGCGCCCAAGCTGAGCGTGCCGTTGGCGGGAAGATTAACGATCTCAAGGCTGAGCAAAGCGTTTGCAGGGCTGTCGGCAGTGTCCGTAAAGCCAAAGTCAGCTTGGGTAAAGGTGTAATCCGTGTCTTCCAGCGTGGTCACAGTGCCATCTGTCCCAGTCGGCGCATCATTGACCGAAGTGATATCAAAGCGGATCGCATTGGGCGTTTGATCAATATCAACGCCGCTATTAAGCGTGCCGCCATCGTCTTGAACGCGGAAGGTGAAGCCATCAACATCTGTGCCGTTTTGGTTGGCGAGCGGCGTGAAAACAAGATTCGAGATGTCTGTGACAGCAATCACATCAAGCGCGCTGACAGCTGTGCCGTTCAGCTCTAAAATACCATTTGCGGGCAATGTCTCAATAATCACATTCAAAAAGTCATCGGCGGGCGTGTCGCTTGTGTCGCTAAAGCCAAAATCAGCATCGGTGAAGGTGTAAGGCGCGTCTTCCAAAATTGTGATTGTGTTGTCTGCGCCTGCAGGTTCATCATTAACAGACGTGACATCAATCGTCATGATGCGCGCCACAACGTCGGTATCAACGCCAGAATTTGTTGTGCCGCCATCGTCTTGGACGCGGAAGGTGAAGCTGTCTGCGCCCGCGCCATTATCATTCAGCGCGCTCCGGAAAATCAAATCATCAAGATCAGCCGCCGCAATCACCTGCCCTACGCTCACTGGCCCTGGCGCGGTTGCGCCTGCGCCCAAACTAAGCGTGCCATTGGCAGGAAGCGTGTCGATAATAACATTCAAAAGATCATCGGCGGGCGTGTCGGAGGGGTCGGTAAAGCCGAAATCAGCGGCACTAAAGAGAAAATCGACATCTTCAAGCGCGGTCACTGTATTGTCTGCGCCAAGCGGTGCATCATTGACGGAGACAACGTCAATGGTGAGAACATTATCAACAGGGTCCAGATCCACGCCGCTATCACTCACCCCGCCATCATCGCGCACTTGAAAGCTGACACTGGCATACGCCGCGCCATTTGCATTAGCAGGCGGCGTAAAGGTCAGATTTTGAATATCACCCACGGCGATTTCATCATTCAAATTCACCACGGCGCCTGATAGCTCCAAAAGGCCATTCACAGGGAGCGCCGTAATAATAACAGATTGGAAATTATTGGCAGGGCTGTCAGCCGCATCGCTAAAGCCAAAATTAGCCTCTTCAAATGTCAGAACAGAATCTTCATTCACGCTGAGCGTACCGTTCGTACCATCCGGCGCATCATTCACACTGGTGATATCAAATGTGATGACATTGGGCGTTTGGTCTGTATCAACACCAGTATTGGCTGTACCGCCATTATCTTGAACACTGAAAGTAAAGCTGTCGGCACCCGCGCCATTTTGGTTGAGCAACGGTGTAAAGACAAGGTCTGTAAGATCGCCCGCCGCAATCACCTGCCCCGCCGTGACAGGAACGCCCAAAAGCGCAAGCGTGCCGTTTGTAGGCAATGTATCAATAATGACATTCAAAAGCGCATTGGAGGGCGTGTCATTGACATCGCTAAAGCCGAAATCAGCATCGGTGAAGGTATAAGGTGCATCTTCCAAAATCGTAATCGTGTTATCCGCGCCTGCTGGTTCATCATTGACAGGTGTGATGACAATATCAAAAGTCTCAACAGGCAGCATGTTAACCGCATCGCTCACTTCAAAATCAAAGCTATCGGCGATTGTTTCACTGCTGTCATGAACATAGACCACAAGTCCGTTATCAAGATCCGCTTGGGTAAAGCTGGTGATCGCAACGCCTGCGTCAGAGGTCAGCTCAATTTGACCATTGCTTGGCGGCGCTGTGATTGTGTAGACAATATCGCCCGCCAATGTGTCAACATCGCTTGATGACAGCAAGGCCGTTGTAATCGGCGCGGTAAAGCCTTCAAATGTGTTTAATGTGTTGTTTTCATCCAGCACAGGCGGATCATCCACCGCCGTCACGTCAATTGTGAGTGTGTTGGCGACAAGGTCAAGATCAATGCCGCCATTGGCTGTTGTGCCGTCATCGCGCACTTGGAAGGTGAAGCTAGTATAAGCCGCACCATTATCATTGAGCGCAGGCGTAAAGGTTAAATTCGGGATATCCGTCACCGCGATTTCATCCAGCGCTGTGATCGGCGCGCCCGAGAGCGCCAGCACGCCATTGGCGGGTAGTGTGGTAATCACAACTGATAAAAGCGCGTTGGCGGGCGTATCTGAAATATCGGTGAAACCAAAGTCAGCCGCGCCGAAGACAAATGGCGTGTCTTCAATTGCCGTAATCGTGTTATCAGTGCCAATTGGCGCATCATTCACTGACGTAATATCAAAAGTAATCGTGTTCGGGGTCTGGTCTGTGTCCACGCCGCTATTGCTTGTTGTGCCATCATCTTGAACGCGGAAGGTGAAGCTGTCTGCGGCTGTGCCATTTTGGTTTAAAGCCGGCGTAAAGACGAGATTCGGGAAGTCTGTTACGGCGATCACATCAAGGGCGCTCACAGCTGTGCCGTTCAGCTCTAAAATGCCGTTTGCGGGCAAGGTCTCAATAATCACATTCAAAAATGCGTTAGCGGGCGTGTCATTCACATCGCTAAAGCCAAAGTCAGCATCGGTCAATGTATAAGGCGCGTCTTCCAAAATTGTGATTGTGTTGTCTGCGCCTGCAGGCTCATCGTTCACGCTGGTGACATCAATCGTGATCGTGTTGGCCGCAATGTCTGTGTCCACGCCGCCATTGAGCGTGTCGCCATCATCGCGGACGATAAAGTCAAAATTCGCGTATCCCCCGCCGTTTTCGTTGGCAACGGGCGTAAAGATCAAATGGTCAAGATCCGCCGCTGTAATGATTTGCCCTGCCACAACAGCGCCCGGCACGGTTGCGCCTGCGCCCAAGCTGAGCGTGCCGTTTGCGGGCAAATTGACAATCTCAAGACTAAGAAGCGCGTTTGCGGGGCTGTCGGCAGTGTCCGTAAAGCCAAAATCAGCTTGGGTAAAGGTGTAATCCGTGTCTTCCAGCGTGGTGACGGTGTCGTTTGTGCCTGTCGGCGCATCATTGACCGAAGTGATATCAAAGCGGATCGCATTCGGGCTCTGGTCAATATCAACGCCGCTATTAAGCGTGCCGCCATCGTCTTGAACGCGGAAGGTGAAGCCATCAACATCTGTGCCGTTTTGGTTGGCGAGCGGCGTGAAAACAAGATTCGGGATGTCTGTGACAGCAATCACATCAAGCGCGCTGACAGGCGCGCCTGATAAGGCAAGCGTGCCGTTTGTGGGTAATGTCTCAATAATCACATTCAAGAAGTCATCGGCAGGTGTGTCGCTCGTGTCGGTAAAGCCAAAATCGCCATCGGTGAATGCATAAGGCGCGTCTTCCAAAATCGTGATCGTGTTGTCTGCGCCAATTGGCTCGTCATTCACGCTGGTGACATCAAACGTGATGGTGTTCGGGCTTTGGTCTATATCCACACCGCCATTGAGCGTGTCGCCATCATCGCGCACTTGGAAGGTGAAATCTGTGTAGGAAGCGCCATTTTCATTGAGCGCCGGCGTAAAGGTCAGGTTTGGAATATCGGCAAGCGTAATCTCATCACCTGCCATGACGGCCGCGCCCGAAAGCTCTAACAAACCATCGGCGGGCAATGTCGTGATAATCACGCTCAATAAATCATTGGCGGGCGTGTCATTAATATCGCTAAAGCCGAAATTGGCTGCATCGAAAACATAGGCTGTGTCTTCAAGCGTGGTCAGCGTAATATCCGCACCAAGCGGCTCACTATTAAGCGGCGTCACATCAATTGTGATAACGTTGGCGACAGGGTCAAGATCAACCCCGCCATTGGCTGTTGTGCCGTCATCGCGCACTTGGAAGGTGAAGCTGTCATAGCTTGTGCCATTTTGGTTGGCAACAGGCGTAAAGGTTAAATTGGGGATATCGGTCAGCAACAGCTCATCGCCCGCAGTGACCGGGACGCCTCCAAGCGCTAAAACGCCAACCGTCGGCACGCTTGTAATCACCACAGAAAGCAAATCATTGGCGGGCGTGTCCGCCACATCCGTAAAGCCAAAATCAGCATCGGTAAAGTTCAAAACACCGCTCTCTACGACACTTAAAGTGGCGTCCGTGCCATCGGGCGCATCATTGACGGCGCTGATGTCAAACGTGACAACATTAGGCGTTGGGTCAAGATCAACACCGCTATTGGTTATGCCGCCATCATCGCGCACTTGGAAGGTGAAGCTATCCGCCGCCGCCCCGTTGACATTGGCCGCGGGAGTAAAGACCAGATTGGTGATGTCGCCGATTGCAATCTCTTGCCCGGCCGTGACCGCAGCGCCCATAAATTCAAGCGTGCCTGCCGGCAATGTCGTAATCACAACACTTTCAATCACGTTCGCCGGCGTGTCGATCACATCTGTCAGCGCAAAATCAGCGGCAGAGAATGTATAAGGTGTGTCTTCGGCTGTGTTCAAGGTCACATCAGCACTATCGGGCGCATCATTAACGCTGGTGACATCAATCGTCATTGTTTTGGGGTTCGGGTCTAAATTTTGACCGCCAGAGAACAAAGCGCCGTCATCGCGAAGCTGGAAGGTAAAGTCCGCATAGCCCGCACCATTTTCATTTGCAGCAGGGGTGAAAACAAGGCTCGGTATGCTCGCCACCAAAATTTCATCACCCGCATTCACGGTCGCGCCCGCCAGCTCAAGCGTGCCTGTCACAGGTACTGTCGTTATCAAAACTGATACAAAATTATTTGACGGATTATCCGCACTATCATCAAACCCAAAATCAGCCACCGCAAATGTATAGGCCGTATCCTCAATTGTTGTCACCGTGTTGTCTGCCCCCAAAGGCGCATCACCAACCGTGGAAATATCAACAATCATCGTATTGGGCGTGCTGTCCAGATCAACGCCACTATTGGTCGTGCCGCCATCATCGCGAATTTGGAAGGTGAAAGTGGCATAAGCCGCATCATTTTCATTCGGCACAGGGCGGAAGACAAAATTCGGTAAATCAGTCACCGCAATTTCATCGCCCGCACTAATCGCAACGCCCGATAATAATAAAGCGCCGCGCGCCGGCAAGGTCGTAATAATCACGCTTGCCAGCGCATTATCAGGATTATCGGCAGGATCGGTGAGGCCAAACTCAGCCACCGTAAAGACATAGTCCGTATCCTCAAAACCAAGCACGCGGTTATCCGTGCCGTCCGGCTCATCATTAACAGATGTGACATCAAAAGTGATAATGTTTGGTGTCTGGTCAATATCAATGCCGGCAAAATTCGTGCCGCCATCATCGCGCACTTGGAAGGTGAAGCTGGTGTAAGCGGGGCCATTATCGTTAAGATCAGCCAAGAAGGTTAAATTCGGGATATCACCCACCGCAATTTCCTGACCCGTTGTCACAGGCGTTCCCGACAATGACAGCGTGCCATTTGCAGGAAGCGTTGTAATAATCACCGATAAGAAATTATTAGGCGGTGTATCCGCGCCATCACTATAGCCAAAATCAGCATCGGAGAAAGTGTAAGCGATGTCTTCAATCGCGGTCAGCGTCACATCCGCCCCATCAGGCGCATCATTCACCGAAATCACATCAATCGTCATGATATTGGGCGCAACGTCCAAATCAACGCCGCTATTGGCTGTGAGGCCATCATCGCGCACTTCAAAAGTGAAAGTCGCATAAGCAGGGCCATTTTCATCAGGTACAGGGATAAAGACCAAATCAGGAATATCAGCCACCGCAATTTCATCGCCCGCCGTAACCGCAGCGCCCAGAAGTTCTAATGTGCCAGAGGCTGGCAATGTCGTAATAATCACGCTGTTAAACGCGTTGGCGGGGCTGTCCGCCGCATCAGTAAAGCCAAAATCTGCGGCGGCAAACGTCAAATCAATATTTTCCAAGGTGCTGAGTGTATTATCCGTGCCATCGGGCGCATCATTCACGCTTGTCACATCAAACGTTACTGTATTGGCGATCGGGTCCAGATCAACGCCCGTATCAGCTATGCCGCCATTATCGCGCACTTGGAAAGTGAAGCTGGTATAAGCCGCGCCATTATCGTTGAGGTCAGGCGTAAAGACCAAAGTACCGATATCGCCCACCGCAATTTCTTGCCCTAATGTGACGGGCGTACCGCCCAGCTCTAAAATTCCGCTGGCGGGTAAGGTCGTAATCACAACAGAGTCCAAAATATTGGCGGGCGCATCCGCGGTATCACTAAAGCCAAAATCCGTGTCCGAGAATGTGTAGGGCGTGTCCTCAAGCGTGGTCAGCGTAATGTCTGCGCCATCAGGCGCGTCATTCACGCTTGTGACATCGATTGTGACTGTGTTCGCGCCCGCATCCAGATCAACGCCAGCATTGGCCGTACCGCCATCATCGCGCACTTGGAAAGTAAAGCTCGCATAGGCCGCACCGTTATCATTTAAATCAGGCGTAAAGACAAGATTTGGGATGTCGAGCACGGCAATCTCGTCCATCGCGCTCACTGCCGCGCCCGAAAGCGCTAACGTACCATTGAGCGGAATTGTTGTAATAATAACGCTCGCAAGCGCATTTGCCGGACTATCCAAAGCGTCGGTCAAGCCAAAGTCTGTCGCCGCAAAGGTTAGAGGCGTGTCCTCAAGCGTGGTCAGCGTAATGTCCGCGCCATCCGGCGCATCATTCACGCTTGTGACATCAATCGTCATGATGTTCGCACTCTGGTCTAGATTTTCTCCGCTATTGAGGGTGACACCATTATCACGCACTTGGAAGGTGAAGCTGGTATAGCCCGCGCCATTTTCATTGGCCACAGGCGTGAACACCAGATTGCCAATGTCACCCACGACAATCTCATCCCCCGCCGTCACAGGGTTGCCCGACAATGTGAGCGTGCCTGTTGCCGGAATTGTGGTAATCACAACAGAAGTAAAAATCTGCGCGGGCGTGTCACTCGGATCGCCATAACCAAAATCGGCGATTGTGAAGGTATAAGGCGCATCTTCAAGCGTCGTCACCGTATTATCCGTGCCTTCAGGCGCATCATCAACCGATGTCACATCAAAAGTGATAATGTTCGCAACAGGGTCAAGATCAACGCCGGTGTCGCTTGTGCCGCCATTATCCCGCACTTGGAAGGTGAAGTTCGTATAGCCCGCGCCATTTTCATTGAGGGCCGGCGTAAAGGTCAAATTACCGATATCGCCCACCGCAATTTCTTGCCCTAGTGTCACAGCCGTTCCGCCCAGCTCTAAAATTCCGCTAGCAGGCAATGTTGTAATCACCACAGAATCCAAAATATTGGCGGGCGTATCAGAAACGTCGCTAAAGCCAAAATCAGCATCGGAGAATGTATAGGCCGTATCCTCAAGCGTGGTTAAAGTAATGTCCGCACCATCAGGCGCATCATTCACGCTGGTGACATCAATCGTCATGATGTTGGCAGCCGCATCAAGATTAATGCCGCTATTTGCTATGCCGCCGTCATCGCGCACTTGGAAGGTGAAGCTGGCATAAGCCGCGCCATTTTCGTTAGCAACAGGCGTAAAGACCAGATTGCCAATATCACCCACGGCAATCTCATCAAGCGCGGTCACAGGCGCGCCGGAAAAAGTTAAACTGCCCGTTGCAGGAATGCTCGTGATAATCACGCTGAGAAAGGCATTGGAGGGGGTGTCATTGACGTCGGTGAAGCCAAAATCAGCCTCTTGAAATGTATAGGCATTATCCTCAAGCGTTGTCACAATATTGTCTGTGCCATCGGGCGCGTCATTGACGCTGGTGACGTCAAAAGTAATAATATTCGCGCTCTGGTCTGTGTCCTCACCGCCATTGGTCGTTAAGCCATCATCGCGCACTTGGAAAGTCATGGTCGCATAGCCTGCGCCATTGGCATTGGTATCCGGCGTGAACACCAAGGTCGGAATATCAGTGGCCGCTATCTCATCATTTGCGCTGACAGCCATACCGCCAAGCGTCAGCGTCCCGTTGGTCGGCAAGCTTGTAATAATCACAGAGAACAGCGCATCCGCAGGGCTATCATTGACGTCACTAAAGCCAAAATCAGCATCCGAAAACGTGTAGGGCGTGTCTTCAAGCGTTGTGATCGTCATGTCTGCACCATCAGGCGCATCATTGACCGCATCAACATTGATTGTGACTGTGTTGGCAACAGGGTCTAAATCAATGCCGCCATCATTGGTGCCGCCACCATCGCGCACTTGGAAGGTGAAGCTTGCGTAGGCCGCGCCATTCTCATTCAGCGTCGGGGTAAAAGTAATATTAGGAATTTGCGCCAGCGTAATCTCATCCCCCGCCGTAATCGCAACGCCCGATAATGCAAGCACACCATCGCTAGGCACTGTCGTAATCAGCACCGAAGCCAAAGCATTTGGCGGTGTATCATTCACATCACTAAACCCAAAATCAGCATCCGTGAATGTATAAGCCGTGTCTTCATCTGTGTTTATTGTAATGTCCGCACCATCCGGCGCGCTATTCAGCGGCGTTACATCAAAAGTAATCGTGTTCGCCACAGGATCAACATCAACGCCGCTATTGGCTGTTGTGCCATCATCAGCCACTTGGAAGGTGAAGCTGTCATACCCGACACCATTCAAATTCGTGACAGGCGTAAAGGTCAAATTCGGGATATCAGTCACCGCGATCGACTGGCCATTTATTACCGGAACCGTTGACAACGCCAGCGTCCCGTTGGTCGGAATGGCCGTAATAATCACGCGGTCAAAATTATTGGCAGGCGTATCGGCAGCATCTGTGAAGCCAAAAACAGCTTCCGTAAATGTAAACACAGTGCTTTCCAGCATCGTAATCGTATTATCCGTGCCATCCGGTGCATCATTCACGGATGTAATATCAATCGTCATCACATTGGGGGATTGATCTGTATCTTGCCCACTATTGGCCGTGCCATCATCATCCACAACAGCAAATGTAAAGCTATCAGCCGCTGCCCCATTGGCGTTCAATGCAGGCACAAACACTAAATTCGGAATATCAAGAACCGCAATGCTCTGTCCTGCGATTACAGTCGCGCCCGATAATTCCAGCGTCCCATTCACAGGCACACTCGATATGATGACCGCTTGCAAATTATTGGCAGGCGTATCATCAACGTCCGTGAAGCCAAAATCAGCCTCCGAAAATGTGAAATTGATGTCTTCATTGGTTGTGACCGTATTGTCGCCGCCCGCTGGCGCATCGTTCACACTTGTCACATCAAACGTCACAATATTGGGCGTCGCATCAAGATTAGCGCCACCATTGACGGTTGTGCCATTGTCGCGCACTTGGAAGGTGAAGCTTGTATAGCCTGCGCCATTATCATTCGCATCCGGCACAAAAGCCAAATTCGTAATGTCGCCAAACAAAATCTCATCATTCGCGCTGACAGCCGCGCCCGAAAGCGTCAGCGTGCCGCTTGCCGGCAGAGTCGTTATCAGCACCGATATAAACGTATTCGCAGGGCTATCAGACACATCCGTAAAGCCTAGATCTGCCGGCGTGAAATTATAAGGGGTGTCTTCAAGCGTTGTTAATGTGATGTCTGCACCCTCAGGCGCGTCATCGACACTTGTCACATCAATGGTCATGAAGCGCTCTGTCTGGTCCAGATCAACCCCGCCATCCGCCGTGCCGCCATCATCTTGCACACGGAAACCAAAACTAGCATACGCCGCGCCATTGGCGTTGGCCGCAGGCGTAAAGGTCAAATCCGTCAAAGCGCTTGCGACAATCACCTGATTAAGCGTGACCGGCGTGCCTAAAAGCGCTAACACGCCATTGGTTGGCAATGTTGTAATCACCACCGCTTGCAAATCATCTGCGGGCGTATCATTGGGGTCTGTAAAGCCAAACTCGGTGTCAATGAATGTGTGAACACCATCTTCCAAAACCGTTACGGTATTGTCCGCGCCAATCGGCGCATCATTTACGGGCGTGACCGTAATATTGAACGTGACCGCAGGCGTGAGCGTGGTTGTCGCGTCATTGACTTCAAAAATAAAACTATCGGATAATGTCTCGCTGCTATCATGAACATAAACGATCTGATTATTCGCCAAATCATCCTGCGTAAAGCTGGTGATCGCCACACCCGTTGCCCCCACGCGCTCAAGCTGACCATTCACAGGCGTGGTTGTGACTGTATAAACAATATCGCCATCGGCTGTATCAATATCAGTATAGGATAAAAGCGTTGTCGCAATCGTTCCTGTCGCCCCTTCAGCCAAGGTCAGACCATTATTTTGTGCAATCACAGGAATGTCATCAACCGGCGTTACATCAAAGGTGATCGTGTTCGCAACAGGGTCTAAATCAATGCCGCTATTGGCTGTTGTGCCGTCATCGCGCACCTGGAACGTCATGGTCGCATAACCCGCACCGTTCGCGTTGGCTGCAGGGGTAAACACCAGCGTTCCAATATCGCCAACATCGATCTCGTCATTGGCGCTCACCGCTGCACCGCCGAGCGTCAGCGTGCCAGCCGTAGGCAGGCTCGTGATAATCACAGAGAGCAGCGCATTGGCGGGGCTGTCGTTGACATCCGTTAAACCAAAGTCGCTATCAGAGAACGTGTAAGCCACATCCTCATCGGTCACCAAGGTCACATCTGTGCCATCCGGCGCATCATTCACACTCACCACATCAAAGGTGATCGTGTTCGCGCTTTGGTCAATATCTTGACCGCCAAATATTGTATCGCCATCATCGCGCACTTGAAACGTCATCGTCGCATAACCCGCGCCGTTCGCGTTGGCCGCAGGCGTAAACACAAGTGTCGGGATTTGCGCCACCGCAATCTCATCCATCGCATTCACCACAGCCCCGCCAAGCGTGAGCGTGCCAGCCGTCGGAAGGCTCGTAATAATCACACTTAAAAAATCATCCGCAGGGCTATCCAAAGCATCACCAAAGCCAAAGTCACTATCAGAGAACGTATAAGCCACATCCTCATCAGTGCTGAGCGTCACATCCGTGCCCGTCGGCGCATCATTCACGCTCCGCACATCAATGCTCAGCGTGTTGGCAACAGGGTCTAAATCAACGCCGCCATTGGTAGTCAAACCATCATCACGAACCTGGAAGGTGAAGTTTGTATAAGCAAGACCGTTCTGATTGGCCGGCGGCACATAAACCAGATTGCCAATATCGCCGGCCGCAATCTCAGTACCCGCAACAAACGTCGCTCCCGATAATTGCAACTCACCAAGCGCAGGCAAAGTTGTAATAATCACACTGCTAAACGTGTTAGCGGGCGTATCATTCACATCCGTCAAACCAAAGTCGGCAATCGAGAACGTATAATTTACATTCTCATCCGTCGCCACAGTGCCGTCCGTGCCATCTGGCGCATCATTCACAGCCACAACATCAAAGGTAATCATGTTCGCGCTCGCGTCCAGATCAACCCCGCCATTGGCGGTTGTGCCATCATCGCGCACTTGGAAGGTGAAACTTGTGTAACCCGCGCCGCTTTGATTAGCCGCGGGCGTGAATGTAAGATTTGAGATTTGAGCCACGACAATCTCTTGCCCCAGCGTTACGGCCGTAGCGCCTAATTGCAAGAGGCCGTCTGCGGGGAGGGTTGTAATCACAACACTCAGGAAATTATTTGCCGGGCTGTCGAGTGTGTCGGAAAAACCAAAATCAGTGTCCGAGAATGTATAGGCCACATCTTCATTTGTGCTCAGCGTAATATCTGCGCCCGCAGGCGCGTCATTGAGCGCTGTCACATCAATCGTCATGACATTGGCAACCGTATCAAGATTTACGCCGCCATCGCTGGTGCCGCCATTATCACGCACAGAGAATGTAAAACTGGCATAATTTGATCCGTTCGCGCCTGTGACAGGCGTAAAAACAAGATTTGGAATTTGTGCCGCTGTAATTTCTTGCCCAAGACCGACCGCTGTTCCTGACAGCGCCAGGGTGCCGGCAGCAGGCAAAGTGTCGATAATCACGCTTTGTAAGGTGTTGGCCGGGCTGTCATTGACATCAGTCAAACCAAAATTCGCCTCGGAAAATGTAAACGGAACATCTTCATTGGTTGTGACCGTGTTGTCCGCGCCATCGGGCGCATCATTGATGCTGGTCACATCAAAAGTAATGGTGTTTGCAACAGGGTCTGTATCAACGCCGCCATTGGCTGTCGTGCCGTTATCACGCACTTGGAAGGTCATGGTGGCATAGCCGGCCCCGTTTGCATTTGCGACAGGGGTAAAAACAAGATTAGGAATTTGAGCGACCGTAATATTTTGACCCAGCGTAACCGCAGTGCCACCAAGCGTGAGCGTCCCCGCCGTCGGTAAAGTCGTAATCATAACACTTACGAACGTATCGGCTGGTGTGTCAGAGACATCACTAAACCCGAAATTCGCGGGCGTAAATGTATGAGATGCGTCTTCACCTATAGAAATTGTAACGTCGGCGCCATCAGGCGCGTCATTTACTTCGGTGACATTAAAGGTGATGGTATTGGCGCTTTGGTCTGTGTCAACGCCGCCATTGCTTGTGCCGCCATCATCGCGCACTTGAAAGGTAAAGCTTGCATAGCCCGTGCCGAATTCATTGGCAGCAGGGGTAAAGGTTAAATTACCGAATTGCGCCGCGCTCACCACTTGCCCCAATGTCACGGCTGTTCCTGACAAAGCCAATGTACCGCTTGCAGGCAGTGTTGTGATAATCACAGAGTCCAAGCTGTTGGCGGGCGAATCATTGACATCAGAGAAGCCGAAACTAGCCGCGCTGAATGTATAGGCCACGTCTTCGTCAATGGTAAAGGTCGCATCCGCCCCCGCCGGCGCGTCATTGGCAGGGTTGACCGTGATGTCGAAGGTTTGCGCGCCGAGCGCTGTATTACCGTCCGAGACGATAAATGTGAAGCTGTCGGCGGTTGTGTTTGTGCCATCATGAACATAAATCACCTGTGAGGCGGCGATCTGGGCCTGTGTAAAGCTTGTGATCGCAACAGTTGGGGCGCTACTCAGCGCGACAAAGCCGTTGGCGGGCGCGGCGGTGACGGTATAGGTTATCTGCGCGGCGGTGTTATCCTGATCGGAACTTGAAAGAACACCCACGCCAATGGTTTGCGTTGCGCCTTCATTGACACTCAAGGTGTTGTTCGTATCCAAAACAGGCGCATCGTCAACATTGGTGACATTCACAACAATAGTATATTGATCAAACGGATTGCCAACGCCATCATCTGTGGTGCGGATAACAAGGTTAAAGCTGGTGACGTTTTCAAAATCGAGATTGGTGTTGTCGGCGATGCGCAACTGACCGTTGATCGGGTTGATTTGAAACACGCCGAGCGCGTTTCCTGATTCGATCGTATAGGTTAAATTATCGCCATCAATATCAAACGCGCTCGCGGTTGTGATAAGCGTTAAATCCGGCGAGTTTTCAGCCAAATTGAACGGGCCAGGCGCAGGCCCGAAGGTGGGCGGGTTGTTAAATTCAACACCGAAAACATATGTCGCGCCCGTGACAGTCGTGTTGCCATCAGAGACGCTAAAGCCGATTGTCGCATTTGTTGTGGCAGAGCCGTCATGGGTAAAGCTGACGATGCCAAAATTTAAATCTTCTTGGGTGAAAGTGTCGTTGACAGCCAGCGCCGCGCCGCTGCGGAAGACCGTGCCGTTTGTGACGCCCGTAATTGTATATTCGTCCGGGTCGGCAGTGCGCAGATTTGTATTCAAAATATTGGACGAGCCACCCACATTGAGCGTGTCGCCCGTATTAACGACAATCACCGGCGGGTCATTTACGCCTGTATTGGAGAATGTCACCCCAATGTTAAATGTTCCTGTTACAGGCGTTGTGCCATCTGTGACCGAGAAATCAAACCCTGCAAAACCGCTATTCGTGCCATCATGGTCAAAGCGAATGAAGCCATCATCAATATCTTGCTGGGTGAATGAGACCACTGTTGAGGCGGTATTGTTGTTAAAGACACTGCCGTTATTAGTGGCAGACACGGTAAAGACAAGAGCACTATCCGGCGTGTCTGTGTCCAAAATCTGTAAGGCCGCGCTTGTTATGTTAACCGAGCCGCCATCAACAACACTAAGCGTATTATTGTTATTAATCACGGGCGGGTCAGTGCCGACATCATCGACCAGCGTCACATTATAGACAAATGTTCCTGTGTCTTGGGCGCTGCCATCAGTCACGCGATAATCAAAAGAGGCGCTGATCGTGTCACTGCCATCATGAACAAATGTAATCAAGCCGCTATCGATATCGGCCTGTGTAAATGTTCCACCAACATTAACATCAACACCATTATTGCGAACAATACCATTTAAAAGGCTTGTCACCTGATAATCTAAGTTAGCAGGTGTTGTATTGCGATCAACGGTGTAAAGCTCACTAGCATCAATATTGTCGCTACCGCCTTCCAAGATATTAGCGCTAGGCGTGGTAAACTGAATCGCGGGGTTGTTTGTCCAGCGATGCACCAAATAAGCATCAACCGCGCGCACTTGTACATCATCCAAGGCATGGTTCCAAGACATAATTTGACCAACACTGCCTAAAAAGTGAGCATTAAAGCCCGTGCCAAGAGTCACCGTTGAAGGCCGAAACGAGTCGTTATTTTCGACACCAACACCGGATGGGTCTGCATGGTTTTGTTGCGCGCCCACCTCATCGAGCTGTACGAAATCCCCGCCATTGACGTTGGATTTGATAAAGCCACTACCGGCTGTTGAATCAAAAACCATCATGACACGATATGTAGTATTGCCTGCCACCGCGCCCAAATTCATAATTTTGTAACGGTCTGCGCCCCATTCTGTTCCCGTATTATTGTAGCCAGAGGCATAAATAAGACCATCATCAATGGCAACCTGAAAGCCCCGAACTGCGCCGCCTTGCTCATACACAATTTGAAAACCGGAAACATCTGCGCCCGTTCGGAAAACAACAGCAAAAGATTTTTCAGGGAATGCGCCAGATGTATTGATTGTACTATTATTCGTCGATTCAAGGCCGTCATTGGCATCAAAATCAAGACCGCCAATGCCTGTGCCAAATGCATTCGCGTTGTAAGTCGGGCGCTCACTGGCCGTGTCTTGATCAAAATCATTGACTGTGCCGCCAAAACTATCATGCCATGTTTGGATATCCGTACCATCGGCGGGCTGATCGGTAAAATCGCCATCACCGTCGATATCTTGGGCATCAAGGTTGAGAACAGGGCTGGGGATGGCGTTGACGGTTGTAACAAGAGTGGAGGCGTCAAGAAGCAGGCGCTTTTCAAGCGCCATCATGGTGGTTTTAGGTTTTGCGGTTTCCCGATCTTTATCTTTTGACGACAATATATCTTACCTTCTGGCTTGAATCGACGGTGAGAGGGTCGAACTGCTAGATTTTATTGTTCTAAATTTCTTTATAGTCTCCATTTTATAGCGTGCGCGTTAAGGATCTGTTAAGCCATTAGCCATAATTACGAGTTTAATTGATTAAAGCCCGACTTCACCGAAAAGGTAGCTACGGACTGTGTTTTGAAAATCTTTGAAAGGGCTACGAGGTGTCCCTGATATCCGTATTGTACCGCGCGCGACAAAGTCAGGCAACCCCTTGTTCGGCTTTGCAGAATGCGGGTTTTCCACAGGAGATGGCGGGCTTATGATAAAGCGCGCCGCATAATAATTATAGCGCGGCAAAGGCGCGGCGTTGCCGAACCTGTCCATTTCTGCCGGAATCGCGCCTTTTTGCGGCGATGACAGCTCAGGCCAGAAAATTGTTTCAATGCGGGTTTGATCCAGCGTTTGAAGGGTCACATCAAACTGGCGAAAGAGCGAATATTCAGGATAAAAAACGCCTGTCTTGCTTTCGCGCAAACGGTCAATGTCATGCTCGCTGACATAAGCGCTCACGATATAGCGCTCTTCATTGGCCAGCAACGCCATCAGCAAGTTCGTATTCACCCATTGTCCGACATGAAGCGAAGGGTCTAACAGCTTGATGGTTCCGGCAAAAGGCGCTGTGATATTGAATTGGTCTTTAAGCCTTAAATAACCGTCCAGCTCATCTCGTGTTTTTTGAATTTCGCTTTCAATCGTCATATATTGCCGCGCCAACTCGACATTGGCTTGGCGGCTATCTCTGAGCAAGGTTAAATCTTCAAGGCGCTGCGATACAATCTGGATATTATAATCAAGCTCGACTGATTGCAGCAAAAGCAGCGCCTCGCCTTGTTCGACCCTTTGGCCTTGGCGGACATGGATGTGCGCCACTTGCGCCGCGATGGGCGTGTAAATTTGCAAATAATTTTCCGCATGCATAATCGCCGGAATTTCAATGGTGCGGTGCACAGGCAGCGCCATCCAGACCAGCGCCGCCATAAGCCCTGTCAATAAAAACCGCCCGCGCCATGATTTCAAAACATCCAGCCAGCGCCCGCCCCACACAGATAGCTCGCGCATCACCGGAAGGCCGATAAATACAAACAGCTCGATTATCATTAATATCAGCCCCAATGGCTGGAAAAAAACATGATAAATCAAAAGCCCGATTCCTAAATACAAGAAGAAACGATAGACCCAGACCGCATAACCAAAAAATGTCATCAGGCGCTGTGTGTCAGGCGCAATATGCTCGGGCACGGAATCATCACACCCCCATACAAAGCGACGCAAGCGCCATTTTGAAAAAGCAAAAGCGCGATCTTGTAAATTATCGATACCGATCAGATCTGAAAATAAATAATAGCCGTCAAACTTCATGAGCGGGTTCAAATTTACAACCAATGAGGTGGCAAGCGAGACAATGGCCACCATAAAACAAACGCTTTGCAGCAAGCCGGGGTCAAGAAGATGCCACATTAATAAGGCAATCGAGGCGACAATCACCTCCGACATCATCCCTGCCGCCGCAATATATAGACGGTTTTTGCGGCTATGCAGCTTCCACGCATTGGTGGTTTCGGTGTACAAAATCGGGTACATCACAATGAAAGCCACCCCCATCACCCCGACAGGAACGCCGAATTTTTTGGCGGTGTAGGCGTGGCCAAATTCATGGATAATTTTGACAAAGAACGTGGTCACCAGCAAAAGCACCAGCCCTTCAAAATTCAGGTAATTCATGAAGGTGGCAAAAAACTCGTCCATACGCTGAAAACTGAGAAAAATACCGAAAAACAGCAACATAAACGCGCCGCTCATAAAATAGCGATTACACATGAAGCTGACATAAGGGTATGTCTTGTCCAAAAATGCTTGCGGCTTGAACAGCGGGATGGTGAAGAAAATGTAATTATGCAGTAATTTATGAAGCCAGTGCTTTTCGCGCTTTTGGCGCTTTTCTTCAAAATACGCGGCGCTGCCTTCATTGGCTGTGACCACAAGATTATTGCTGATTAAAAACAAAAGCAGCGCCTTGATGGTGTCAAGATCAGGCTGGAGAGCGGTTTGTTCTTGTAACATGGCGCAGAGTTCAGAAGCCAATTTACAATCATTAAAGCGGCTCAAACATTCAAATTCCATCCATCCAATTTTGTAATATTGATTGGCGGCAGGGTCATAAATTGTCCAAGACGGCATGCCATCCGGCTCGGGCGGGGCTTCGCGCAGCTTTAAATCACTGCGCAATACCGGAAGCTTCATATCTTCGTCCGGTGCAATCATCAGTTCAAATCCCTAATTTGCGGCGCAACGTGATGAAGGGGCGGCGCAAAATATTGAACGCCAAAATGGTGCGCTCGCCATAGATTTTGGCTGTCCCCGTCCAGCCGATCCGCGGAATTGTTACGCCTTCGCTTGTCTCTTTGTCAAAACGAGCACGAATTTTATAGGTCATAAGACCATCAGCATCGCTTGTCGCCTGATAGCCGATTGATTGGTAATGCGCTTGCTGAAACCCAAGCGGCAACACATTAAGGAAGAATTTCGCCGGAATGCTCTGGTCAATTTCAATCATCGCATCCACCGGAATACGGATCATTAATTCGACATCTTCAGGATCAGCAAGCGACATAATCTGCTCGCCGGCTTGCACAGGTTTGCCGCGCAGTGCGTTAGAATCAGAAAAAATGGCAATCCCGCCGCGCGGGGCACGAAGTTCAGCGCGCGCGAGCATATCTTGCGCAAATTCTTTTTCGGCTTCTTTTTTCGCCAGCTGCGCGTTCAAAATCGCAATCTCAGCTAGTTTTGCACGATCTGTAAACGCTTCGCGCTCTGTTTTGCGCAAGGCCACCTCGGCGGTCAACAAATCCCCAACCGCCATCTGCGCGCGATTTTCAAGCATCGCGCTATCCATCAGCGCCAATATGTCATTTTCCGCAACGGCTTGCCCGGGGGACACCGTCACGCTTTCAATGATTCCCTCAAACGGCACACTCACCACAATCGGGGAACGCGGCACAATTTCCGCCGAGCCTGTCACACTTGTGTGCACAGGGATCAACATCACAAGTAGCAGTAGCACCAGCACAATCCGAAACACCCGCCCTGTACTTTTAAAAATAGAGCCCAAGCGCCCGCGCGATTTACGCGCCTCGGCTTCAAAAATGCTCAAACGACTGGCATAGCCATCGCCCAGATCTTCTAAAATAGCGCTTTCAAGCTTGGAAAACACAACATCGCGCGTCATCAGCAAACCACCCAGCATTGTATTTTGCGCATCTTTAAAAATCAGAAGATTCACATAAGGCGGCAACCATCCCGCCCAGTCTTTTGAGGTGCCTTCCTGCAAATCATCGGCCGTTAGTGACAAAATTTTGACATGTTCGCTGATAACATGGCCCTCTTCGTCATATTTATGATCGGTCAGTTTCTTTTGCTTGATAACATCTTGCAAAAGCGCGCGTATCCATTGCAGATACGGGCCATCCTTGTCCATATGAACAAGCCCCGAAACGGCCTTCACAGTGACGTGATCGCCATCCCACTCCCAATATATACATTGCTTATATGACACCAGATTAAATGTCTGGTTGACCATCATAAATTCAAATTCGGTTTTTTTACTTTTGTGGCGCGTGTCTTTTAATAGCGTCAATAATGTCAACAACATCTGAAAGCGCGTATCAAGCTTTTGCGCCTCAGCGCTGGCAGCGGCAGGGTTTTTTTCGTTGATTTTCTTTTGCACAATCGCGCCAACATTGACCTGCCCCCCCTCACCCAAAGAGCCTTGAGAAGGTTTTTGTGGCTTGTTTGGTGGCTCTGTCTTGTTTGTTTTCAGGGGCAGATTTTCAGGGGGTTTGTCTGCCATCACCCTGCACTCCCGCTGGCTTTAAGAGCAAACCCAAAAAACCTTCTTGTCTATTACCGGAAACATCTCTTTGGCTGAACTGCGCCCGCCCGCTCATGCCCGGCAATAATTCTTCGTGATACGATTCCATTTCGGCCACCACCTGAATGGACTGGCTGACAGGGTCAACTTCACCGTGAATGCCGACAATATCAGCGCGGTAGGAGCGATCTGTTTCAGAAATATAAATTTCAAGCGGCGTGCCAATGTTGAGCCAGCGCAGCCAGATTGAAGGGATTAAAAATTCAGCCCGCAGCGGATCACTTGAGGCGATTTCCATCAAAACGCGCCCTGTCTGGACATATTCATACTGGCTGGCAAGCTTGTTGGTGACGCGCCCATCAAACGGGGCGGTGTGGCGACAAGCTTTTAAACGCGCCTGAATTTGCGAAACAAGCGCCATGTTCTGTTCGTTGTTCTCGCGCCCCACGACATATTCGATATCAGAGATCGACTCCATCTCTTTGAGCTTTTCAAACGCAATCAGCTGTTTTTCAGTGACCCGCGCCCGTGACCGCGCCTCTTTCAAACGCGCATGATCAAGCGCACAATCATAGGTAATCAGCACATCACCTTCTTGGAATAAATCACCGTTTTTGAAATTGAAATTCGTGATTTTGGCGTCAATACCGCTGGCGATGACCGCCTTGCGGTTCGGGCTTAAAACCGCCTGCACAAAATTGCGCTGCGCGGCACTGGCGCGGCGCTCCTGAATAGAAGTATCTCTGCGCTCCGTGCGCGGCTCGGAGTCAGCCGGCATAACAATAGGTGGTACGATCGGCGGCGGCGTGGCTTGCGCGCTTTGCTCTATAACAATAGGAACAGTCGTTTGCATTCCATCTCCGGACATTGGCGCATAAGAAGACGATGCCGATGCGCTGTTTGATAGCGCGCCGCTTTGCCCCTCTTCTTTTTCACCAAACATCGAAAAGCCGGACATAAACGACACAAACAAAATCAACAACAACAATACAGTTGAAGACGATAAAGAGAATCCTTTTCTCTTTTGCCTGCTCATGTGTGTTGCTTTATTTTTCGTTGCTTTATTTTTCATTGATAAACCCCGGCAACATTTTGAGGTTCATCCAGCAAAAACAGACTGTCATTCGACAGATTTTCGCGAATTTGGCGGGCAAAATCAGGCACGCTCATATCAATATCGCCTGCATCCCACAAATCAACGCCAACCGTTGTCACAAAACGGCCATAAGCATCTTGCACATCGGTAAAGGCAAAGGCGCGCGACACTTCGGACATTTTCGCGTCAATCACAGCGGTCAAATAATCCGCCCGTGATGTGAGGCCGACATCTTTAAAATTACTGACGCGCGTTAATATATCTTGCGAGGTTGTGTTAATTTTTTCTGTCTCACCATAGGCCTTTTGCAAGAAATCATAGCGCGCTTTGGCGACATGAACCTGCGTAATCACGGCCGCAAGCAAGGCTTGACGACGGCTATCAGCAAGAAGATCAAGATTCTTGGCGCGATCATAGCGCGCGGGCGCTGTAATAATTTTATTGATGCTTTGCGTCAAACCAGCAATACCATCAAACCAGTTATTATAGGCCAAAAACTTATTTGAATCGTAGTTGTAGGTCAGGATTAAATCAAACCCCGGAATTGTCTCCAGCAAAGATAATTTGATATCGCGCATGGATATTTGCTTATTCAGCACTTCTTCCCGAATTTCGGGGCGCATCATAAAGGCTGTGGCTTCAAACTGTGAAATATCGCCGTTTATTTGAGGGATCGATCCTTTTTCAAGCCATGCCGTGCCTTCTTCATGCAAAAAGATCGGCTTATCAAGCGGATAATCAATCAATGTTTTCAGTTCAACTTCGGCCAGCACCATTGATTGCATCATATTCATCAATTGTTGACGACTTTGGCGCAACGCGCGGATTGAGGTTTGGCTTTGCGCAATCGAGACAACACCCAAATCCATCTGCGCTTCCAGATTGTCAATTTGCTCGGCAACATCTGTCATTAAAATCTCAATGTCAGGAATGGCCTTTTGCGCCACAACCGCGCGCCAGTAAGCCGAATACGCATCTTGAATGACATTATGATAAATTTTACGGCGGCGCTCTTGCGCAACCAGCAAACGATCAACCGAAGATTTGGAGCGCCATAAATTAATACCGGCATCAAGCAAATTCCAATCAGCGCTTAGTTTGGCGACATTGCGGTATTGCTCGGACGATATAGAGGGCTGTAGTGATTGTTGTCCTGTCAAAAGCGACAGGCTCGAAGAGCCGCCGCGATTATTGCGTCCAACCCGCTGCAGCTCTGCCTGAACGGTTGGTAAGGCGGTGAGCATTTGCAGATCAACATCATCAGCGGCGATCAATTCATCCAGCGCTGCCACTTTGGTATCAAGGTTATATTTCAGCGCCCGCGCCAAAATGTCTTCAAGCTTTAATTCAGCGTCCACCGCGTCATTTTGATAAATTTCAGCCAAGTCTTTTTGCACCGTTTCTTGAACAGTGCGCGAATCAAGGTGTGGCTGTGTGGGGGCACAACCAACCAAGAATCCAATCGCCGTGACGGCGTATAACAGTGGCCTACATTGACTTTTCATAGCTGAACGTTTTTCTTAAAGGACTTAAGAATTAGAAAAATAATACTCTACCCTTGCATTTTATATGATAATTTCAAAAAATCCAAGCCAGACCTTTGATTTTTTTACGGAAAGCGCCTCTGGATTACCATAAATTTACGATTTTACACAAAAAAATAATATGAATTGAGACATACTCTATATTTTGGGGCGTGCGGAAGGCTTATTCGCAACGAACCGTATCTCGAATCTAAGGGCGTTTACAGAGTGAATCCACAACCAATTTCAAGCCTGCTTCAAATTCTATTTCAGGCTGCCAGCCAAGGGCTCTGATCTGCTGTGAATCAAGGATTTTACGCATTGTGCCATCTGGCCGCGCTGGGTCAAAGACGATTTTGCCCTCAAATCTTAAAAAGCGCGCAATCATCTTAACCAGATCATGGATGCTAACTTCATGACCAGAGCCCACATTGAGCCAATAAGGAAAACGATCATCAGCTTTTTCCATCACCAGCATCGCCGCCCGCGCCAGATCCTCATCATATAAAAATTCGCGCAAAGGCCGCCCTGTTCCCCAGCATGTAAAAACGGAATCGCCCTGCTCTATCGCGCGCTTCATGCGCGCTATCAGCGCCGGAATCACATGACCATTTTCGCCATCAAAACGATCATTGAACCCATATAAATTACACGGCATGATCGTATAAAATGGCGCATTATATTGGCGCCGAAAGCTTTCGGCTGTTTTCAGCCCTGCAATTTTCGCGATCGCATAAGGCTCGTTTGTGGCTTCCAAAGCGCCGCTTAGCAGCGCCTCTTCTTTGATCGGCTGTGGCGCGTTTTTGGGATAAATGCAAGAGCTGCCAAAAAACAAAAGCTTTTTGACCGCGCTTTGATGCGCGGCCTCAAAAACATTATTTTGAATCGCCAAATTCTGCCAAATAGCATCCGCCCGCAAGCGATCATTGGCGGCAATACCGCCAACTTTGGCCGCCGCAAAGTAAACATAGTCAGGTTTATTTTGCGCAAAATAATCCCGCACATCGCTTTGGCAGGTCAAATCCAAATCAGCATGTGGCGGGCTTAATAGCTGTTCAAATTCCGCCTTTTCATGCGCCCGCACAAGAGCGCTTCCCACCAAGCCGCTTGCGCCCAAAATCAGAATTTTAGCGTTGCGATCAATCATTGGTACAGGCCGCATTCACGTCGGCTGCGACCATCATCTGCACCAATTCATCAAACGATGTTTGCGGCTTCCATCCCAGTTTTTGCGCCGCCTTTGAGGCATCACCGCAGAGATACGACACGTCGCTTGGGCGGAAAAATTGCGGGTCAATTTCAACCAGCTTTTGCTTCGTGTCATGGTCATAGCCATATTCATGGGGCGTGTTTTTTGCGCCGCCCCAAACCAATGTGATCCCTGCGCTAGCATAGGCGCGTTCTGCAAAATCGCGCACAGTGCGTGTTTCACCGCTCGCAATCACAAAATCATCGGGCGTGCCTTGCTGTAACATCATCCACATTGCCTTCACATAATCCCCCGCATAGCCCCAGTCGCGCTGCGCTTCTAAATTACCAAGGCGTAAAGGGCGCGGCGTTTCCCCTGCATCCATGGCGCGCCTTATCTGTGCGACCGCTAGCGTGATTTTTCGGGTGACAAACTCCTCGCCGCGCAAGGGCGATTCATGATTAAACAAAATGCCGTTCACCGCATAAATACCGTATGCACGACGATAATTAAGCGTGATCGCATGGGCATATTGTTTGGCGGCGGCGTAAGGGCTACAGGGGTTAAAAGGTGTTTGTTCATTTTGTTTCAAAGTTTGCGTTTGACCATGACGCGCCGTTATATCGCCATATAATTCACTGCTTGAAGCTTGGTAAAAGCGCGTTTTGGTTTCTAGCCCGCAAATTCGAATGGCTTCCAAAAGCCGCAAGCAGCCGATGGCATTTGTGTCAGCGGTATATTCGGGCGTTTCAAAGGAGACATGAACATGGCTCATCGCGCCCAGATTGTATATTTCATCGGGTTTGATCTGGTTGACAAGGCGGATGACATTGCTGGAATCGGTCAAATCGCCATAATGCATATGCAAACGATCTTGACCATCGCCCTTGCTTAAAAGCGAGCTCAGGCGCGCCGTGTTGCTTGAGGAGGCGCGGCGCTGTAAGCCATGCACGATATAGTTTTTATCAAGCAACAAGCGCGATAAATACGCCCCGTCCTGCCCTGTAATTCCGGTAATCATCGCCGTTTTTTGGTGTGTTGTCATGAAACAGTCCGTACTCTTTATGCCGCGTCAGGCTTTCGTTTTTTGATTGAATTTACTTTCTTTTTTTACGCGTTTCTTTCATAACAGGAGGGGCGCAATCAATGCAAATCTATTCGGGTGCGCCGCAAAGAGTTAAACTGAAGAGTAACAAGGCTTATTGAATGACACGCGCATTCTATTATATTTTGGCTGGCGGCGCCGGCACGCGGCTTGGCCCTTACTCAACCCCTGATCGTCCGAAACAGTTTTTACCGCTTTTATCACAGCAATCCATGCTTCAGGATACGCTAGAGCGCGCGCTTTCCTGCCAAGATGCGCGCGCAAAGGCCGCGCCGACAATCATCTGTAGCCGCGCGCATTACGACATGGCGCGCGCTGAGTGCGGCGCGCACAAAGCCGCGTTTATTTTGGAGGATGACGCGCGCGGCACGGCTTTTTCGATTGCTGTGGGCGCTTTAAAACAAGCGCAAGATAACCCGCGCGACATCATGGTTGTGATGCCATGCGACCATCATATTGAAGAAATCGATGTTTTAAAAGAGAGGCTACAAGAGGCCGCCGCACTGGCAAGCACCACAAGCGAAGAAATACTCATTACAATGGGCGTGAAGCCGCGCCGCGCTGAAACAGGGCTTGGCTATATTCAAACCGCCACGGCGGCGCGACAGCCCCATTTATATAAAGTCACAGCCTTCCACGAAAAACCGGACGCGGCGCAGGCCAATATCTATATCCAAAATGCTCAAATGTACTGGCATGCGGGTATTTTCATTTTCACCGCAGAGGCACTTTTGAAAAATTTTGCGCAACATGCGCCCGATATTTTGGAGATGGCGCAACAAGCGCATTCCAAAGCGCGGCGCGAGGATAGCGCGCATCACCTCGGCGCGCCCGACAGCCAAGCCAAAAGCCCGCGCTCATTCGACCATGCTATTTTGGAAAAAACAGATCGCCTTTATATGAGCCATCTGAACACAAATTGGCACGATGTCGGCACATGGCCCTCATTGTGGCGTTATCATGCCGCGCAAGAACAGCGCAAATCTGATTAATGAATTGTCTTTGAAGGCGGCATCACAAAATCCGCCTTTGGGGGTGTCTCGCCATGCTCGACTTCCAAAAAGCGCCGCATCGCGCGCGGATCATCTGATAAGACCATATTCATTGCCGCCAAGCGGTCTTGCTGATCTGGCGTTTTGAGTGTGCATTCATCAAAAGCCAGTCGCGCCAACAAAATGGCTTCATAAGGGTCACTCACGGCAATTTCGTTGATCCGCACCATGATTTTATCAATTTGATCGGGAGATAGCATGTTGTCTTTGCCAATCACCGTTTTGAGAATCTGCGGTGTCTGCACATCACTATGCTCAATCAAAAAATTCGTGGCGATTGTAAAAACGGGTGATTGCGTATCGCTACGCACCCGCAGTAATAGCGCAGAGCCAAGCGCGGCTTCTTCGCTGGTTTTAAACATGGTGCCCAGCGTGTCTTTTAACAGCGCCGCACCGTTCTCATCGGCTTGGTCGCACGACACCTGTAGCGCATCGAGCGCTCGTTTAGGGTCGCTTTCAACCAGTGCCTGCGCCGCCGCGCGGCAAAATTCGCGCGCCAGCACAGAATGCGGTTCGTTTAATTTGGTTTGAAGGGTCACAATGCGCGCTTGGTCAATCGCCCATGCGAGATCAATATCAGCGCATTTTTGAAATATATCTTTCAAACCATCGGCGGGCGCAGCCAAAAGGTTGGTGATTTTGTGATTTTATTTGTATTTTTGCCCATGATTCCCTGCCTTTTAAGGGTCGCGGCGCGGCCTTTCCGCCAGCGCGTTTTGGAAGTTTTCGCGCTGTTGTTGCGACATATAATCTTGCAGCCAGTGCAAGCCGCGCTCGCCTTTGGTTTGCACGCAAATATTTAAGCGCCCCGGATAACGATCCTGCAATTGCCGCGTTGCATCCACAAGCGCTTCGCGCGTCCCTTCTTTTAATTCAAGCTCAATCATAAAAATTTCATCCGAGCGGTGCTTATCATCCATTGAGGCGTACGCCCCGCGTTCAAAGGCGATCTCAAGCAGCGCGCCCGGGTGTCCGGTTGGGGTAAAGGTGAATTTGGAGCGCGTAAAATGCCCCTTCACCCACGGCACCAGTTTTTTGCCGTATAAATCTTTTAAATATTGCGCCAGATCGCCTGCGCGGAACTCGTTCAGCGAAGGGCTCATATCCGCGCCCTTATGGTCGTATTCACGGCGCAAAAATATACCGTCATCTTCAGGCCCGCCTTGGGCGGCTTCCAGATCAAACGGTGTTTTTACATCGTAGCGGAAGGTTGTCTCGCCACGCTTGCTCACTTCGCGCGTGCGGCATTCAACAACGCGGCGAAAAAGGTGGAATTTGTGCTTGGTATCAAAATATATATTCGTGCGCTCATCGCGCTGCACAGGCTCGGGGATAAAGGGCGGGCCTTGGGTTTCGATAAAGGCCAAAAGCTCATCCATCGTGGCGCGATCCGTGGATAATTTGACCTCCGCCTCAAGCGCGAAATCATTGAATGTCAATTTTAAATTCTGTTCAGACATAGTGTTGACCTTTCAAATGCATTGCCCGCCCCCCTTAATTCAAACTCGGTTTGGGCGGCTGGTGCCCGGGGTAAATCTCAGGCTTGTTTTGCCTTGCTTCACGCAAGAGAGCGCCGATCTGTTCACTATTGGTTTTTGTCACCAATCCCAGTGTAATCGCCTCATCGTCATACAAATAATCCATCGCGCTCACACCGTTTTCATCGATAAAATCAGGATCCGCGCCATATTGCAAAAGCAACTTCACTTGCTGCAAAGCGTTTTCGTATCTTTCAGGATAAAAATCATCCTCTTCATCCAGTGCGCCGCTCACTATACCACGCGGACTTTCCATGACAGCATTAAACACCGCGCTGCTCAGCGGCGTGTTGCGATGTTTGCTCATCACATCACGCATCCGCTTGAGGCGGCTGAACCCGCCAAAAAGCTCATCGACATCATTTTTGAAGCTCTCGGCAAATTCGATTTTATAGAGCGAGTGAACCGAACTATCGTAATTCGGATCAATATTTTTTGATAATATAAGGGCTAAAATTTTGTTGTCTGTCTCTGCATTGACCGCCTTTGTTAAAGGGCGCTGGTTGCGTTCACTGATAAAGCCCGCATCATAATTTTGTTCCTCGATTAAAAACCGAACAAACTCATAGTCATTGCCATCAATTGCCGATAATAAAAGCGCGCCCTGCGCTGCGCTTTCAAGCTTAAAGCTGTATCCTTTATGCGCAACCAAATAAAGCGCTCCATTTAAAAACCCGTTTTGCGCCGCGCTCCCCATCAAATCAGAGCTGACTTTTTCTCTGATATAGCTGCCGTCTTCCTGCTCAATCGATTGCCCGTCAATTTTAAAGTCAAAATCCGCACCCGCTTCATCGAGCATTTTTAGCAAAGCTATATCTTTATTGCGAAGCGCCATCTGAATGCCGTTTTGCATGAAACTGTTTGGCTCATGCCCATCGCTTGATTGCCAATCGCCGCGCTTAAAGCCCTCATCAAATTGGTTCACATCCGCGCCGTCTTCAAGCATCATCAAGACATCATCATGCCGCCCTTCAGCGCACGCCCTTACAAACTGATTGGAAATCTTTTTCTCGTCCTGATCGGATGAATCGCTCATTTTTTGTCTCATATTTCTAAATAAAAAAAATCGGCCTCACCGTAACAGGAAAGGCCGATCTTCACAAATTCTATTATGACAATGATTTACTCAATAATCTTATTCAATAATTTTAGCAACAACACCGGCGCCCACTGTGCGGCCACCTTCGCGGATCGCAAAGCGTAGGCCTTCGGTCATCGCGATTGGGTTGATAAGCTGAACTGTCATCTTGATGTTATCACCAGGCATAAC
>Ga0307934_1000025_pt1 | contig 106688 bp, 93 predicted proteins | sample OrgLakmetageno90_FD_201838 | JGI IMG/M metagenome (GOLD analysis project Ga0307934, IMG submission 201838) | Saline water microbial communities from Organic Lake, Antarctica - #90 | ecosystem: Environmental > Aquatic > Non-marine Saline and Alkaline > Saline | place: Antarctica: Organic Lake...
GGCTTATTAAACAAAATGCAGAGAATATTCGCCGTATTAAAAGCGCGGCTGAAGATCAAATTCATAATTTGGCGTTTTTCGACCAATTAACAAAATTGCCCAATCGCACCCAGCTTTTGCAAAATTTGCATGAAATGGTGCGCGGGGCATCAGACGAGCCATCGGCGCAATTTGCCGTGATCGCGCTTGATCTGGATCATTTCAAAGATATCAACGACAGCATGGGGCATAATGTTGGCGACGCGATTTTAAAAGCTGTCGGTAAGCGTTTGCGTACTGCCATGCCCGAGCAAGCCATTGTTGCCAGATCAGGGGAGGATGAGTTCTCTGTGACGATGAAGCTGATTGATGGTGGCGACACGACAAAAGATATCGCTGATAAAATCGCCAAAGTAATCCGCTCTGAACCGTTTAAAGTGTTTAACGAGAACTTTCAGGTGCGCGCTTCCATCGGTATCTCGACCTATCCTGATGATGGCGCTGACCCTGTGCAGGTACTTAAAAATGCTGATATTGCCCTCAACCGCGCCAAAGAAGAGGGGCGTGACACGATCAAGGAGTATTCTGAAGATTTCGACCGCGCCGTTCAACAGCGTTTCCAGACCCTGCGTGATTTGCGTGATGCCTTAGAGCATGACCAGTTGCGTCTGCATTATCAGCCGCAATTTGACTTAAAAACAGGCGCTGTGATTGGCGCAGAAGCCCTCATTCGCTGGTGGAAGCCTGATAACAGCAAAGAGGGCGGCAGCTTCATTCCGCCGTTTGACTTCATCCCGATTGCCGAACAATCCGGCTTGATTGTGCCGATTGGTGAGTGGGTCATGCGTGAGGCTTGTATTGCGGCCTCCAAATGGCAAAATGAAGGGCATAATATCCGCATTGCGGTCAATGTGTCAGGCGTACAGTTCTTCAAAAGCGATATTGTCGCCATTACAGAACAGATTTTGAAAGAAACGGGCGTGAACCCGCAGCTTCTGGAAATGGAAGTGACCGAGAGTATCTTTATGGAGGACATCACCCATGCCGTGACAACACTGCAAAACTTGCATGCGCTGGGCGTTGAGATTGCGATTGATGATTTTGGCACAGGGTATTCGTCTTTGTCTTATCTGCGCCAATTCCCGATTGATCGCCTCAAGATCGACCAATCCTTTATTCGCAACGCGCTCAATAACCCCGATGATGCGTCTATCGCGCGGACAATTATCCGTCTTGGTCATTCTTTGAACTTGAATGTTATTGCCGAGGGCGTGGAAACCAAAGAGCACGAGGCCTTTTTGGTGGCCGAAGAATGTGATGAAGTGCAGGGCTATCGCTATTCAAGACCCGTTCCACTTGAAGAATTTGCGGATTTTATCAATAAATATGACGGTAATCTGACCAGCTTTGATATTTAAATAGGGTTTAATGAGCCACCCGATATGAATTCGTGATTGCGTTCACCGCAGCCTCCGTTTATGAACAAAGCATGAGTATTTTACACCCTTATATTTCTCGTCAAGTTGCATCATTTCATGGCGACATTGGCGTGCCGGGCGATAAATCAATTTCGCACCGCGCGGTGATGTTCGGCCTTTTGGCAGAAGGCAAAACGCGCATTACAGGCCTGTTACAAGGCGAAGACGTTATGCGCACCTTGGCGGCGGCAAAACATCTGGGCGCGGCTGTTGAGACAGAGGGCGAAGATGTCATCATGATAGGCACAGCCGGCGCTTTAAAGCCGCCGCAAGAGCCGCTCTACATGGGCAATAGCGGCACATCCGTGCGGCTTTTGATGGGGCTGGTTGCGGGTTATGACATGGCGGTGACCTTCACGGGTGATGCCTCCCTCTCAGGCCGCCCGATGGGGCGCGTTATCACGCCGCTCGCGCAAATGGGCGTGGATGTTGATTCAAACGATAACCGTTTGCCGATTACAGTGCGCGGCACGTCTACAATTCAAGCGATATCATATCAAAGCCCCGTAGCCTCGGCGCAGGTGAAGTCATGCGTTTTGCTGGCGGCTCTGCGCGCGCGCGGTATGACGACGCTTACGGAGAGCGCCCCGACGCGCGATCACTCGGAAAACATGCTGACGCATTTCGGGGTCACAATTGAAACAGAAACGGCTCATGATGGCCTTCATATGATGCGCCTACAAGGCGGGCAAATTTTAAAAGCGGCGGATGTGCATGTCCCCTCTGATCCAAGCTCGGCGGCGTTTCCGTGTGTGGCGGCGCTCTTGTCCAAAGATTCTAACATCACAATGCGCTCTGTTTGCATAAACGAGCGGCGCGCGGGTTTATATCAGGTTTTGCGCCAAATGGGGGCAACGCTTCGTTTTGAAAATGAGCGGATCGAGGCAGGGGAGGCGATTGCTGACCTTGTTGTGCAAGGCGGCTCTGTTTTGCAAGGTGTTGAAATTGACCCGGCGCTCGTGCCGAGCATGATTGACGAGTTCCCGATTTTGGCTGTGGCGGCCTCTTGCGCGCAAGGGACAACCACGATGCGCGGCCTTGGTGAATTGCGGGTCAAAGAAAGTGATCGTCTGGCGCAAATGGCAAAAAATCTTGCCGCGTGCGGGGTTAATCTTGAAGAAGGCGAAGAGAGCCTGATTATTCACGGCACAGGTCGCCCGCCGATGGGCGGCGCACACATAGACACAGCCCTTGATCACCGCATCGCGATGAGTTTTTTGGTGTTGGGGATGGTGACGCAAAAGCCCATTATAATTGACGATATAAGCCCTGTGGCCACAAGTTTTCCCGTCTTTGCCGAGATGATGAACAGCGCCGGGGCGCAGATGACCCCCTATGAGGGGTCAGTAAATGCAAAGGATGGCAAATGAGTGAAAAATCACCACAATTACCAATGATTATCGCCATTGACGGCACAGCTGCCAGCGGCAAAGGCACATTATCGCGCGCCTTGGCGCAAGATCTTGATTTTGCTTATTTAGATACAGGCAAGCTTTATCGCTATCTCGGCATGGCTGCGCTTGATGCGGGCATTGATCTGGAAGACCAGGCGCGGGTCAGTGACTTTGCGACAAAACACGCGCCGCAAATTTTGCCGCACAGTTTGGAAGATGAGCGCCTTTTTAGCGATGAGGCGGGACAAGCCGCTTCAAAAATTGCCACCATCACTGATGTGCGCGCCGCGCTGTTATCGTATCAGCAAAATTTTGCACAAATACCCCCGAATGAGAAAAGAGGCGCGGTTTTGGACGGGCGTGATATCGGCACTGTTATTTGCCCTGATGCCCCCGTAAAGCTGTTTATCACCGCAAGTGCGGAGATTCGGGCACAAAGACGCTTTAAAGAGTTGCAATCCAAGGGAATATCAGTTAGGTATGATGCCGTTTTGGCAGATATGCAAGAACGTGATGCGCGGGATCAAAAGCGTGACGAAGCGCCCTTAAAGCCCGCACATGACGCATTGATGATGGATACCTCCGATGTCAGTGCTGATGACGTTCTTAACGCCGCCCGTGACTATGTCCGTAACCGGACCGGTCTTTGAAGGGTTATATAACTCGCATGTGACGCTGAAATATTTACAGCCTGCCCTGTTTTTCTGCCGGTTAGCCGGGATGGGGTTTTGAAGGTTGATAAAGCACTTGAAAGGAATAGAAAGATGGCTAAAGCCGCTAGTTTAATAGATAGAGACGATTCACAGGAGTTTGCTGCGCTCTTGGGAGAATCGATGAAAGATACCAATAGTTTTGAAGGCAGTGTTGTAAAAGGAAAGATTGTTTCAATCAACGATGATTTTGCAGTCATTGATGTGGGTCTCAAATCCGAGGGCCGCGTTTCAATTAGAGAATTCTCGATGCCCGGTGAAGATCCTGAGATTAAAGCAGGGGATATCGTTGAGGTGTTCGTTGAGCGCATGGAAAACCGTGAAGGTGAGACTGTGCTGAGCCGTGAGAAAGCCCGCCGTGAAGAGGTTTGGGCTGATCTTGAGAAGCAACATGAGAAAGCCGAGCGCGTTAATGGCGTGATCTTTGGCCGTGTCAAAGGTGGTTTCACCGTTGATCTTGGCGGCGCGGTTGCGTTCTTGCCCGGTTCACAAGTTGATATCCGCCCTGTGCGCGATGTATCGCCGCTTATGGGTACACCACAACCGTTCCAGATTTTGAAAATGGATCGCAGCCGTGGCAACATTGTTGTTTCACGCCGCGCCGTGCTTGAAGAATCACGCGAAGAAGTGCGTAACGAGTTGATGGAAAACCTCAAAGAAGGTCAGGTCCTTCAGGGCGTTGTTAAAAACATCACTGATTATGGCGCCTTTATTGATCTTGGCGGCGTTGACGGTCTGTTGCACGTTACCGATATTTCATGGAAGCGTATCAACAACCCATCCGAAGTCTTGCAGGTTGGCCAAACAATTGATGTGCAGGTGATTCGTTTTAACGAAGAAAACCAGCGTATCTCTTTGGGCATGAAACAGCTTGAAAGCGATCCGTGGGATGGCATTGAAGCCCGTTACGACAAAGGCACAAAAGTCAAAGGCACTGTCAGCAATATTACAGATTACGGCGCGTTTATCGAGCTGGAAGATGGTATTGAAGGTCTGGTTCACGTGTCTGAAATGTCATGGACGAAGAAAAACGTACATCCTGGTAAGATCGTTTCAACATCGCAAGAAGTTGAAATTGTGGTTCTTGAGGTTGACGGTGAAAAACGTCGTATCTCCTTGGGTCTGAAACAGTGTCAGGAAAATCCATGGACTGGCTTTGCCGAGAAATACAAGTCCGGTGACGAGCTTGAAGGTGAAGTGCGCAATATTACCGAATTCGGTTTGTTTGTCGGCATTGGCGACGATATCGACGGTATGGTGCATTTGTCTGATCTGTCGTGGGATGGTGATGCTGAAGAGATCATGAAGTCTTACACCAAAGGCGACACAGTCAAGGTCAAAATCCTTGAAGTCGAGCCTGAGAAAGAGCGTGTGGCTTTGGGTATCAAACAACTCAAAGCGGATCCGTTTGCCGGCGCTGGCTCTGACATCAAGAAAGGCGATATTGTCACTTGTACAATCACCGCCGTTCATGAAAGAGGCATTGAGGTCAATGTGAAGGATATTCTGACAGGCACAATCAAGAAAGTTGATTTGTCGCGTGAGCGTTCCGAACAGCGCCCTGACCGTTTCGCCATTGGCGAGAAGGTTGATGCGAAGGTTATCTCGTTTGACAAGAAAAACCGCAAGCTATCGCTTTCTATCAAAGCGCGCGAAATTGAAGAAGATAAAGAAGCTTTGGATAATTTCGGCTCGACAGAAAGTGGTGCATCGCTTGGTGATATTCTAGGGGCGGCTTTGAACAAAGACGAAGCTCCCGCTAAAGAAAAAGCGCCAGCCAAAGAGAAAGCCAAAGCACCCGCTAAAGCAAAAGCTGAAAAAGCCACCATAGAAGCGGCGGCAAAAGAAAAGCCAAAAGCGAAAAAGGCGGAGCCTAAAGCCAAAAAAGCAGCGGCGAAAGCGGACGATAACGGCGAAGACAAAGCCTAGTCTCAAACATATATGAATCGTGAAGAGGCCGTATCTTTCAACAGATACGGCCTTTTTTATGCCTCTTGCCCTGAGCTAGACATGACCTAGACACGACCTTGAAATGAAAAAAGCCTTTTCAATCAATGACTTTTCCTTGACCTGCGAGTGCAAAATAAGGCATTCTATAGAGATAGACACATGAGTGATGCGCGGCATAAGCGCCACATAAGCGCGCGACAATACTGCGCGATAAGGGAGATTGTGATGACAAAATCAGAGCTGATTCAAAGGCTGGCGGAAAAAAATCCCCATCTCTATCTGCGCGATATTGAAAAAATCGTTGATACAGTGTTTCAAGAAATCACTGACGCTCTTGTGGACGGAAACCGCGTTGAACTGCGCGGCTTTGGCGCTTTCTCGATCAAAGAGCGCGATGCACGCATGGGGCGCAACCCGCGTACAGGCGAGAGCGTTTATGTTGATGCAAAGCGCTTGCCGTTCTTTAAAACAGGCAAAGCCTTGCGCGAGCGCCTTAATGACGGCGAAGACGCTTAAAAGACATCCCATCATTATTTTAAATGCTGATAAGCGCGCAGGGCTTGCAAGCGTATTTCATTCGTTTTACGCTGTGCTAAAGCAACCTCAAGCCAAAGAGTGATAATCGATATGACCTCATCCCAGACACCTCTCCCCGTTGTATATTGCGCCATTGACACACCCGATATGGATCGTGCCATGGCGCTGGCTGCCGCCATGCAGCGCGCGGAATGCGGTATTAAGCTCGGAATGGAGTTCTTTAACGCCAACGGGCCACAAGGCATTCGCGAAATCCGTCAGACATATGACGATCTCTCGCTGTTTATTGACCTCAAATACCATGATATCCCGAATACGGTCGCAGGGGCTGTGAGCGCAATTGCCGTGCTTGCGCCGGATTTCATCAACGTCCACGCCAGTGGCGGCTACACGATGATGAAAAGCGCTGCAGACGCGCTTGCGGAGGCTTCGGATGAAGTGGGTGTGCGCCGACCACAATTGTTGGGCGTGACAATTCTGACCAGTCTTGACCAAGATGAACTACACGGCGTGGGCTTTGCCGGAACGCCGGCAGATAATGTTGAGCGTTTGGCGACGCTTTCGCAAAAAGCAGGGATGAGCGGCGTTGTTTGCGCGGCACATGAAATTGAAACCGTGCGCGCCGCCTGCGGGTCTGACTTTACATTAATGGTGCCAGGTATTCGCCCTGTCGGCAGCGCTAAAGGAGATCAAAAGCGTGTCATGACCCCCGAGGAGGCTGTGCATATTGGCGCCGATCATTTGGTAATCGGGCGCCCCATCACAGGGGCAGATGATCCGGTTGAAGCTGCCATGAATATTGTCAAAAAACTGTTATCACGTCGTGATGGATAACGCGCCATCAATCATCAAAATTTGCGGTGTACAAAATCAGTGCATCTATAATGCATGTTTGCAATACGGCGTGGATTATATTGGGTTTGTTTTTTATAACGGCTCGAATCGATATGTGGACCCTTTTCAATCAACGCTGTTGAGTGATTTAAAGGACGTGTCGTTGCGAAAAATAGAGCATGTTGGCTTGTTTGTGAACCATGATGCGGATGATATGGCGCGCATTTTGGATCATGTGCCGATTGACATCATTCAGCTTCATGGCACAGAAACACCTAAAGAAGTGATGGCGATTGCGGCGCGTTTTCAGCGCCCTGTTATCAAAGCGATCGGCGTAAACCATGAAGGGGATGTTGAGAGCATTGCGGCCTATGAGGGCATTTGTGACCTTCTCATCATTGACGCAAAACCGGATCATGGCTTTGGCGGGAGCGGCAAAATTTTTGAATGGTCATTGATGGATCATATTAAGTTAAAAACACCATGGCTTTTGGCAGGCGGCTTAACGCCGCAAAACATAGCACAGGCGCGTGCCTATTTCAGCGCGCCAGCCTTTAAAGGCACGAAACCGATTGGGTATGACGTTTCAAGTGGCGTTGAAGATGAAAACGGCCTAAAATCACCCGCTAAAATCAAGGCCTTCGTTCAGGCGGCGCGCGGCAGCATTTCACAATAAGGACAGTAACATGACAAAACCCGCAAAACAGACAATTTATGCAAACCAGCCGGACGAAAACGGTCATTTTGGTCCTTATGGCGGGCGCTATGTCTCCGAAACCTTGATGCCGCTTATCCATCAAGTGGAGGCGGCGTACAATGAGGCGCGCCATGACGAAGCATTTTGGGATCAGTTTAACAATTTGGCGCGTGATTATGTCGGGCGTCCCTCACCCCTTTATTATGCGCAGCGCTTGAGCGAGATGATGGGCGGGGCAAAGCTGTATTTTAAGCGTGATGAACTCAACCATACAGGCGCGCACAAAATCAATAATTGTCTGGGTCAAATATTATTGGCCAAGCGTATGGGCAAAACCCGCATTATTGCTGAAACGGGCGCGGGGCAACATGGCGTTGCGACCGCAACCGTGTGCGCTTTGTTTGATTTGCCCTGCACTATTTTTATGGGGCAAACTGACGTTGAGCGTCAAAAACCCAATGTCTTTCGGATGAAGCTTTTGGGCGCGGATATTCGCGCTGTTACAGCGGGCGCCGGCACATTAAAAGACGCGATGAATGAAGCGATGCGTGACTGGGTCAGTCATGTTGACGACACATTTTATATTATCGGCACAGCCGCTGGGCCGCACCCCTACCCTGCGATGGTGCGCGATTTTCAATCCGTGATTGGTCAAGAAGTGAAAGTACAGATGATGGAACGCGAGGGGCGCCTCCCTGACACGCTGGTGGCCTGTATTGGCGGCGGTTCAAATGCGCTTGGCCTGTTCCATCCGTTTTTAGATGATGATGTCGCGATGGTCGGGGTTGAGGCCGCAGGGCATGGCGTTGATACAAACCAGCATGCCGCCTCGCTTGCGGGCGGTGTGCCGGGGGTTTTGCATGGTAATAAAACTTATCTCTTGCAAAATGAAGACGGGCAAATTCAGGAGGCGCACTCTATTTCCGCTGGCCTTGATTATCCGGGAATTGGGCCTGAGCATGCCTGGCTGAAAGATCAGGGGCGGGTCACTTATGTGTCAATTAAGGATCAAGAGGCGCTTGATGCGTTTCAAAAATGTTCACGTACCGAAGGCATTATTCCGGCGCTCGAGCCCGCGCATGCTTTGGCGTATGTTTTAAAATATGCGCCCGATCTGCCCAAAGATCATTTGATGGTGATGAATATGTGCGGGCGCGGCGACAAGGATATCTTCACCGTTGCTGAAGCGCTCGGCGTTGAGATTTAATCGCTTATCACGGTGCGGGCTTTTTGGGCGGCGTTGTTGAAGGTGTCTGTTCCGTGGCAACAGGCTCTAAAATCTGTTTTTCGGCAAGGAATCTTTGAACAAAATCACGTCCTGTTTGAATTTGGGTTTGCATCACGCGGCTTGCGATCATCATGATCGGGTTATATCCCGGATCAAAATCTAGTTCGCAATGGACGCTGGTCTGGCCGTCCGGCAACGGCGTGAACACAAGGCCACCCTCCATTGATTTAAACGGGCTTTTGGTGGCGATCGCGCGAATGGAAAGTGGATTGTCACTATGTTCAAGGGTGCATTTATAATGAATGGGCGCTCTGAGGACAGGGATTTCGATGGTGGCATCAACGCCGAGCATCGTTTCGCTAAGGCGCTCTGTGCTTGTGCTTTTGATAACCGAGACAATCTCAGGGTAACGCGCGGCATCTATCACTAAATCAAACAAATCTTGCGCGCTGTAAGGCAAAACTTCATCGAACTCTATACGGGGCATAATGATATCTTTCTTTGAGGTTTATGGCGGCGCGGGGCGCGGTGAATGGGTTGTGACAGGTTGCAAGGTCTTATGTGCAAATCTTTCAAAGGCGGCAATGGTAGAGGATACCTGATCTTTAATGAAGGGCCCTGCAATCATATTGCGAAGGCCAAAGCCGCCTATGTCATACGACATTTCATAATGAACCTTTGTTGCGCCATCTGGCTGAGGAGCAAAGACCCATTTTGCGTCCATTGATTTGAAAGGGCCTCTGGTGGCGCGGATGTTTATGGTAACGGGGTCTTGGGCGGTTTTGCCTTTAGTAACATCGATATCACAATCATAATCAAAATTCATTATGAGGGTGGTGACCCATATAGTGGTACGTGTTTTGTCGGTGTCATTTTGGCGCACGCGTACCCGATCAATAAACGGAAACATCGAAGGATAATTTTCGATATTCATGACCAGATTAAATAATTCCTGAGCCTTATAGGGCAGTGTTTTATCAAAGACGATTTTTCCCATGGCGCGATCATAGCATTTTATAAATTAAAAATGTAGAAAAGAGTTTGGTGCGTCGCGATGGCGGGTCATATGGAAGATAGAAAAATTGCAAAAAATCTACTTGTGTAATGACCATCACGAGCGTTATTGTAGCAACTTATTATATATCTATGATTATTGACTTTCATTCTGTTTCCTTTCTTTCAACATAAAGCCTTGACCATGACCCAGCAAAAAAGACGTATTGACGCACGCTTCACGCAGCTTGCCAAGCAAGGCAAAAAAGGACTCGTTTCCTTCATCACTGCCAGTGACCCAAGCGATGAAATTTGCGCCGAGATACTGGGTCAGCTGCCTCAAAATGGTGTTGATTTTATCGAGCTGGGCATGCCGTTTAGCGACCCAATGGCGGATGGCCCGATTATTCAAGACGCTTCCATTCGTGCCTTACGCGCGGGTGGTTCGATGAAGAAAACCTTCTCACTTGTCAGAAATTTTCGCTTAACTGATGACGATACCCCATTGATACTAATGGGATATTTTAATCCTATTTTAGCATACGAAACAGACCGTTTCTTTAAAGATGCGGCGGATGCGGGCGTTGATGGCGTTATCATTGTGGATGTGCCGCTTGAAGAAGAAACAGAAATTTCAGCCGCCGCGCGCCACAATGGCGTTGCGATTATTCGCTTGGTCACGCCCACGACAGATGATGCACGGTTAGATCAAATTGTGAAAGAGGCGCAAGGGTTTTTATATTATGTGGCTGTCGCCGGCGTCACAGGCGCAGGGGCAATTGATGCGTCATATGTCGGGTCATCGGTGCAGGCCATAAAAGCCAAAACAGACGTGCCTGTCGTTGTCGGATTTGGTATAAAAACGCCGCAAGATGCAAAAGCAATGGCGGTGCATGCCGATGCGGTCGTGGTAGGATCTCGCATTGTGGATTGCGTGCGCGAGGTGCATGAAGGGTCAAAAAACGTGTCCGATGTTTTGAACATTGTGCGTGATTTGAAAAAAGGGTTGGCGTAAGTTTTTGGCGCTGTTTTTGCCGCCGTTTTTGAAAGCACGGGGATCAATGTGTAACGAAACAGGCTAATACTTGACATCATTAATGATGATCCATCATAAATAACGACTTAACAAAAACAGATATTACATTGCAGGAGGCCTTTATGAACTGGCTGACAAATTTTATACGTCCTAAGATCCGCTCGATTGTTGACCAAAAAGACGTGCCGGATAATTTTTGGCAAAAATGCCCCTCTTGCGAAGGCATGCTGTTTCATCGCGATTTCAAAGATAATTTGAATGTTTGCTATCATTGTGGCCATCACATGAAAATTTTGGTCAGTGACCGTTTGGCGCTTATGTATGATGATGGTCAGTTCAAAGAACTGCCGATGCCCAAAGTCAGTCACGACCCTCTGAAATTCAAAGATTTAAAGAAATATAATGATCGCCTGCGCGACACACGCACAAAAACAGGTCGTGAAGATGCCATTATGGTCGCTTCCGGCACGATTGATGGCATTAAAGTTGTCACAGCCGCGATGGATTTTCGCTTTATGGGCGGCTCTATGGGCGCGGCTGTCGGCGAGGCGATTGTGGCGGCAGCCGAGCGCGCGGTCAAAGACAAAGCCGCTTTGATCGTCATCCCGACATCAGGCGGAGCGCGCATGCAGGAGGGGATGATTTCCCTGATGCAAATGCCGCGCAGTATCATTGCCGCCGAAATGGTGAAAAATGCCGGCCTTCCTTATTTGGTTGTGTTGACAGACCCGACAACGGGCGGTGTCAGCGCCTCTTTTGCCATGGTCGGCGATATTCATATCGCAGAGCCGGGCGCAACGATTGGTTTTGCTGGCAAGCGCGTGATTCAAGAAACCATCCGTGAAGAATTGCCTGAAAATTTCCAAACCGCTGAATATTTGCTGGAGCATGGCATGGTTGACATGGTTGTGCCGCGCGCCGAGATGCGCGAAACGCTCGTGCGTATTTTGGATTTGCTCATGAACACAGAGAAAAAAAGTGGCGGGAAAAAGCGGGCAGGACTGACCAAAAAAGGCACAAAAACGACAGCAAAAGCCAAAAGCGCTGAGAATTCATCCTCTGCGCCAGCCTCCCGCGCCGAAGCGCCCAAATCTGCTGAAAAGAAAGCCAAAGCTGTCCGTGATGCCGCCGCCAAAATCACAGCTGAACAAGCCGTTGCGCCTGATCTAGGCGAAAATAAAACGCCCAAAAAGGCAACTGCGCGCAAAGCATAGCGATTTTGTTGATTTGTGAAGGCTATTAATCAAAGAGTTGACGATGCATCAAAGCGATATTCAGCACTCTAAAAATAGCCTGCGTGAAAAGCTTGAGCGCCTGTTCACCATGCGCGGCGGCGCTGCAACCGCTTTAAACAGCCCTCATGCCAAAATTGATTTAACCATACGCCCTGTTTATTTTGACGTTCTCAAAGCGCTGGGTGACCCGCATTTGCACTTGCCGCCCGTTATTCACGTGGCAGGCACAAACGGCAAAGGCTCTGTTATTGCCATGATGCGCGCCATGTTTGAAGCGCATGATTTAAAAATTCACCAATATACATCACCGCATTTAATCAAATTCAACGAACGCATTGTTTTGGCGGGGCGCGAGATTAACGACGATGAGCTGGAATTATTGATTGATGAAGTTTTGGCAGTGCAAAATATCGATCAACTGACATTTTTTGAGGCGACAACCGCGCTTGCGTTTTTAGCGTTTTCGCGCGTGCCGGCGGATGTTGTGTTGCTTGAAACGGGGCTTGGCGGGCGACTTGATTGCACCAATATCGTGCCAAAGCCTGCCGTGAGCGCAATTACCAAAATCGGGCTGGATCATACCGAATTTTTAGGGTCAACATTGCCGCTCATTGCGTTTGAAAAGGCGGGCATCATGAAAGAAAATGTGCCGTGCATTGTTATGAAGCAAAGCAGCGCTGGGGTTATGGATGTTTTTGAAAAACGCGCCCAAGATTTACCGTGTCCTTTATTGATCGCCGATTATAGCAGCGCGCGCGATGGGGCGCTTGTCAGCGCGGCGTCTCTACAAGGGGCGCATCAAAGGCAAAACGCGCTTGTGGCGCATGAAGCCGTGCTTTGTTTTCAAAAACAGCATGATTTTGGCTATGATCGCGAAAAAGCCATGAGTGGCCTTGCCAAAGCGCGTTGGCCAGCGCGCCTGCAAAAACTCACAAGGGGTCAAAAAGACCTCCTGATCCCTAAATGCGGCGTTGTTTGGCTGGATGGCGGCCATAATGAAGACGCGGCGAAAGCTTTAGCGGCACAAATCAAAAGCTGGAAAGCGCAAAGCGCGGATACGCCTCTTTCTGTGACGCTGATAGCAGGGCTTATGCGTAAAAAAGATATTAAAGGTTTTCTAAATCCATTCTTGCCTGAAATTGACCGCCTTATCGCGATAGGCATGCCGGATGAGCGTGATGCGTATAATGCGCCAGATTTAGCGGCGGCGATGGCGTGCATTACTGATATGCCCGTTGAAACCGTTGATGATGTGGCTCAATTGCCTGCTCTTTTCTGCCGCCCTGATGAGGTTGTATTAATTGCTGGCTCATTTTATCTGGCGGGGCGGGTTTTGTCTTATTTAAAATTCTAGCGCCGCTACGTCACTTTTTTGATGAAATATTAACAATTATATGTAAATATGCACTCAGAGTAAGAGGCGATAAATTCGCTGTTTATATAGCAAGATAGGGTGTGAAATATGTCTATAGCGGCCGAGTCATTCAGCGAAGTTGCACAGAGTGCAGACGCAAGCGCGGGTGAACCGCAAACGGTTAAACTATGCTGGTATGGCAGTGTCATCGGCACGGCTGAAATTGTGGGCGATAAAGTGCGCTGGGCTGGATTTGCGTCTGAGCGTATGGAAAAGCTGTTTAAAGATATTTTGCCCGTGCGCGAGTCAGATAACATGCCGCAATCGCTGGTTAATATCGGCCCTGAAAATGAAATTTTTCCATCGCTTGGGATCGATAATCAAGCGGATTATCTTTTGTCTGGTCTGCGCTTTTTATCCAATATCGTGATTTCGCCCAACGCGCCTTACGATCTTCCGGTTGAAAATGATTATTTGCATGTTGATTTTGATGATTTCATTGATAATGAAGGCGTCTTTAATGGCTATTTCGCCGCCAAGCCGCCTTCGACCATTGAGGAAGATGCTTTGATGGAGGAATTGTCCCATTACTGGAAAAACCGCTATCAGCCACGCTTTTCAGGCAAAGAGATGAAGCTTCCTGTGACGCTGCAAGAGGATGGTAGCATTATTGCCGCCGAATCCACCGCGTTTACGCATTTCCTGAAATTGCCCAATGCCGGCCTGAAAGAAGGCTGGGGCGTGAATGAATGGATGTGTATGCAACTGAGCGAGGCGGCAGGGTTGCCGACGGCCAAACATGCGCTTGTGAAAATTTCCGATGATCTGCCGCCGGCGTATCTGGCGGAGCGCTTTGATATTAATCACGAAAGCAGAAAAGGCGTGATACGGCGTCTATTGCAAGATTTTTGCACCCTTGCCGGCATGCGCCCCTTAATTGGCCTTCAGGCCACCAATAAAGAAGGCTTGGCGGCGGGAACGCTGGAGCAGGTTGCCAAAACAATGAAACAATATTCGACCGATCCTGTCACGGATAGTGAAAATTTGTTTAAACGCGCGCTTGTTTCCCTCGCGGTAGGGGATTGTGACATGCACCGCAAAAATATCTCGATGCTGTTTCGTTTTGAAGAAAAGGGCGGCAAGCTGGCTTCGGCCACAATGTCACCTGCCTATGATGTGACATCTGAAATTTATACGCATGAGCAAGATCTGGATATGACGCTCGGGATGGGTGGCGGCAAGCGGAACAAGCTGAACCGCAAAGCCTTGATGCTCTGCGCCAAAAATATTGGTATTCCCGAAGAGCGGGCGACAGAGATTATTGACGAGACATTTACCAAAATCGCAGCGCGCGCGGTTGAAATGTCTAATAATTTGCCCGAGATTGTGACTGAAAACCGCATTTGTCACCATACCGCAAACCGCATCACAACCATTGCGGTCATGCGCGCTCAGTCAATGGGGCTTGAAACGCCGGAATGGGAGCCTGTTGAGCGTTTGAAGCTGAATAAGAAAGGCTATGATCCTGAATATTTTCAGCCCGATGCAAGCACATTCCCGATTGCTCAACCTTAAAATACCCTGCCTTTTTCTTGTTTCGAACATATTTACGCCTTTTTTAAAAGGCAAGGATATGGTTGGATAATAACAAGATAAAACAGGACACAAATCCATGAGCCATAAAATCGCACTGGTCGATGATGACCGTAATATTTTGACCTCCGTCTCGATGGCTTTAAAAGCCGAAGGGTACGATGTGAAAACTTATAATGACGGCGAAGAGGGCTGGAGCGGCATTGAAAGCCACCCGCCGGATTTGGCGGTGCTGGATATTAAAATGCCGCGTATGGACGGGATGGAACTGCTCGCCAAAATTCGCGCAGGCTCTGCGATGCCGGTGATTTTTTTGACCTCAAAAGATGATGAAATTGACGAGGTGATCGGCCTTCGCATGGGCGCGGATGATTATATCACCAAGCCGTTTTCGCAAAGATTATTGATTGAGCGCATTCGCGCGCTCTTGCGGCGTGAAACATTGCGCGGTGAAACCGAAGCCGCCAAAAAAGCAGGCGATCAGGAAAAGATTATCCGTGGCAATCTGGTTTTGGACGATGCGCGTCATATTTGCAGCTGGAAGGGTAAGTTCCTGAATTTAACCGTGACCGAGTATTTGCTATTAAAATCATTGGCACAGCGCCCTGGCATTGTGAAAAATCGTGACCAGCTTATTGATATGGCGTATGGTGAGAACATCTATGTCGATGATCGCACCATCGATTCACATATCAAACGCATTCGCAAAAAATTCAGGGATACGGATTCCGAATTTTCTCAAATAGAAACGCTTTATGGTGTCGGGTACAAATATAAAGACGAAGAATAACACAAAACCAAGAGCCTCTTGGCGCGGGGGCTTTTTAAAGCACCGCCATGGCAGCAGCCTGACTTTACGAATTCTGGCGGTCAATATTTTGCCCGTTATCGTTTTGGTGATCGGGCTTTTGTCGCTGGGGCGTTATCAAGATAGTTTGATTGATGAAAATCTAAAAACCTTGCAAGCCCGCGCCCAAAATTTTGCCATCGCCATCGAAGGGCCTGAAGATCGCCCGATTATCCCCGAACAAGCGCGCCAGACTATTCGTAAACTCGGTCAAAACCATAATGATACGCGCATTATTTTGGTCAATGACCGCGCCCAGCTGGTTGCGGATTCGCGCCGCCTAAACACAGGAAGCGTGAGCGGTGGTGATATTATTATGACGCCGTTAGCCGCCCCAGATGAGCGTGCGCTGCAAGATATGGGCTTTTATTCTAATGTTTATGAAAGCCTTGCGAATTGGGGGACAGCTGTACTGGAGACATTACCGACCAATTACGACTTACCGCCTTTTCCCCTCATTCATTATGACGCGCTCGCGCGCTCCTTCCCTGATATTGCGCTGACGCTGAGCGGTCTTGTGCGTTCCTCGGCATGGGAAGGCGGCCAGCATGAAGTAATTTTGACCGCTTCTGCGCCGATTTATAAGCAAGGCGCGGTGCAGGGCGCGGTGTTAATCGTCCATGACGGGCGCGATATTGAGCGCGGTATGGATCGCGTGCGTCTGGATGTGTTGACCGCTACGCTCGCCGCGCTGAGTATGACGATTTTTATGTCGTTTTATCTGGCGGGGCTTTTGGGGCGGCCTTTGCGCAAACTTGCCAAAGCGGCGGAGAATGTCCGCCATAATAAGGGGCGGGAAATGATGATCCCTGATATGAGCCGGCGCGGTGATGAGATTGGTGAATTGTCGCTGGCTTTGCGCGATATGACACAAGCTTTGTGGGATCGCATGGATTCGATTGAGCGTTTCGCCGCCGATGTTTCACACGAGATCAAAAATCCGCTCACCAGCATGAAAAGCGCGGTTGAAACCGCGGCGCGGGTGGATAATGAGGAAGATCGCAAGAAGCTGATGGATATTATTCATGATGATGTTCAGCGGCTTGATCGTTTGATTAGCGATATCTCGACCGCCTCGCGCCTTGATGCGGCGTTTTCGCGCGATGAAATGGGGGCGATTGATGTTGGCGCGTTGCTTGTACGTCTGGCGGATGTCCATCAAAACCCGCTTCGTCACGGGATAGAAGACCAAAAAGACGCGCTGATTGTGCATATAGACGTGATATTGCCTGCAAACCGCAATGTCAGCGTGCGCGGCAATGAAAGTCGTTTGGCGCAAGTCTTTGAAAATTTATTGACCAATGCGATATCATTTTCGCCTGAAGGCGGGCAGATTACTGTACGCGTACAGTCAGTGCAGGAAAATATTTGCATCACAATTGAAGATCAAGGGCCTGGTATCCCGCCCAATAAGATCGAAACGATCTTTGAGCGCTTTTACAGCGAGCGCCCGCGCGGTGAGGTCTATGGCCGCCATTCGGGGCTGGGATTATCGATTTCAAAGCAGATTATTGCCGCTCATGAGGGGCGCATTTATGCCGAAAACATCGTTGAGAAAAATGTTGTTAAAGGCGCAAGTTTTACAGTTTTGCTAAAGAAAATAATATAAAAAATAGCGTGTAGCGTTTGTCAATTTGTGTTTCACAGTGTTATTTGCTATAAAAAATTGAATTCATTTTCACAAAATGGGAGAAAAAAAATGGCTTTAGACGCTTTTGATATCGCAATTGGGATCGCTTTGGGCTTGGGCATTGCCCATGATGATGGTTTTATTGGACAGCCGAGCGCGGCAACGGATGAGGCTGCTTTTGAGCAGAGCCTTGATCTGTCTTCGGATTTTGAAAGCACAAGCGGCTTTCAGATTATGGAACAGGACAACGGTGATCTTGTGGCTTTTAAAGCAGAGACGCTTGAAGGCCCGCCGATTTTCATTGCGGCGCCTGCGCCTTAAGGGTGGGCGTCTGCGGGCTGTTGGCAAAGTATGAAACAGCGACAGCGACGCCATAAACGGCCATATCAGGCCAATCAAATCGGGTGTTAATATGGGTCATTTCCCAATATGTTAACGCCCCCATCGAGAAACAGGCGCACAGAGCGCCTTTTTTTGCGGCAATAAACTCAGGCATGTTTTCCTCAGGGAAATAGCGATTGGCGACATAATTCAGGCCTGCTGCCCCGAAAAAACCGGAAGCGTAAAACTGTATCTGTTCCCCGCCCAGCGGCAACATTTGATAAACATCAACGCCTTGTACGCCGACTTTTTCAAAAAAACGGCGACATGCTGACGATATCGCTTCACTGTCATATGTTTGACAAGAGCCAATGCCAACGGCCACTCTTTGCAGCGCCTCATTCACTAGATAAAGCGGTACGGCGGCGTAATTAAAGGCTTTTGACAGGCTATGGCGGCTCATGTGGGCGCTGGTGTGTCAGCTTGTGTATGGTCTGAAGGCGCGGTCAAAGCGCGACCCACTTTTTGCTCTAATTCATTGCATGTTAAGGGGGTCTGAATGTTCACAGGAACACGATGGCCTGCTCTGCCGATGAAATCATATTCGGGTTTGAAGTGAACGATACGATAGGCGCCTTTATCCGCGACATGGTCAATGGCGTCTTTGTTCACGAGCGCGGGCAAAATTTGCAATTTGTCGATATTATAAATAGCAGGATCTTCAACCTGCGGGCTTTCATTTTCGCCCTTTGCGGCGCGCGCGAAGCGGATTAGCAAATCGCCATAATTCGCGCGTCCTTCGGTAGGGCGCGGCGAAAGGGGCGTTGTGTATTGATAATGCGGTATATTGATAAATTCCGGTGCTGCGGCAATCACAGACTCCAGATCGCTATTTTCAAGATCAAGCCTATAATTATTGGCAATGCGGGCGCTTAACGAAGCGCGGCTTGTGAAAACATTTCTGAGTTCATCGGCGAGTATTTGAAATGTCGGCTGAATTTTTGTCAGCGCGTCAGGGGCGAGATATAGGGTTTGCCGCACAGGGGTTGACGTCATGTTCGCTGTCATGTTCGCCGTAATGGGCGTGTATCCACGCATTTCATAAGAAGATGACACCAAAAAGCAAAAATCTTTAAACTGGCCTGGCCTGACCCGTACCACGAGATTGTCGTCTTCGCGTAAAATGATCTGATCGTTTTCGGTTGTTAATGTCACAGACATTTATTTTATCCTTTTTATGAGTGTGCTTATGCTTACCATAATACAAATAAAATGCGCAAATGATATTTGGGGGGCTTTTTTGCTGAAAACAGACTATCTTATCTGCATGACGAATCAGAGTGAACTACAATCAATAAAGCCATTAATCGTCACTGGATTTTCCGGTGCGGGCATGTCTTCGGCTTTAAAACACTTAGAGGATATGGGCTATGAGGTGTTTGATAATTTTCCCGTACCGCTGGTCGATGCGCTGCTTGCCGACAAAAGCGGGCTGAGCAAGCCTGTGGCGATCGGGATTGATACGCGCAGTCGTGGCTTTTCGCCTGCTTTGGTTTTAGACACTGTGAAAAAGACCGGCGCGGATATGCTGTTTTTAACGGCAGAGGAAAGCGTCTTGATTACGCGCTTTACCGAAACCCGCCGCCGTCACCCGCTATCGGGCGACCGCCCTGCCAGCGCCGGAATCCGCAAAGAACATGAAATGCTTTATGCGCTGCGCGATGAAGCTGATTTTGTTGTCGACACTTCGATGCTCTCGGTGCATGATTTGCGCCGTGTTTTGGATGGTTTTTTTAATGAAACGCCTGATGGCAAACAGATTGTCACTTTAATGTCGTTTGGCTTTAAACATGGCGTGCCGCGCGAAGCGGATATGGTGATGGATTTGCGCTTTTTGCGTAACCCGCATTGGGTGCCAGAACTTAAGCCGCTGACGGGGCTGGATAAAGTCATCGGCGCGTATATTGCGGAAGATGAGGCCTTTGCGCCGTTTGTTGAAAATTTACAAAACCTCATCAAGCCGCTTTTGCCGCTCTATCAAAAAGAGGGAAAAGCCTATCTCACCATCGCGCTCGGCTGTACAGGTGGGCGGCATCGCTCCGTTTTCACGGTTGAAACCATGGCGAAATGGCTCGCGGATAACGACATCGCCTGTTATGTCTTTCACCGCGATATTGATCGGGTTAAGTAGGTAGTTTTTTTGGTAGGGCGTTCAGACGCCACGCAGGCTTCGCGGCACGCGCCGCGACGATGCAGTCGCATCGTTCGTTCTGCCTCTGAGCAGGCACATGTATAATGATTTTTCACTGGCTTGAAATTCACCACAAACAAATCGGCGCGACTGCGCCGCGCGCGCCATGGCGCATAAGCCTGCGTGGCGTCTGAACGCCCTACCAAAAAGCCCTTATATTAAGGCGCGGGCGTCTGTTTGGGGGGCTCTGCTAAAATAGCGGGGCTGCGCTCAAGGTTCGGGTCGGTTGCGCTGGCGCAAAATGATTCTAATTTACTGAATGTCAGCATCGTCTTCTAATCCTTCTTCTAATGTCAAAATGGCATTTTCTTTGGAGACGCCTTTATCGTGCAGAGCGTAAAAGATAATGCGGGTTTTATCGGGCTGGTCGGTTGAGGCGCGGTGATAGAGCAGGCGCGAATTTGTCTCCGCGCCCAGATCAATCAAATCACCCTCATCATCATTCATCAGCGAAACCAAATTCATCACTTTGCGCTCGGTTAAAAGCGGGCTTTCTTCGCGATCAAGAACGGTATAGTCGCCAATCGGCAAATAGGGCGTCTCGCCATCCATTTGTTTGAGTATCATGAACGAGCCGTCATGCACCGGATTACGGCGGTATGTATAGGCACGTTTTGCTGTGACTGCATTAAAACTGTCAAATGTCATCTTTATAAACCCCAAAACCTTATTAAAAGCGATTAAATCTGTGAAAACCAACGGCAGGGCTTGCTTTTTCCCTGTCTAATGACTAATTTTTGCCATAGGAAAGTAAAGATACCGTAAATTTTCATAAACAAATCAAATAAAGGAATGATTTATGTCAGCAGAACCACAAGCGATACTCGCAGATTATAAAGTGAAAGATATTTCACTGGCCGCCTTTGGTCGTAAGGAAATCGTCATTGCCGAAACTGAAATGCCGGGCCTTATGTCCTTGCGCACAGAATACGGCAAAGAGCAGCCCTTAAAAGGCACGCGCATTGCGGGCTGTCTGCATATGACCATTCAAACCGCAGTGTTGATCGAAACATTGACGGCATTGGGCGCAGAAGTGCGCTGGAGCTCATGTAACATCTTTTCCACGCAGGATCATGCGGCGGCGGCAATTGCTGCCACTGGCGTGCCTGTGTTCGCTTGGAAAGGCATGAGCGAAGAGGAATATGATTGGTGTATCGAGCAAACCATTCACGGCCCAGACGGCTGGGTGCCGAATTTGATTTTGGATGATGGCGGCGATTTGACCAAAATCATGCATGATAAATATCCGCAATATTTCAAAGACATCAAAGGCGTGTCCGAAGAAACAACAACAGGCGTTTTACGCTTGATTGAAATGCAGAAAAAAGGCGGGCTTTTGTGTCCTGCGATTAACGTCAATGATTCTGTCACCAAATCAAAATTCGACAATAAATATGGTTGCCGCGAGTCACTCGTTGATGCGGTGCGCCGCGCCACAGACGTGATGATGGCGGGCAAGGTTGCGATGGTTTGCGGGTTTGGTGATGTTGGTAAAGGCTCGGCTGAATCGCTTCGCCAAGCTGGTTGCCGCGTGATGGTTTCTGAAGTTGACCCGATTTGCGCGCTGCAAGCCGCGATGGAAGGCTATGAAGTTGTGACAATGGAAGATGCCGTGCCGCGCGCTGACATTTTTGTGACAACAACAGGCAACAAAGATATCATCACGGTTGACCACATGCGCGACATGAAAGATTACGCGATTGTTTGTAATATTGGTCACTTTGATAATGAAATCCAGATCGAGCCATTGCGCAACATGAAATGGACAAACATCAAGCCGCAGGTTGATGAGATCGAGTTCCCTAATGGTCATAAAATCATCATGCTGGCCGAAGGCCGCCTTGTGAATTTGGGCTGTGGCACAGGCCACCCAAGCTTTGTGATGAGCGCATCGTTCACAAATCAGGTTTTGGCACAAATCGAGCTGTGGCAAAATAACGGCGCGTACGAAAACAAAGTGTACGTGTTACCCAAGCATCTGGACGAAAAAGTGGCGATGCTGCATTTGGAAAAAGTCGGCGCAAAACTTAGTAAGCTAACCAAAGAGCAAGCGGACTATATCGGCGTTGAAGTCGAAGGCCCGTTTAAAGGCGAGCTTTACCGCTACTAAGCGTTGTTACTCTTTTAATTTAAATCAAAGCGAGCGTGATCTTTTGGTTCCCGCTCGTTTTTTTGTTTTTGTGCGGTGGTTGCCTCATAAGCCTCGATCCCGCCGCGATGATCCAGAATCGCCATATCGCGCTGGACAACCGAAACATATTCACGCATGGCGGCAAGCGCGTAGGATTGCGGTTTTGCAAATTCCTCTTTGTGATTTCTATCAAGGCCATCGAGCGCCATATAATAGCTGTGCCAGCGCAGAATTTGTGCACAAGACAGAGCTTCAAGATCCGCGAGATCGTGGATCATAATACCGCAATTTTCTTCTATTTTTAAGGCGTGTTCATGGCGCAAACTGACGACAATATTTGTTGTGATACCGCAGAGCGCATCGCGGTCGAGAGTCATCTGGTCAATGCGTTCTTCCATATATTGCGCAAGGCTGTGATCGTGAGGAACGATCCGTAAAAGGTTATAGTAAAGAAGGTTGGTATAATAAATTTTGACGGTATGGGGGTCGATATCACTTTCTTTGTCCATATTTTGCCCCATCTTTTCTCCGAGCGTTTCAAGCGCGTCAAAATACCGATCCATTGACGTACGCATTTGCGCCCCCATTGTCCCTGCATCAAGACTGCCTTTGAACAGGGCGCTATGAAGATGCATTGCGTGGGCTTCATAACTGTCGCCTGTGCTGAACGCTTTCCAGCGTTTATCTTCATGATAATGCTCTCGTTGAAAGCGATATGATAGCTCTGCGCCAAGGCTAGGGTAGGTGTTGTGACCCTTATCGGCATGTGTTGCCGGTAGTAATTTTTCTTGCCCCATTAAAACGCCGTATGGCGTATCGTGAATATTAAGAGAGCCATTAAATGCAAAAAAATATGGATTGATAATGCGGGCTGTAAAATGGTGGAAATAATCATGATTAAATAGCCCCATCATATCTTGAAACGATTCCAAAACGTCTTCTCCGCCATGCTGTAAGGTTTGGTTTAAGATGTCATCATCAATGGTGATGATCGGCAGAGCGATAAGCTTGCGGCTTGTGATTGTCTCGCTTTTCACTTCGGTTTCTTCTGGTTTTAAGATGGTAACGAAGCCGAACTTGGAAATAGCGCGCGGGTGCGCCTCAGTCGCAGGGATCAATTCGGTTGAACTACCTGTTACAAAGGTTGAATGGGCTTTCATGCCTTTATAATCGCTGCGGTTGTTTGAAAAAACATTGCGGATGGCATCTTCGGGTGATCCAGCGCCGGAAATAATCATCGGGCGTTGTAGCTGTACAACATGCATATATTTTGAGATATCAAGATATAACTTTGCAAGCGCGTCTTTAGAAAAAGGAATATCACCGCGCCCTTGCGGCATGGTTTTATCAGAGCGATGTTGGCTGTCGGCCTCTTTGCGCGTTTGTTCCTCCAGATCATATTCTGGCAGGGAATCCATCGTTTCATTCGTTGCTTCCAAAGCCTGCCAGATTACCTCAAGGTCGTGGGACTGCGCCATGGCGATCATGTCATGCGGTATCGTCGCGCTCGCGCTGGCAAGGCCATTGGCAGTCTCTGAATCGGTTGTAATGATGGGTGAAAATGCTTTGAGCAATGTTTGCGGCGGCACTTGAAGCGAAATGCCTGCGGCCTCAATGGCCTCTAATTGCTCAGGGGCATAGCGCTGTAATATCAGATGAAGTTGCAACAAATATTCATGGTCGGCGGCGGCTTCAAGGCGCTGGGTGATGTGAACAAAAATATTATCATCAGCTTGTGCCAAAAAATCATTTATGAAGGTGTCAACAGCCCACGGATTGCTTATCATTTCAACAAGCGCCCGATCATCGTGGCTGGCCTCCATCATCGCCATGATATCGGTAATGCGGTGAACCAAAGCGGCTTTTTCCGCCGTGCTCTCAACATATCCTGTCATTTTTTGCAATCGTTTTAGATTGGGCTGAATATCACCTTTTTTAAGCCCGTCTAAAGATTCATGAATATAGCTTCCACAAAAATCAGCTATCATTTGCGACATTTGCGGGCTTTGGTCGATCTCGTCTTTGAAGAGGGCGCTGAATGATTCAAGCTCTTCAAATTCCTGGATATTTTTTGGCGTTAGTAAAGCTTGTAACATCGGCATCATATAAGAAGAATTGATCGGGATGCGCAGCCCTTCATTGGTTTCAAAGAGTGCGCCTTGCTGTGCTAAGGATGCCGCAGCTTTGCCTTGGTCATTGTCAATGAGCGCACCAAGGATTTCGTTTAAAAACACCTCTTGGTCGAATTTGTAAAATAAGGGCAGGTAACTGAACAAATCCTTGATACGGAAAAAATGCCGGGAATCCAAATCCTGATCTGTTGTTAAGCTGGCGCGATATAAATCCAAGGCGTTGTCTAAATGCGATGATATCGCTTCCTGATGGTCTTTGAAGGCGTTTGGCCAAAGCCTTTGCAGCGTTATGTAGAGCTTGGCCGTTTCTACCGTGGTATAGCTAAATTTAGCGCTCATCGCTTTTGTGCGGCCAAGAGGCTCTATTAAAAGCCCCATTGTTTGAGGGGTGCAAGCGGTTGTTAAGCGCGCTTTTTCATCGCGCAGGTCTAGCAGCTCAAAACATAAATAATCAACCGCATCAAAAAACTGTTCATCAGATAAATTCTTATCCCAAGCGCGGGCGATTTCGCTCAGGCAATTTTGCAGTTGAGCCGCGTTGGCGCCACGATCAAACGCATCGACAAAATATTCCATACTGTCTCTTGTACTATCATAGACGTCTTTTGAGCGTGCGGATTTTACCGCGTCTTTCAGGCTTTGATGGATCCGTAAGGAAGCGGCGCTTTGCGCCGCTTCTTCGCGCTTTGCAGGCGCTTCGTCCTCTGTTTCAAATTCTGTGTCTGGCTCATCCATAACAATCCCCTTATGGCATATCATAAGAAGAATATATGAATAATATGTAAATTATCAATGAGGTTTAATAATAAAAGAGTGCGACGCTTATTGTTCGCTTAAATCTTTTGTGAAATATTTACCGCAAATTTCATAGCCGTTCTTTTTGTAAAAGGCTTCGGCTAAATCTTCGCCCAAATCGGTATCAAGCTCGATCAAATCGCACCCTTCTTCGCGGGCACGGTTTTCGGCAAATTCCAAAAGCATAATCCCAAAGCCGCGACCACGATGTTTATCGTCAATTACGACCTGCTCGATATAGGTCACAAACCCATCATGCAGGTTATGGTTGTGGATCATGCCGATGACACCGATCGTATCCTCATCAATTTCAGCCAAAAACATGCGGTATCCTGTGGCGCGCGCGACAAAAACACGCTGGGCGTAGGTTTGCATATCAAGATCAGGAATCAGCTGTAACAAAACCGGATAGGCCTTGTAATAATCCACATCCGAGCGCGCCTCGCGGATGGTGATCTCATCGCCTTTGGCGGTTGTCACGTGATATTCTTCGCGAAATGTTTCAACCATAAAGCTCTGCTCCTTTTGTAAAGCACTTATTTTAGTATAGATGGTTTTTGGGATGCGTCTATGATTTTGCCGGGATAAAAGACGGGATGAAAGACAGCATGAAAGATTGACTCGCGCGCCCTGTTTCCGTAATGATTTGGCATAAGAAAATTAGAAAGAGACACAAATGTTCACCAAAGAAGAGATTTTACAGCGCCGCGCCGCCGAACTTGAAACCAACCCCAATGCAAGCGCCAGCCTTCATCTGGCATTACTGATCGCGACATGCGCGCTTTATGAAGAAAAACAGTGGGACGGCACGGATTATCTGGAGCATCCATTGATTGTGGGGATGAACAATACACGCTCCATGGCCAAAAAAATCATCGGTATCTTGCATGATGTGGTTGAGGATAGTGACTGGACGCTGGATGATTTGCGCGCTGTGGGGTTTTCAAAGCGTATTGTTGATGGTGTGGATGCGGTTACAAAGCGCGCGGGTGAAAAATATCTCGATTTTGTCGAGCGCTGTAGCTTGAACCCCGACGGCATTGACATCAAAATCAATGATTTGCTTCATAATATGGATATTTCGCGCAATCCTGAATTTCCAACCGACCGCGCCCTTGCCAAGCAAAAGCTTTACACAATTTCATATCAATATCTGTTGGCCATCAAACGCGAAGAGATTGCCCCTGGTACAAAAATGAGTGATTTCATTCATAATCGCCCTGAACTCAGCTTGCCAAATGACGTCATGGCGGCCCAAAGCAGCCACTGGAAACCATCAGCCAGTGGCATGACAAGCGCTTTTAAGCCGTCACCTTCGCCACAATAAACGATTATCACGTTGCGATAGGCGCGTTTTTTCATCGTGCATCTTGTCCTGAGTGGCGGACAGGCATAAACTCGAATCTATGAATCACACGCCGCCCGAAAAATCACAACCAACAACTGGTCGCAAAAGCACCAACAAGCCAAGTATGTTGAAAAAAATCTCTTCTTTATGGGGCGGCGATTCGGTGCGGCTTGAAAATGCGCGCTTAACCGCCTTTATCCAGTCCGTTCCCGGCGCTTATGTTGGCTGGCTTGAAGATGGCAGTGTTTTTAGCCGTGAAGAAGCCTGTACGCTTTTAGATGTCCCTTCAATTCAGAGCCTGAACGACATTCAAAACGCCCTCGCGCCGTCTGATGCGGCGGCGCTTGAAGGGGTTTACAGCCGTTTGGTTGCTGATGGCACGCGCTTTGAAATTGAAGCCTGTACGCATGATAAGACACGTACACTCAAGCTCACAGGCTCAAAAGCCCTCATTGATGATGCGCCCGATGAATCATCAAGCATGTTGATTATCTGGATTCATGACATCACCCAAAATGTCCAAGACCAGCAAACTTACATGCAAAAGACCATTCAAGCCGAAGATGATCGCTTGCGCTTAAAACAAACGCTGGATGTATTGCCTGATCTGTTATGGCTGGAAGATGATGCGGGGCAGATTATCTGGTGCAACCAGTTTTATGTGAGCGCGGCAGGGCAGACAATGGCGCGGATTTTGGCGGATCAAATACGCCTGTCTTTCAAGCCCTCCAAAAAAAGTGACGCGCATAAAATGCTTGTGATCGAAGGCAAGCGCCATCATTTTGTACTGTCACAGAAAAAGCTCGGGCAAAATCAGGGCGTTTTGCATATCTGCACAGATATCACAGCCCAAGATGAAATTGAAGATCAGCATCGCCGCTATATGAGCGCGAATAATGATTTGCTTGAAAATCTTGGCACAGCGATTGCGGTGTTTGACCCCGCGCAAAAGCTGGAATTTTACAATACCGCCTTTTCACAGCTATGGAATTTTGACGATCATTACCTCAATGCCCGCCCCAAACTCGGCGATATCATGGAAAAAATGCGCGAAGAGCGCTTATTGCCAGAGCAGGCCGATTTTCGCAAATTCAAGGCCAGCTGGGTGGATATGTTCACAACGCTTTTAAAGCCCTATGAAGATATGCTCTATCTGCCCGATGGGCGCGCTTTGCGGATGCTCTCGCTGCCGCCGCCCTCTGGCGGGTTGATGTTGACTTTTGAAGATGTGACCAGCCGCTTGGAGCTTGAATCATCTTACAACACGCTCGTGGCGGTTCAAAAAGAGACGCTTGATAATCTGGCCGAAGGGGTCAGCGTGTTTGGTGGAGATGGGCGCATTAAGCTTTGGAATCCAGCTTTTGCAAGGCTTTGGCATTTTCATCCTGAAGATTTAGAGGGCGAGCCACACGTAAATCGCCTGCTTGAGAAGATGAAAGAGCCGTTTGAAAGCGCCCATTGGGGCGATGTACGCGACTCGCTTTTGATGCAAACGCTTGATCGCAATATTCATGAAGGGCAATTGCAATGTAAAGACGGCACGTTGATCGGTTATTCAACCGTGCCGCTGCCTGATGGCGGGGTGCTTGTTACTCATGTGGATGTCACCGACAAAATGCGGGTTGAAAACGCCTTGCGCGAAAAAAATGCTGCCTTGGAAGCCGCCGAGCGCGTGAAAATCGACTTTTTGGCCAATGTGTCTTATCAATTACGGACGCCATTAAATGCGATTATGGGCTTTACCGAAATTTTAGAGAATGAGTATTTCGGAAGCCTCAGCACAAAACAGCATGAATATACCCAAGGCATTCACGATGCCAGCACGCGCCTTTTGAGCCTGATTAATGATATTTTGGATCTATCCTCGATTGATGCGGGCGTCATGGTTTTGGATAGCCGCCCTGCTGATATTTCGGAGCTTATGCAGCAAATTTATGATTTAACCGCCGAGTGGGCACAGCGCGAGCGGATTCAACTCAAGCTTGATTGCCCCAAAGATTTAGGCAGTTTTGCGCTGGATGAGCGACGCTTAAAACAGGCATTGCTAAATTTGATGCGCAACGCCATCGCCTTTACGCCCGAAAAAGGCACGATCACAATGAAGGCGTTGCGAAGCGCCAAAGAGCTTGTGATAACCGTCATTGATAGCGGCGCGGGCATTTCAAAAGCCGACCAAGACCGCATTTTTAAACCCTTTGAGCGCGGCACACATGCAGGGCGCAGCGGCGGGGCGGGCTTGGGTCTGACATTGGTGAAAAATATTGTCGAGATGCATGAGGGTGAACTTATGATCGAAAGTGCCGAAGGCAAAGGCACGGCTGTGATTATGAGCCTTCCGGATCAAAAGCCTGTAAAAAAGAAGAAAAAAGCCACTTAAAATCAGCTTATTGAATACAGAGCGCTTTTGTCTCTGTTCCGCCTTCGGGCAGGCGGCGGCCTTGCACGATGATGTTGCCTGTGGCGATCGTTTTACAGGTGAAAATCGGCACAAGACTGCGCAAGACCAGCTCGACTTTATTACCGTCATAAAACGGGCCTGTGGTACAAAACTCGTTGTAATCATCGGGCGCGAGACGGAAATTGCTTTTATGGCGCGTTTTAATGCCGTCAGGGCGCACGAAAAAGTTTGAATGAATACTGCCATACACGGTATAAGGCGCAGTGTTGACGACATTAAAACATTGCGGCGTACTTGAAATCGCGCCAAAAGCGCGTGGCACTGTCGGCGTTGTCGGCAAAAACGGGCTTTCGAGCTGCGCCATTGCTGGCGCAGACAAGCATAAAATAACGATCATGAATAAAAAACGAACCATGTAATAAGTATAACCGATTTTTGATGAATGAAGAAGATCAATGAAGAAGATGAGTCCGCAAAATTTGACAGTCTCGCAAAGCGAGGCGCAAACGATTGAAATAGCACAGCACTATGCCAGCGCTATAAAAACGCCGCGCCTGATTTGTTTGGAAGGGGATTTGGGCGCAGGTAAAAGCGTGTTCGCCCGCGCTCTCATCCGCGCGCTGTGCAGTGATGCGAAAATGGATGTGCCAAGCCCTACATTTACCTTGCTTCAAACCTATGAAGCGCCACACTTCCCGATTTGGCATTTTGATTTATATCGGCTTGAAGATTGTGAGGAGGTTCATGCGCTTGGTTTTGAAGATGGTTTGGGGCAGGCCTTGATGATAGTTGAATGGCCGGATCGATTAGGGTATCTTGTGCCGCAAAGCTACACGCAAATAACAATAACGCTTGATGATGCGGCCACAAACAATAATGTGCGCCACATCGAGATAAAAGATTTTGGATAAAGGAAGAGAAGAGTATGGCATCTTTTGAATATGTATATGTGATGAACGGCCTTGGTAAAACCTATGGCGGCGGCAAAAAAGTGCTGGAAAATGTCTCGCTGAGCTTTTATCCCGGCGCAAAAATCGGTGTTTTAGGGCCTAACGGCGCTGGTAAATCAACGATTTTGCGCATTATGGCGGGTATGGACAAAGATTTTACAGGCGAAGCGTGGTCAGCCGAAGGCGCAACAGTTGGTTATTTGCCGCAAGAGCCGCAGCTTGATAACAGCAAAACCGTTTATGAGAACATCCTCGACTCGCTTGGCGAGATTAAAACGCAGATTGATCGTTATAACGAAATTAGTGTTGAAATGGCCAATCCTGATGCGGATTTTGACGCGCTGATGGTCGAGATGGGCGAATTACAGGAAAAAATCGATGCCGCTGATGGCTGGGAGCTGGATCGCACGATTGATATGGCGATGGAAGCGTTGCGTTGCCCGCCCAAAGAATCAGGGATCGAGAATTTATCTGGTGGTGAAAAACGCCGCGTCGCGCTGGCCAAGCTTTTGCTTGAAAAGCCTGATTTGCTGTTGCTCGATGAGCCGACAAACCATTTGGACGCTGAAAGCGTGGCGTGGCTTGAGCGCCATTTGTCTGATTATACCGGCGCTGTTGTGATGGTAACGCACGATCGCTACTTCCTTGATAATGTCACAGGCTGGATTTTGGAAATTGACCGCGGGCAAGGCATGCCCTATGAGGGCAATTACTCGGCTTATCTTGAGAAAAAGCGCAAGCGTATTGAACAAGAAGCCCGCGAAGACCAGACCAAGCAAAAAACCATCGAGCGCGAGCAAGAATGGATGGGACGTACACCCGAAGGCCGCCGTAAGAAATCGCAAGCGCGGATTAACTCTTATGAAGAGCTGGTGGCCGAAGCCGAGGCACGTACGGTGCGTAATGCCCAAATTGTTATTCCACCGCCGGAGCGGCTGGGTAATGTTGTGATTGAAGTGGATAATGTTTCCAAAGGCTATGATGATCGCCTTTTGATTGATGATTTGACCTTTAAATTGCCGCCGGGCGGCATTGTCGGCGTGATTGGTCCGAACGGCGCGGGTAAAACAACGCTTTTCCGGATGATTACAGGACAAGAAACGCCCGATAGTGGCACTTTTCGTGTGGCGGACACGGTTAAGCTTGGCTATGTCGATCAAAGCCGCGATTCTCTGGATGACAGTAAATCAGTCTGGGAAGAAATATCAGACGGCCAAGATGTGTTAAAGCTTGGCAAAATTGAAATGCAAAGTCGCGCTTATGTCTCTGCGTTTAATTTCCGCAGTGGTGACCAGCAACAAAAAGTCGGCACATTATCAGGCGGGCAACGAAACCGCGTTCATTTGGCCAAAATGCTGAAAAGTGGCGCTAATGTCTTGCTTTTGGATGAGCCGACCAATGATTTGGACACGGAAACACTTTCCGCTCTTGAAGAAGCTTTGGAGCGTTTTGCAGGCTGCGCGGTGGTGATTTCGCACGATCGCGCCTTTTTAGATCGTTTGGCAACGCACATATTGGCCTTTGAAGGCGACTCGCAAGTTGTTTGGTTTGAGGGCAATTACGAGGAATATGAGCGCGATTATCGCCGCCGTATGGGGCATGATGCGGACACGCCGCGCCGCACGAAATACAAGCCATTACGCAAAACCGCATAGCCTAAAAAGGCCGCTAAAACTCATATCACGCTTGAAATAAAAGCAGGGGCGAAGAATATATTTGCCCCTGATACCCCATATTGTGGTAGAATAAGAAGTGAATTTAATAAAATTTTATCTATCTGGGTGTATTTTATAGAGTACGACAAACGTACCAACTCCAGTACGAATAAGATGGGTGTGATATAAAAGTGAAGTATTTTCAAAACGTTAAAGCGAAAGATGTCGCCAAATACACGTTGCTTCCGGGCATAATTCCGCGTATGAAGGCATTCTTTACCGACGGGTTTAGCTGGACAGCTTTGCTTATGGCGCAGATATATGCGGCTGTGCGCCTACTTCCCCCCGACCATCCTTATTTACAAACAGACAATAAAGGCCGCTTCGGTATCCGCAACGTGATTGCGGCGGCGGCCAATAATCTTGTGTTTAGCCGCAAAAATATCGACCAGATTATTATCTTTTTCGCGCTCATGCTTGGTTTTGTATTGCTGATTGTGCAATTTGGACTGTTAATTTTCACCTTTGTTATGGCCAAGGCTAATGCCGGCCCGTTTGCGGGTTTGTTTGCAACGCCGGGCTGTGGGCCGGGGGCACTTTGTCCAGACATCGCCTTCATATTGCTAGATGAAGTGTTTGGCATCCCTGGTCTGTATAATTCAAGCAGCGCGCCAGCAGGGCCGGGCTCTATTCCGCCGTTCAATTTGGCGCTTCATAATTTGTTTAATTATTATAACCTTGCGATTTTGGTCGTGGGAGTTCTCATTTTCTTGTATTACGTGGTTGTCATGGTTGTGGAAACCGCACAATCAGGCACGCCCTTCGGCAGACGCTTCAGCCATATTTACGCCCCGCTTCGTTTGGTGCTTGCGATCGGGCTTTTGGTGCCGCTTAATTATGGCTTTAACGCCGCACAATATATTACATTATTTGCCGCCAAGGCGGGCTCTAGCTTTGCAACCAATGGCTGGCTGACCTTTAACACAGGGCTCGGCACGGCCGCACTGCCGATTGGCGGGCCAAAGGAAACGTTGCTCGCAAGGCCGAAAGCCCCTGATATCCGTCATTTGCTTGCCTTTATGACGGTCGTTCATACGTGCAAAGCCGCCTATGAACACGAAGGGCGCGATAGGCCGTTAGATATTGAAGCTTACTTGGTAACAAATACGCCTGCGTCGAACAGTCAAGTGGCTTTTGGCCCCGGTTATGCAAGCGCGCTGACATTTCATCAGCAAGGTGACATTGTCGTGCGCTTTGGACAATTATTACCTGCGGGCGGCGGCACATATATGGGCGATGTGAATCCTTATTGCGGGGAAATCACAATCAAGGTCAATGTGCGCACGGCAACCGGCGCCATTACTTTTGGCGCGCCGCTCATTCAACAAAGATATTTTGAGTTAATCCAAGAGCTTTGGGAGTCGACCAGTTTAAGAGCGCTCGGCCAATATACGCATGCTTTGTATGCGAGCGCCCCCGGCACGACCGGTACGCCAGGCCCCAATCCTTGCACTATAGCCTTAACGCCGCCAACACCGCCAGGCACGTTGGCTGCAAATGTAACCGCTGCCATGCCTACAATGCCGGCAGCCCCTGCCGGCAACTGTACGAGCATGCCGAGCTATACGTTTAAACAGCTTTTAATCAATGCTTATGAGCCGATGGTGATTGATGGTATTCAAACGGCGTATAATGACATGGTTGATAATGAAGATTTTACAATCTCTGCCGATTTGTTAGAGCGCGGCTGGGGCGGCGCTGGTATTTGGTATAATCACATTGCTGAATGGAATGGCGAGCTGGCGGTGGCGACGATTCAATTGCCGGTTCCGACAATGCTTCCCTCGGCGATGCAGCATGTCTTAGACCAAAAACGAGCCAATGATAAAGTTATTGTACCGACCACCCAGTTCGAGCCGACATTGGCAGACGGCACAGCGATTGATTTTACCGATGAGGAATATGGCGATAATGTTGCCGGGGCGCTGAACATGGCCTACCGCTATTGGAGCGTTCAAGGCATGAATGAAGAAACGAATATGGAGCCCAGTAATAATATCTTCATTACGGCTCTTAATTTGATCTTTGGCCACGGTAGTTTGATGGAGATACGCAGCAATGATGATGTCCATCCTTTAGGTCAGCTTTCCATGTTGGGTAAAAGCATTATTGAAAGTGCTATTTTTAATCTGATGGGCGCTTTTCTTCTCTCCGTAGGGGGTGGTGCCGCAAGCAGTTTTGAAAGTCTTGCCGGCGCAGGGCAAGCATTGAGTAGTTTTTCCGGCATGTTTGTGGGTCTTGCAACCATTGGGCTGGCGATTGGGTTTATTCTTTATTACATTTTGCCTTTCTTGCCCTTTATTTACTTTTTCTTTGCCGTTGGCGGCTGGGTGAAATCAATTTTTGAGGCAATGGTCGGCGTTCCACTTTGGGCCTTGGCGCATTTGCGCGTTGATGGTGACGGGATACCGGGTGAAACGGCATCAAATGGTTACTTTTTGATATTTGAAATATTTATCCGCCCTATTTTGATTGTCTTTGGCTTGATTGCCAGTGTGCTTATTTTCTCGGCGATGGCGAAAACGCTCAATGGAATTTTTGATATGGTGACAGCCAATGTCGGCGGGTTTGATTGTGCCACGGTAACGGGTGGCCCTGTTTCGTCATGGTCAACACCATGCGATCATGCCTCGATTATGGATGCGGCTCAAAATCGGAGTGTGATTGACGAGTTTTTCTATACGATTATCTACACCATCTTTATTTATATGATGGCCACAGCCTCGTTTAAACTGGTTGACCAAATCCCGAACAGCATTTTGCGCTGGATGGGTGCCGGCGTGCAATCATTTGGTGACCAGCGTGATGACCCGGCTGCCGGCCTTGTCCAATATGCCGGATTTGGTGGCTTTAGTATGAGTAGTCAAATGGCGGGCGCTATGCAATCAGGCGGCGCGGCCATCGGTCAAACGGTGGGCACAGGGGCGCGAGGTCTTGGAGGCTTGGCCACGGGTTTAACAGGTCGTAACGCTGCCGCAAATGTTGGCGGTGCAGGATGATAGGCGAGGGGAAATAATATATGGCGAACTGGAAAGCAGTGACACGTTATGCATTTATGCCGCAGGTTGCCCCGCGCCTTCGCAACCTGTTTTTCTCAGGTTTTGCTTATATTGCGTATTTTATGGCGCAAATTTTTCGTGCGGTTCAACTGTTGCCAGCCGATCATCCTTATTTAAATAACGAAAACATGGGGCGTTATGGCGTCCGCCATGTCACGCTTGAAGCCGCGCGCAGCTTGAAATTTCGCTATGACCATATCGATCAATTACTGATTTTTGGCCTTATGATGCTGGGTATGATTATTTTTGTCGCCCAGATTTTTCTTTTGTTCGGCGCAACCCTTATACAAGGGGCGCAAGCCGCGGGTTTACCGACAAATTTCTTTGAATATATCACAACGCCCAACGCGCAAGACGACATTGCTTTTGTTTTGCTAGATCGTGTTTTTGGATTGCCTGATTTTTTCCTAGATGGCGCGGGCGCGGGGACGTGTGTGGCGCAAGGCATTCCTTGTTTTGATCCGAATTTGACGGCGGATGGCACATCTTTTGGTGACTATGACCGCACAGTTGTTGTGAGTGATGCGTTTCCATGGCCTATTCATGACGCTCTGCGTGGCATGCTCCAGCTTTACAGTATCGGCCTTTTGGTTGTTGCGGTGATGATATTTTTATATTTCATCATTGCCATCGTTGCTGAAACAGCGCAAACGGGCACGCCATTTGGTCGTCGCTTTAACCATGTCTGGGCGCCTATTCGTATGGTGGTTGCGCTTGGCTTGCTTGTGCCGCTCTCAAGCGGTTTGAATTCTGCGCAATATGTGCTGATGTATGCGGCGAAATGGGGCTCAAGCTTTGCAACAAATGGCTGGATTATATTTCATGATACTGCCCTCACATCTGGCGGCACCGTCGCCGGCGATATCGATTCGTTGATTGCAACACCGAATTCGCCGCCTGTGAACAGCTTTTTGCAATTTATGACCGTTGTTGCCACTTGTAAAAATGCCTATGAAACGATTTATCACAGAAGCACAGAATATGGACGAGATCCGGTCTTTATTGATGCCTATCTTGTCAACGCGTCTTCCGGAGAGGCGCTGCCACGGCTGTTACTTGACGAGGTTTTGATTGATGATGTTTTACCATATTTTTCGAATAACGATATTATCTTTGTCTTTGGCCAATATAAAGCACAAGATCATCAAGCTTTCGAACAGAATGTTGCACCGCTTTGCGGGTCTGTGCGCATTAATGTCACATATGTTGATGAAGATTTATACCCCGGGGCTTATTCTGCATTGCAATCTTATTACACATTGGTGGGGCAGCTATGGGCGTTTATAGATTCTGCGATGCCTCACACTGGCGATGCTATGCCGGCTTCAGGCGTTCCTGATGCGGCGGCGACTTTGCCGCGACCAGATTGTAGTTATGATGCAAGTGCGTCTGCTGGAACAGGACAGAACGTTCCTTGTGTCGCGGTCAATTTGGTTAAGAAAATGCTGCCTGTTTATAATGATCCGACTGCGCCTGACGTATTGGTAGAGCATTTGGTGCATGACCGTAATGGCTGGCAAGAATATATTGATATTTCCATTGAAAATGCAGTTTTAGACCAAGCGGCCTCTGTCGGCTGGGCAGAAGATTTCAGACGCTATGGCTGGGCAGGAGCAGCGATGTGGTATAACAAAATCGCACAAATGAACGGCTCTGTCACAGGTTCGGCTTATAGTTTGCCATTTGGCGAAAACTTCCCGATGATAATGGATGATGTTCTCAACCAGCGCGCCGCAAGTGACGGCACGGTGACGGGAGAAAATCGCTACAGCTTGTATAGGGGGCCAGATCAACCGATCGCACTGGAAGATCCGGCTGAAGCGCATATCGCCCGCGCCATGTTTCAAGCTTATAACGTTTGGGGTGATTCGACCTCTGAACAAGCATCCTCAACCGGTATTTTTATTGGCGCGATTAACATGATTTTTGGCACGCATGGCTTGTTCAACATACATGAAAATGCCGATCGTGGCGTCCACCCGCTGGCGCAGCTTGTGTCTATTGGTAAAGGTATTATGGACACATCCATCCGCAATTTCGGCATTGCGGCTGGTGCTGGTCTTGCCGGTGGTATGCTGAACCTTTTTGACAAGACAGCCGGCATGGCGGGCATTGGCCAAGCGGCATCAGGATTCTTTTTACAAGTCGCAACCATTGGGCTGTCGATTGGTTTTGTCTTATATTATATCGTTCCGTTCTTGCCGTTTATTTACTTCTTTTTTGCGGTCGGCGGCTGGATCAAAGGCATTTTTGAAGCCATGGTGGGCGTGCCTTTGTGGGCGCTTGCACATATCCGGATTGATGGCAATGGGTTGCCGGGGGATGCGGCAATGGGGGGCTATTATTTGATTTTGGAAATCTTCTTGCGGCCTATTCTTATTATCTTCGGCTTTTTGGCCAGTATTACGATTTTTGCAGCGCAGGTACAGGTTTTGCATGAAATATGGGGGCTTGTTGTCACAAACGCGTCTGGTTTTGATGCAGACGCAGCCGCGAGCGGCGCCGGCTTTATGACAGGCAGCCTGAATTATGCCCGTAGCGCCATCGATGAGCTTTTCTTCACCGTTATTTATGCCATCATCGTTTATATGATCGGCATGGCCTCGTTCAAAATGATTGATTTGATCCCTAACCATATTTTGCGCTGGATGGGTGCGAATGTTTCAACCTTTGGCGACCAAAATGGCGATCCGGCTGAAAATCTTGTCCGCAATAGCTATATGGGTGCGAACATGTTGGGTGGCTCAGCACAAGGTGCGATGCAGCAGGGTATAAGTGGCATGAACAGCACAGCAGGCGCTATTCGTGGACGTAATAATGCAGCCAATGTTGGCGGCGAATAGGTACAATAATCTGTAACAAAATAAGAACATGTAACGAGAGGGAATAGAGACGCCTTGGCACAATTGGGAAAAATTACGCGTTACGCGCTTTTGCCGGAAATTTTGCCGCGCATTTCCCGATTTTTTCAATCGGGGTTTAGTTCGCTTGCTCTTTTTACAGCCTATGTGTTTTATGCGGCTCGTTTATTACCGCGTGACCATGCTTATTTAATGCCCCAAAATTTTGGTCGCTTTGGTTTGCGCCATGTGATTTTTGAAGCCAAGCGGGCGCTGGTTTATGATCGCGCGCACATAGATCAGGTGCTTATTTTTTATACAATATTAGCCGGGCTTGTGATTTTGTTTATCCAGTTCGCGTTTTTGATTTTGGCGGCCTTAATGCCCATGGCCCAAGCCTCTGGTTTTGGCGCTTATCTTGCGACCTTCTTTGTAACGCCCGACCCAACTTATGATCTGGCATTTAGAATGCTGGACTTTACCTTTGGTCTGAACGGGGGCGGTATTGTGCCTTTCAATTCCTGCGTTGCGCAAGGTACACAGTGCCAATTGATCTTCACCCCTGGTGGCGGGGGTGCTTACACTTTATCAGGGCCGACTTATAGTGTCCCCACGCCGCTTCATAACGGGCTTCACATGCTCTTTCAATTTTATAACATCGCCATTTTTGGCATCGCGATGGCCATTGTGCTTTATTTCTTTGCAGCTATGGTCGCCGAGACGGCCAAAAGCGGCACGCCGTTTGGCCAGCGTTTTAATGGCGCGTGGGCGCCCATTCGTTTATTTGTTGCGCTTGGGCTGTTGGTTCCGCTTAGCTATGGGATGAACGGAGCGCAGCTCATGACATTTGGTGTGGCAAAATGGGGCTCAAGCTTTGCCACAAACGGCTGGAATGGTTTCGTTGATGATTTAAGCGGCACAACATTACTGGGCGAGCGCGATCGTCTGGTGGCAACGCCCAATCGTCCGGAAATTGTTGATACGATCCAGTTCACGTTTGTGGCTTTGACGTGCCGCGTGACGGAATTGTTAATGAATGAACGCTGGATCAGGCCATATGTCATTAATGCCGATGGCAGCGATTCGCGCCCGATCGATATCAGTTCACCGGGAGCGCCAGCGCCTTTTGACCCGATGGCGCCTGTTGTCCCGCAAATCGGTAGTTTAAATGATGCACTCACTTTTACGGAGAACCAAGATGTCGTCATAAGGTTCGGCGTTCGGGACGAGGATGATTATCAAGATGAACGAGGTTTTGTAAGGCCCATTTGTGGCGAAATCACGCTGAGGGTGCAGGACATCGCCCAGCCGGGCGCCTTGATTATGCAGGAATATTATTATGAGATTATCATTCAACTCTTTAGAGATGATGCGCAGAGACAATTTGCAATCGATGTGATGCGACGAACAACGCCAACGGATCATCGACAGCCGAACGTTCCGATGCCGGATAATGCCTATATTGCGGATACTATTAGTTTTTATCAAGATGACATGCTCGGCGATGGGATTGCCGCTGCCGTTGCGGCGCAGGTCGCTTCAGATGAATGGCTTGACCAGTTTCGCCCGCTTGGCTGGATGGGAGCGGCGATTTGGTATAATAAAATTGCGGAACTAAATGGTGGTATGATTGCCGCTGTTTTTGCCACACCGACCCCCAGCCTTTATCCGGAGGTTATGGAAGAGGTTTTAGAGCAAAGACGCGTTCATAACGCCTCCGTTGCTGGAAACGACAGATTTAGCCCCCAGCTTCGCAATGGTCAAATGATAGAGTTTGGCGATCCGCGAAAGCTGGCACAAGCGCCGATTTATTATCAAGCCTATAATTTATGGGCAGATAGATATGAAGTTGACGCAACGGGTAATAGCTTTACTGACACCATCATTATGCTCTTTGGCCTAAATGGGCTTATGTCAATGACCGAGAACGCAGATATCCATCCGCTCGCTCAGCTTGTGGCTGTCGGGCGCAGTCTCATGGAAAGCGCGATTATCAAACTTGGTCTTGCCGCTATTGGCGGCGGTGTCACGATGTTTACAGGGACGGGCGGTATTATCGGCAATGCTGCTAGTTTTGCGGGGCAAGTCGGAACGGTAACCTTAAGTATCGGCTTTATTTTATATTACATCATACCCTTCTTGCCATTTATTTACTTTTTCTTTGCGGCGGGCGGCTGGTTGAAGTCAATTTTTGAGGCCATGGTCGGGCTTCCTTTGTGGGCGATGGCGCATATTCGTATCGATGGCGAGGGGCTTCCTGGACCTGTGGCAATGAATGGTTATTATTTGCTATTGGATATTTTCATGCGGCCAATCTTAATTGTTGTCGGCTTGATCGCCGGCATTACAATTTTTGCTGCGCAGGTGCAAGTTCTCAATGAGATATGGCCTTTGGTCACCTCCAACCTTGCCGGTTTTGAGGAAAATACTACAGGCGCTCCGGCGGGAACATTGGGCGCATATCCAGGTCCGATTGCCGGAACAATTGAGTATTTCCGTAGCGCTACAGATCAATTATTCTTTACGGTTATCTACACAATCATTGTGTACATGATGGGCAACGCCTCTTTCAAATTAATTGACCTTATTCCCAATAATATCTTGCGCTGGATCGGCTCATCGGTTGCGACCTTCAGCGAACAGGCGGGTGACCCTGCGGGCAAGCTTGTCGCCTACGCCTTTACAGGATCACAATTTGCAGTCGGTAGTATGAACAGCGCGACGCGTGGCCTTGCTGCACGTTCGATGCTGGGCTAGACGTCAAAAAATATCTATCATCTATAAATGAAAAATAATTTATTCTGAGCGCAAATGAGCGAGCAGCACAGATACATTGCCGCCGCCGCGCTGAATCACGGATGAAAAGTCTGAGCGCTGTGTTAAAGACATGCTCACGCCTTCAACGATAATATCGACCACTTTGTAACGATTGTTTTTATAGCGCACACGCCAATCAACTTGAATATCAGGGCCGCTGGGTGAACGGATCACAGAGGTCACGATCGTGTCTGTTTGTGAATCAACGCGGTAGCCTTTTGTCTCGAACTCTTGGTCAGAATATTCGGAAAAGCGCTGGGAATAAACTTCAATCACCATCGCTTGAAATAATTTTTGGTATTCTTTGCGCTGTTCGGGTGTCGAGGCGCGCCAATAACGCCCCAAAGCAAAACGTGAGATCGTATTCATATCAAAGCTCTCGTTCAATAATTTACGAAAGCGGCTTTTCTTATCGGCGCTTTTAAGGTCATGATTTCCTAAAAATTCAATAGCGCGTGTCGCCATGCTACCGACAAAATTCTCTGCGCCAACGCCCATATCTTCATTATTGACCATGGTTAATAATGTTTGTGGTACGGCGTGATTGGCATTAAGAGACATGATGGCTTTGGGCGCGCTCACAAGCGTAGAGGCGTTACTACCCGATGTAAAACAAACAGTGGCCACCACAGGAATCAGCAGTAATAAGCGCGATACACCAGATTTCAGGAAAGGATAATTTATTGTCATAATTTAAATGCCATTCATTTCGTACAACGTTATATTTCAGATATACCATTATATACGGCGAGACGAGATAAATTATTCACTTTTTATGATTTTTCTTTTCGATCCAGCATACGCGGCACAATCAATATGTCCATAACCCCAACAAAAATGAGCGATGCGCCTAAAATACGTGCTGTGGATATATCAAGATCCAAAAAATTAACGGCGATGCCCGGGGTGATAATAATCAAAGCGCCCATAGAGGCAAAGCCGACACCTGTGAGCGTCATAACACGCTTCACAAATGCCATCTGTTTTTTGTTTGTTGGCTTTGACTGGTGTGACATGGCCGCGCTCTTATTTATTCATCATCATAATCAGGAATTGCAGGCGCGCTTAAAGCACCGGGCTCTTGATCGCGCACCAAAGCTTCACGTCTTTGAACATAGGCACTGCGCATGGCGGCATAATAATCAAACGAGTTGGCGCGTAAATCGTCGAGCGCGTCTAAAAGCTCAGTTCTTGTGTCAAGAACTGTCATGCCTGTGCGCGCATATTGCCAAACATCTTGGTCTGTGTTGTGCAGATAAAGGCGCAACGGGTCGGCATAGGCATCAACCAATAAGCCGCTGGCATCACGAAATGATGAAGGGCCAAAGAACGGGATCACGAGATATGAGCCATGACCAAGCCCCCACACAGCCAATGTTTGGCCAAAATCTTCATGTTCATGCATCAGCCCTGTTTCGGCAGCAACATCAAACAAGCCACCCACACCGATCACAGTGTTCATCATCATACGCGAGACATCGCCCGCGGCGCCTTCAACATCACCTTGTAAAAGCTGGTTGGCGGCATTGACGGGTGTGCGGGCATTGCGCAAAAAGTTACCAACACTTTTGCGAACAAAACTAGGGACAACAGCGCGATAGCCACGTGCAATCGGCTCTGCGATCGCGCGGTCAAGTGAATCGTTCAGGTTAAAGACCACACGGTTATATTCTTCCATCGGGTCAGAAATGCCGCCTGTTTCATAAGCATTTTTGCTTGTGGCGCAACCTGACATAAGGGCGCATACAGTCAAAATAGAAAGACAACGAATGGCTTTGCGTTTAAAACAGCTTTGGAACAGAGGTGTGGTACGCATAATCTTTATCTTTCTTCGTTTTTTCTACTTCGTATTTTTGTAAATCTTAAATCGTTTTGTTTATAACATTAATGTTAGTAAAGCATGTTAGTGTTACGAGTTCGTTAATTTCTTAAATTGTGAAGCAAATAGCCCAACATTTTGAAAAATATACATAATAAAATGTCATATGAGTTTAATGCATCTTATAAAGTGCAGGGGCATCATGCCGTTAAGCGGCTTTGGAATCAATCCCCTATTTTAATGAGATGTAATCTTTTACATTTCAAAAGAAGAGGCTAACCATCTTCCAGATTCAGCATCACGGCAATGCCGACCATTGTCGTGACAAGGGCTGGCGTCCATGCAGCCAAAAATACAGGGATTTGCTCTGAAACCCCCAAAGCTTGCAAAACGCTACTACTGAAAAACACGGCAAAACCAATCGTTACGCCCAAAACAATCATCCATAATGTCCCCTGCGCTCTTGGCGGCCTGAGCGACACACTTGCTGCCAACAAGATCATCGCGGCAAATAAAATCGGCTGCGCTAGCAAAGTATGAAAATAGATTTTCATTGGTGTGGTGTTAAATCCTGTCTGCTGTAACGTCTGGATAAAGCCGGGCAACGCCCAAAAAGAGAGTGTCTGCGGGGAGGCAAAGCTTTCCTGAATGTCGCGCCCTGTCAGGTTTGTCGGCAACACAATAAGGGCTGCTTCGCTTGGTTTCATTGAATCGCGCCCAACACTTTTAGCATCTTCAAAGCGCCATGTGCCATCAACCAGCTTGGCGCGCGGCGCATCAATGCGGCGGGAGAATTCATCGTCTTGGTCAAAAAACAACACCATGACATCAAACAACACCCATTCGGCAGTGTTAATGCGTTCAGCGTGCAAAATCACGCTTTCGGCAGGGGCTTGCGGTGTTTCCTCAATCGATTGCCGCAGCCATAACCCTTCCCGCATTAAAGCCACAAAGCTACTTTGCCCGCGCTCAAGATAAGTGCTTTCCATGCTTTCAAAGCGGCTGAGAAGCGTCGCGCCGACAGGGTTAATCACGGCAATATTCACAAGCCCAAACAAAAGCGCAACCCCGACGACAGGTGTCATGAATTGCCACGCCGAATAGCCTGCTGCGCGCAAAATAACCAGCTCGTTACGACGGCCTAATTGCCAAAATGTAAAAATGGCGCTGAACAGCACAGCAAACGGCAACAAGATTTGCCCCGCTTCAGGCAGTTTAAAAAGCCCCATCAGTAAAATAGTGGTGAGGCTGACATCGTCCTTACCGCCTGCGCGCCTTAACAACTCAACCGTGTCAAACAGATAAATCAGACCCAAAAGCAAGCCAAGCATCATCAAAAGATTGATGAAAAAATGACGCGACAGGTAAGCCATCATGGTTTTTGACAGAGACACATTCATGATGAAGCCTTTTTATGTTTTAAGCGCGGCCTCATGAGGCGGTGGCGCGTGGCTTCGCCAGCGGGGCTGAGCACAAATAGACCCGCGCCCATCGGCACAAACGCCAAAATATACATGAGCACCAGACCCATATCATTTTGGAGTGATAAATTGAAAGCGCCTAAATATAAGCCTTGAATGGTGATTGTCGCCCCGATTACGCTGACAATCCGCAGGCCTTGACCGCGCCGCGAGATCGGCCCAAGGAGCATGGCGCATAGTGCAATGACTGTAAAACAGGCCGCCATGGCGGGGCTGACAATGCGGCGATGCACTTCAACGCGTAAATCCCGCAGATTTTGTAAATCCCGCTCATCTTCCAAATCAGGGTTCATGAGTTCAAAGATTGTCCGCTCGTCCGGCTCTTGCCAGCGCTGGGTGATGTTATTGTCAGGGTCTGGCAGATCAATTGTGTAGCGCTCAAAATCAAGCCGTTCAAGCACCCCTGTTTGCGGGTTTACGCTTTGGCGGATGCCATCATGAACAATCACTTGCTGGCCTGAACGGGACATGGAAATAACGCCGCGCTTGGCGGTGATGGTGACAGGCACGTCAGTTTCAGGGCGCGTATCGTGAATCATAATCCCTTGCAGATTTTGAATACCGTCTTTTTCACGTATAAATACGGTCAAGCCATCACTGACAGGGTTAAAAACACCCTCGCGAAACAAAAGGGTCGAATATTGCGCCTTAATCATCTGCCGCATCTCTTGCATATGCGCCAGCGAAGACGGCCCAACCCACATCGTCATGATCCATAAAAACAGCGTGACAATCCCTGCCATCAAGAGCGCAGGGCGCGCGAGCGCCATCGGCGTTAAACCAGAGGCGCGCATCACAACAAGCTCGCTGTCGGCGATGAGCTTATTGTAAATAAAGATAATAGCGGCGGTCAGGCTGATCGGCAGGATCACTTCGAAAAAGCGCGGTAGGGCTAATATAGTCAACAGCCAGAACGCTGTTGCCGAAGCACCGGATTCCAAAACCAGCTCTAAAAAACGCAATGACTGGGTTAAAAAAATCACAGAGGTGAGTGTGATCGTCACAAAGATTGTGGCAATCATCAAATTTTTAAAAATGTAGCGGTCGATCAGAATCATAAAAAACCGAATTCTTCAAAAGAGATCTGTTCATTTTTATTACAGTAGATATAGTGAATCCGTCTAAAAATACAAAGTTTTTCTATCGGTTACAAAAAAGGAAGAGCCACCGCAATGATTGATATTCGTTTTGAAATTGTCCCCCCTGCCCATCATGATACAGCCGTTGTCGCTGTCTATGAAGATAATGTTTTGTCCGCCGCGGCTTCGGAGCTGAACCGCGAAAATGGCAGCATTTTCACATCATATCTTGAAAAACAAAGCGCGTTTCAGGGCAAATCAGGCCAGACATTGGTCATTCCGGCGGGCAAAGACAGCCCTTATCATCATTTTATGCTGTGGGGGCTTGGCAAAAGCGAACAGCCCGATAGCGACGCGCTGGAAACAGCGGGCGGTAAATTATCGCTGGCTTTAAAAGCTTTAAAAAGCCGCACTGTTTGCTTGTTCGCCCCTGATGCGCCCGCCAAAGCCGAAGGGCATCACATGGAATGGAGCGAGATTGTCTGTCGCACTTTAAGTGGCTTGCAGCTTCGCTCATACGAATTTAAAAAATACAAAACACCCAAAGATGATGATGACGATCAAGCCTTGCTTGAAACTGTCACGGTGATATCGGCCAAAGACACCGAACTCGCCGCCACTTTTGAAAGCCATAATGCGGTGTGCGAAGGTGTTTTTTGGGCGCGTAATTTGGTGAACGAGCCGCCCAATGTTTTATATCCGGAAAGCTTTGCCCAGATGATTAAAGACGATCTCAAGCCGCTGGGCGTTGAGGTGGAAATTTTTGATGAAAAGAAAATGGAAAAGCTTGGCTTTCATGCGCATTTGGCAGTCGGTAAAGGCTCTGAGCGCCAGCCGCGCGCTGTGATTATGCGCTGGAACGGTACAGATAATAAAGACAAAGAAGCAGACAAGCCTTTGGCCTTTGTCGGCAAAGGTGTCACCTTTGACACGGGCGGCATCAGCATAAAACCAAGCGCTGGCATGGAAGACATGAAGCTTGATATGGGCGGGGCGGCCACAGTCGTTGGCTTGATGAAAACATTGGCGCTTCGCAAGGCCAATGTTGATGTTGTCGGGATTGTCGGCTTGGCTGAAAATATGCCCTCGCGCAATGCTTATCGCCCAAGCGATATTATTGATTCGCTGAGTGGTAAAACCATTGAAGTGTTAAACACGGACGCTGAAGGGCGGCTGGTGTTGGCGGATTGCTTGAGCTATGTGCAAAATACTTATGATCCGCGCCTTGTGGTGGATTTGGCGACGCTGACGGGGGCGATGATGGTCGCGCTTGGATGTGAATATTGCGGCACATTTGTGAATGATGATGATTTTTGGGCCAAGCTTGAGGCCGCCTCGTCTGAATCAAATGAGAAATTATGGCGCATGCCCTTGGATAAGGCCTATAAAAAAGAGATGGAAAGCAGCGTTGCTGATTTGCGCAATATGGGCAATGGGCGCTTTGCAGGCGCGTGTACAGCCGCCGGATTTTTGGAGCATTTTGTGGATGAAGATCGCGTTTGGGCGCATATGGATATTGCAGGCACGGCCTGGATTTCAAAAGACAGCGCAATTTGCCCTAAACCCGGAACGGGCTTTGGCGTGCGTGTTTTGAACACATTGATCGCGCGTTTTTACGAATAAATTATGACGCGCGCTCACAAACCGGTCTTTGCACAGCTTTATACCAAAACGATTGCGGATTTGATCGATAAGCACGGCGCCGATAGCGCGGTGGGGCGACAATATCTTTATGATCCGGCTGAAGAAGAGCGGCGCGGTTTTGAGATGGTTGATCCGATTGGTGACGATGCGCACAGCCCGTGCAAAGGGATTGTCCATCGTCATAAAAACCGCGTTTTGCTAAAATTAACCGCAAGCTGCGCGGTCAATTGCCGTTTTTGTTTCCGCAAAGAGCTTCTGTCGCGCCCCGATGAAACCTTAAAACAAGACGAGATCGAGCAAGCGCTTGATTACATTCAATCAAAGCCCCAGATCAGCGAAGTTATTTTAACAGGCGGTGACCCGCTCGTGCTTTCGCCGCGCCGCTTAAAGCCTGTGATGCAAAGGCTGTTCGACAATAAAAACCTGCGTAATATCCGCATTCATACGCGCACGCCTGTGGCGGATCCTGCGCGCATTCACGGCGCAATGATTGATGCGCTTTTTTTAAGCGCGCCCCAAATGATGCCGCTTTACATTGTGCTTCACATTAATCATGTCGATGAAATCACCGACGAGTTTGCCGCGCTTTGTTTGACGCTAAGACAAAAAGGCGCGATTTTGATGTCGCAATCGGTTTTGCTAAAGGGTATTAATGATAATGTTCCCGCTTTGCAGGCTTTGTTTGAAGCTTTTGTCGGGCTGGGGATCAAGCCTTATTATCTGCACCATCCTGATCTTGTCCCCGGCACAGATCATTTCCGCATCACGTTTGAGCATGGTCAGGCATTGATGAAAGCGCTGCATGGCCGCTTGTCAGGCTTTGCGTTGCCGTCTTATGTGCTTGATATTCCGGGGGGCTTCTCAAAAGTGCCTGTGAATGCTGATTATATTCAAAGAAAAGGCGATATTTATCTGATAACAGACCCTGCAGGCGGCGTGCATGAATATCCTGCGCGCATAGCGGGCGTGGCTGTCAAAGCGGCCTGAAGCGCTTTATACAAGACACTGTGAAATGCCCACGCGCAAAACTTGACGCTTCGGCAAAAAGCATGTTACTTGTGAAATTGAATTCACATATAAAGTTGGTAACAGGAACTTCGTTCCTTCCCTGTGCGGCGACATTCTGGCGCGATAACACAGTCGATCAACTTAAAATGTAAAAGAGTTACTCCTTGCGAGAGTATGAGAACGGTGACGGGAATGTCACCGTTTTCTATTATGGCCTTCTTTTTTTGAATTGAAAAGTGTAAATTAAGACGTGATCCGCGCCTTCTCTTTCAAACATACATATGTACGCGTTGATTTACTGAGGAAACATATATGACAGAAATCCGCTTTTACCATTTGAAAACGCAAACAGTGGCGCAAGCCCTGCCGCAAATCTTGCACAAATCTTTGCAAAGCGGTCGCCGTGTTGTCATTAAACTCCCCGATGAAAAGCGCCGCGAAGAATTGAACGCTTTGCTATGGACACATCAAGCGCAAGATTTTTTGCCTCACGGCAGTGAAAAAGACGGCCAGCCTGCGCGCCAGCCTATCTGGCTGACATGTGAGGATGAAAACCCCAATGAGGCGGCGATTTTGATTTTGACCTATGGCACAACCAGCGACATGGTCTCTGACATTCCGCTTTGTTGTGAAATGCTTGAAGATCATGATACGCAGAACATCCAAAATGCCCGCAAGCGCTGGAAAGCCTATAAAGAGCAAGGTTTTGATATTACATATTGGCAACAAAGCGCCCAAGGAAGCTGGGAGAAAAAAGCCTGATTTTAAAAGCGGTGGCTTATTCGCTTACAGTCTGGTCGTTTTCTTCAGCAAGATCATCAGCGATCGCGTCACTGTTTTCGCCACCGTCATCACCGACGACTTCACCAGCTTCAAGGGAGATCTCCGGCTCAACAATCGCTAAGGTTTCAGGCGCAAGCTCGGCAATTTCAAGCTCGATCTCGTTTTGTGTCGGCAAAGGCACGGGGCTATCGGATAATGTCCGCAGCCATGCAATCATAGCCGCGCGATCTTCGGGTTTACGCAGGCCAATATAATTCATTTTTGTGCCGGGCATATAAACTTTTGGCTTCCATAAATATTTGTTGAGTGACAAATGCGTCCATTGACCGCCATGCTCTGCCATTGCGTCAGAATAAGAATAGCCCTCGCGCGCGCCGACATTAGCGTTCACTTTGTTCCACAAATTAGGGCCTGTGCCGTGTGGGCCACCTTGGTTGAAACTATGGCAGGCGGCGCAAGCGCGTGAAAGTTTTTCACCGCGCGCAATATCAGCATCCGCAATCATCGCCAAAATCGGCTCGGCGCGGCGTATAACGGGGGCGGCGCCTGATCCGGCAATCTCGACACCTTCAATTTTGACGGCGTTTTCTTCCAGCTCATGCGGGTGAACCAGCTTTTTGGCGGTAAAGCCCGCAAGCGCGGCAATAATACCGGCAACGAGAAAAGCGGCGAAGATTTTGTTAAATTCCATATTGTCCATGGGACGGTATCCTTTAGAGATAGTAATGAGTACGCACACGCGAAATTTATTCTAATATAGCAATCTTTATCAAGATGTCATCTTTTTTACCTTGATTCAGCCCTATTTTCTAGCGCATATAACCAAGATGACAAAACATAAAACAAATTCAAAAAATATTATCGCGTTTCAAGGCATGCCCGGCGCATATTCGGAAATGGCTTGTCAGGCGGTTTTGCCTGATTGGACACCGCTTTCATGCTTGTCTTTTGATGATGCATTCAAGGCAGTGCAAACAGGGGCGGCAGAACGCGCGATGATCCCGATTGATAATACACTGGCAGGAAGGGTTGCCGATGTGCATCATCTTTTGCCCGATAGCGGCCTTTTTGTGATCGGTGAATATTTCCTGCCGATACGGCACGCTCTTGTTGGCATAAAGGGCGCAAAAATTTCGGATTTAACCGATATCCACAGCCATGTTCATGCCATCCCGCAATGCCGTAAGCTGATTAAAGAGCTGGGCGTGAACGCGCATATTCACGCCGACACGGCAGGCGCGGCGGCGGATATTGCGCGCCGCGAAGACAAAACACAAGGCGCGATCGCCTCGCCCTTGGCCGCGCGCATCAATGATCTACAAATTTTACGCGAAGATGTGCAAGATGCCGATCATAACGCGACGCGCTTTTTGATTTTATCGCCTGAAAAACAAACGCCTGCTATGGATGAGCCGTATGTTTTGACCAGCCTTGTATTTTCCGTGCGTAATATTCCGGCGGCGCTTTACAAAGCGCTTGGCGGCTTTGCCACCAACGGGCTGAGCCATGCAAAGCTGGAAAGCTATATTGGCGCGGGCTTTAAAGTGGCGCGGTTTTATCTGGAGGTGGAAGGCCACGAACAAAGTGACGCTTTTCAGCGCGCGATGGAAGAGTTATCGTTCTTTGCCGAAGATATTCACGTTCTTGGTTGTTACAAGGCTGATGAAACCCGCCTCGCGGTGTGATGTTTTTTAGAACATGAGAAGAAAAGCCGCGCTGCGAAAAAATTATGCTTGTGTCCGCGCCCCTGTTTACAAATAAACCCCTATGCCCTAGTTTCTTAAAAACACAGATAGTGGCTGTGTTGTTCAAAAAAATGAAAAGCTAACGAAGGATATATTATGACGACGCACTCTGATCTTGCCGCACGCCTTTTACGCGATGCATCACAATTTTTCCGCACAATTGGCGAGCAGAACGAGCCGATTAAAGAGCAAATGGAAGAAAACGCCACCGTTTTTGAACAAGTTGCGACATTGGTTGAAAAAGACCCGACAGGCATCATCGCCGAAGATGACGAGCCAGCGGCAAACACGTAAAACGCGATTCTGCATTACGCGCCTGTTAAAAACAGCGCAACGGAGAACGCGGCAGCGGCGCATATCATCGCCGCGCTCAACACGCCTAGTGCGTTGATCTCTATGTTTTGTGACTTTTGGATCACATTCACGCATTGTTTGTGGATCGGTTTTTTGTTGCGGTCGTAAATCAGGCGGCTAATTTCAATTTTGGCATATTCTCCAGTTTCATAAAGCGTGCGCGCCAGAACGCAGGCTTTATTGGGGCAAGATTCGACACTATGCTTTTGCCATCTGGCGGTCATGTCAGGACATTCATTGTCATGATGGAAAGTGTAGATGATATATTGAATGAAGGGATCGGTTTTAGATTTTGAAAGGCGCGATAAATTTTGGGGCATGTTAAGATTTGTTCCTTTTTATAATATATTTGAAATCTCTGTCGTCCTGATCGGCCGTTTGATACGCCCATACCCATTTGAAGCGATAAATCTTAACAAAAGATTAAGACAGAAATTTTAGGGGCATTTATCCTTACGCTTTTTTGCAAACTGCGAAAAGAGCGCCCTCAGCCAAATTAAATCCAGAAGAAATAATCAAGATTGTGGATAATTCTGTTTGCCGCGGCGCAGGCGGGCGGGTATACTATGGAATATGGTTTTTCAGGCCATAGCCGCGCTCGCGGTGTCTTTCACATCTATCCGAACAGAAAATCAATGGCGCGCTATTCAAAAATTGTAAAACAAAAGAAAAAGAAATCACCCTCGATTGTGTCTGCGCACGTACAGGCCTTTATTGCGCGGCGTTTATATGATGTGACGGCGGGCATTATGGTTTTGGGCGGTTTGTTTTTGTTTGTGGCAATGATTTCGCATCATGGCGGCGACCCGTCATGGAACATGGCGAGCGAGCCGGGCGAGGTACAAAACTGGGCGGGCGCTATCGGCGCGTATGTGTCTGATTTTTGGCTTCAAACTATTGGTTACGCCGCCTTTTTGATGGCAGGTATCTTTGTTTTATGGGGTGTACGTCTTTGGAAGCGTTTGCCTTTTACGCCGTTTGCGGGGCGCTTGTGCGCTTTAATTGCGGGCGTTATTTTAAGCGCCATTGTTTTGGCGCGCGTGCCGGCAGGGCATTTCATCGTGCAGGCCTATGCGGGCGGAAGCGCGGGAACGCTCATTCTGGATAGTGTTGCGGGCGTTTTAAACCCGTTTATCGGCGGTTATTACGAACATTTAATTGTGGCGCTTATTTGCGCCATTCCGGCGCTGGCGTGTCTTAGCTTTGCTAGCTTTGTATCAGCCAAAATGTGGCTTGTGGGCTTTAAACGAGCGCTCGCGGCCTCGTTTTATGGCCTTCAACTTGGTTATTATTACGCCAAAATATCCTTGCAATGGGTTAAATATCACAACCGCCCCGAAGAAAAACCACAAGCCGCGCCCAAACCACAAAAGCCCACCGCTCAAAAACTAGCCACGCAAACAGGTGCGCCAAACCCGTCCGTTGCCGAAAAAACCACTGCGTCGCCGCCGCAAAATAATACGCCGCAAGCGCTGCAAGATACGTCACAAGATACGCCACAAGATATGAAAACAACGATCAAGGTCGTCAGTCCCCAAAAAGGCACAAGCACCAAAGCCAAAAACACGTCCGGCACACTGAATTTATCGTCTGAGATGACAGAATGGGAAATGCCGCCGACAACATTGTTACAAGATGTTCCGCCCGAAGTTGAAGGGTTACAGCTTGATGAGGCCGCCCTTCAAGGCAACGCCGAAATGCTGCAAACCACTTTGTCTGATTTTAACGTCAGCGGCGAAATTGTCAGTATCCACCCCGGCCCCGTTGTCACGCTTTATGAACTTGAGCCAGCGCCGGGCGTGAAAAGCGCACGCGTCGTCAGCTTGTCCGATGATATCGCCCGCTCCATGGCCGCCATTTCTGTGCGCTGCGCCGTCATTCCGGGGCGTAATGTTATCGGCGTTGAATTGCCGAACGACAAACGCCAGACCGTTTATCTACGCGATTTGCTGGAAACCGAAGAAACAATCAAAAGCAAAGCCAAATTACCGCTAATTTTGGGCAAAGACATTAGCGGCAAGCCGATTATTGCTGATCTGGCAAAAATGCCGCATTTATTGATTGCAGGAACGACAGGCTCGGGCAAGTCTGTGGCGATTAACACGATGGTTCTTTCGCTGTTATTTCAGTTGCCGCCTGAAAAATGCCGCCTGATTATGATTGACCCCAAAATGCTGGAACTCTCTGTGTATGATGATATTCCGCATCTTTTAGCCCCTGTGGTGACAGAGCCTGGCAAGGCGGTTGTGTCGCTGAAATGGGCGGTGCAGGAAATGGAAAATCGCTACCGCGCGATGTCAAAACTTGGGGTTCGTAACATCGAAGGCTATAACGAGCGCCTGCGCGATGTTGCCAAAAAAGGCGAAACGCTAATGCGCAAAGTGCAGACAGGCTTTGACCCCGAAACAGGCAAACCGATTTTTGAAGATCAGGAAATGGACCTGACCGAATTGCCTTATATTGTGATTATCGTCGATGAATTTGCCGACCTCATGTTGGTGGCAGGAAAAGACGTTGAAAACGCCATCCAGCGTTTGGCGCAAATGGCCCGCGCGGCAGGTATTCACCTGATTATGGCGACACAGCGCCCCTCTGTCGATGTTATAACAGGCGTGATTAAAGCCAACTTCCCCACCCGTATTTCGTTTCAGGTGACATCTAAAATTGACAGTCGCACCATTTTGGGCGAAGGCGGGGCGGAGCAGCTTTTGGGCATGGGCGACATGCTCTATATGGCGCCAGGCGGCCGTTTAACACGCGTACACGGCCCGTTTGTATCTGATGACGAGGTGGAAACCGTCGTGAATTTCTTAAAAGCGCAAGGTACACCGCAATATCTGGACGAAGTGACAGATGGCGACGGCATAGGCGGTGACAGCGAAGTGATGAACGCGATGTTCGGCAGCGGCGATGATGCCGACAGCGTAGACGAGCTATACGACAAAGCCGTGGCGATTGTGGCGCGTGAACGCAAAGCCTCCACCAGCTTTATCCAGCGACATCTCCAAATCGGCTATAACCGCGCGGCGCGCATTGTCGAAGAAATGGAACGCCAAGGCGTAATCGGCCCCGCCAATCATGTCGGTAAACGCGAAATTCTGGTCGGCGATTTTAGCGATGCCTAGAGAGATGATGAATTGGGAATAGAATCAATATTGCCCCCGAATACGCTCAAGAGACATTGATGGAAACATTACTTTTGCTGAATCCACAAAACACGGCAAAGGAATTGGCGGAGACTTGGCCTGTCCGTATCTCTGCGCGCGCTGTTGTTGTTGATGCCGAAAACCAGATTGCTTTGTTGCATGTGCAAAATCATAATTACTATAAATTGCCGGGCGGCGGTCTTGATGAAGACGAAACGATCCAGAGCGCTCTCAAAAGAGAATGTAGGGAAGAAATTGGCTGCGACATCGCTATTCAGAGACCGATAGGTGTTATCGAGGAATACCGGACAATATTTAAGCTTCGTCAAATATCACATTGTTACGCTGCAAAAGTTTCAGGCCGTAAAGGCAAACCTACTTTTACTAAAATTGAACAAGCGCAGAATTTTTCTCTGCTCTGGTGTGAGGTGAACCAAGCCAAAGCCTTTTTATTACATAGTTTGCCGAACAATCAAGAAGGGCAAGATTACATCGTGCCGCGCGATTTAGCGATCTTGAACAAAGCGATAGCTATGCTTGAAGCAGATTAAAGTCACAGCCAAGTTGGAAAAAGCGCATTATAGCTTTAGCCCCCACTGCGGAGCGTTTTGATGAAGGCTTTGCTTTTATTACGCATCGCAATTTTATTATAGCTTAATTGCCGCCGCTGTTTTTTGCTTTGAGACAATCGATCTTTTTCAGCCTGCAGATCGCTATAAAAATTATCATTGAAAATATGATGGCATTCCTCTGGCGCGCCCCCCTCATCGGGGTTCATTTCAAATGTTAAGTCTTCATCCGCTTCAATATCTTCGCTCTGTGCGGCTTCTTTAAAATAGCCGCCACCTGTTTCGGTAATGCGCTCCAGCTTTTTAAAATGCACAGCTTGGTAGAAATACACATCCAGCAAATAATATTTGATGTTCTGCCAGACAGAATCATCGTCAATAAGATTTAGATTATCAACCTCGGGCAGAATATCATCATATAAATCAGCATATTTTCGTGGCAAATGCCCAAATATAATCGCCGCATCCATATCATCATCGCGAATAGGCTCAACTACAACACTAACAACGCACGCCCATCGCCCTTTAGTCTCAATCAGGCTGGCAAAAATAATATGAATCGCCTGCGCATTTTTCGCATAATCTTTCTTCGTCTGCGCAATCACCGAAACCACCGCCTCTGCAGGCAGGTTTTTGGTTTTACTAACAACTGTATGAGTGATAATCATATTTTATCTTAAAGTTCTGTTTTTAAAAATGCACATCACTATACGTTATATGTAAAAAAAAGAGCAATAACTATTCACTGACTAGAACATAGCAGGAATTTCTTTTTTCAAGTTCATTGCAGTAAAGAAATTTATAGAATCCATGGCTATAGTGGGGGTATTTGTGCGTATAATTCATATACAGAATCGTTCTTTATAAAATGGTATTAATGACTAAGGTTTTAGTGTGATAGCAGCGTATTTTTATCCAAAAGAATTAAAGGAAGCCATTTCAAATCTTGTACGTCAGCATGATTTGAATTTGGAGGCTTTAAAAGAATTAAACTACCAGATTAATATTAGAGTGATAGCTATGCCATTATTGGCCATTCTCTTTTTATTTGTTTTGGATGGTTATGTGGCTTGGGTTGTCGCTTGTATTTTGATAGTAGGCCTATGGATAGACGTTCACAATTACTATAAGGGATTTATTGGCGCATATCTATTTGGCGAGAGACGAGAAGCGGTTGTCGTTAAGCAAGTGTCCATGACTTACTTTAGAAAAAAAATTATAGCCCAAGACGCCAATTCTCAGAAAATAGTAAAAATAGGACCATTGAGAGAATTTTGGAAAAATCCTCTTTGCCCTAAGCTGGACGAAACAGTGTTTTATTATCAGGATGAGGCCAAACGATACAAGGCCATGCCTGATTTGGAATTTGTAAAACAGAAATATGCTCTATCGGACGAAATACTTAAGGGAGTGAAGCGATAATTATTATGTTTCCTTTGTAGATTATTGGGGGCGCGGTGCTTCGTTTGGCTTCGGTGCGGGCGCGGCTTCTTTTAATGTGAATAGTGGTTTTGCGCCATCTTCCACAGTCTCACGGGTGATGGTGATGGTTTGGATGTCGTTGCGGGTTGGCAGCTCGAACATTGTTTCGAGTAGTACGCTTTCCATGATGGCGCGCAGGCCGCGGGCGCCTGTGCCGCGGGTTATTGCTTTTTCAGCGATGGCTTGCAGGGAATCTTCGGTGAATTCAAGCTGTGCGCCGTCCATGGTGAAAAGTTTTTGATATTGGCGCACAAGAGCGTTTTTGGGTTCGCGTAGAATTTGCACGAGATCGTCTATCTCTAAATCTTTGGTCGATGTAATGATGGGCAGGCGGCCGACAAATTCGGGGATGATGCCGAATTTTAGCAGGTCCTCGGGCTGGGCATCGGCCAAAAGCTCACCGGTTTTTTTAGAATCGGGCGGTGTAATTTCCGCGCCAAAGCCGATGGAACTGGTTTTATTGCCGCGCGCAGCGATGATTTTATCAAGCCCTGAAAAGGCGCCCGCGCAGATGAATAAAACATTGGTGGTGTCAAACTTCACGGTTTCTTGGGAGGGGTTTTTGCGCCCACCTTGGGGCGGAACACCGCAAACCGAGCCTTCAACGATTTTGAGCAAAGCTTGCTGCACACCTTCGCCTGAAACATCGCGCGTGATGGAGGCGTTTGCGCCGCCTTTGCGGGTGATTTTGTCCACCTCATCCAGATAAATAATCCCGCGCTGGGCTTTTTCAACATTATGGTCGGCATTTTGTAATAATTTAAGCACGATATTTTCAACATCTTCGCCGACATAGCCCGCCTCTGTCAGGTTGGTGGCATCGGCAATAGCGAACGGCACATCCAAAAGCCGCGCCAGCGTTTGCGCCAACAAGGTTTTGCCCGAGCCTGTCGGCCCTAACAGCAAAATGTTTGATTTTGAAAGCTCGACGGCGTCTTCTTTTATTGTGTCATCATTGGCGGCAATGTTATCAGCCGTTTTTCCTTTATTTCTAGCGCTGCTCTTGGTGCGCTCTTCTTCGTGGTTCAGGCGTTTATAATGGTTATAAACTGCGACAGAGAGAATTTTTTTGGCCTCGTCTTGCCCGATCACGTAATCATCCAAAAAGCGCATGATTTCTTGCGGGGTTGGCAAGGCGGGGACGCTGGCTTTTTCAAAGTCTTTTTTGGCGCGATTTTCGGCGCTAGAGCCGATTCCGTGCTTTCTTTTGTGATTGTCCATTGTAATCTCCCTGTCATATCCCTGTTATATTTTTTATATTTTTATTATTCTTAACAATACAAAAACATTTTCGATAAGCAAGTGTAAACATTGGTGCGCGCGCGAAGGGCGGCGGCTTTAAAAAACGTATGAGAATATATGAATACGCGTCCCGTTTTATGCTCGTTTTATGTAGGCATGAAATTTCACGTTTCATCATGGCGTGATTTGGGCTAGAAATACGACGAAGAGGATAATTGATATGCGTTCATTGAATTTAAATACGAGTACGCGCGCGGGCGGTCTTATGCTGGCTTGTTTTGTATGCTTGTTTTTTGCGGCTTTTGCGCCAGCACAGGTACTCGCACAAGCACAAACAGAGTCGCAGCGCCAAAACTGGAGTGATTCGCCCGCTGTGGCGCAGGCTGAAAAATATCTCGGCGGGCTAGGCATGGTCAAAGCGCGCTTTGTCCAGACATCGGCAGACGGCATGCAGCTTCTGGGGACATTTTATCTCAATCGTCCCGGCAAATTGCGGTTTGAATATGATAATTTAGAAGATTTTATCGTAGCGGACGGGTTCTTCATTTATTTTTATGATGCGGCGCTCGGCGAGCAAAGCAACGCGCCGATTGGCCAGACATTGGCGGATTTTTTATTGCGTGAAGATTTAGCGTTAAGCGGAAAAGATATTGTTGTGACTGATTTGCGCCGCAGCGGCGGGCTTTTGCAATTGACGCTTGGGCAAGCGGGTGATCTGGATCAAGGCTCGATCACGCTTGGTTTTGATGAAAGCCCGATGGTTTTACGCAAATGGCGCGTGAATGACGCCGCCGGTAATATCACAGAGGTTGAATTATTTGATCTTCAAACCAATATAAATTTACCGGCATCGATGTTTGTCTATGTCGATCCGAAACGATTAATAGGAAATAATTTCAATGAATGAGCCGCACGCGCTTCATAAAGAAAAGCCTGTGAACGCGATCGTGCATGCGATTGACCGCGTGCATGATGACATCCGTGTGGTGCATTTGAAGCCGCATCAACAATATTCATTCCGCGCGGGGCAATATGCGCTGATTGGGTTTGGCGATATGAAGCCGCGCCCTTATTCAATCGGCAGTGGGCGCACGGATAGTGATATCATCGAGATCCATATCAAGCGCGGTAAAGGCGATGCGAGCTTGCATATTATGGATCATTTAAAAACAGGCGAAACCGCCCAGATATTCCCGGCACAAGGTGATATGATTTATGATCACGCCGTTTCTGACCCGATTTTATGTATCGCCGGCGGGCTTGGTATTGCCCCGATCAAGGCAATTATCGAGCAAGCTTTCGTGCAAGAGCACAGCTTTGATATCGCGCTTTTATGGGGCGCGGCGGACGATAGCCAGCTTTATTTAAAGCCCTATTTTGACGGGCTGATGAGCGATCACGAGCATTTCCATGCGATGATTAGCGCGCAAGATAGCGTTTTACAGCAATGCGAGCGCTGGTTTGCGGCGGATAATAATTTTAATTTGGCCAAGGCACAGATCTTTTTGTCGGGGCCGCCCGCAATGGTGAATGCGGCGGTGCCATACCTTCTGGATAAAGGCGCGCTCAGCACAAAAATCAGTTACGATCCGCACCCCGAAACTGTTATCCTGTCTTCATTATGAAAGACGGACCTTTAGACCAACTCATGAAATCTTTGGCGGGCTTGCCCGGAATGGGGCCACGCTCGGCGCGCCGCGCCGCGCTGCATTTGCTGGTGCATAAGCAAACCAAGATGGAGCCTTTAATGCAGGCTTTGCAGATGACGATGGACACAGTCGTGAAATGTAATGAATGCGGGAATTTAGATTTAGCCGATCCATGCCGTATATGCACCGATGTCGCGCGCCCTGCCAAAGCGTTGTGCGTTGTTGCCAGCGTTGCGGATTTATGGGCGATTGAACGTACAGGCGCGTACAGGGATCAATATCATATATTAGAAGGCGTTTTATCCGCCCTTGATGGTATTAGCCCGCGCGATTTGCGGCTTCATAAATTATATGAGCGTGTTGAGGCTGGCGGATTTGAGGAGATTATCTTGGCGCTCAGCGCGACTGTGGATGGGCAGGCCACCGCCCATTACATCACGGACAAGCTTCATGATGTGACAAAAGCCAAAATCACAAAGCTTGCCCATGGCGTGCCTGTGGGCGGCGAGCTTGATTATCTTGATGAGGGGACAATCTCGACCGCCCTAAAGTCGCGCGCCAACATGTAGTCGCGCGCCACTATTTCATTTTTAGTTCCTATTCTTTTTCAGAAACAAAGACAGAGCCGTTTGCACTGACCCTGAGGGCAGAGATGTGGCTATATTGTTTTGTGTCGCCGCCGCCAATGGCCAGATCGTAATACAGGCCTTTGGGGAAGAAATGATCGCTTGTTGTGGCGACAACATCGCTTGCTCCAAATTTAATATAGACGTCTTCGGTCGCGTACAGGCTGATAATCTTAGTATCGCTATTAAAGGCGCTGGCATTACGCGCGGCACTCGCCGCTGAGGTGATCGTGTGCGCGCCGCCATTTTTTAAGCGTACGGCGGGGATGGGGTTGTTGTTATTGTCGGTTGGTAAAATAGTAGACATGGTCGCATTTCCTTTTCTTTATCTGACATTTTTAAAATAGAACGGGTAAGAATAAACGGGTGCATTTCAACCATAAAAAAAGCCCGCATAGCGGACTTTTGGATGAAACGGATTCGTGTCGTTGATTGTTTTAGGATGCTCTTAAAGCGCTAAAATGTCAAGAATAAATTCCTATTCATTCTTCGTTAAACAAAGATTTTATCATGCCAGGGGTTAGGATTTGCGGTAAAACGCGCGCCTGCGGGCGAACCCCATTTTGAGGGGGGGCATAGTATGTATATAAGGGTACGCCGTTTCTTCCATATGATTCCAGATATATTGAAATATCTTCATTCTTGTTTGTCCAGTCGCCTTTAAAATAAATCATTTCATTCTCTTCAAATGCGGCTCTTGTCGAATCGATCTGAAGGGCGATTTTCTCGTTGACCTTACATGTAATGCACCAAGCGGCGGTCATATTGACAAAAACAGGGCGCTCGGTTGCCAAAGCCTCTTGCAAAGCTTGGGGTGTGAAATCACGTAAATCGACATTGCCCGTGTGATGATTATGAGCGCTTGCGGTTGTGCCTTGCGCATTATTGGCATCGCCGCTTGAAAGACTGATTTTGACATTGGCGAAAATAAGGCTGGCTAAAATAAGCAGCGTAAAGCCGTATAATAAAATACGCCCGCCTTTATTGACTGGTTTGATTTTTAAAATCCAGATTGTGAACGCAATCGCAACCATAACGGAAAGCGCGGTCAATAAAGCCAGCGTTCCGGCTTGCTGGCTGTAAACAGACAAAAGCCATGCGGCAGTTGCATACATCGGGAAGGCTAACAGCTCTTTGAATTTCACCATCCACAGACCGGGCTTGGGCATTTTGGTGCGCAAAAACGGCACAAAGCAAAGCAGCAAATAAGGCAGCGCCAAACCAAGGCCAAGCGTTAAAAATATCGCCATCGAGAAAACGGGCGACTGTGTTAGCGCAAAGCCAATCGCCGCGCCCATGAAAGGAGCGGTGCAGGGCGTTGCCACAAGCGTGGCCAAAACGCCTGTAAAGAAGCTGCCGCCAAGGCCGTCTTTAGCGCTTAACGCGCCGCCAAGACCCGCAAAGCGCGTATTCACTTCGAAAAATCCGGATAGGTTCAAACCAATCATAAAGATCAGATATGTCAGCAGAACGATAATAATCGGGCTTTGCAGATGGAAGCCCCAGCCGATTTGCGCGCCGGCGGATTTGAGCGCGATTAAAATGCCTGCAATGATCGCAAAACAAACCAAGATACCCGCCGTATAGGCCAAGCCATGCAGCTGCGCCTGCCCGCTTGATTTACCGGAAAGCTGCGTTAGTTTCAGTGCTTTCATTGAAAGAACAGGGAAAACACAGGGCATCAGATTTAAGATAACCCCGCCGATCAAGGCGAAAAGGAGGGCTGTGAGCAGGCTGGTTGTTTCAAGCGCGGCAAGTCTGTTTTGCGCGCCTCCTGTTTGGTTGTTGCCAGAATTTGCTTCTATCAGCCAGTTCGGATCGGGCGTTGCGATAAAGTCAATTGCACGTGCGGGTTTGCCTTCCGCGTTGGTTATAAACACAAAACGCAATGCGCCGAGATTATCAAGATCACGCGCGCCGCGCTCTTTCATAATCGTAAGCGTACGCCGGGGCTCTTGGTCTAGCCTCATGAGCGTTTGGGCGGTGTTTTCAACCAAGCCCCATTCATAAGGCAACAGATCAGCCGTAAAGCTTTCATTGCCATCCGTCAGCAAAGCAAGGCTTTGTGCGTCAAGCGTAATCTTGAAGAGATTATTAACATTGTCTTCGCTATAAATTGCCGGCCATCTGACAATGACAGGTGTGTCGCTCATGGCGGCGGAGACAAGCTCTGAGTTATCTTCATCGCGTCCATCATTAAGCGTGAATTTTAATGTATGATATTCGGGAATACAGATTTCTTCGCAGACCAGAAGTTCAACATTGGCGCTAAATTCAAGCGGCCCTTCGGGAAGCGGGCTTGGCGCTTGCATTTCTTGCAATAATGTTACATCGCGGTGATAGCCATAGTTTGTCAGCGGACCAAAGGGAATGACTTCAGGCGTTGGCCATGTGATGTCTTTAAAAATAAAGCCTTCGGGCGCGTTCCATTTAATGATCGCGGCCTCGCCAGAATCTCCCGCGTTGATCCAATATGTATGCCAATCGGGGTGCAGTTCTTTTTCAATCGCGATGAAAATGGTTTGGCCGTCTTCAATGGTTGTGAATTCGGGCGTGGCACTCATTTTGGTGAATTGCGGTTGTTCTGCCTGTGCCATGGCAGGAGCGGCAAACATAAAAAGGGCGATGAGAGTGAAGATGTATCTAAGCATATGAAATAACATTCCGTTTTTGTTCTTGAGCATAGAGCGTGGCATAAAACACTATGAATTGAAGCGTAAATTATAAACTGATATCTGCATCACTCATAGTCAAATATTCGTTTCATCTTGACAGAGCGTTACAGAGGTGAAGAATAAACACGCGGGTATAAAGCGAGCCTTGCTGATTGTTGAATAAGAAATAGAGATGATATTAAAATGACAAATGCCACGACTGTAGTGAATTCTGATCCTTTACATGACGCGCCGCTTTGGAAGCCTTCGGAATCGTACATTAAAACAACGCGTTTTAAAGATTTTGAAAAGCATATTGAAGCTGCATACGGCGTGAAATTCTCCTCTTATGATGAAATTTGGCAATGGTCGGTGGATAATGTCGCGGTGTTTTGGGATGCGGTGTGGAATTTTTGCGGTGTTATCGGCGAAAAAGGCGATATTGTTCTTGAAAATGAAGACCAAATGCCCGGCGCGGCCTTTTACCCGCACGGGCGCCTAAACTATGCGCAAAACATGCTTCGCCGCCGTGACGATCATCCTGCGATTATTTTCCGCGATGAAAAAGGCCGCGAGCGCACCATCACATTCAATGGGCTTTATGATAAGGTCAGCCGCTGGTCGCAAGCTTTTAAAGCGCAAGGGGTGGGCAAAGGCGACCGCGTTGCCGGCTACATGCCCAACATGCCTGAAACCATTATTGCGATGCTGGCAACCGCTTCGCTTGGCGCGATCTGGTCTTCGGCCTCGCCTGATTTTGGCGTGCAGGGCGTGATTGATCGTTTTGGCCAGATTGAGCCGAAAATTTTGGTGTCGGTGAACGGTTATTTTTATGGCGGTAAAACATTTGATTGTTTGGATAAAATAAAACAAATCCAGCCGCATTTGAAACATTTGAAACAGACGGTGATTGTGACCCTCAGCGATGAAGACAGCGCGCTTGATGATATGGCCAACACAATCAGCGAAGATGATTTCATCGCGGATTTCGCGGCCAAAGACATCGCGTTTGAAATTGTGCCGTTTAACCACCCGCTGGTGATTATGTTTTCATCCGGCACAACGGGCATTCCTAAATGTATTGTCCATGGACATGGCGGTACTTTGCTACAGCATATGAAAGAGCATCAGCTTCAAAGCGACATTCACCGTGATGATAAAGTGTTTTATTTTACAACCTGCGGCTGGATGATGTGGAACTGGCTTGTCAGCGCGCTGGCGAGTGAGGCCACTGTGCTGCTTTATGACGGATCGCCTTTTTATCCTGATGGCAACGTACTGTGGGATTATACGGCTGCCCATCACTGTACGTTCTTTGGCACGTCAGCCAAATATATTGATGCGCTCAAGGTTGCAGGGCTTTCTCCAAGCCGTACGCATGATTTAAGTGCGATGCGTACAATGGCTTCGACAGGCTCGCCGCTGGTGCATGAAAGTTTTGATTATGTTTACCGCGCAATTAAGCCCGATGTGCATTTGGCCTCTATTTCGGGCGGCACGGATATTGTTTCCTGCTTTGTGCTGGGCAACCCCATCTCCCCTGTTTGGCGCGGTGAAATTCAGGGCGCAGGGCTTGGGATGGCAGTGGCGGTGTTTGATGATAACGGATCGCCCATTTCATCAGGCGCTGGTAGCGGCGAGCTGGTTTGCACAAAGCCGTTCCCGTGCATGCCTGTGGCGTTTTGGAATGATGAAGATGGTAGCCGCTATAAAAGCGCCTATTTTGAAAATTATCCTAATATCTGGTGTCATGGCGACTGGATCGAGCGCACCAGCCATAATGGTTTAATCATTCATGGACGCTCGGATGCGACACTAAACCCCGGCGGTGTCCGTATCGGCACAGCCGAGATTTATCGTCAGGTGGAGCAGATTGACAATGTCGTTGAAAGCATTGCGGTCGGGCAGGATTGGGACGGCGATGTGCGTATTATCCTGTTTGTTGTTCTCAAAGAGGGCATAAGCCTTGATGATGATTTGAAAAAACAGATCGTCACCGCCATCCGCAAAGGCGCATCGCCGCGCCATGTGCCTGCCAAAATCATTCAGGTCAGCGATATTCCGCGCACCAAAAGCAACAAAATTGTCGAGCTTGCGGTGCGCCACATCATTCACGGGCGACCTGTGAAAAATGTCGAAGCGCTGGCGAACCCGCAAGCGCTTGCGCTTTATGAGAATTTGGAAGAACTGCAAAGCTGACACATAAAAAAAAGAGCCTCATTCAGGCTCTTTTCAAAATCATTTTTATCAGGCCGTCAAATCTAACCGTGGAAGCGTGCCGCCATCATTTCAATTGTGCTGAGCGGGATATTATCAACATTTTCGATCTCCACAGGACCTTCGCACGCTTGCGTGATCTCGTCCCCGCTATAGCCTTGCTTGCGTGCAATTTTGCACAAAGCATCAATGCGGTCTTTTAACTGTGGGTGCGTGGCGTTCGCTTTTTTCCACGTCTTGCTCAGCATGCCGGGCTTAGGCATTTCATTGTGTCCCCACGCATCGGCGCGGCTTCGCTCCATTAAACTTGTGATTTTGCGTAAGGAGGTAATGAGGGCTAAAGGCGAAGCGCCGAGCGTGACAGCGCCTTCATCGGCCTGATACTCGTTGGCGCGGCTAAAGCTTTTTGTGATTAAACCCGCGCTCAGCGCCATGCCAAGGCTTGCGGCATAAATCGGCAGATAGTAAGGCGCATAGACGGTTATTGTTCCTGCCCCTGCGACATTGGCAAAGGTATTTCTCAGGGTGCTTACTTGTTTGCGTTTATGAATGTCGGGCAAGGCAAGGTCTGATGGTTTTTCATCAATTAAATGCCCATTTGGGTGCGTGCTTTTGATAATACCACCTGCCACAATGCTCGCGCCAATACCGGCAATAAAGCCCCATCCCGCCGAAATTGCGGTGGCGAGAACGGTCAAAGTGTTTGAGATGCGCGCGCCCATCAAAATTGTTTTTTGCGGAATAGACAGCTTGATGTGATGCGCGGCGGCATGGGCAAATTCATGCGCCAAAACCGCTTTTTCTTCCTCATCATCGAGCATTTTTAAAAGCGGCTCCGATATAATAATGACCGGCTTGCCGACACGAAAGGCAGCCGCGTTAGGAATCAGGGAAATATTGCCGAATTGCTTCCGCAAAGCATTGCGTAACTTGCCCGTTTTGGTATGGCGATCACCGGGTTCTCTGTCTTTGATCTGGAAGTCATAAACAGGCGAGTTTTCATGGCTCAGGCCACTGCGCTTATAAAGCTCTTCGACCATTTCGCCCAGTTTTGGCGAGTGTTTATGCACTTTGGGGTGTTCTTTGAGGTGATTTTCTAAAATTTCGCGGTTGAGTTTAAAAATAGCGCTCATGACACCGACAGAAAGCGCGGCGCCTGCGGCCAATGCCCATGGCTGACCAAGCATAACAGCGCCTACGCCGACAGCAAAAGCGCCCGCATAGTGCGCGACAACCGCCGCATAGTTTTTAAAAGAATATAATTGTCTTAGCATTCGTCCCTAACCTTTCATTTTGTTATTCTTAGAAGATAAGAAAGGAATACTGATTTATGTGAAACCTAGCATGTGGTTTAATCGCAAGTCAAAGAAAACCGAAAAAATGCGCACATACCACGGACATACCAAGTACATAGATACAAAATCATTGTTTTTTCTCTTGTCACGCGTCGTAAAAAAAGTTTAAAAAGACATTATGTTTTTTGAAATCGGCCTTGAACACGGCATGGACATCGCAACTTTTATCATCGCGGCACTTTTTTGTGCGGTGACAATCGCGGTATGTGCGGGCTAGCCTCGTGATATTTCAAACTTTTCCCCTGACATGACGAAATAATTAACGAGCGCCGAATGTAATCATTTGGGCGACAAAAGCGGCTATAAAGACAGGATTTATCATGACAAATGATTGTGACCATAAGAAACAGAGCGAAAATATACGAGATAAGCGCGTTCATACGCTTGATATGCGCTCTTGTGTTCATAATTTGTCGCAAAATCCTGGCGCTGAAATTGTCCGCTATGGGCGGCGCAAAAAAGACATTCTCTCGCTCGGTCAAGGCGAGGGAGACAAGCCAACACCTGATTTCATCATGCAGGCCGCACAAAAAGCTTTGTATGAGGGGCGCACATTTTACGGCGCTGTTTTGGGGCATGATATTTTGCGGGATGAAATCGCGACTTATTACAAAAATATCTATGGCCTTGATATAACGCAAAATCGTGTTTTCGTAACCAATTCTGGCTCAAACGCGATGCATCTGGCGCTTACGGCTTTGCTTGATGAAGGTGATGAAGTGGTTGCGGTGACCCCGATTTGGAAAAATTTACTGGGCGCAGTCGAGCTGGCGCAGGCCGATTTTGTCGAAGTGCCGCTTGATTTTAATCATCAGCAAAAAGACAATGGCGGCTGGTCGCTTGATCTGGATCGTTTGTTTGATGCCTGCACCGATAAAACGCGGATTATTCTCATTACAACCCCTTCAAACCCGACAGGCTGGGTGATGAGCGAAGAGGAAATGCGCGCGGTGCTGGAATTTGCGCGCGCGCGCGGGATGTGGATTGTGTCAGACGAAGTGTATGGGCGCTTGGCTTATGGAATGAAATGCGCGCCGAGCTTTTTGGATGTGGCCGCGCCTGATGATCGTTTGTTTACGGTGAATAGTTTTTCAAAAGCATGGGCGATGACAGGGTGGCGGCTTGGCTGGCTTGTCGGCCCGCCGCAATCGGAAGAATGCATTCGTGATATTGCGCTTTACGATCATATGGGGCCGCCGGCTTTTACGCAGTATGGCGGTATTGAAGCGCTGCGTCATGGCGAGAATTTTATTCCAGAACAAATGAGCCTTTGGCAGGGTAATCGTGATTTTGTGCATGAATTTTTTGAGCAAACAGGCCGCATTAACAGCGTGCCTTCAGGCGCAACATTTTACAGTTTTTTCAAAGTAGATGGCGAACCGGATTGTCTGGATTTTGCTAAACGGCTCATTGATGATGTCAGCTTATCGCTTGCACCGGGCTGTGCGTTTGGGCAAGTGGGGCGCGGTTATATGCGGCTTTGTTACGCTGTTTCAAGGCCGCGCCTTGAAGAGGCGCTTGAGCGGATGCAGCGCGCTCTAAAAGGTTAAAATAGCAAACTTTAAAAAAAGAGAATGGAGACCACAGATTATGCGCGGATATTTTGCAATCGGTGTTGAAGAGATCAGCAAAGAAGGAAATGTCGGTAATCTTGTGCGTTCGGCGCATGCGTTTGGGGCGAGCTTCTTTTTTGCGGTTAACCCTGAAATTAACATCAAAGCGCTACGCGTCTCTGATACATCAGGGGCGTTTGATCATATGCCTTATTATCAATATGACAGCCCCAAAAGCATGGATTTGCCCAAAGCCTGTCAGCTTGTGGGGGTTGAATTTACCGATGAATCTATCGAACTGCCCAGCTTTCGGCATCCGTTGCGCGCGGCCTATGTGTTAGGCCCTGAAATGGGAAGTCTTTCAAGCGATATGGTAGAGCGTTGTGATTTTACGGTGAAAATTCCGATGTCGTTTTGTATTAATGTCGGGGTGGCGGGCGCGCTGGTGATGTATGATCGTCTGCTCTCTATGGGGCGTTTTGCACAAAGACCTGTGAGCGCGGGCGGGCCCAGCGAAATTATCGCGCCGCATGAATATGGCTCACGCCGCAAGATTCGCTCGTCGCAAGACGATAATCTGTAAAAGTCCCAAGACGATAACTCATAAAAGTCGTAAGACGATAACTCATAAAAGTCGTAAGACGATAATTCGTAAAAGTCGCGAGACGATCATTTATAAAATTAAAAGATCAGTGATTTAAAAAATTTAACAGACCCATAAAGCGGCCTGTAAATTGCGCGGGGGCGTCTGACACAACCAAACAAAGACACACTTCGTCCTTTGTCGCCACCGGCTGGTGATGTAGATCATCATCAGCGATCATCAGATCACCGGCGCGGTAAAGACCTGTTTCATCTTCGAATGCGCCTTGTAAAACAAGCGTCATTTCAAGCCCATGATGGGAGTGATGCGGTGTTTTCATGCCGGGCGCCACTCTAAGAAGCGTTGCGGTTTGTTTATCATCCTCAAAAGCCAGCGGGCAATAGGACATGCCCCGCGTGAAGCGTTTCCATTTCAGGCTTTCTTCGCTTTGCTTGATGTGGTGAAAAAGCGGCTCAGGAAACTTGTGGTCATTTAAAAAAGCCAGATTTTTTGGCTCTTTTTTATTGTGCGCAAGCTCTGAAGACATTTGCGTCGAATTCATCGCGGCCAAAACGGCATCAAGGCTCTGTTTGTTCATTGCCACCGGCGCGCAATGTCCTTCGATCAAAGCGCCGCCGATAGATTCAAAGCGGCTCAGCGTGCGCGCGGCATCTTTGCAAAGCGCAACATAATTTTCAACTAGTAAATAGCTGGCTTGCGAGAGGCTACCGCAGGCATAATCCCACAATAGGTCATTATGGTCATATCGATTGTGATGATCGGTTGGCTTGCTCATATCACAATTCCCTTTTTATCAAGCTCGTGGTGCATTTTCTCAAGCGCAAGCCGAATGCGCGATTTTACAGTTCCGAGTGCAATGCCTGTTTCATCGGCAATGTCTTGATGCGTTTTTTCTTCAAAAAATGATTTGCGCACTAAAAATCCCTGCTCTTCGGGTAGCTTTTTGATCGCTTCGATTAATATTTTGTTTTCTTGTGCTTTTTCAAGGCCAAAATCAGGTGTTTCGCTGTCAGGCGTGAAATGTGGGTCGTGCGGATCAAGCGTACGCCGCGCGTTTTTACGGAACAGATCAATTTTCTTGTTCCGCGCAATGGTAAAAATCCATGTGCTGGCCGCGGCTTGGGCAGGGTTGTAGCCGGCGGCCTTGTTCCAGACTGTCAGCATTGTTTCTTGCGCGATTTCATCAGCGGCTTCAGGCGACAGCCCGCTTTTCATCAAAAATGATTTTACGCGCGGTGCAAAATATTCAAACAAGCGAATGAACGCGTCACGATTACGGCTTGTGCCAACAGCCACCAAAAGATCATCAAACGTAACGTCACGCGCCATTGTCGTTTGTGACGCGCTCTTCTTGTTTGGGCCGTTTGGCGGCGATGGTTGCTTTAAAGCCATAAGCGAATTAAGCAATATTTTCTCTCCGGCGTAAAGGATAATCATTTCCTTGTTTGTTTTTTATATTATTCTTTACGTTTATAAAAAGCTTTGGGATCATTTTTATTTGGCCTTTGAAACCGTGATTTTTGTTGTATATGATAGTTCTTCTAATCAAAAATATCGGACATAAAAGGATCGAACATGATAACTGCCGTGATAGACGTAATGAAAAAACTTTCATTCCCCCGTTTTGCAATCGCCGCTATGGCACTGGCCTGCCTCACCGGAGCGTCTCAAACGGCATCGGCGGCTGATCCGCGCTTGATCGGCACATATAGTGACTGGTCTGCTTATGTCTTTTCCGAAAATGGCCAAAAAGTTTGCTACATGGCGAGCCAGCCTTCAAAAGCGGAGGGCAATTACACATCGCGCGGCGACATTTTCGCGCTGATAACGCACCGCCCCGCCGAAAGCAGTAAAGATGTCTTTAGCTACATCACAGGATATACATATAAAGCGGGAAGCACAGTCACTGTGCGCGCGAACAACCAGACATTTAAGCTGTTCACCCAAGATAACACAGCATGGACGCCTGATGCCGAATCTGACCGCCGCTTGAGCGATGCGATCCGTCGTGGAAGCTCTTTGGTTGTTGAAGGTGTGTCGAGCCGCGATACAGAAACAAAAGACACGTTTAGCCTGAAAGGCTCGGGCGCCGCTTACCGCGCGATTTCAAAAGAGTGCGGCGTTTAAACAAAAGAACGCTTTGGCGCGCTGTTACCTTGTGTGTTTAACCGAGGCGTGCTTGACAAATTAGTCGGATAATTTGTTGAAAAAACTTCACGGTCTCTATATATAATGTGAAACGGCGTGAGAATTATAGAAAATAAGCAGGGATGAGTTTCCTAGGGTAGAAAACATGATATCAAACATGACACCAAAACTTTATTCGCAAAAACGAGATATTTTAAAATCATTACGGCTTGATTCGCTGATGGCGTTTTTGGGTGTGCGTGATCGCTATATATTAACGCGCAAGAATCACTTGCGGCTGCGTGTTTTGGTGCCGTTTTTGATTTGTCTTATGGGCGGGGCTGTTTGGTTTGGTCAGAAATTATCGACACAAATGTCCCAGGCCTCGCTTTATGCTTCAATGGAGCCTGCCGCTGGTACAACAGGGCTTGCGGCTTCGCTTTTTGGCCCAGACCCACAGCAGCAAATGGGCCTCAGCCAGAAACGATTGCAGCGCTACGCCGCCTTAACGCAAGAGGGTGATGCCCAGCTTGATGACAGCAACATAGCGATTATCGCCGCGCCGTCTGGCCCTGTTTTCAAAGATCTGGAAATTGATAAGGGTGACACATTGGCGGGCGTGATGCAGGACGCTGGTGTGAGCGGCCGCGAATCATATTTGGTTGTTGAGGCGTTGAAAGATATTTTTGATCCGCGCGATATAAGGCCGGGGCAGAAACTGGCCATAAGGCTTGATCCTTCTGCGGATATGGATGGTGGCTATCAGTTTGGTGAGTTGCGGCTGGTGAAGGATTCAATTGAGTCTGTCATCGTCACGCATAATTTTGATATTAATGATTTTGAGGCCACGCTCGATAAAAAGAAAACTGAAACCAAAGCCTATGCCGGTGTCGCCGAAATTGAACTTTCACTCTATGGCTCTGCTTTAAAAGCGGGCATTCCGTCGGCTGTTGTGGCCAATGCGATGAAAATTTATGCGTGGGATGTTGATTTCCAGCGTGATATCCGCAAAGGCGACCGTCTTGAAGTGTTGTATGAAAGCGTTGAGACGGAAGAGGGTGATTTTGTGAAAGCAGGGAATGTTTTATTTGCAAAAATGACCGTTGGTGGCCGTGAAATCGAAGCTTATCGCTTTGAGAAAAAGGATGGAAGCGTTGAATATTTTGGCCGTGACGGCGATAGTATGCGCAAAGCGCTGATGCGCACACCTGTTGATGGGGCGCGCCTTTCTTCTGGCTTTGGCATGCGCCATCACCCTGTTCTTGGTTATAATAAAATGCATAAAGGGCTTGATTTTGCCGCGCCCACCGGCACGCCGATTTATGCCGCAGGCGATGGGGTGATTGAGCGCGCAAACCGTTTTGGCGCGTACGGTAATTATGTCCGGATTCGCCATAATGGTGAGTTGAAAACAGCGTATGCGCATTTACATCGTTTTGGCAAAAACATCCGCGCCGGAAAACAGGTGACGCAGGGCACAATTATCGGCTATGTCGGCTCAACCGGCCGTTCGACAGGGCCGCATTTACATTATGAAGTGATTATGAATGGCCAGCAAGTGAACCCTAAAAAAGTGGCAATGACCCAGAGCGACCCTTTGAGCGGCAGTAATCTGGAGGCATTTAAAAAACAGGTGAAATCAATTGATCGCCAGTTTAAATCTTTGGCCTCTTCAAAAACTTTAGCCTCGGCGCAACCAACAAATTAAGTGACAGTGCCGGTCGAGCGTTTTACCAACACAAACCGCGCTGTGAAAACACCGACTAAGGTTAGTAGAGTCAAAAACCAAAAAATTGCATAAGATTTATGGTTATTGCTGGGGCGCCAGTCTTGCGCGTGCGGCGTAAGAGCGCCCTGCTTTTCAAAGTCTGTGTCTACGTAAAACACAGACTCTGGTAGCGTCTTATCAAGCGCATAAAAACCAGTGATTTCATCGTAATCAATATAAAAGACACGGCCTGATTGAATGTTATTTTCAGGGGTGAAAACATTGGGGCTATCAGCGGCGCGGATGCTGCCTATGAAGCGAAATGTCTGGTTGTTAAGGCGCGGCACGGTGTCGTTTTGTTTTAAAAACCCCGCATTGATGAGGATGATATCATCTGTTTTTAAACGCGCAGGATATAGGGCGTGAGCGCCGGAAACGCCATCATTTGTACGCGGTATAAGAAGCAGTGGCTCATCGATAACGCGCGCTTCTATCACCCCGCGCTTAAATAATGTGTGCGCCTGCTGGGTTTTATCGTTGAAATCTGCGATGGCTAAATCGGGCAGAGAATTTTGCGGATTATAAGCCGCTTCAATGGCGGCAAGCCACTGCGCCTTCCATTCCAAGCGCTGCACTTGCCAGTAACTAAGGCTTGCTAAAATGCTGCACGCAATCACAAGACAAATTGTGGCGCTGAAAGGAGGCTTTTTAAAATGGTAGGAGGCCATGTTCATTTCGGTAACCCGCGATGCTTATATTCTAGCGCTGTGATATAGGATTTTAAGGGGCGCATGGCCAGCATGGTGAGCGCTATTGATAATGTCAGCCATAAAATACCATGGACCCATAAAGGCGGAGCGAGCCAATATTCCACCAAAAGCGCCAGCGGCACGAGCGTAAAGCCTAAAATAAAATGTAAAAAAACCACGGGGCCATCGCCGCAATCATGTTCGGACAAATCAAGGTTGCAATGGGGGCATCGCGCCCGAATTGACAACGAAAATTTCCCTTCAAACAAAGAGGCTTTGTGACAAGAGGGGCAAGCGCCTTTGAGCGCGTGGCGGATGAGATCAAGATCAGGCTTGAGCATCGACATGCGTAAACGCCTTAGCCGCCGACCCCGATATCGTTGCCCCACCAGTAGATGGCGATGAACAAGAACAACCAAACAACATCAACAAAGTGCCAATACCATGCTGCCGCTTCAAAGCCATAATGGCTCTCAGCGGTGAAATGGTTTTTCATCGCGCGGAACCAGCAGACAGCCAAGAAGATCGTGCCGACAAACACGTGAAACCCGTGAAAGCCCGTTGCCATGTAAAATGTTGTGGCGTAAATACCGCTGGTGAAGGCGTATGTCGCGTGAACATATTCATAAACCTGAAAGCACATAAAGAAAAAGCCCAAAAACACAGACAGACCGAGTGCCGTGACAGCGTCTTTATTGTTGCCTTCCAAAATCGCATGATGCGCCCATGTGACAGTGCAGCCCGACAAAAGCAGGATCATGGTCATCATGAATGGCAAATCAAACGCTTTGAACACTTCGATACCTTCAGGCGGCCAGACACCGCCCGTATGCGCAACACGCAGATATTGCTTTATTTCCGCTGTAAACAGGCTGGCATCAAAAAATGCCCAAAAGAAAGCGGCAAAAAACATCACTTCGGAGGCGATAAACAGCATCATGCCGTAACGCAGACCAATTTCGGTGATCGGATTATGCGCTTTTTCAACAACGGCTTCGTAAATCACGTCTTTCCACCAAAAGAACATAACAGCCAGAACACCAAGCAGGCCAAGCAGCGTGCCTTTAATGCCCAAGTGAAAGCTACCGATGGAGATATCATGCATGAATAAAACCGTGCCCATCGCCAAAATACCGGCGGCAACTGAGGCGGCCAAAGGCCACACGCTGGGGCGCACAATGTGGTAAGGGTGCGGTTTTCCAGTTGTGCCATATTCAATATTATCTGCCATAATGATGCCTTGTGCGTATTGTTTTTTAAATATTATCTTGATTATAAAAGTCTTCGAGCGCTTCATCAAGCGCCTCTGTGTCGGTTTTAAAGAAAGTGTATGACAATGTGATGGATGTAACGCTATCCATTTGCCTGTCATTGACGATTTCGGGGTCAACATAAAACATCACCGGCATGTTCATATCAACGCCGGGCTGTAAAATTTGTTCTTCAAAACAAAAGCACTGCACTTTGTGAAAATAGCGACCGGCGCGCGGCGGGGAGACGTTAAAGACAGCCGCGCCAGCAACGGGGGCGCCCATATTATTGCGCACATTATAAGCAATCAGCCCTTTTTGGCCGGGGTTCACTTCAATATTATTATCAAGCGCGGCAAAATCCCATTGCAGATCGGGCGCGACATCGGTGTTGAAACGAATGACGAAGGTGCGATCTTGGATGATGGTATCAGGCAGGCTATCAGAAACCTGTGTTGTGCCGCCGAAACCTGTCACGCGGCAAAACAAATCATAAAGCGGGACGGAAGCGAAGGATAAGCCGACCATAAAAAACACGGCAAACAATACGCGTGTCATCACCCGTCGGTTTTTTTGCGCCAGCATATCTTGTGGTGTCTTTTGCTTGGGTGAAACTGTATCGCTCATGGCTTATCCCGTATTGGTTCCGTATTGCTTAAGGATTGGCTTGTATATAGCGGGCGACCCAGCCGTCCCACCATTCTTTAGGCTTGTCTTGAATGTCGTTGCTGTGGCTTACGCGCTGTGCATCCATGGCGGTGTTTTGCCTATCGCGTGCGCTTTTTTTGTTGTTGTAATCTTGTACCCATTCGCTTGAAGTGACACTCATATGGGATTGATGTTTGGCACGGTCCTGATCCATTTTTTGTGCTTGTGCGTTGCGCGCGCCGTCTTTGGCGCGATAGGCGGAATCAAAGCCTTCTTGATTTGTGTGTACTTGCCCCATGTGGGTTTGACGGTCGGCTTCATAGGGGTTCTTCTGCTCATAGAGCGGCTGAGCGCCGGCCATGCGTACAAGTGTGATACAAAATAAAATCACACACAAGACGAATACAAGGCCTAAAACAGCCATGTTTTTCTTGAATTTCTTTTTGTGTAAATCGCTATGTGGCATCAATCATCACCGCTAAAAAAATGGCAAATAAATAAAATATAGAATATCCAAACATTAACTTAGCACTTTTTAAGCCATCATCCAGTTTTACTTTAATCGCTGTGAAGATGAAAAAGCTGCTAAGCAAGAGCGCTGTAACGCCATAAAGAGCGCCGCTATAGCCCATAATCCACGGTAGCAAGGTGATTGGCAAAAGCACCAGCGTATAAAAAATCATCTGGTTTTTGGTGTATGCCGCGCCGTGTGTCACGGTCAGCATCGGGATTTTGGCGCGCTTGTAATCTTCATTGGCAAACAGCGAGAGCGCCCAAAAATGCGGCGGTGTCCAGATAAAGATAATGGCGAATAAGATAATCGGGAATATTTCAATTGTACCAGTCATCGCCGCCCAGCCGATCATGGGCGGGAATGCGCCTGCCGCGCCGCCTATCACGATATTTTGCGGCGTGCGGCGCTTGAGCCACATTGTGTAAATAAAGACATAAAACAAATTGGCAAAGCCGAGCAAAAACGCGGCTGTCCAGTTCAGCGCAACCCCCATCAGCATTACCGACAGAACCGATAAAATAACCGCAAAGCCGATAGCCTCGTCACGGTGCATGCGCCCTGAGGGGAGGGGGCGATCTTTGGTGCGGTTCATGACCGCGTCAATGTCGCTTTCATACCACATATTCACGGCCCCCGCCGCGCCTGCGCCAACAGCGAGCGCCAAAATCGCAATCGCAATTAAAAATGGGTGCGTTGTGGCAAAAGTTGGGGCAATCCACATGCCGGCAAAACCAGTAAAGATCACAAGGCTCATCACGCGGGGTTTTAAAAGCGCGTAAAAATCACGCACGCGGGATTCGGTCATATCAGCGGATGGTGTTGTTAGTGTACTCATAGAGATTTATCTACCATAGCCAGCGCGGAAGGGGAAGTCGTTTTGCTTTTAAAATTTTGTATCCTGACTCTCCTCAGGACGCAAAAAATTTAAAAATCTCTATGTCAGTTTTGGCGCTTTCGGCGCTTGCATCGGTGTTGTGCTTTTTTTGTCAGAAATCTGCCCATCGCGCATACCAACGATTTCTGCATGATCTGGTAATAACGCTTTGTCTGTACCCGGCGGCACAACACTGGCGATTGTCGGGTTTGAGGCCAAAAATGTCCTTGCGACACGCTGAATATCCTCTAGTCTCACACTGCGAACAGCTTCCAAAGCTTCATCAGCCAAGACCATTCTGTCATGATCCAGCGCATTATTCCCATAGGCATCGCAAGCATCCCGGCTGGTTTCCATTCCGCTTAAAATATCCATTTCCTTGGCGGCCTTCACCCGCGCCAACGCACCGGCATCAGGGTTTTCGGCCATCTCACGGATTTGAGAATAAATTTCAGCGATCAGCGGTTTAACCTTATCCGCCGCAACTTGCGCAAACGCATAGAAATTACCGGTGTTGCGGTAACTGATATGGCCCGCCTCAACACTGCTCGCCCATTGAAGCTCGTCAACAATTTTGCGGTTCAGCGGTGAAGATTGCCCATCGCCAAGCATATCGCCCAATACCTCGTAAGCCGTATGATCATCATCCAGATTCGATACGCCCGCCCCGCTGATAAAGACGGAGCATAATTTCATCGTTTCAAACTCAATATGGGCTGTACCACCAACATAATCGGGCGTTGGCAAATCCGGAAAATTGGTTGGTTTCAAATGGCCATATTTTTGTGCAACCACGGCAACAAAATCTTCGTGTTTCACATCGCCAACAGCCAAAAATACAACATTATTCGGCGCATAATATTCATCGCGGTAATCCCGCAATTGCTGTGCGCTCATCGCAGTCATAGACTCCTTTGTGCCAAAACCGGACGGCCATGAGGCTGGTCGGGGTATGATGTTTTAGCAACCAGAGACATCAGGCGGTTCATCGGGTTATCATTCGCGCGTCTAATCTCTTCCAAAACGACATCACGCTCGCCTTTTCGTTTGACCACTGTTCCATCAGCGCCCGTTTCGGTTTTGCCATCAAACTCATCATCACTGATATGGGCTTCAAAAACCATTTCACCGCAAATATCGACGGCCTTGTCCAGATCTTTTGCATCAAGATTATAAAAATAATAAGCCGTGCGATCTTTGCTGGTATAGGCATTCAGCCCGCCATGCAAATCTTGCTCGATAATTTTATCAATCGTGCCGGCGGGGTAAGATGGCGTGCCTTTGAACATCATATGTTCATTCATATGGGTCGCCCCGTTCAGCGCGGCACTTTCATGATCGGACCCTGCCCCGACCCACGCACCGCATGATAGCGGCCCTTCGCGCTGCTCGCTGATCACTAGCATACCGTTTGGCAGTCGGGTTTGTTGCGCAAGCTGTGGTTTTTGAGCCGTGGTTTTTGATTTTTGGGCGCCGGCATTAAAATCTTCACTGGTGGGTAAGGACGATGCGGCAGGGGCGGGAAGCCCCTCAACTTGCTGCGCCATCATGGCTTTAATCTGCTCTTCTGTCGGCATTGTGGCTTGCGGTCCTACCGCAGATAATGCGTAGGTCTGCGATGACAGCATGTCAAAGCAAGCCTTGCGCACATCGTCTATTGTGACGCTATCAAGCTTGCGCTTTAAATCGCTTTCGCTTGTCAGGTGGCCATAGCGAATGACATTGTTGATATTTACATTATTTGCGCGCGAAGCTGTCTCTCGGCTTGACTGGTAGGCGCGCAAATATTGCTGCCGCGCCGTTTCAAGTTCACCCTCGGTGAAGCCATTTTTGGCAATATCACCCAGCAGATCAAAGCTGGCCTGCATCAATTCGCCAGCATTGCCTTTGCCCGTTCCGGCAACAATATAAAAATAACCAGCATCATTCATTTGCACATAGTGGGAGCCAACACCATAGACCAGCCCTCTTTTCTCGCGAATTTCCTGGAAAAGCGGCGCAGACATGCCGCCGGAGAGTAACTGATTCATCATAAGATAGGCATAGCGCGCCGGATTCTGCTGGGAGGGCGCTTTGAAACCAAAATAGATGTTTGTTTGTTCAAGCGTATTGGGCAGACGGTAATCACCGCCTGAAAATTTTGTTGTATCGTTATATAACGCGGGAGATGTTGATTTCAGATCACCAAAATGTGTTTTGGCCAAATCTATGGCAGTTTTAAAATCAATATCGCCCGTAAAACCGATGACGATATCACAGGGCCGTCCCAAAATATTTTTATGTTTTTCCTGCAAATCTTCAGATGTAAAAGTTGGTATTGTTTGCTGTGTGCCCATTACAGGGCGTCCGGCGGCGCAGTTCTGAAAGGCTGTGCGTGTGAATGCCAAGGATGCAATATTGGACGGAGTCTGCATTTGTTTCATAAAAGCCTGCATCGTTCGCTGTTTGACTTTTTCAACTTCGCTGTCTTGAAAAACAGGTTTGCGGATCACATCAGATAGGGTTGCAAACACATCCGCAGCATCGCCCGTTAAGGATTCCGCGGAAAAATCAATTGCGCTTTTTGTGACATCGACATCGTAATGCGCGCCTTTTGATTCAATTTGTTTGGCAATATCATTGCGGGAGCGCGTTTTCGTGCCGCCGAATGAAGATGTTGCCGTCAGAAATGTCAGGCCATTTTGTTCTGGCGTTTCGTGCATCGAGCCATTTTGAAATCGCACCTGCATCGCGACTTTTTTTGTTCCCGGACGCATTTCACATACCAGTGTGACACCGTTTTTAAATTTATGAATTTTTGTCGTCATGATTTTTAATGTCCCTAAGCCTGTTTTCATTTTATTGGTTTTATTTTTTATAATCACTGGCACCGTAAACCACAAGAAAAAAGGCACCCGCAGGTGCCTTTCGCTTATTTGATTGTCTTTTCAGGCCGCTTGAGAGGTCACTTCACCTTCGGTTGAATCTCGAACTGGTGGAATGGCGGCGGGCTTGAAACTGTCCACTCCAGCGTCATCACATTGGGCTGTACGTTCCAGTAATTCGCGCTGGCTTTGCGTCCCCAGATCAAGGTGTAAATCGTGGCGCCAATAAAGAACAAGGTGCTGAGGCCTGCGATATACGCGCCATAGGATGATATTTCATTCCAGTGCTGGAAGGCGTCCGGATAGTCCGGATAACGCCGCGGCATGCCTTGAAGGCCTAAGAAATGCTGCGGGAAGAACAGCAAGTTCACGCCGATAAAGGTTGTCCAAAAGTGGAAATGACCGACCCATTCTGAATAAAGCTTACCGCTGATTTTGCCGAACCAGTAATACCAGCCCGCAAAAATCGCAAACACAGCGCCAAGCGACAACACATAGTGGAAGTGCGCAACAACATAATATGTGTCATGCAAAACGATAGTTAAGCCGCCATTGGCAAGCACAACGCCCGTCACGCCGCCTAGCGTGAACAGGAAGATAAAACCAAGCGCCCAAACCATCGGCGTTTTAAACTCGATTGAGCCGCCCCACATTGTTGCCAGCCAACTAAAGATTTTGATGCCTGTCGGCACGGCAATAATCATGGTGGCAATTGTGAAGTAGGCCTTTGTATTGACATCAAGCCCGACTGTATACATGTGGTGCGCCCAGACGATAAAGCCGACAACACCGATAGACACCATCGCATACGCCATCCCTAAATAACCAAAAATCGGTTTTTTGGAGAAGGTTGAAACAATGTGGCTCACAATGCCGAAAGCAGGCAAAATCATGATGTAAACTTCAGGGTGACCAAAGAACCAGAATAGATGCTGGAACAAGACAGGATCACCGCCGCCGTCAGGGCTAAAGAATGCTGTGCCGAAATTACGATCTGTTAAAAGCATGGTAATCGCACCGCCCAAAACAGGCACAGCCAAAATAAGCATGAAAGCGGTGACAAGCATGGCCCAGACAAACAGAGGCATTTTGTGTAGCGTCATACCCGGCGCGCGCATGTTAAAGATGGTGGTGATGAAATTGGCCGCGCCCAAAATTGAGCTCGCCCCCGCTAAGTGAACCGCAAAGATGGCCATATCGACCGCCATCCCGTCATGAAATTGTATGTCGGAGAGCGGCGGGTAGAGCGTCCAACCTGTTCCTGCGCCGCCGACAAGCGCAGAGCCTGCCAAAAGCAAAAATGCCGGCACTAATAGCCAAAATGAAATATTGTTCAAACGCGGAAACGCCATATCAGGCGCGCCGATCATAAGCGGCACAAACCAGTTACCAAAGCCGCCAATCAGCGCGGGCATGACAACGAAAAACACCATAATCAAACCGTGCGCCGTAATCAGCACATTCCACATGTGGCCGTCTGGTTGGCCGGCGGCATCAGTGATGAACTGAACACCTGGCTCTTGCAGTTCCATCCGCATTAACATCGAAGCGGCACTACCGATAACGCCGGCAATAATGGCAAATATTAAATAAAGCGTGCCGATGTCTTTATGGTTTGTTGAGCAAAACCAACGGGAAAAAAAGCCGGGCTTGTGGTCATGATCGTCATGGTCACTTGCGGGGGCTGTCTCGGATTGAACTGCGCTCATTATTGTACTTCCTCGTTATTGGCCAGCTGTTGGCGCTGGATTTGAAATTCGTCGAAATTAATAAACTCTTCTTGTGCGGCAATCGCCCACGCGTCAAAATCTTCGATAGAAACGGCGACAATTTCGGATGGCATATAAGCGTGCCCCGTGCCGCAAATTTCAGAACATTGGCCGTAATAACGGCCGGGCTCAGTAATGCGCACCCATGTTTCGTTCAAACGACCCGGTACAGCATCTTTTTTGATGCCGAAGGCCGGCACGGCATAGGAGTGTATAACGTCAGCCGCTGTCACTTGGATCAAGATGTTTGTGTCAATCGGCAAGACAAGCTGGTTGTCAGTTGACAGAAGGCGTTTTTGACCTTTGGATTCATCAATATCTTCATCAGGGATCATGTAAGCTGTGTAGCTAATGTCGCCATGTTCGGGGTAATCATAGCCCCAGTACCATTGATAGCCTGTGACTTTAACCGTCATTTCTGTCTCAACGCCGCGGTCTGTATAATATAACAGCTTCATTGAAGGGATACAGATCACGATCAGGATCGCCACCGGAATCGCTGTCCAGATAATCTCTAACATCACATTATGGGATGTTTTGGACGGCACGGGGTTTGCCTTGGCACGAAAACGAATCATGATGTACACCATCAGGAATGAGACGAGCAAAACGATCCCTGTAATAATCCACATGATAAGCGTGTGAAATTCATCCATCCGTTCTTTAACGGGCGAGGCCGCTTGTTGCATGCCGATGCCCCAATCAATCGGATAGGCTGCGTATGCACTCGCCGCACCGATTGCAACGAGAACCAAGCTTGTGATGCCGAGCAGGCGAAAGAGGCTTTTCATGTGAATTTTCTTTCTTAGATTCTTTTTGTTCTTTCAGAACTTATACCATTACATGGTTTGATATAGAAGGATCAAGCGCGAAAAAACAGGCTTTGAATGCCTTAAATGAATTATGGTTTGGGTGGTTTGCGTGCAAAAGCGTTAAACAGAAGGCCCTTTTGACAGAGGGAGCGGCGTAGAGACAAGGCAGACTCTTGGGTTGCGGATATCACCATCTTGATCCATCTGGGCAAAAGTGCGCGCGGTGTTTTGAAAAACAAACTGATCGTATCCTTTTTTCGGCGTCATAAAATCAATCGTGTCTTGCAGCGTTTGTTGTGTGTTGTGAAAATATTGGCTGTCTGTCAGGCCTGTTTCGGCAATATGGATAAGCGGTGTCATTGAGGGTGAAAGCGCTGTGCCGGCATGATGCGCTTGCAAAAGTGGCACGAGATCTTCGCGCAGGAAGCTGAGCTGTGTATGGCCGTTTTTGCCAAAAGGTGCGTTCAAAAAGACCGCAGGGTCAAAACCGTCCGCCGGCATACGCTTGTGCGTTGCCTGCATGTTTTGATTAATCGCTTCAAAAGCGGCCATCGGGTCACTATCAATAGGAAGACCGTATTTTTCTTCCAAAATATTTTTCAAAACGGCGCGAAACTCTTCTTCAAAGATGATTGGTGTGAATAAAGCCACCGCCAGTGATGGGGCGGCAGGGCCATTTCCTAAATCACGGATTTCGTTTCCAATGCTGTAAAAGCCTTTTTTCGCGCTGTGGAATAATTTGTCTTTTTGGAATGGCCAGCCTTGAATTTGCGCCATTACATACAACAGCGTTGTGCCTTCGCCGCGTTCAAACGCCTCTTTAAAGGTGAGCGTTTCGCCGTTCGGAATTTCCAGATAATCACCTTTGCCATCATGACGGACAAATAATGATTTTTCCAGCACCTGAATAAATTTGCGCGTGGCATAATCTTCGCCGTCGCTGGCTTCAAAAGCGGTGCTGTCGATAAAGCCGTTTGAGCCGAGGCGCATCCGCAAATCCACCACCGGATGCACAGTTTGGCGTTCGCCGCCAATGTAAGGCGGGCTATTATCAAACAAATTATAAACCAGCGGCGAGAGCGCATACATAATGCGCTTTACATCCATGAGCTCGTTCGTGTCTCGGCAGCCATGCGTATATTGCTCGCCGACACTACAGACGGGGTAGTGCTGCGCCTGTTTGATAGCGTTTTGAAAAACGCGCATGAGCGTAATTTGGCGGTCGCCGCGCTCTGGTTTATCGGCAACGCGGCGGATCATATTATCCATCGCCTCTTGCGGCGTTGTTGAGGGCAAGGACGAATAGGGGCTACGCACAAGCCCTTGGTCGGCGGCGTGATAAAGAATGCGACCACGGCGCAATTCCATTTGCGACACAAGGCTGCTTTGCAGTGTTTGGGTAAAAGCGTCCGTTTTGGTTTCAATCATATGCGCGCCCGGCTCAAGCGAGATATCGTCCGCTTCTTCCATCGACATATACCCATCAATCAGCGCGCACTCTAAATTGACATTGTCTTCATGACTGGCAAGCGCCATGTCGCGGTTGGCATTATAGATAAAGATCTCTTCCTCAAGCCCTGTCATGCGCGCGGGCGCAGGCGTTGCCTTTGAATGAAAGCTGCGCAAAACATCAAGGTCTTGCGCGGCGTCCAGCAGATATTTGGGCGTTGAGGTCATGGTCTTTATCTCCTGCTTAAAATGAGTGAGACAGCATTACCATAAGCTGAAAAATTATGTCAATGAATTTGAAGCGTCTATTTTATGGTTTTTTATTGTAACGACGCGTTCTCGCGGCAGGCTTTGGCAAGAGCGAGGCAATAAAAAGCGGCTGTTTCTGCGCGCAAAATAGTGTCGCCCAAATGCACGGGCTGAACAAAATCATAATGCTGTAGCGTTTCAATTTCACAGGACGAAAACCCGCCCTCAGGGCCAATCAAAAAGCCGCATCTATCAGGCATTGTCAAACTTGAAAGCGCTGGAATTACATCGCTCTGGCGCTCAACACAGGCGTAAACGGGAAAGCGCGCGCTCGTTGTGGCTTTATTGTGTGCTTTGATATTCTCAAGGCAACTCTCCAGTGCTTGCGGCGATGACAGCGCTGGGATATCAAGCCTCTCGCATTGTTCGGCGGCTTCGATCATATGTTTGTGCATCCGCGCTTGGTTTGGATGGCGGTTTTCAGTGTGCGCTGTGATAAGCGGGTGTAAATGCGTGACCCCAAGCTCGGTCGCTTTTTCAATCAATAGTTCCATACGGCTTTTTTTGATCGGGGCAAAAAACAAATGTGTTTGGCGGGTGTTTTGGCGCTGCGCTCTGGTTTGCTGCTGGCAGATAAAAAGCGCGTCCTTTTTACCTTCAAGCTTTAATATGGCGCGCCATTCGCCGTCTTTGCCATTGAACAAGCGGATCGTGTCACCGTTCTTGCGGCGCATCACGGCGACAAGATAATGTGCTTGCTCGCGCCCCGCCTTTATTGTCGTCCCGTTTAATAAAGGCGCGTCAATGTAAAGGCGCGGTGTTTTGTGGTAATCTTTTTCAAATTTGGTATCTTCAATGGCCATCGTGAAAATATAACATCAAAAAAACGTACAATGAAAAAAAATCTGCATAACGAGACTCCTCCTCATCATCACCAACATGATAATCAAAACGATATCACCACCGATCATCATTTGGTGCGCTTTTTTTCACCGCGCTTGCGGCCTTACGCGCTTTTGATGCGGCTTGATCGACCGATCGGCACGTGGCTTTTATTATTGCCCGCATTATGGGCGATTATGATGGCGGCGGGCGGCGCGGCGGCGGTGAATGTGCATGATATGTTGTTGTTTGTATATTTCGCCATCGGCGCGATTGTTATGCGCGGGGCGGGGTGCGTTGTGAATGATTTGTGGGATCGTGATCTTGACCGTAAGGTTGCGCGCACAGCGGCGCGCCCGCTGGCAAGCGGTGCGGTTTCGGTCAAGCAGGCTTTTGTGTTTTTGTTTGTTTTATTGTTCATTGGCTTGCTGATTTTACTACAGCTTTCCTTTGTTGCTGTGTTGCTCGGCATTTTATCGCTTCCCTTGATTGTGCTTTATCCGCTGATGAAGCGCATCACATGGTGGCCGCAATTATTTTTGGGACTGACATTTAATTTTGGCGCGCTGATGGGCTGGGCGGCGGTGACCAATACGGTGTCTTTGCCCGCGCTGGCTCTTTATATTGGCGGTATATTCTGGACGCTGGGCTATGACACAATTTATGCCCATCAAGATCAAGATGATGATGCGCTGGTTGGTATTAAATCAACAGCCCTGAAATTCGGCGATAAAAGCCGACACTGGATTAGCGGGTTTTATGGTTTGTTTTTTGCTTGTGTGGTGATGGCTTTTGTTTCGGTGGGGGCATCATGGGTTGCGCTTGGCGCGCTTTCCCTTGTTGCGATGCATTTGATTTGGCAGATCAAAACACTCCAGCCCGATCAAACAGACAGCGCCTTAATGATATTTCGTAGCAACCGCGTTTGCGGTCTTTTGGTTTTGATTGCGATTTGTTTGATATAAAATTTCTTATGAAAACCTTGACAGATTTCCTCTCCTCCCTTTATCGTCAGTGAAAATAAAAACATTAACGGGAGTTTCTCATGAGCGATTTATTAAGCCAATTTAACGGCGCTGTGTTGGTGTCTGCGCAAATATTTTATTTCAAGCCGCGCGGTCTTGACCAAGGCCCGCTTGAAATTCCTGCTGAATTTATCGGCCAAAAAGCCCACAAAATAAACCATTCCGGCATTGTTCAAGAGTTTTTCTGGCAAAGCTACGACCATAATGATCTGGACGCGGCCGCGTGGGCAAAGTTCAAAAAACAACAAATTGAATTCAAGCACAGCCTGTCCATGCCTGATGGGGATGAGCGCCTGCGCGATATGTTTGCGCAAGCAAACGCTGTCGATGCCAATGAGGAAACCAAAGCGATGATGGCTATTTTGCAAGGGCGAACCCCTGAGGATATGCCGTTTGTGCCGGATCGTAGCGAATTAAGCGCCGATGAAACTTTGCGCGCTATGGTGCCTTATACCAAACTACGCGGCTTTTTGGAGTTTTGGCAGCGTGAGCTTGATGGCCCGCTTCATAGCGTTGTTTACAGCGCGCGCCAAGAAGTTGGCGCGACCGGATATGGCGCGAAACACGAATTCACCCTGAATTAAAGCTGTTTATAAAAAGCTTCTAAGTCTCATAAAGGCCGCGTAAGCGCTGGGCGGCGACGATCAGCATGGGCATATCAATAGTGCCTGTGTGCTTCATATCTTCCAGTAATTCATGGATGGTAAGATATTTATCGTGATTATCGTCAGCCCAGCTTTCAATCACCACTTTCGCATCATCAGATTTCGTTTTTGATTGCGGCGCGGCTGTCGCCTTGCTCTTCTTCTTACTTTTGGCTGTGTCCATTAATATCGCGCGTGTAATGCCGACTTGCGCATCATATAGCTGATCCATCAAACTACGCAGGGCTTGTGTTGCCCACGGGCTGACAGTTTCAATACCGCGCGCTTGGCGTCTGAACCATTCCAAACGGAACACATCACCGACCGCAAAATAGAGCGAAGCCGTCAATTCAAGGTCATGCTTGCATTCAAGCGAAAGACGCACAATATCGAACGATGCGCCCATTTTAGGAGCGCGGGCGATCATGGCCGCTACATTTTCAGGGAATTTATTGTCAATCGCGGCTTTTTTACGATTGCGAATTGTTTCTTGCAATGTTTGCGGCACAAGCGTTTCTAGCTTGTCTTGCAATGTCCGTACGCTTTTTGCGTAATCGGCACGTACGTCTCCCAAGCCTTCTTCGGCAGGGTTTTTCATGATTGTCCAGATCGTTTCGCGTTCAATAACACGTACGGCATCGCGCATGGCTTTTAACTGGGCTTCGGCAGGGACAGTTCCATCAAGCGACTCAATTGAATCCCAAAGCTCGCGCATATTAAAAGCTTCGCGGACATCAATATAAGCCCGTGCAATGGCGGCGCTGCTCGCGCCTGTTTTTTCCTGAATTTTATTGACAAACACAGGTCCCATACGGTTTACAAGCGAGCTTGCCATGGTCGTGGCAATAATTTCGCGCCGTAAACGATGGCTCAGAATGTCTTTACGGAATTTTTTGCGCAAAGGCGTGGGGAAATAAGCCAAGAGCCAATAATCCTGCATTTCAGGCAAATCGGGAATGGCAGTATCAACCAGACTTTTTGAAAAATGAATTTTTGCATAGGCCTGAATAATGCCAAGTTCGGGTCTTGTCAGCCCGCGCCCTGCAGCGCGGCGCGCCTCGATTTCCTCATCGGAGGGTAAGCCTTCGATCGCGCGGTCAATGCCGTATTTTTTTTCAAGATCATCAATGAAATTGGCATGATCGCCGAGATTCTTCACGGCATCCATTTCCATCAAGCTAATGCCCTGCACCTGCTGGTAACTATTGCGCAAAACAAGTGCCGCAACTTCTCCGGTCATATTCTCAAGGATTTTGTCGCGCTTGCTGCGGGTCATTTTATGCGCATTATCATTCATGATTTCCGAGAACAAAATTTTGATATTCACTTCATGATCCGATGAATCAACACCGCCCGAATTATCCAAAAAGTCGGCATTGATACGCCCGCCTTTTTGGTCAAATTCAATGCGCCCAGCTTGTGTGACAGCCAAGTTTGCACCTTCTCCCACCACTTTGGCGCGTAACTGCGCACCATTGATGCGGATGATATCATTGGCCTTGTCGCCAACATCTTGGTGGCTTTCTGTGGCGGCTTTTATATATGTGCCGATGCCGCCAAACCACATTAAGTCTGTACGCGCTTTGAGCATGGCGTTCATTAATTCATACGGCGTGACTTTTTCATCTTCAATATCAAAACGTTTGCGAATTTCGGGTGTTAAGCGCAAGCTTTTTTCGGAGCGCTCAAAAATGCGCCCCCCTTTTGACAGCAAAGACTGATCGTAAGAATCCCATCCTTTGACCGCTTTGAAAAGACGCTGGCGTTCTTTAAATGTTTTTGCCGTATCGGGATCAGGATCACAAAAAATATGCATATGATTAAACGCGCCGACCAGTTTGATATGTTCGGATAAAAGCATACCGTTGCCAAACACATCCCCCGCCATGTCGCCAACGCCGATCACTTCAAAATCTTTGCTTTGCGTATCATGGTTTAGTTCGCGAAAATGTCGTTTGACAGATTCCCACGCGCCGCGCGCCGTAATGCCCATTTCTTTGTGGTCATAACCCGCAGAGCCGCCGGAGGCAAACGCATCGCCCAGCCAAAAGCCGTGATCTTCGGATAATTTATTGGCAATGTCGGAAAATTTCGCTGTGCCTTTATCGGCGGCAACCACTAGATACGGGTCATCGCCATCGTGACGCACAACGCAATTTGGCGGGATGACTTTTGTGCCGCTGCGATTATCCGTTATTTCCAAAAGCGCACCGACAAAGCGTTTGTAACATTCAATGCCCTCTTTCAAAATCGCTTCTCGTCCGCCTGTGCGGGGCGGGTTTTTGACAACAAAGCCGCCCTTTGCACCCATCGGCACAATGACCGAGTTTTTCACCTGTTGTGCTTTCATCAAGCCAAGAACTTCGGTGCGGAAATCTTCATGACGATCCGACCAGCGCAGACCGCCGCGTGCGATGATATCGCCGCGCAAATGGATGCCTTCAACGCGCGGTGAGTAAACAAAAATTTCACGGTAAGGAACGGGCTTGGGAAGATTTTGTATCTTATCGCAATCAAACTTGACAGCCATATAGGGCTTCAGGCGGCCATCTTCGGCGGGCTGGAAAAAGCCTGTGCGTAATGTGGCGTGAATAAAGTTGCTGATTTGGCGGATGATCCGGTCTTCATCAAGCGAATCAACGCTCTCTAGGCTTTTAATAATTTGATCGTCTAGTTTTTTGATTTGTTTGGCGTGGTCTTTTGTGCCTTGAAGTGCTGGATCGTGCCGCAGTTTAAACGATGTCACCAGCAGCTCCGCAATCGATGCATTATTGAGCAGCGCCTGCGCCATATATTCAAGCCCGAATGTGCTGCCGATTTGGCGCATATAGCGAATATAGCAGCGCATAATCATAATATCGCGCCAATCCATCGCCGTGGAAACCACAAGCCCGTTAAGCGGGTCATCCTCTACTTCATCGTTCCAGATTTTGTAAAGCGCTGTTTCAAAAACGGGCTTTACGCCGTCATAATCAATTTTGGTTTGGGCGTTATCCTGAATCATCAAAAAATCATGAATCCAGATGCTTGTGTCGCTTTCATGCGGTTTAATTTCAAACGGCATTTCCGAGATTGTCCGCAAACCCATATTTTCAAGTACAGGCAAAATATCTGACAAAATAACCGGTGCGCCGCGCTGGAAAATTTTGAGACGGATTTCATCACCTTCGCAATGGTTGCATTGATACAGATCAAGCGAGATTTCGCCTTCATTTTGTATTTTTTCAAAATGCTCAATATCAAACAAAGCTTGCTTGGGCTGATAATGATCGCGATAATTCACGGGGAACGCCTCACCATATTTCATGATAAGTGCGCCGGTTTGCTCTTCGTCTTTTGTCGTGCTGAGGAGCGCGTCACTCAGATGCTCGCTCCATAAACGCCCGGCATCTTGCAGTTTCTTCTCGATCGCTTTTATATTGTGGCGTGACTTTTTGCTCTTTGTGTCGATATTGATAATAAACATAAGGCGCGCCAAAGGCGAATCATCCAAATTTGTATAAAAATCAACAGTAGCGCCGCCAAAGCTTTCTTCCAAAATGCGCTGTATGCTAAGGCGCAAGCGCGTGTCATAGCGATCACGCGGGATGTAAACGAGCGCAGATACATAGCGCCCGAACGGGTCGAGCCGCGTGTAAAGCGCAATGCGCTGGCGCTCTTGCAGGCGCATAATGCTGACACAGGTTTTGCTGATCTCGGCGGTTTTCATCTGGAACAATTCATCGCGCGGATATTTTTCCAAAACATGACGCAGGGCTTTATAGTCGTGACTGCCATCTTTAAAGCCTGATTTGTGCATCACCAGCTCGGCCTTGCGGCGCAAAAGCGGCACATCTTGGAGCGAGCGTGAATAGGTGACGGATGTAAATAGCCCTAAAAACAGACATTCGCCTGTGACATTGCCATTATCATCAAATTGTTTGACCGCAATCGCATCCAAAGGCACGGGGCGGTGGACGGTCGAGCGTTTATTGACTTTAGACACTGAAAGCGGCAATAAATCGCGGCGCATTTTTTGCAAATCTTGCGGCAAAGGTTGCTGGTCTTCATTGATGTAGACAGGCTTCATTTCATCATGAAACAGGCCAAGGCTTTCATTTTTTATAATGGTGCTTTTTACCGTGCCGTCTTTTTCAGCAAAGCGATAGGCGCGATAACCGAGCAGTGTGAAATTATCGCGATAAAGATATTCAAGAAATGAAATATATTCTTCGATTTGCTCATCGGCATATTTTTTGGCTGGCGCGGCATTGAGGCCTTTTTGGCAATCGCGTAATTTTTGACGCATCGCGTGCCAGTCTTTGGTTGCAAAATAAACATCGCTGATAATGCTCTGCAGGCTTTTTTCAAGCGTGGCGGCGATTGGTTTGGGCAATGTGCCTTGAAGCTCGATATGAATGTGCGACTCAGCCATCGATGTGTCGCTGGCTGTGGTGGCAACTTTTTTGAATTTGCCTTTACCATCGCGCTCAATGTGTAAAACAGGATGGACGAGCAAATGAATCAGTTTGAAATTTTGTGTAATTTCAGCTGCTACAGAATCAACCAAAAACGGCATATCATCGCTGACGATTTCAATGATGGTGCGCCCTGTTCCCCAGTCATCGTTATCAATGCGGGGGGTGTGAATTTTGATATCGGGTGTGCCGACTATCCGCGCTTTGGACATTTTTTCATGCAAAATCGCGGTTTCGATAATCAAATCGACATTCATAAAATCCAGATCCTCATCCGGCACTTTTTTGTAAAAAGCATCAAGGAAGGTTTTTTGCACCGCCGTGAGTTTTGTTTTTGATTTTTTCAACAAAGCTTTGATCTGGGGATGGCTCATAGGAACACTCTTTCATCTAGGCGGGGATCGTATTAGGATTTTATGACTTTAAAAATAAGGCGATTTGCCGCGAACAACAAGCCTAAATCTGATCTATGATTGGTGCGTTGCAATGTTGTGGAGCGGTTAATCTCAGGAGAGAAGCTATATGTGTGGCCGCTATGCGCTGTTTACCAAGCCGCAAAAACTGAGCGCGATGTTCGGGCTTGATCGCGCGCCTGATTTTACACCGCGCTATAATGCTGCGCCGATGCAATCATTGCCGATCATTATCCGCAATCGCCTCGGCTTTGCGCGCTGGGGGTTTACGCCGCAATGGGGTGATGTGAATGATGCCGCAATGGCGGTGAAAATGATAAATGCGCGCAGTGAAACAGTGCATGAAAAACCATCGTTTCAACAAAGCTGGGCGAAAGGCCGCCGCTGCCTTGTGCCCGCAAATGGTTTTTATGAATGGCAAACGGGGGTTAAAAACGGCCCCCATAAAGCCAAGCAGCCGTATTTTATCCGCCATAATTCTGAGAATTTTTTTGCGATGGCGGGCTTATGGTCAAAAATTGGCGATGTGGTGACATTTACGGTTTTGACAAAGGCCGCGCCCGAGACACTCAAAGACATCCATGCCCGCGTTCCTGTGATGATCGCCCCCGCTTTGGCGCAAAGCTGGTTCGATGCCTCGCTAGTGGAAGCGCAAAATATCATTGCAAGCGCGGATATGAAGGGTTTTAAAGCCTATCCTGTTGGGGATGCGGTGGGCGCGGTTGCCAATGATTATGAAGCGTTGATGGATGAAATGACGCCCGCGCGCGCGGATTTGTTCGGCTAGTGTTTAGTTACTTGTTTTGCGTAGGGAATAAATCTGTAAACGCCAAAAATAATTCGGTTTTAAAATCGCTTTTTCAACAATCTCAAAATCATGTTCGCGCAATATTTTTTTAAATTCCCGGGGTTTAACCATGCGATAATAAGAGATATCGCTGATCGACCAATATAATCCTGCGATTTTCATCAAAAGGCCTTTGGGCGCAAAATGACAGATGAAAACAGGCGTGTTTTCAGCGCAATGCTGCGATATCTGCGCAACAAACAAATCAGGCCGCATCATGTGATGCAGCACGTTCAGGCACAAATATAAATCGGCTTTGGGAAGTTTTTCAGCTTGCGCGCGGTTGAAATCGGCCTGAATAAAAGTACCCTTCGGCACAGCATTACGCGCTGTTTCAAGCATGGCTTCAGCGGCATCAAGCCCGGTCAATTTATAGTCGCTATGGTCTGCGGCAAGCCGCTTTAAAAACGCCCCCGTGCCACAGCCCAGATCAACGATATGCGCGTTTTTAGCCAGTGTTTGCGGCCAATGTTTCAAAACCCAGCCATAAACAACATTTGAAAAAACGCGCCACCGCGCATCATAGCTGCGTGCCATGCGGTCGTAACGGTCTTGCGCGGCTGTTTTTGTCATGTTTGTTTTTGCCTTTGTTGCGTATAGAGACTGACTATATCGCGTTGCATCATGTTTGGCGATGGACTCTTGCCCTGTTTTTTTCTACTCTAAGCGCAAATAAAGGGATTCTAATCAATATCCCTCATTATAAAACAGGTTTCACAAACACACAGGGCAGAGACAATTATGGCTGATTTATTTGAAAATCCACTAAAAACAAACGGTTTTGAATTTCTGGAATTCGCGGCAAAAGACGCTGAGCTTTTGGAAAAATTGATGGATGAGTTCAGTTTCACTGCTGTTGCCAAACATAAAACTAAAAATATCACGCTGTATCAGCAAAATGACATTAAATTCCTGATTAACCGCGAACCGACAGGCCAAGGCAAAGAGTTCGCTGAAGAGCATGGCGGCGGCGCAAGCGCGATGGCGTTCAAAGTGGCGGACGCAGAATTTGCGTTGGCCGAAGCTGTTAAGCGCGGCGCGACAGTGAAACAGGGCAACGAGCATAACGGCTCGTTTGATCTTCCCGCCATTGTCGGCATCGGCGGTAGCTTGCTATATTTGATTGATAATGAAAGCGTTTATGATGATGCGTTTAGCGGCCTCACAATCGCAGGCAACAAAGCGGGTTTAACCTATATCGACCACGTCACGCACAACGTGTTTCGCGGCAATATGGCCAAATGGGCGAAATTTTACGAAGATATCTTTAATTTCCGCGAAATTCGCTATTTTGACATTGAGGGCAAATTGACAGGCCTTAAAAGCAAGGCCATGACCAGCCCATGCGGCAAAATTCGTATCCCGCTCAATGAATCATCAGATGATAAATCACAGATTGAGGAATTCTTGAAACGCTTCAACGGCGAAGGCATTCAGCACATCGCTCTCGGCACTGATGACATTTACAAAACCGTTGATTTCATGCAAGGCCAAGGCGTTCCGTTCCAAAAAACACCTGATACATATTACGAAAAACTCGATGCCCGCGTTCCCGGCCATGGCGAAAACATGAAAGAATTGCACCGTATGGGCATTTTGGTTGATGGCGCGCCGACAGAAGGCCAAGGCTTGTTGCTTCAAGTGTTCACGCAAGATGAAATCGGCCCGGTGTTTTTTGAAATTATTCAGCGCAAAGGCAATGAAGGCTTCGGCGAGGGTAATTTCCAAGCCTTGTTCGAATCAATCGAAGAAGACCAAATCCGCCGCGGCGTTTTGGACGGCAAAGAAAAAGCCGCCGGATAAACCAACCAAAAAAAGGGTGAGTTCAGATGAAATTAGGATCATTGAAAAACGGTCGTGACGGGCAGTTATGTATTGTCAGCGCGGATTTAAGCACTTATGTGCCAGCGGTGCATATTGCGCCGACCATGCAGGCCGCGCTTGACGATTGGGCAAGCATCGCGCCGCGCCTTCGTGATTTGGCGGGCAAGCTTGAGGCGGGGAACATCCCCAATGCCAAGCCTTATGATGTGTCTTTGTTCGCCTCGCCCTTGCCGCGGGCGTATCAAATAGCCGATGGCAGTGCGTATCTCAACCATGTGGAACTGGTGCGCAAAGCGCGGGGCGCGGAAATGCCGCCTTCATTTTTGGAAGACCCGCTGATGTACCAGGCCGTCAGCGACACGATTTTAAGCCCAACGGACGATATCCCGATTGAAAGCGAAGATTTCGGCATTGATTTTGAGGCGGAAGTGGCGGTGATTACAGGCGATGTGCCGATGGGTGTTTCGGCGGAAGAGGCGCTTGATTATGTTTGCCTAGTGATGATTATGAATGATGTCTCGCTGCGTAATCTTATCCCGAACGAGCTGGGCAAAGGCTTTGGCTTTTTTAATGCCAAGCCGCCGAGCGTGTTCTCGCCTGTCGCTGTCACGCCCGATATGCTGGGCGATGCGTGGCGCGATGGCAAGCTACATTTGCCGCTGATAAGCACGATGAACGGCACAAAGCTCGGCGCGCCGAATGCGGGGGTGGATATGCAATTTGATTTTGGGCAACTCATTGCCCATGCCGCCAAAACCCGCCCGCTTGGCGCAGGCACAATCATCGGCTCCGGCACAATTTCAAATTATGATCGCGATGCGGGCATTAGCTGCCTTGCCGAGATTCGTATGATTGAAAAGATCGAGCAGGGCGAATTCAAGACCCCGTTTATGAAATTTGGCGATAGCATCCGTATCGAAGTGAATGACGATAGCGGCAACAGCATTTTTGGCACGATTGAGCAAAAAATTGTCCGCTATGAAAAGAAAGATAATGCTGAATTGCGGAAAAAAGCATCGTGATAAAGCTTTATCATTATTTTCGCTCTTCCACATCTTACCGCGTGCGGATTGCGCTGCATTTAAAAAATATCGCCTTTGAAGCTATCCCGATCAATCTATTAAAAAGCGAGCAGCGCAGTGCGGATTACCTTGAAATTAACCCGCTCGGCGGTGTTCCTGCGCTCGTGGATGGTGATTTTGTTCTTTCGCAATCGCTGGCGATTTTGAATTATTTGGATAATCTAAACCCTGCGCCTTCCTTAGCGCCGGGTGATGCCAAAGACCAAGCCTTTGTCCGCCAGATTGCGCTTTCGATTGCCGAGGATATTCATCCGCTCATTAACCTTAAAACCCAAAAATATCTGTCCGATTATTTTGGCGTGGATGAAGCGGGCAAAAAAGAATGGTATCGCCACTGGGCAAGCGCAGGGATGGAGGCAGTTGAAGCCATGCTTGAAAAGAACGGGCGCAGCGCGGGCTTTGTTTTGGGCGATCAGGTCAGTGTGGCTGATTTATGTTTAATCCCGCATTTATATAGCATGCGAAGATTTGGCGTCTCGCTGGATGCCTATCCGCGTTGCCGCAAAATTGAGGCGCATTGTGTGCGCCTGCCCGCTTTTATCGCCGCCGCGCCTGAATCGCAAGAAGAAGCGCCAAAAGATATCGAACAGATACATGGGAAACACGCAAAACTATAAATAATAATAAAAAGGGAGACGAATATCATGGCGACAGATAAAGAGATTAGTTATCAGGGATTAGTGATTGACCAAGGCTGGAAAGATTATAGCGCGGATGAGCATGAATCATGGCAGATGCTGTATGAGCGCCAAATGGAAGTGTTAGAGCCGATCATTTGCCCTGAATATTTAGAGGCGATCAATACGCTCGGCTTTACGTCCGACAAAATTCCTAATTTTGATGAAATCAACGAACGCCTGCGTCCGATAACGGGCTGGGAAGTGGTGGCAACTGAAGGCTTGATTAAATCAAAACCGTTCTTTGACATGCTGGCAGATCGTAAATTCCCCTCTGGCAACTTTATTCGTAATAAGAACCAGCTTGATTATCTGGAAGAGCCGGACATTTTCCATGATCTATTCGGCCATATCCCGCTTTTATCCAATCAAGCCTACGCCAATTACATGCATGAGTATGGCAAAGGCGGGGCGCGGGCTTTGAAATATAAAACCACCAAAAATCTGGCACGTCTCAATTGGTGGACAATTGAATTTGGCCTGATTCAAAAGCCTGATGGTCTTAAAGTTTATGGCGCGGGGCTCGTGTCTTCTTATGGCGAGGCGCAATATTGCATCGGCGATAAATCAGCGCATCATGTCCGATTTGATTTGGAGCGGTGCATGCGCACAAAAGTCTATATCAATGATTTCCAGCCGACTTATTTTGTTATCAACAGCTTTGAAGACCTTTTCGAGCAAGCTGTCCACACAGATTTCAGCCCGCTTTATGATAGCTTCAAAGGCTTATCAGGCCTTGAAAAAGCCGAAGAATATCTGCCGTTTGATCTGGTTGAAGGTGATGAGGTGATACGCAAAGGCACGCAAGAGTATATTTTGCCAAAGCGTGCCGCACTCGAATCGAGTATAAGTATATAAATAAGACTTATAGACGATATCAATCAAAGTTGATTTATCTCTGCGTATCAAACGCCACGCAGGCTTACGGCTCATACGAGCCGCAGTCGCGGCTTTGAAGCGCTTTGAATTTATAGCGTGTGTGCTATAGATATTTTGAATACGGGACAGCGCGGCTTTCTTTTTTACAAAAAAGCCGTGCATAAATATCCCAAACGGACGTTTGCGTCCGCACAGGTTTGAGCACCGTTGCGCCTTTCTTTGTGAAAAAGGCGTAACCGATTGGAAGGCGGGTGACTACCGACCTATTAAGTGCGAAACCAGTCTGCCATGCCACGGATGACGGGTTTCGAGCGGTGCTTTTGGCGGGTCGGGGCGAGGATGTATAGTCCTTGTCCCGACTCTTTTTTTATCTCTATTTCATATCAGAGCTGCGATGAATTGCGTTGCTATGTAAATCAATGACAATCCGGTAATTCGGATTCCCATTGGCTTTATAAGCACTCTCATATGAAACTTTTGCATTCTGCTTTAGTTGAACAATCACGCGATGTCCGTTTTGTGAAGACGGAACAACAGTGTATGACGCCAAAAGGGGTGACTTTTTGCGGCGTGGTTGTTCATCAGACGCCCATTTCATGGGGCCCGACCATCCGGTGTTCGGTAATTCGATCACCAAAAGATTCTCTGTGTTATCCAGATCATAGCTGTATGTCGCAGCAGCGCTGACATCGATCACTAATCTGGTTTTGTCTTTATGCTCGCCGATGCGAATGTCATTGACAACCGCGCCTGCGGCTGGATTTGGAACGATCTTGCCGCCCGTTGAGGACGGCATTGAGGAAACTGTGGCGGCGGTGCGCACAGGCGGCGAGGATTGGATGGCGTTTGAGGAGGCCACTTGCATCGGCGCTTGCGCCTGTATCGGCGCGCCGAAAGCGTCTGTGGGCGGGGCTTGCGAGAGGGCGGCGAGTTGGCTGATCAGCGCCTGAATATCACGCTCGATGGTGATAAGGCGCCTGATCGGGGGGGCGAGGCGTCTCATATCTTGTTGAACGGCTGTGAGTGCCCGTTCAACGCGGTTGATACGCTCGTTGGGGGTGCCTATATTGCCTTCGAAATAGGTTTCAAAGTTTAGGCCAAGCGCACCGAGCGAGCCTTCGGGTGATAAATCGATCGGGCCGGTTGCCGCCAGCGGATCGACAAGGGTCGGGGGTGCGTTGAGGTCGGGTGAGCCTATGTTTGCGGCGTTTTCTTGTGATGGGGAGGAGGCGCTTTGGAGAGATTTAAGGCCAAAATCAAACGGTAAAGAATCGCACCCTGTTAAGACACTTAACAAGAAGAAGAGGCACATCGTGCCAACGATTCGTTGTATAACCCGAGTGCGACGGAAACGTCGCAGGGTTCCGCTTGGCATGGCGGTTTCCTAAAGTCATTGAACTCACAAAATTGCCCGTAGAAAACGGACAGGTAGTCACCCGATAACAAGGGTATGGGTATTCGCCCTTTTCGTCAATGCGCACTGTACAGACATGTGGATAATGTGGGGATAAAGGTAAAATCAGAGATATTGACCGCGCTGAAAGCCAGAAAATATGAGGGCTGAGTGGCAATTGTGCAAAAACAGCCTTTACGCACGCCCATTAAGGTTTTAAATTCTTATCATAGAATAATCATCATCATTGATATGATAGGGAGACGAAACGAATGTCCGCAAATGAAAAAGCCATAGACAGCCAAAGCAAAAGCCAAAGCAAAAGCCGCGAAGGGCAAGTCGTGACAATCGAAGATGCTTTACAATTGGCGCAGTCGCACCACACAAATGGTAATTTCATCATTGCCGACATGACATATCGCGATATTTTGCGCACAGACCCCGATCATTTCCCGACCGTGTATTTTATGGCTGTGCTGTGCTTTCAGCGTGGACAGTTAAAAGAGGCGCTGGAATATGCGACCAAATCCATTGAAGTGGGAACGGATAATTTGAATGTTTGGGTCAATTACGGCTCGATCCTGTCGGCCAACAAAAAATATGAAGAAGCGCTCGAAGCGTTTGAAGAGGCGATTGCGATTGAGCCTGAAATGTATGAAGCACACACAAACAAAGCTTATACGCTGTGGCTCATGAATCGTTTTGAAGAATCTGAAGAAGCAGCCTTGCAGGCTATCATGCTGGAGCCGGATTCGGTTGAAGGACATATTAACCTCGGTGTTGCGCTTTCATCACTCGGAAAATATGAAGAAGCCAACGAAACGTGGGAGCAGGCTGCCGCGCTGGCGCCTGATAATGCGAAAATTTATGCGAACTGGGCCAATAGTTTGCGCGAAATGTATGCTTATCTGCCTGGTAAAGAAAAAGGGGAGAAAGCCATCGCGCTTGACCCCAAAAATGCGGAAGCTTTTTGTAATCTCGGCAATATTCAACGCGATCTCGGCGAATATGAAGAGGCCGTCCAAAACTATAGACAAGCGATCGCCCTGAAGCCAAGCTATGTGGTTGCGCATTTGAATTTGGCGATGACGCTTTGTGATTTATATCGCTATGCCGATGCGCTGACGGCCGCGCGCTCTGCGCTGTCTTATGATGAGGATGATGCGCGCTGTCATTATGTTGTCAGTATGGCGCTTTTCGGGATGCACCAAATCATGGAAGCATACTCCCACGCCGACAAAGCGGTTCATTTTGACAAGACAAACCCGCTTTACAAGCTGAATTTGGCTGAAATCATGATCGCCAATGATTCTTTTGATGAGGCGGACATCATTATTAAAGATGTCATTGCCAATTATCCCAAAGATTTACGCACATTGCTGACAGTTGCCGAAATTAAGCGTGGTCTTGATGATGTTGAAGGGTCGCTTGCGGCGCTTGAGACTGCTATCGGTGTTGATGATGTTCAGCCCGCTTTGTTTTTGCGCAAGGCACAAGTTTTAAAAAATGCCAATCGCCTTGATGAAGCGCTTCAATGTGTCAATCAGGTTTTGGCAGCCTATCCCGAACACCCGACAGCCTACATCACCAAGGCCGAGATGCTGTTGACAGGCAATCGCCGCGAAGAAGCGGAACTGGCGATGGATAAGGCGGCGGAGTATTCGTCTGATCTGCCGGCCTATTACGTGACGCTGACAGCGTTTCGCGATATTAAAAAAGAAGATGCCGAATATCAGCGCCTTGTTCATTTTTACGAAGAATCCGACAGTTACGGCCCCGAGATGAAATCAAGCGTGGCGTTTGCGCTTTCGCAAATTCATGAAAATTACAAAGAATATGATGTCGCCTTTGATTATTTGCAAAAGGCCAATGATGCGCGGCTAGAGGCGCGGCCTGACTACCAGCATGACTACAAGTATTTTCCGACCTATATCAAAGATAACTTCCATGAGGGTATTTTTGATGAATACCAAGGTATGGGCGCGCAATCTGATGTGCCAATCTTTATTGTCGGCATGCCTCGTTCGGGCACGACATTGACCGAGCAGATATTATCGGCGCATCCGGATGTTTTTGGCGCGGGTGAGTTATACGAGCTGCAAAATGTTGTGCGCACTCTTGGGCCGCTGCGCCCTGAAAAGGCACAAGAAATTGGCGAAAGCTATGTTGAGCGGGTCATGGCTTTAACGCACGGCACAAAGCCGCGCTTTATCACAGACAAAATGCCCGGTAATTATCAGCGAATCGGCATCATCCAATGTATTTTGCCAAACGCAAAAATCATTCATTGTCGCCGTTCGCCGCTGGATACATTATTGTCTTGTTACAAACAAAACTTCGCCACAGGCCATGCCTGGACATACAACTTAGAGCATATGGCAGGCCAATATCGCGCCTATCGCGAAGTGATGGATTATTGGGCGCAGCAATTGCCTGATGGCAGAATATTGCATTTTGATTATGAAGAGACGGTCAATGATTTTGAAACGCAGGCGCGCCGCTTGATTGATTATGTTGGCCTTGCGTGGGACGATGCGTGCCTTGAGCCGCACAAACAAAAGCGCGCTGTTTTGACCGCCAGTCGTGATCAGGTGACAAAGCCTATTTACAAAACATCAGTTGATGCCTGGAAGCGCTATGAAGATGGCCTTCAGCCGCTTGTCGAGCGCTTAAAGGCAGATGGTTTTGTCACTTAAACCTGTTTGTTTGATCGCATTCATCTAAAAACAAGATCAATTTGGTTTTATTAATCTTTTGTTTAATCTCCTGTCGTATTATTAAAAGGTACAAACGTAACCGACTGAAGATAATTCATGAAGTGTATTTCCAATGGAGTGTTTTCATGATATGTTATGTTTGTGTTTTCTGTAGTGATCGATTTAGGGAAAAGGATTTCCCTCGGCAATACAGGCTCACATTTAAATGAAGCAAGGAGTGTAATCATGAGTCATCTCAATAAAAAAACCCTGGGTGCAGGTGCGGCGCTGGTCGCGTTAAGTGCATTTGTTCCCAATATTAACATTACTGACAAAATTCCCAATCTGGGTTTGGTGTCAGAAGCGCATGCGCAGGCAACTGCAAAAGCAACATTAGACGTCAACGCTAAAGTGATTAACCCATTGGGCGTTTCGCAACTTTTGAAAATCGATTTTGAAGATTTTGCGATCGGCGGGGCTGGTAACGTTAAAGTTGCTGCTGATGGTGCGACAACATATGTCAATGCCACGAAAATTGTACAGGCTTTGCCTGGGGAAATTAAAGTAACGGCGCCACAAAATGTAACATTCTCTGTGAGTGTTAACGGTATCGCTGCCCCTGGTATTTTGCTGAAAAATGGTGCCGGTGGTGCTGCAACAAAAACAATGACGATGAAAACGTTATTTTTGAGTGCAAATGCTGCTAACATGGCCGCGAACGTCGGTGAAATTAAAGCAACAGCTGCCAAAGTGGCTGGTTTTAAAATTACGGATACAGCTGGCACAGGTGTCATCGATATTGGTGGTAACTTGCATTTTGATGCGATTCAAGTCGCCGGTGATTATGTTGGTACATACGTAATTCTGTTGTCACTATAGTCATATATAAATTCAGATATCAAAAAAGCCTGCATTTGCAGGCTTTTTTTTGTCTTCTTTTTGTATTGAAAGCTTGTTTTAACTTTGCTCTGCTTATCATGCTTATAAAGGCTCACGGGCTAAGGCGCAGTTGCAAGCGCAATCGAGGCAATCAGGCGGCCTTTATGCTTCTTTTTTCTTTATCGGGCGCTTCAAAAACGGGTTCTTTTTCGAAGTAGTTCGCTTCAAACTGATATTTTAATAGTTTATTGTATTGAATATTGCCGATGTCCAAAATCATATCCCAGCCCTCTTCGCCTTTTTCAATATTTTTGTGCGCCTTGGCAATGAGGTTTTTGTAAAAATCGATATTGCTTTCCACAATTGTTTTTTCAGCCGCCACAACATATTCCCACACTTGTTCTGTGTTAAAGATTCGCGCGCTACGATTGCTAATCAGCATTCGTAAAACACGGCGCAGTGCGTTTGGCGCATCTTCTGTAACGGGAATAGCCAAATGCGACACTTCTATCCCCTCGTTGTCATTACGTAATGTGGTGGGTATGTAAGGACGCAGACCAGCAACGCTTTTATGAAGGCGCTGTTTGATCATACCATAGGATGCACTTTGAACGGCAAGCGACCCCGCCTCCCCCAAATCAATATTTAAAGGCATGGAACGGACAAAATTTGCATTTGAATCAGGAAAGCCGTAATTCACAAACGCATCAAGCGTGTCCATCTGGTTGTAATAAGCATAGCATTCATTGCTATTTGGCACGGGGCGCGCATCCATAATTGAAACAAAGCGCGCTTTTCCCGTTTTCTTTTCATTATCACTCAAGCCAAAGTTTGACCCATCAGGATGGTGGTTCACAAAATCAATGATCGGCATTAAATAGGTTTGCATATCATCATTTTCGGTGCCAACAACGCCTTTAAGGCCAATGGTGCGTGTTTTGACATAGGTCATTGCTTCGATATCGGCCAAGGATTCGCTGGTTGTTCCCGTGGCAAAAGCGTGCAAGTCTTTGGTTTGGCCTGTAATGGTGCGGGCTTTTAACAATTCATTCAGCGGCTTCATATTGCCGCGATATTTAAGCCAGCAACAGCTTTCGCGGTTTAAAGGAATTTTCTTGGTCAGATTATAAAGACCCAGAAAAACATCGCCCATCTCCGTTTGTTCTTTGGTCAGCGCGCCGTCTTTTGGGCTCATCACCAAATCATCGCCTTCAACAGAAATATTCATTTTCTCGGTCGGCATCAATAATTCTTCCGGCACAGCCATCAGCGGGTTACGCGGGTCTGCAAAACCATCCATTTCAATCGATAAATTACCGCCTTCGCTGGTGATTAAAACATTCGGGTCAATCCAGCCATCCATGTCCGTGATCATTTTATGCATTTGTCTGACATTTTTTTCGATGGCGGGGTTATCGCTATTGATTTTGAGCATTTTGTTTCTTTCCGTTGAAGAGGAACTTTAATGAGCATAAACATGCTGTCATATTTGTATAATTTTGGGATATTTTCAGGCATTACGCAAGAATGAACTTCCGTCTTTCACCAGATATGTTTATGCTTGAATATCTTTCAAAATATAAAGTGATAAATTGTGAAAAAAAATCGCTCTAAAAATTATCAATTGGTCACATTATCAGCAGCGGCTGTCTGCTTGTTCCCGTTTCCGCAAAAAGCCGAGGCGCAGATGGTGTTTAATTGTCTGCAAAATCTGGAATTTGGAACATTTGCCATTGGCGGCGGCGGCGGTCGTCTTCGCGTGCGGCCGACAGCAGGCACAGTGCGTGATCTCACAGATGTCATCGCCATTGCGGGCGGACAGCAAGGCATTTGTAAAGTTTCAAACATTACAGGCACCACAGGAACGCTTGAATTGAAAGTGCTTTCAAACAAAATCGATATTTCGGGGCCGGGCAATATCAAGGTGAATAATTTTGATATAGGCACGCAAAAAGGCGGACGTACTAAAACGTTCACCAATGCAGATTTGACCAACAAAACTGTCACGTTTAATTTAGGCGCAACGCTACATGCTATGCCTTCAGAATCAATAGGCACATATACAGGTGCGCTTATCATTCGGGCAACATATACAAATTAGAAACGATTTAAATAATATCGACATAATATCAGGGGACGATCATGCTTAAAATAATGAAATCACGTTTTATCTTTTGTTCGCTATTACTGGCCGTGATGGCGACGGGGCTTGTCACCGCAAAACCGGCGCAGGCATTGCTGATTACGCAGACCTATATTTTCATAGGCCCCAATGACGGATCAGCCGTTTTGAGAGCAAAAAATATGAACCCTGATCGCCGCGCTTATCGTGTGCGCTGGGAAGAAGTGATGATGTTACAAAACGGCACGCGTGACGTTTTGGATTCGCTCGAAGCCGCAAATGCCGTGGCAAATTTGATGCCTGCATCGCCTTACTTATACGTTGCGCCGCGCCGCATGATGGTGCAACCGGATGATGTGCAAAGTATCCGTATTATGTTGCGTCGTACGCAATCTTTGCAAGATGGCGAATATCGCTCTTACATTACATTCAGCCCAGAGACACTACCGAAAAGTGAAGATTTGGATCAATCTTTAAGAAGTAATACGGCGGGGGCAAGTATCGATTTTTTAACAGGTATCCGCATCCCTGTTTTCTTTTTGCATGGTAATACCACGCTTGATGTGAGCTTTAGGGATGTAAGATTTGGCGTTAATGAAAATGGCCGCAATGTTCTTTATTATACGCTGATTCGCGAAGGAAACCGCTCGGCACTTGGTGATATTGAGGTCAATTGTAATGGCGCTGAAGGCATACGTAATATCTCTCGTGTTCCTGTGCGTGTTTTCACCGAGCTTTCACAGAGATCCAGCAATTTTGGCTACGACCCGTCGCGCTTAGAAGGCTGTGACCAAGTGACGATTGGCTTTATGCCGCATCAACAAGACCCTTCATACACGGGTATGCCGATGGGCGTTCAGCCGATTAATTTCTAGTCGGTAACTTTTCCTGAAGAGCGGATAATATCCAACAAATCTTGCGGTAACTCGTTTGTGTCTTGCGGCAATGCACCCGCTTGACGCCATAAGACGTGACCTTTGGAATCAAGCAAAATTGTATAAATCGAATTTTCGCTCATATCCATGATATCAAAGAATTGATCGCGATCTGTATAGATTGTAATGGTGCGCGTGCGCGCCGCCTCGTCTTGAATGCCGCTGCGCATACCGTTATTGGCCCAAAAGCGTCCGACAGCATTCATCTCGTAGATCACAGGCAATTCGTAATAGCGCACATCATCTTTGCTTAATAGACCGCTTTGAACCGCATTATCATAAGCATCAATCCATGTGTTCACCTCTGTTTGTTGCTTGCGCAAAAACGCGATGCTAACAATTTGAAACTGACCCTCCAGATCAGACGGCACCGCGATTGTCTCGCCATGCAAATCAAGCCCGCTCATTTTGGGGAAAGCCATTTGTGATGATTTATCACTATTACCGGATTGTTTTTGAATGGCTGAGACATTGCCCGCACCAATACAGGAGGTCATCATGCCTCCCGCTATGGTAAAAAGGACTCCGCACAGAATAATTTTTGATATATGTTTCATAACAATACATACGCGCATGACAGCAGAAAAGTTCACTATAATATGTGTCTTTCATAAAATATGCATCTAAACCATGCATACAGACGTAATGGTAAAAGATAAAACAGGGCTAAGAAAGCGGATCAAAATCAATGAAAATTGCAATTATCGGCACCGGAATCGCAGGCAACGCGGCCAGTTGGCTTTTAAACCAAAGCCACGACATTACGGTTTATGAGCAAAATGATTATATCGGTGGCCATGCAAATACAATTGATGGCGGCGCAGCGCACAAGCCCGTTGATACGGGCTTTATTGTCTATAATGAATGGACATATCCAAATTTGATCGCACTTTTTGCGCATCTGGGCGTTAAGACCGAAAAAACCAATATGTCGCTGGCTGTCAGCGTGGATAACGGGCGGCTTGAATATTCCGGCAATAGCATATTCGGGCAAAAGAAAAACATCTTGAATCCGCGCTTTTATCTGATGCTTTTGGATTTGGTACGGTTTTATAAGAGCGCGCCAAAATTTTTAGAGAACCAAGAAGATGATATGAGCCTTGGTGATTATTTAAAGAAAAAGCGTTATTCAAAAACATTTATCGAAGATCATTTATTGCCGATGGCGGCCGCCATATGGTCAACTAGTGCGGATGATATCCGCCATTTTCCTGCGCGCAGTTTTATCCGCTTTTTTGTCAATCACGGCTTGTTTTTACTTAAAAACCGCCCGCAATGGTGGACTGTTACGGGTGGAAGTCGCCAATATGTCGATATTTTGACCGCCTCGTTCAAAGATAAAATCAAGGTGAATGCCGAAGTGACAAGCGTTGAGCGCAAGGATGATGGCGTGAATGTGACCGATTCAAATGGAGACGTACAGACGTACGATCATGTCGTAATGGCCTCACATGCCGATGAGAGCTATCGTATGCTGACGAATAAAACGACAGAGGAAAAGGCTGTTCTTGCCGCTTTTCCGTACGGCGAAAATGTTGCCTATTTGCATAGTGATGAGACGTACATGCCCAAAGGGCGCCGTATGTGGTCAAGCTGGAATTATCTGGCGACAAATGATGATAACCGCGTCAGCGTGACCTATTGGATGAATCGGCTACAGCCGTTTCTACCAAGCGAAAAACAGCTATTTGTAACGCTAAACCCGCTCAGCCCGCCTGATCCGCAAAAAACCATAAAAGTGCAGACATACCAACACCCGCAATATCTGATGAGCGCCATTGAAGGATGGCCGAAAATCAAAACTATTCAGGGCAAAGACCGCGTCTGGTTTTGCGGGGCGTGGTGCGGCTATGGCTTTCATGAGGATGGCGTCAGTTCAGGCTTGGCGGTTGCCGAAGCTTTAGGTGGGCTGAAGCGTCCGTGGGACATACAAGAAAAATCACCAGCGGGGCTGAATGCAAAACCCTGAAAACTCTATATATTACGGCGATGTCTTTCATGAGCGTCACACCCCATTCGTGCATCGGCTTAAATACCGCGTCTTTAGCTTGTGGCTGGATATAGACGCGCTGCCTGCGCTTGATACATCGTTGAAATGGTTTTCATTCAACAAATGGAACATTTTCTCGGTTCACAACAAAGATCATGCGGCGCGCGATGGTTCGAGTATTAGGCCATGGATCGAAAAGGCAGGCGAGGTAAAGAACATAGATCTTCGCGATTGCAAAATTTTCATGCTTAGTTTTCCGCGTGTTTTTGGCTATGTGTTTAATCCGCTCACCATTTATTTTTGTTATCGCCCTGATGGCACATTAAAAGCGATTTTGTATCAGGTGAAAAACACATTTAAAGAACAACATGGTTATTTATTTGCGATTGAGCCGCAGGATATCGAAAGATTTTCGCATTCATGCGATAAAATATTTCATGTTTCGCCCTTCATTGAAATGGATTGCCGTTATGAATTTCGGCTGGATGATCCTTCCGACCATTTAAACATCGCGATCCATCAATTTACAAAAACAAGCAAAATATTGACCGCAACATGGAACGGCGAGAAAAGAAATTTGACAGACAAGCAGATTTTGCGGCATGTTCTGCGCCATCCTTTGATGACCTTTAAAATCATTGTAGGGATACATTGGGAGGCACTGAAACTGTTTTTAAAGGGCGCCAAATATATAAAAAAACCGCCGCCGCCTGAATCAAACATTAGCTAACAGGCGCTGAGCATAACAAAAACCAATAAATTAAAGAGTAAAGATTTGATCCAAATATCCCCCAAAAACGAACAAGGTTTTATCACAAACAATAGTGTGAAGACCAAAATGACCTATTCTGAACGCGATTTTCGCGAAGCGGTGGATATCGGTATGCCCTCCAATGACACAGAATTTTACGGCGGCCACCAAAGCGCAAAAAGCCAGCCGCGCAAGCAAGGCCGCTTGATAAAGCTGACAATTTCTGTGTTGTCTGCGCTGCAGGCTGGGCATTTGACAATGGTTTTCCCCAATGGTGAAACGCATGTTTTTGAAGGCGCGCAAGAAGGCCCGCGCGCAGAAGTTCATTTTTATAATCTGCGCCCGATCAAACGTTTTCTAATCGGCGGTAAGCTTGGTTTTTGCGAAACATACCTTGATGGCGATTGGTCATCGCCCGATATCGCGGCTTTTTTCAACCTGATTTTAATCAATAGCGACATCATGAAACGCGAGATGGAAGGCAAGCCATGGGCGCGCTTTTTATCGCGCCTTCTGCATGTGTTAAAGCCCAATTCAAAGAGCGGCTCGCGCAAAAATATCTATAGCCATTATGATCTGGGCAATGATTTTTATGCCGCTTGGCTTGATAAAACCATGACCTACTCTTCCGCGCTTTTTGATGGCACCAGCCAAACTATGGAGCAGGCGCAAAATGCTAAATATCAAGCGATGATTGATAGGCTCGGCATTACAAAAGACATGCATGTTTTAGAGATTGGTTGCGGCTGGGGCGGTTTTGCCGAATATGCGGCGCGCACAACTGGCTGCAAGGTAACGGGCATTACAATTTCAGGCGCGCAATATCAGTTCGCGCGTGAACGCATGAAACATGCAGGGCTTGATGATCTGGTTTCAATTGAAATGCGCGATTATCGCGATTTAGAAAACCAATATGA
>Ga0307934_1000030_pt1 | contig 100181 bp, 84 predicted proteins | sample OrgLakmetageno90_FD_201838 | JGI IMG/M metagenome (GOLD analysis project Ga0307934, IMG submission 201838) | Saline water microbial communities from Organic Lake, Antarctica - #90 | ecosystem: Environmental > Aquatic > Non-marine Saline and Alkaline > Saline | place: Antarctica: Organic Lake...
AAATTAATTGGAACATTGGCTGGAATTGGATCCTTGAATCCGTCTCCATCTGCATCCGGAAATGTCATGTAAATTTGCTGTGCTTGCATCGGGAGTGCAAAGCCGAAACACAACAAGGAAAATAATGCACTTGCGAAGGTTGTTAATTGTTTAAACATCATTTAACGATTTAAGATTTATGTGCTCCCTAAACATTAAGGGGTTACACGGTTTACGATTAGTTACAATTTAATACCCATTTCACCTTTTCTCTATTTCTAGAAAATCAGCATGGCGAGTCACCATCTAATTTTATTTCTGAAACTGGTAAAGAACTACTTACTCCACGTTTGGAATCTTTTGTTTTTACTATATTTTATATATTTTTTGTGTATAATGTCAAGTTAATATACTTATTATATACAATCAAATAAATAAAGTAATTCATTAACTTTGAATACTATTATGTAAAATGATATAAGATTTTTGTAAAAAAAATGTCAATTTTATATTGAAAAAGAAGAAAATGTCAGTAATACAATAGATAGATTATAACAAAATATTAGTGTATGGTTGATAGTAAAAAAATAGTAATAACATATTGAATGAAATTGTTGCTAAGGCGAAAGATTGAAGCTGCGCCAGGTCATACACTATTTACAGCACATAGGTTTCATGATGAGCCGTGCAACAATGAATGAAATATGGGACTTTTCAAATCTATAAAACAATTTTCACTGGAGTATAAAATATATTTAATTTATTTTCATTCTATACCATGACAAATCAAGAATATATACATATCAATGAAGCAGTAAAGAAATGGGAAAAAACGAGACAAACGTTCTATAACTATATCCATAAAGGACTCGTAAGAACAAAAAAGATCAACAATAAAGTTTATCTGTATACTGACGATGTAGAACAACTCATGAATGGATTTATTCCTAGTTCAGTGCAACCTGCAGAAGTAGAAACTATCTCAGAGGCTCAGGAAGAATCAGTTCCTACAGTAAAGGAAACATCAGAAGCACAAGATACTGGAGCAAGTACTCAACTACTGATAAACGTACAAGAAGATATGACTCGTCTTCACAAACAATACTATACACTCAAAGATGATATACTCCATGAAGTAAAACGTACCAGAGAAGATGTACTCTTTGATAGCAAGCGTCTTACCAAATCTGTAGAAGATCAAGTAACTATTCGCCTAGATAAAATAGAACAAGACGATCATCACAAAACATTAGATATTATTGATAGCATAGATGAACTGCAACTTTCAAGCAAAAAACAAAGCTTTTGGATAGCTTATTCAAGTATAGTAGCAGTAAATCTATTGGTGATGTTCTTTATGTAAGAAGTATATATAGCATTATTTGATATAAACGCTCACCAATTGAGCGTTTTTTTAAATTTACAAAAAATTCTTCTCTTATTCTTATTCCTAGACTCTCTTTCATATATAGTACAATAAGTTACCTAACTTTCTTAATCATTAACAAAATAGATCAAACATAATGTGTATTATCGAATAAAATAATTTCTAATTACAATAAAATTAGTACATCCTAGAAGTTATTATGTATATCACAAATTTTACTTCGTCATTCCTGCGTAGGCAGGAATCCATCAATTATATCATGGCATACGTGTATATATTAGCAAGCAAATCATACGGAACTCTTTATGTTTGAGTTACTAATAACCTGAGTCGTAGGATTTATCAACATAAAAACAAAGAAGTTGATGGATTTACTAAGAAATATAACATCATAAAATTAGTTCGATATGAAATTCATCCATCAATACTATCTGCAATCAACAAAGAAAAACAACTTAAGAAACGAAAAAGAAATCGAAAGATCAAGTTAATTGAAAAAAATAATCCATTGTGGGAAGATTTATACTATTGAATCGTATAGATTCCTGCCTTCGCAGGAATGACGTATCTACTGGAAATGTATCTTATAATATTTACGTAGTACAAAATTTTACAATTATTTTACAATTTTTTAACATTAAAAAACTTCCTTATAGCAACTTACCTTCTCTTCACCATGTACATATCGCGTATAGCATCATCACAGCGAATATCTTGTTCCTGTTCATGACGATCATTGTCTAAGTTGGAATGTTCTTGGTGTAGCCTCTGAGAGATAATAGGTTCATCTATCATTTGGATTTGGACTTAAAGTCATGACCTCCTCTCTTCATCATATACTCCCATCATAGTTCATCACCAAAATCATAGGATATGTTCTACTATTTGTGACTTTCAAATCTAAATATGGAGCATAGATAGTACTATCAATTCCAGGAATAGTCTGTTTATCACCATTTATCGTGGCAGTATATAAACTACTATACCACTTAGAATGATTTCTTGCTACAAAATCAAGTCAGGTATTGAGAAAACTTCATTGATAGATAGCAGTACTCCCTCCACACAGTCACCCACCGTATGCGTCAACCTCTTCATCTAGAAATATAGCTTTTCACTCTAGATATTTGTTTTGTTCTTGCATATCAAACTCGCTATCTGTTAGAAAACTCAATGTTTGTCATGGATTCAGTACTCTCACATGACCAATATACTTGAAGGATCTAGAGATGTTTTCCCTTCTATAAGATGCATCATTATTTACTCTTGTTCTATGTGAGATAATTTCATATCACAGTGCTTGTAAGTCTGCTTTATTCTTGAATAAATAGATATCTCACCATGCAGACCATACTTCTGGAGAGATAACTATTTCATCTAATTCATCATCACGAGCCATATCATACACTAATACGTCTATGACATCTCTCTCATATACCTCCTCTTCTACCAAATATGTCTCCCAATCGATCGCATTTGTAGTAATAGCACCATCGCCATACTCATATGGTTTAGTCACAAACGATGCATATCAAGCATCAATCAGATCTCTAATAATTGCTCTTCTTAATATCTGACTAAACTCCCAAGATGAATCAGATTGCTCTTTCATAGAAGCAAACTCTTGTTCACTAATACGAATAGTTGCCTTTGAGTCTGCATATCTAACCAAGATATCATCAAACACAAAACGCATAAACTGCATGACAAAACTAGCTGTTTCTCAAGAATACAGAACCTCTTTTTCTCCCAAAATAGCAGAATACTCACCTACCATCTTTATCAAACGAGGCTGTCGGAAAACATCAGCAGTATCTACCAGTAGTCATATTTCATATATATCTTCTTCTAAGGCATCGATTATCTTTTGCACTTCTGGATCACATACAAATGTGTTTTCAGCATCTAGATAACAAGCATCCTCAAGGATAGGATAAGTTAAAGCATCTATTCACGTGACATATGGTGTGTAAGAAAATCAACTAGCTACAAACAATACAGTACCTAAACCAATACATCACAATTTTTTTATCATATTTCAATAAAATAATAAAACCACCTCTAAGCTATAGCAAATTAGGTGGTTTTTGCAAAGGAATTAGTTGCTTATTGTATACTGAACGATAAATTATTATCTTCCAGATCAAGGAGTACATTTGTTCATAGATGTATACGACCATCTATGATCATCATAGCTAATTCATCAAGGACATGCTCTTGCAAAGCTCTTTTCAATGGCCTAGCACCGAATACTATATCACTCCCAAGTGTAGCAATTTTTTGTTTAGCATCATCTGTCACTGTGAGCTGAATTCATTTCTCCTGGGACAGCATAGTAACTAGATCTAGTATATGTTGATCTACTATTTCTACTAAAATCTCATCAGATAACGCGTTGAAGACTATAATATCATCGATTCTATTGATAAATTCAGGACGGAAATGCTGCTGGAGATCTTGACGCAACTCAATATTCAATTTCTCATGCATATCAGAGCTAGAATCAGTAGTTCATTGCATTGTTTCAATAATTTTTTGACTTCATATATTTGAGGTTAGAATAATAATAGTATTTTTAAAATTAACTGTTTTTCACTTTGCATCAGTTAACTGACCATCATCCAATAACTGCAACAATATATTGAATACATCCGGATGTGCTTTTTCTATCTCATCAAATAAAATAACACTATAAGGCTTACGTCTAACCGCTTCTGTCAATTGACCACCCTCATCATGTCATATATATCACGGAGGAGATCCTATCAACTTAGCAACCGTATGACGCTCCATATATTCTGACATATCTAAGCGAATCATAGATTTTTCATCATTGAACAAAAATTCAGCCACTGTCTTAGCCAACTCTGTTTTTCCTACTCATGTAGGACCTAAAAATATAAACGATGCCAATGGACGAGAATCATCATGCAATCATGCTTTCGAGCGACGTATAGCATTTGCTACAATATGTATAGCAGATTCTTGTCACTTGACGCGTTCACGCAAGTGATCCTCCAAACGCAAAAGCTTTTCTGCCTCTGTAGCCATGAGTTTAGTCACTGGTATTCATGTCCATTTTGATATAATCTGAGCAATATGCTCCTCATGAACCGTATCATTTACTGATAAACTCCCATCTTCAAGTCATTGACGAAGTCTTTCTTCCAATCCAGTCAGTTCTTTCTCTAATGCTGGAATTTTGGAATGCTTGATCTCTGCAACTTTCGCATAATCAGTTTGTTTTTCTGCAACACTAGCCTCATACTCCAAACGTTGCATTTTTTCCTTTAACTCCTTTCATTTCGTAAACAATTCACGATCGTCTTCCCACTTAGCTTTTTTTGTTGTATATGTGGAATGCAAATCTACAAGCTCTTTTTCTATTTCCTTGATTCTCTCCTCGTGTTTTTTTGTCTTCTTTTCCTGTTTCAAGGCTTCCTTTTCTACCTCTAATTGCCTTATTGACTGTTCTAGCTCCTGGACGTGTTCTGGCACTGAACTAATTCACATTTTCACGCTCGCACCTGCTTCGTCTAGCAAGTCTATAGCTTTATCAGGCAATTTTCTATCAGCAATATACTTGGTACTCAAATCAACTGCAGCCACCACCGCTTCATCTGCGATTCTAATTCCATGATGTGATTCATAACGATCTTTTATTCCTCTAAGGATAGCTAATGTATCTTCACGAGTAGGTTCAGCAACAGGAATTGGTTGAAATCTACGTTCCAATGCCGCATCTTTTTCTATATATTTTCTCCACTCAGCGGTAGTAGTAGCACCTATGACACGAATCTGTCCACGTGCCAAGGCAGGTTTGATCATATTTCACATATCTGGAGATCATTCGGTCTTTCCAGCTCATACTATCATATGCAATTCATCTATAAACAAGATAATACGACCCTGAGATTCCTTCAATTCCTCAAGCACTGCCTTCAACCTCTCCTCAAAATCTCCACGATATTTTGCTCATGACATCAGCGCTGCCAAATCCAATTCAACAATACGTTTATTGCGAAGATTATCAGGAACGTCTCCAGCAACTATAAGCTGTGCGAGTCACTCTACAATAGCTGTTTTTCCTACACCTGGCTCACCAACCAATACTGGATTGTTTTTTGTTCTTCTACTAAGAATCTGCATAGCACGACGTATTTCACTATCACGTCAGATGATAGGATCCATTTCTCATTGTTCAACCATGGATGTAATATCTTTCCCATACTTACCCAAAGCATCTAAGACAAGCTCATCTTCAGGTGACTGTATAGTTCTTCATTTTCTGAGTTCTTGAATAGCCTGAACAATATCTTTTTCTTGCACTGAATGATTATTGAATATATGTGCGATCTTTGTATATGATTTCACTAATCACAAAAGAATATGTTCTAAGGTCACATACGCATCATTGAATGTATGGAGTCATTGTTCAGCTGCTTGAAAGACGTTTGCTAATTCATTAGACAAAGCGACTTGAGCTACAGATTCACTAGCTTTTGGTAATCCATCGAGTAGTTTTTCTACTTCTAATCTCAATACTGTACTATTGATAGCTAGTTTTTCTAATACTGTATGTATCAATTCTTGATCTTCATGCAACATAGCAAACAACATATGCTCAGGCATAAGCTGTGTATGTTTATATTCTTGTGCACCTTCCTGTGCTTGTTGTATGCATTGCAATGTACTATGTGTATATATTGATGTTTTCATAGTATATATTTGGTAATAAATAAAATAACACATATGAACTATAAACACGAAAAACAAAAAATCAAGAGAAAATAGCACCTTATATATTTTGGTGCTACATATAGAAATTGTAATAAAAAAGAAAATTGATACAGTAGATATACTACTTTATCATAGCATTACTCATGCCAAAACAACCTATATGGAAAAAAATTCGACTCATACTTCTAACATGTATAATGCTATGATTGATTATAGTATCATTTGGTCCAATACTTATGTCTCCAATGATGTTTGATGCTCCTGAATCAACAGAGTCAGTCATGCTATGGATTATTTTTACACTCATTTGGCTATTTCCCTTAGTTGCACTTTGATGAATTATTTACTGATGGATTCATTATAGAAAAAACAAAAACATCCGATCTGCAAGCAGATGGATGTGTTTGTGATTGTGACATATAATAATATTAATAAGCATAGTTGCTATATATACTCTTTTTTTTGAACCAACATAAGTTCTTATCTCTTAGATGCGACTTTTCTCTCACTTTCCTTCAAGTATATCTTTCTGATTCTCACATTTTCTGGTGTAATTTCAACATATTCATCAGGACCAATATAACTCAATGCATCCTCAAGACTCAATGTTCTAATCGGAGCCAAAGTCATATTTTCATCATTTTTACCTGTTCTCATGTTTGACTGATTTTTATTCTTGGTAAGATTTACGATAAGATCTCCAGGTTTTGCAGATTCACCTACAACCATACCTTCATATAAGTCCTGAGCTGGTTGTACAAAAATCACTCATCTCTCCTGCAACTTCCAGATAGAGAATCTCATTGTTTTTCCATTAAATCCTGAAACTATAGATCCATTCATACGTTTTGGAATCTCACCCATATATGGAGCATAATGACTAAATGATGATGACAACAATCATTCTCCTCTTGTTAGGAGAATAAAGTCAGCTCTAAATCATAATAGTCCTCTTGTAGGTACATCAAACTCAAGATTTGTAAGTCCATTTTCTGCCTGCATATTTTGCATAAGTCATTTTCTTTTTGCCAAAAGATCAATCACACCACCAGACAATTCATCTGCAACTGTCACAGCAACACGCTCGATAGGTTCATGCCTCTTTCCTTCTATATCTTTGTATATTACTTGTGGAGATGATACTTGCAATTCAAACCCCTCTCTTCTCATAGTTTCAATAAGCACTGACAAATGGAGTTCTCCACGACCCGCAACTGTACATCTATTTCATCCATCATGTACTTCCACATGCATACCCACATTTGTTTCGAGTTCTTTATTTAGTCTATCAACTATATTTCTTGATGTAACATATTTTCATTCTTTTCCTGCAAATGGAGAATTGTTTACTAAAAAGTCCATCATCAAGGTAGGCTCATCTATATGTATAGGTTCGTAAGGCTCTGTTCCTTCCTCACCAATAGTATCACCAACATAAATGTCTGGAATTCCAGCTACTATCACCACATCTCCACATCTTCATTCATCTACTTCCATTCTAGACACTCCAGCAGTACGATATATTTTTGTTATTTTTCATTTCTTTACGGTTCCATCAGCCTTATAGACCATTACTTCTTGATTCGGCTTCAATGTTCCATCTGCAATACGACCAATACCTAATCTACCTACAAAATTATCATATCCAAGATTTACTACTTGCATACGAAACGGTTTCTCAGGATGATGGGGAGCGTTTGGCACTTTCTCCAAAATAAAATCTAACAATGGTTCCATCGATGGATTTGCCTGAGCTTTTTCTAAATCTTCAAGATCCAAAAATGAGAATCCAAACTTCGCACTAGTATAGATAACTGAAAAGTCAGTCTGATCATCAGTTGCTCATAATTGTACAAAAAGATCAAATAATTGATCCTCTACCCAATCTGGTCTTGCTGTAGGCTTATCAATTTTATTTATCACTACAATAGGATGCAATCACAAATCTAGAGACTTTTTCAAGACAAATTTTGTTTGCGGCATAGGTCCTTCATATGCATCAACAACTAGCAAAACACAGTCAACCATTCTCAATACACGCTCTACCTCAGATCCAAAATCAGCATGTCATGGCGTATCAATAATATTCACTACATGATCTTTCCACTCTACAGAGGTATTTTTTGCATAAATAGTAATACCTCTTTCTTTTTCTTGATCATTACTATCCATGATCAACTCAGCACCATCAAGAGTATCCATAGTTCCTGAAGCAGTCAATAATTGATCTACGAGAGATGTTTTTCCATGATCTACATGGGCAATTATCGCAATATTTTTAAATCATTTCATTTCATTTGTCATATGCACAGTAATAATAAGTAATAAATGAATAATGCTATATTAAGAAAAGAGCCGCAATGGACTCTTTTTGAATTGTATATGTTATACTAATCTTGATTGAATTTGCTAGTGAAGATTATTACACACGTTTGAAAAACTCAGTTTTTAAAAATATTTTCCCATTTTTCTTACAATTTGCTCTCACATGAGTTATATCATCAGTTAGATGAATATTCGTGAATTTATCTCATTTTTTGATATCAGTTCATCATTTTACTGGCAATCACTTAATAGCAATGATTGTATCTCAAGATTGCAGTTCAGTACCATTACAATCAAGAGTTTTCTGAGTTTTCTGATCATCAACCTCTATTGGTTTATCAATAATATTCCAATGCTCATCATAATATATTTCTTCTTCCATACTCATTACAAGTAAATACTAAAAGATCTATGCAAAATATCTGGCTTGAAGATCAGCTTCATCACCATATTTAGCAAAATCTTTGTGATGTGCTTGCAACAATTTTTTGTCTTCTCATTCATGTTGAATTCCACACCAATACTCTTCTGTATCACCAACAATTTTTACCCAATACTGAAGTAAACCATTGATATACCCACAATATACACAATTAAATTTCTTAGAAAAATTGAGGTAAGAAAGATGATGTCTATCTATCAAGATATAATCTCAGCGATTCACCTTAGGGATCTTATACAAAGGAAAACAAATATGATGATATATTTCTACAATAAAATCTAAAACAACAAATGCAATAAATGGCGCATAAATAAATGGAAATGATACAAAATGCTTCAATCTTGTTTCCCAAGTTCTGTGAATAAATGCTTTCATGAAATTATATAAAATGATAAATAATATTACATAGTAGATGCGGCAACAAAACACTACGTTCTTTCTGCAAACTCCAGCCATCTTAGTTCATAATTTTCTAATATCGTTGCGATCTTAGCCAACTCTACTCAGATTTCTTTGATTTGTGTATGATTTAGGTTTCATCACGCCATTATATTGTTTATCTCCTCCTTTCTCAACTCCAAACGCTCTATTTCCTCACCCAGTCGTTGATACTCATCACGCTCCTTATTAGATAAAGATTTTTTTCTGGTTACTTGTTGTTTCATTATCTTATGAGTAGAAGACGACTCATGCGTTCAAGATATTTCACTTTTTTCTTCAAGATGAGACTCTTGTTTCTCCAATTCTTTTTTTTCTCATTGCTCTTCTTCCCAAGCACTGTATCACCCAGGGAAATCAGATATCACTCCATCTCATTCAAAGACTAACAAATGATCTACAATCTTATCCATAAACATCCTATCATGAGAAATAATGACCAGACATCCCGTATACGCAAGTAAAAAGTCCTCAAGCATTCCCAATATCATTATATCTAGATCGTTGGTAGGCTCATCTAAAATCAAAAAGTTCGGATTCTTAATAAGCGTAAGTAATAGCGTCAAACGCCTTTGTTCTCAACCACTAAGAAGTTGTGCTTTTTGATGTTGCTGTCTGGGAGGAAACATAAATTTATCTAACATTTGCTTAGCAGTTACACGTTTTCCTCATCATATTTCAATAGAAGTGGCAACTTCCTTGACTATATCCAATACTGTTTTTGTAGGATCCAAAGGACGTTGCTTTTGCTGATAGAGTCAGATATGAATAGTCTTTCAAATTCTTACCGCTCCAGTATCAGGTTCTTCTTGTCCTGCAAGCATTTTGATAAATGTGCTTTTACCAACACCATTTTTACCAATCAATCATACGCGTTCTCCTGCACGAAAGTCATAACTAAAATCGTCTACAATTACTTTCTCTCCATATGCTTTAGCAACATTGTGAAGTTTTAGTATTTTCCCTCAAATTCTTCTTTTTACTAATGATATATCTAGACGTTTCTTATGATCCAATGACTGTCTTTTCATGTCAGCATAGTTTGCTTCGTGTTCTACAAATTCTTTTTCTCTTTTTACTGATTTGGACTCTCTTGCTCTAGGAGCTTTTGCCATCCGCTCACGTTCAGCTTTGAGAAATTGTCTCATCTCGTGACGATCTTGTTCAGCATCTTCTTCACGTTTTGCCTTCATTTCTAGAAATTTTGAATAGTTACCTGGATAATTATATATATCTCACAGATCCAATTCTATGATTCTGTTACAGATACGTTCCATAAAATATCTGTCATGCGTCACTATCAATACGCTACGAGTAAGTTTTTTCAGGTATCCTTCCAGCCAGGCAATCATCTCGACATCAAGATGATTCGTTGGTTCATCCAATACCAAAAAATCTGGTTCATCTATCAACACTTTTGCTAATGCGACACGCTTGAGCTCTCATCCAGAACAATGTTCTATTGTGCGATCTAACAGCTCTGATAATTGCAGTTTATTGATAACAATACGCACATTAGTTTCATAGTCCCATCCATCCATATCTTCTATACGTTGCATTATTTTTTCGATTCAGTGGGTATCACCTACTGCTAGTTTATGCTCATACAGTTTGATCAGTTGACCAATCTCACTTGCATGGGCAAATATAGCATCAAGAACAGTCATTTTTGGATCAAATGCTTCTGCTTGAGCAAGATATCCTACTCTAATACGAGAAAGTACATCTACTGTACCTGAAAATGGCTCCAATTCACCAGAGATAAGCTTCAATAATGTTGATTTACCTGCACCATTTTTTGCCAATAATGCTACTTTTTCTCCAGATCAAATAGAAAAACTGATATCATCACACAATATCTTATGAGGAACCTTATATACGAGATTTCTTATCTGTAAAATATCCATTGTGCATCAATAGTGGCAAAGCTAATATTATTTCACCAATCTTCCCAGATCGACTTCTTCTAATCCCTTCATTTCACGCAAAAATCATTCATCATGACTTACCATAATCATGGCGCCTTTATAAGCATTTAGTGCTTGTGCTATACGAGGAAGGTGACGGAAGTTAATATGGTTTGTTGGCTCATCCAAAATCAAAACATGCGGCTTTTGAAGCAGAAATCTAGCATAACATAAGAGTCATTTTTGACCTTCAGAAAGATATTTAATCTTAGATTTCAACGGTTCTCACTTCAAGAGAAATTGAGCACCAGCTTTAAATACATCTTGGTCAGTAGCTTCATTTATTACTTCATGTAGTGCATCCCACGCTGTCATTTCCATATCTAGAGCATTGAAATCTTGACTATAATACCCAACTCTCACGTCATCAGTAATACGAGCATCAGCATCTTTAGCACTGAGTAATCTTTTCAATAAGGTTGATTTCCCTATTCCATTTGGACCTTTCAAGAGGTATCTCTCTCATTTCTTAGCTACTAAGGTAAAAGGAAAATATTTCACTACATGCTCGGTAGGATGCATGAGAGAAATTTTATTGATAGTAAGTAATGGTCACACCATATTTTCAAATGGTATTTCAAATGCTTTAATGGTTGCATCATCTCTTCTCACTTCAACTTTATTTTCTTCTGCTTCTTCTACCTCAGCTTTCATTTTTTTCGCTATTTTACGCATTTTACCTCATTTGTTTGAGAAGAAATTGATCTTTTCTTTCGCATCGACAATTTTTTTCTCCATTCTCGCATTTTGTTGTCTTTCTTTTTCTATCTGCGTCTTTATCTGCTCCACTACATCATAATAATCACCTCGATACTGCTCTACTTGATGACGCATAACATTCAGATACAATACTCCATCGGTAAACATATTCAAGAAATCTGCATCATGCGAGATCACAATCACTGTTTTTTCATAGGTCAACAAAAAAGTAATCAGATCACCAATACCATTTCTATCTAGATTGTTTGTAGGTTCATCAAGTAAGAGTACGTCAGGTTCTTGAATCAATGCATGAGCTAAGAGTAATCTTGCTTGTTGACCTCAGGAAAAATCTCTTATTTTCTTAGTCACATCAGCATGAAGATTCACATCATCCAAAACTTGTTGTATCTTTCTATCCATTTGATAATCCTTCTCTTCAAAAGCAGTAGCAAAATATTCAGTAACCGTCATATCTAACTGATCTCTAGGAATAATTTGTCTAGCAATTGCTATTTTTTTTCCATCAGCAAGGTTTACTTTTCCTACGTTTGGCTTCAGCTCTCCCAAAATAAGTTTGAATAATGTAGATTTACCTGCTCCATTTTGTCCCATAATCGTAATTTTTGTCTTTTCACGAACAGAAAAACTTACATCATCCATAATAATTTTTTTTCCTTCATCATATGCGAATGATACATGATCAAAACGCAAAATTGCTTGCTCTTTTCCTCACATGAAATAATATATTTATACATAAAAAACGTTATCCACTATAGATAAATTAGTCAATAATACTATCCAAAATTACTTAGCTTTCTTGTGTCCATACTTCTTTTTTCCACCTCTAGATCATCTATCACCAGATCTAGTATCATTCTTTTTTCCATATCTTTTTTTGTCGTCCGCCCCTCTATATTCCCTTGAAGTCTTCTCTCATGAAGTAGATCACTCCTGCTCTGAACGAGCTGGTCTTCTTTTTCAGAATCTCCTCTTCTCATCTTTTCCTCCTGATGATTGTGCGTCATATTTTTTTTTGTTACTAGGCTTTTTGTCTGATGTCTTTTCATCTCTTGCTCATACTGGTTTTTTGTATCATCATCTGCGCTGTCAACGCTTTTGTTCTTTTTTTGGTGTAGGATAATTTTTGTTCATATCAATATCTAGATGATATGGATGATCCTTAACCAAAGGAATATCTTGATCAATAAGCTTCATCACTTGTTTGAAATACTTCATCTCTTCAGGTTCGAAAAACATAATTGCTTCTCACTCCAGCCCTGCTCTTCACGTTCTTCATATACGATGTACATATACTTCTGGCTCCAATGGTACATCATAGATAATCACATGAGACAATTCATCCACATCTATACCTCTTGCTGCAACATCAGTAGCTACTAACACACGTATAGCTCAGTTTTTCAATTGAGAAAGTGCCTTTTGTCTTGCTGATTGAGATTTATTTCCATGAATAGCAGCACTTTTAATATGCTCCTGAGCAAGTATTTTAGCAACTTTATTTGCTCCATGCTTTGTTTTAGTAAATACTACTGCACTTTTTATCTTTGAATTTTTCAAGAGATGCAATAATAAGTTCTTTTTGTCAGATTTGCTCACTGTATATAACGATTGACTTACCGTATCTACTGTTGATGATTCAGGTGCAATCTCAATTTTTATTGGATCACGCAAGAAGTCTTCAGCTATTTTCATAATTTTTGGAGACATTGTTGCAGAGAAAAACAAAGTTTGTCTCGTTGGTGGTATATGATTAGATATTTTCTTGATATCATTGATAAATCCCATATCCAACATACGATCCGCTTCATCTAAAGTGAATATTTCAACATGAGTTAAATTGACATGTTTTTGATTGATAAGATCCAACAATCTTCCAGGAGTAGCTACCACTATTTCTACTCATTTACGCAATACTTTAACTTGAGGATTTTGAGAAACACCACCATAAATTACTGTTGATCTCAAATTACATTTTTTGCTATATGCACGGAGATTATCGCTAATTTGTATAGCAAGTTCTCTTGTAGGAGTAAGAATAAGATGACGTATTCGAACGCGTTTACCTTTGGTCGACGTACTATCATCATGTGTAGCATCAAGCTTCTGTAATGTAGGCAAACAAAAGGCAGCAGTCTTTCCTGTTCACGTTTGAGCACCACCAAACACATCTTTCCCTGCTAATATATGTGGAATAGCCTGTTCTTGAATAGGTGTTGGGTTGACGTATCACTTCTCATCAAGTGCATCAAGGAATTTTTGCACTATTCAGATATCTTTAAATGTTGTCATAAGAAAAAAGAGTATAAAATCATAAAATTCACGAATATATAGAATATATTTAAGTTAACTTCTCCAATAATGTATCGACTACAATACTCGCATATGCACCAGCCGGTAAGGTAAAGTTGATAAGCATATTGTCCTGCACATATTTTACTTTAGTTTTTGTAGGAAACACCCATAGTGGTCTTCTCAGCCCATAAACTTTGTAATCACGATATTTCTCCATAGATTCAGCATCTAAGTCATTATCTTCTAAGAATTTTTTTTCTGATTGTCAGGCTGGAGTTTCACTAGCACACAATGGTAGATTATATCATGGAATAGGTCACGTAACCAACATTTTTTGTGGCACATAGGGTATTTCTTTTCATTCAGGAGTTGGCGTAAAAAAGAAGTTACCAGCAGTTCATTTTACTTCACATGATTGCACTGTTTTTGTGGCATGGGAATAAATACCATAAGTCATTGCTCTATCTTCACGCCATGCTACAATATCTCAATCCAATATTTTCTTATTCTTATTTCTCTTCTCCGCATATTCATTGAAACATTTACTAGCATATGCTTGCAACTTGAAAATAGCCTCAGGTCTATCAAATTTTTCTCTAGCCTGTCAGGTCATAATTTCCCATCATTGGCTAGCATTTCTTCAATTGATACCAAAACGCTGATCTCAAAACAAGTTTGGGTATCATTGTTCCATCATTTTCTTGACTATATCTAAGGCTTGTTGCCTTTCTTCTTGACCCAATTTTTTTTCAGAGTTTAGTTTTATACGAAATTCATTCGTAATAGGAACAGAAAGATTCAGCGGAAATGGATGTCTTCAGGTGTCTACGACCTGAGCTACCTCAGCAAGTGCATTGATAAAGGCAACTTCACCTCCAAGCCTTTTCAAGGCTCTATCATAGATCGAGATCCATTGTCTAGCAATAGCTTTTTTATCTTTCAATCCTGCAATTCACAGAGTCATACGAGAAATACCAAATTTGCTACGCAGATGTTGGATAATATCGTAGGTTGTTTTGTTTTGTTTTTCTATGTATACATAAAAAGCATCACCGTGTCCTTTGAGTTTGAACGGCAAATGTTCGTGTACATAAAAATCATGCGACGTTTGTTTAAAATGAAATACCATTCGACAATGTATATATAATTAAATCTAATGAGTCAAGTATATGAAAGACATGTCGAATTACTAGTCAGGTCCTCTATGATTACTCATAAAGATATCTATCATAGAAACATATTTATTAGCAATACATGTTTATGCGATATATCTATATGGTACGCTGCGCCGATAACTCTTTATATACAGGCATTACTACAGATCTTGATAGAAGAATACATGAACATAATACTAGTCTCACATGAGCAAAATATACCAAATATAAACGCCCTGTAGAGTTAGCATGGAGTCAATCTGTGCCTAACAGATCTCGTGCAAGTAAAATTGAATACCATATCAAACAAAAAACAAAACAAGAAAAAGAAGTGCTGATTCACACCAAAGAAAATATCTCTTTAGATTCTCTATAATATATATGATAGCATCACTTATCGACATACTCAAGCAAAAAACTCAGCTCACTACAACAGCTATCACCAATATCGTACAACTTATAGAAGAAGGAAATACAATTCCTTTTATCGCTAGATATCGTAAGGAAATGACGTGATGAGCAAGCGATAGTGAACTCCGTGAGTTTGAAGAGGTCTACCTCTATCAACAAAAATTAGCGAAAAGAAAAGAGGAAATACTAAAACTCCTTGAAGAAAAAGAAGTATCTACAACAGAATTAGTAGCTGCAATACACAAAGCAACTACGCTGAGCGAGCTAGAAGATATCTATCGCCCCTTCAAAGACAAAAAAAATACAAGAGCTACAAAAGCTATTGCTAGATGACTCCAGCCACTAGCAGATATACTTTTGACCTGCGACATAAGTACCCAAGAATTCAATACGCTAGCTGAAACATTCATCAAAGACACCTGAGACGAAAAAACATCGGTAGCTAGTTGTGAAGATGCTATAGATGGAGCAAAAGATATAGTTGCTGAGATAGTCGCTGAAGATCCAAAACTGCGTGCAATACTCAAAGATGATCAATCAACTACACTTCGTCTACAAACCAAAGCTAGAAAACACCTAGAAGAACATAGTGTCTACGATATATACAAAGCATATGACAAAACTCTAGACACTATACCAAGTTACGCATATCTAGCTATCTCCAGAGCAGAAAAAGAAAAACAACTTCGTGCAAAATGCATCTTCAATGAAGCAAGAAGTCTCTCCCAAGCAAAAACTATTTTTATTCCACAACCTGCTACTAACCTACAAGAGATTCTTGTGGAAGCACTAGAAGATGGGATACACAGACTCTTACATCCTTCATTGGAAAGAGAATTTAGAAGTCAAAAGAAAGAACAAGCAGATCGTGAAGCAATTGATGTGTTTGGAAAAAATGTTCAAGAACTGTTATTGTGATCACCAGTTATGTGAAAAAATATCCTCTGATTCGATCCTGCATTTAGAACATGATGTAAATTAGCTGTCATTGATATGCAAGGGAGTTATCTTGATTCATCTGTCATTTATCCTACTGCTCCACTCAATAAAGTTGAAGAAGCAGAAAAAATACTATGCTGACTTATCAATACCTATGATATAGGGCTTATTTGTATTTGAAATGGGACAGCATCACGTGAATCGGAACAGTTTGTGGCAACATGTATCAAAAAGCATGGTCTAGATACTAAATATATTATTGTTTCTGAGGCAGGAGCTTCAGTATACAGTGCATCAGTCTTGGCAAACGAGGAATATCCAGATCTAGATGTTACTATTCGTGGAGCAATAAACATTGCCCAGCGTGTACAAGATCCTTTGGCTACCTATGTAAAAATTGATCCAAAATCCCTTTGAGTAGGACAATATCAGCATGATGTCGATCAAAAACTCCTCAAAGAACAACTAGAAAAAAAGATTGAAGATACCGTAAATAAAGTTTGAATACATATAAATACAGCTTCATGGACACTACTACAACATATCGCAGGACTTACAAACACTACAGCAAAAAATATTGTTGCCTGGAAGTGAGAAAACGGTTCGTTTACCTCGAGATCTCAGATCAAAAAGGTAAAGTGACTCGGACCAAAAGCCTTCGAACAATGTGCATGATTTTTGCGTGTTGAAAATCCAAAAGAACCTTTAGATACCACATGAATACATCCTGAGTCATACTCCATTACTTATACCATCCTAGAAAAAGAAACTGAAATTAGCAAAAAACAACTCTCACTACCCTATATATTTACTTCATCTAAATCAATTTCTGAACTTGCTAGCACATACGATATCTGAGAAGAAACACTTGAAGATATTATCGCAGAATTGGCAAATCCTGGTTTAGATCCACGTACAGCATTTGATGAAAGTGGATATAAAAGTGATGTCTTACAGTTTGAAGACGTGGAAATTGGTATGCAACTCCATGGCGTGGTAAGAAATATTGTAGATTTTTGAGTATTTGTAGATATAGGATTGAAAAATGATGCACTTTTACATAAATCTCAATGTGGTAAACGTGTTGAGCACCTATTTGATGTATTTAGTATTGGGCAACAGCTTGATGTGTATGTAGATACTATAGATACACAAAGAAAAAGAATATGACTCCGTTTATCTGCATCCAAAATTTCACTTCCTACTCCCCCCTCCCCAAAAAAACGTATACTGCCACAAAGAAAAGTGACACCTAAGACGCAAGCCTCTTCAGAGTATCGTATGTGATGAAATATTAGTTTTTCATAAATAGACGATTTTATATACGAGAACTTTATTTTTATATAGCACTTCATGCACTATTTACTTAGCATACTCTTGCTACTAAGCTCACTTGTTCCATGATCACTTTTTGCATATACGCTTGATGACAATGATTATCTAGAACTAGAAACTGCAGAAGAAAGACTGCTGGATGTTATAGAGACGAATGATCACCGAAATATAGAAAAAGTTATACGACACCTTGAATCTATACTTCAAGAAACAGATCTAGCTCCTAGGCAAACAGAACTATTGGCATATTTGCTAGATACTATGTATCGATATACGTGATATGATGCAGATGGAAATCCCTACGTACTTAGTGAAGATGATTGTTATGAAGATGAATATTTTGATGCAGAGGATCAACGATGTTATCTCATAGATGAAGATTACACAGAAACTGATACAGATTTTTGATATGATGAAGTATATACACAGCAACATAGCGATGACGTATATATACTGGCTAGCTATAGCACCAAAGACACGTTTACTCTAGCATATTGAACATCAGACACGAGCTATATCCAAGCATGGAAAGCGTTTAGTTCACTCTTTCCACAAAGATATCTTTCAAGCGTCTCTCAAGTTGATTTCTATGATGATCCTGAAAGTGAAACTGCCGGTTTTATAGAAAGAGGAAGTAAAAATGCTCAACAGCGAGTACTTACCCTAAATATGGATGAAGTCCGTAATGGAGATACTACTGAATTATATATTCATGAAATGGCACATATACTCACCTTAGAAAGTTCACAACTCACATTAGAAACTCCAGATGATGCCTCAGATAGGACTAGAGAACAACATGCTCAAATATGTCAAACTCACTACACCTATGAATGATGTTTGCAAAGCAATTCTTATTTCTATGCATTTGTAAGTTCATTCTGGTCTGAAGAGATGCTTGATGCTATTGATAACGAGGAAGATATATATGTGTGATATGAAGATAACTTTGTTACCGAGTATGCAGCTACTAATCCATGAGAAGATATAGCAGAGTCATTCGCTTTCTTTGTTACCAAGCCTAGGGAGCATGGAGTTTCGGGAGAAGCATGAGAAAAAATTGATTTCTTTTATGCGTATAAAGAGTTGATAGAGCTTAGAGCATTCATAAGAAGTAGTTTAGAATAACTCAATACACACTACTTTTATACCTTACCACTGAATATACTATGAAACATACAGCCTGTATTACCTGAGCATCTCGTGGCATATGATTAGAATTGGCACATCTTCATGCACAAGCTGGACACAATGTTGTTCTTGTAGCTCGTAGTTCGAAAGATCTAGAAGCACTTGCAAAAAAATTAACTTCTACTTATAACATCCAGGCGCATATATGTGTATGTGATTTGACTCAGGACAATGGTCCTGAACAAGTATATACATTCTGTAAAGAGCATAATCTACACATCGACTATCTCATCAATAATGCATGATTTGGTGGATATGGAGCATTTGCTGAGAGGTCTTGGGAAGATGATCATGGCATGATCAACCTAAATATAGTTGCTCTCACCCAGCTAACGCATCTTTTTCTACCTGATATGCTAGAAAAAAAATCATGACACATACTGCAGGTTGCTTCGACTGCAGGTATGGTTCCAGGACCTTTCCAGGCTGTGTATCACGCTACTAAAGCATATGTTCTCTCTCTGAGTCAAGCAATTGCCAAAGAGATTGAGGATACATGAGTAACCATGACAGCCTTATGCCCAGGACCAGTAGCAACTGGTTTTGCAAAAGCTGCAAATCTTGAAGACACAGAAATATTTCAGCAAGCAGCTCCCGCGTCTGACGTAGCAAAAGATGGATTTGACGCTATGCTGCAATGAAAACTAGTAGTCATCTCATGACTCCCTACCTACTACAAACTACTCCTAAGTGTATTACCACTCCTTCCACGCAAAGTAGTTCTCAATGAAGCTGCAAAAGCCATACAGAAAAAGAACTAAACAGTAAAAGTATAAAACACTAAATTTGACAAAATATAAAAAAAAGGTTGAAATACTAATTAAGATATGTAGTGTAAGTGAGCCTGACGAGCATATACAACTGTCGATTATCGGTACGTACTGGGGTGAGAACCTAGTAGGTATTTTTCTTATAACGCCTAATATGGCAAAAACAATCTCAACGATGAAGTACACACTACTCGTACTCTTACTGACTACGGCCTCTGCGCTATTCGCACAGGAAGAAGGAAACCAACTTAATAACCAAGAACCCTCTATCTTCCTAGAGGTAAACACACAAAAGGAAGAGGTGCCAGATGTTCTCACACAAATTGGTGAAACAAACTTTATTACAACCTGTGGCACAGTTGTAAAATTACCATATTATGGAGTTGCTCCCTGGGTCTACGAACTTCAAACAGAAGTAGCCCAACTCACCGCTAACAAAACCGGAATGAGCAATTCCATTGAAGTCTGGACCAATCGGGCACAAAAAGCTCAAGCAAGAGCTGCTCTTTTAGACTCTATCTATAGTACTGGAAATCTTTCCAACATTGACCTCATGGAGGTCGTCGAAGGCCAGAAGACTCTTCCATTACCTGAAGTGGAAGGTATTAAAATCCCAACTGAAATAGGTTCTTCGTATCCCCTACTTCTTGGAACATTCAGCCCTTCTGCCGGACTTCATTCTATAGGGTTCAATTTGGGTAATTTCCGCGAAAACAGAGACTTTCCTTTATTTCAAACATCGGTAACCACACAGGAAACTCCGGACACCATCGTGATCATCAAAAAAACAAAACCGAACACGAGTTCCAAAGTTCTCCAGATTGGTGCAGGAGTGAGCTATTTAGCTTTCGATAGTCGTCTTGAAGGAGATGGCAATGGAATAACTGCAACTATTCTATGGTCTCCTGCTAAGACTAATTGGGGCATCTTTGCTACCGGTGGATACCATTTTCTAAAAGGAAGTAATTCCATAAACGAAATGGAGATAACAACTGCAATGATTAACGTTTCGCCAATATATATTTTCTTTAAGGGAAAATCTATGGAACTATTTACTGGTCCTTTCGTAGGTATTAAAAATATCGTACATGCCGAACATTCCGGTGAGACCTATAACTACTCCAGAGGCGTTGAATTTAATTTATTAACTGGAATAAACGGTGGTATTAATGTAAACATCTCCGACAAATGGGCGGTTCAAACCTCTGTCTTAGGTGGAATAGGTTTCGGACAGGGAGTCTTTAGTCCCTATGTAACTCCCACTAGTCCAAACACGAACGGAAACACAAACGGAAAATGGAAACTAAGTGACGAGTGGAAAAATAAATTAGCTAATTTTTACTCTTTTAACTTAACGTTAACTAAAAGATTTTAAATCACCTCTTATACTAGTGAGTGTTATTTAAAGATCGCCAGCCGGAGGAGTATTTCTTCTCCAAAAACAAAGCTGGCTTAATAAAAACATGAGCTGCCAGCGGAAACCGTCTGGCGGTTTTTTTATTATTGAAAAAGTATTTATACAAAAAAAGAGACCGGTACTGTCTCTTTGCTTAAATATATCATAGAAATACACAGAAATTATTGGGTTCTCCCCAATATTGCTTTTCGTAGTACTCTGATACTAAAGAAATTACGCATTCATCGATACGCTGTGAAATCTTTGTGCTTTGGTACTGAATAGTATCCTACTTTTCATTGGTCTACAGCAATAACTGGAAGAGTTTTTCCTAGCTGAAGAGAGGTTCAGACATATTTCAATAAGGTGGATCAAATCAAAGCCGTTTTTATCATAAGATTATCTTGCGTCATCTTTGGAGAAATTGCAAATTCTTTCATCGCTATGATAGGTCAGGTATCTATTCACTCGTCCATCCAATGAACACATACTCCGGCTTTTTTCATATTATGTTTCAATGCCCAGAAATATGCCATCACTCATTTATACTGGGGAATTAGTCCTGGATGCACATTCAATGTTCCTATTCTAGGGATAGCTAGTATTTTTGGCTTGAGTATATATGGAAAGTATGAGGAAACTATAATATCTGGTTGCTGTTCTTGAATAAATGCTTCAGTAGCTGAAAGATTAATTGATTCTGTGTCATGGACATTGAACCCATACATATCCTGAAGTTCAGATGATGTTTTTGTTTTTCTTGCAGTAAATGGTAGCAGAAAAAACAATTCTTGAAACATCTGCTGCATCACCAACACAGTGATAAACAATGCTCCAGATCTCCAGATGTTTTTTTTCATCTTTTTCAATCCCTTACGTGAAAAGTGTATATGATCAGTTCTCACTACTCATACCACATCATAGCATTTCATCTTCAATACATGATTCATCAAGATGAGGCTTCACAGATGTCCACGATTACATAAGATCACTGTTTTTAAAGGTGCTTTTTTCATACTAATTAGATACGATAAACGAATTTACTGATTATTTACTTACACGCGACACAAAGCGCATGTTTTTTTATGATTTTTTTTCCATTTCACTAATGTTCTAGAAGATATACCATATTTTTTGAGGATTATTTTTACTCATGCTGGACTATGACAATACTCCTCTACTACTTTCTTCTTAAATTCTGGTGAATACGTATCTCTCGCACCTCACGTTGAAAATTGTCTTGTACATTCACCACATTTTCGCCTTTGTCATCAAGACGCCAATTTTCAATTTTTACGAACAATATCTGAATCGCAATATAAACAATCAGTCATACGTTCACTACAAACTAAATATATAGGTAATAGAGCTTTTTATCCAAAACTCAAGGATAAAAAAGAAATCTACCAGAAAAGGATAGATAAAAACAATCATTCGACTGATGATATAGTCATTTAGAATAATTTACTATACACACCACGAATCATAACTACAAGTCACACACATACACCACATACGAGCAAAAACATATACATGAGCACTCATATATCTCGATCTAATAACTCTGACCTAGAAAATATGTACCGAACGAGAATTGATGCTCAGATCATAGCAGTGCATATTGCTAGACCAAACACGACTAGTTGTTCAATCCATAAAGTTTTTTTCAACATGGTCTGCGTTGCTCAGAGATAAGTATACAGTTGTATCTTTTGTTCTTTCAGGACCTTCATTGACTCTAAACACACAAAGATACTTGCTGCAACAAATAATAACAAAAATCACACCAATACTTGAATCACAATAGTTATTTTTGCACTAATATCAGTGATAGTTTCTACTATATCACTTGTATCAACAAATGAAATATGAGGTCATAGATTCTGTATGATATTATTTTTCACTTGGGTTTTATCTTCTTCGACAACATTCAAGAGTCGGAAATACGTTTTTGGTGCATTTGCAAACTGTTCTTGGGGAAACTGTATGTAGAAAAATGGCTGAATACCGTCTCTCACCACTCTCCTAAATGAACTCACACGAAGATCAAAACTTCTTCACTGAATAAAAAAGCGAATACTATCACCTATACCTACACCCAGTCTTCCCGCAAATTCTTCATCCAAAGATACTTCTCAAGTCATAGGAGAAGATCACACAATATAGTCCTTATCATCAAATGAAATACTCGTTATATTAAATTCTCTTGTAAACTCTCCTCTTCCACGACTTTCAATAGTTCATAACCAGTCAGCCAATCATATACTATTTATCGATTCTATTCTTCATCCGATAGTATCATACAAATCACTTTCTGGAAACTCTTTTTCTATCCACGCTACATCATCCGGAAGTACATTGAGTATATAGAGACTAGCCTGATCATCTTGAATCACGCGAATCTGTTGAAGAAAATTATGACTGATTCCACTTATTACTAGCAAGCACAACACTGCAATCAATAATCATAGATTCATCAAAAGTGATTGATTTCATGGAGCAATACTAGCACGTATACCATCAAACCATAAAAAGTATGCTTTCTTCCATCTGCTAGCAAAACGATGTATTGCCTTTAAGACAAAGAGCACATATACACTTAGCAGCGCAACAATACATGATACTCACACCACAAACACCACTCATCACCACCAATCATGCAGACTCACAACATACATACATCGCATTCAAACAACACTAATTCATGCCTGTAAGGCAAGTACTCTTCTAGAGAGTCAGACACGCTGGGGCGAAAGTAATGCTAATGGATCTTTGGAAAAAATATCAAGTAATGGTAGCGACAAAGAAATACAGGCAAGAAGTATACTTATTATTCCTGCCTCTCGAACTGAGTTTATCCTAAAAACAAAGTTTTGACTAAGTTCAAATCAGGCCATCCATTGCATCGCTCACCATCAAAGCAACCAAGAGACAAGTCGACCAACAATAAAACAAAAAGCAAACATACTTACATACAACGCTAATGTTTGTGAATTACGTTGTCATAACAATTTCAAGATAGCAATATTGCGTTGCTCTTTGGCAAAAAATGTTCTCACAGAAATAAAGATAGTTGTTGCTACAAGAACAAACGTGATAATCAAGGTAATCGTCATAAAACGCTGAAATTCATCAGTTATCCTACGAATTTGCCCTAAACGTGAGGCAGCGTCTTCTACTTCATACACTCATTCTAGCGATGAAACATTTTCTAATCTCTCCAAAAGAATTTTCGTGTCTTCATCAGAGGCTGTTTGGATAAACAACTCATACTCTACTCTACTTCCAAGCGACGTAAGTTGCGTAGAGACTACCTGTGAACGAGGCATAATCAATGTTCTTCATTCATCAAACAAACTTACCGAGGTTACAGGTAGTTCAGTAATCACTCACGACAAGGCAAAATTTAACTCACCTAAGCGAATACTATCACCTGATGTAAATTGAGCATACGTTTGCTGATCTACTCGAATTCAAGCATCGTATGATCATATCTTATTATCTAATATCAAATCTCAATATAGGGGAAATCATGGATCAACTCATCGAACCTTAATTAATTTGGGATCAGTTCATGGTTGCTGAACATTTGTAACGAACTCTACTACTTGCATCATACGCACATCAAGATCCTGTGATATTGCTTCAATATCATCAAGTACTTCCTGCGATATTTCTTGGGTTCATTCTATAACAATGTCAGCACCTACGAGAGGTTTTACTTCACGCTGAAGTTCTTGCTCTACATTAAAAACAAACAATGATATAAGCACAAAAAGACTCAAAGACCCACTAATAATCAAAATAATCAAGACGAGTCTCTTCCAATTAGCAATAAGCATATTTTTGAACAAGGTCCATGTCATTATACACTAGGAGATACAGATAAAGCATGTTCATGAAACATGTACGTTGTATCTGCATAGGCTGCTATATCTTTATCATGAGTAATCATAACAATCGTATTACTTACCTGTTTGTGAAGTTGCATCATCAGTTCCATAATCACACGAGCAGTTTTTTGGTCAAGGTTACCTGTAGGTTCATCTGCAAGCAATATAGGTGTATTTCATACGAATGCTCTAGCAACTGCAACACGCTGTTGCTCACCACCACTCAACATAGAAGGATATGCATGACCACGTCATCACAATCCTACTTTATCAAGTATTTCTTCAGTAGTAAAACGTCTTTCCAGATTATTAAGTTGGATACCCAAATCTATATTTTCTTCAACAGTTAGCTGAGGTAATAAATGAAATTGCTGAAATACAAAGCTAATAGTTGCTCACCTAAATCTAGTCATCTCATCAATTGATAAGCCAACAATATCAGTATCGTGAATATGAATAGTTCATGAATCTGCACGAACTAAACCAGCAATAAGATTCAAAAATGTACTTTTACCACTCCCTGAGGGTCACATAATTGCTATAAAATCTCATGCATGTATATCTATTGATGCATCTTTGAGTATCGAAATATCTCATTCTGGAGTAGAAAATGACTTTTCTACATTGGTAAATCTAATCATATATTTTTGTATAAGTTAAAATGTGTCTGATATAAGGTTATTTTCTTTCAAATGCATAAATACTTGCTGGGCTATAATTGCATATCCTGTTGCATTTGGGTGAATACCGTCAGACAGATTCAATTCTGGAATAGTCGCTACATTCTCCAAAAAAAATGGAATATACGAAAGATTATTTGCTTCGACCAGTCTAGGATAAATACTAGTGAAATCTTCTCTATATCTAGGCTCTAAATTAGTTGGAATTTGCATTCCACCAACTACTACCTGTAGTCATGCATCTTGTAAGATTGATATTATTTCTTGTATATTTTCTTCAAGTGTAGCTAAGGAGAGCGACTGCATACCATCATTTGCTCCTATAACAAGAATAGCAATATCATTTGGTGCTGCCTCTTCGGTCAACCACTCCACTCTTGCAAGTAATCCTGCTGATGTGTCACCCGATTTTCAAGCATTTAACACGGTATATGCATATCAATTTTGTTGTAAGAGTTCTTCTAACTGAGCTGGATAACTTTCCTCCAAAGGTAATTGGTATCACGCAGTCAAACTATCTCATAAAGCGAATATTTTGGGTTGCTCTTCAACCCTAGATTGTTCTTGTACTCTTGATATAGTACTCACATCCCCAGAGCGATCCAATGATTGCGATGCATATATTCCTATTATCACCAAAATACCTACCAAAAGTACAGCTATACTATATTTCATATATGTATCACAAAGCAAAACAGTACGCGTTTATATATAAATATGAACTATATCCAAGTACCTTATGAACGTGTAATTAGATACAGACAAGACTCAATCTTGCTTTTATTATTGATTTTCTTAGATTTACCCACATTACATCTGAAAAAATCACCTTCACTGGGTGATTTGTTTTTATTATTCTCATAGTATATGCTCATGCATACATATATCAAAGAAATAACACCCAACCTCAAATCCTGATTCGCAGTGGCACTTGTGAGTGTTCCCATGGCAATTTCACTAGCAATTGTGTGTGGTGGAACACCAGTTATGGGATTACTTTCATGAGTATGGGCAGGAATCATGGCAGCTATATTTTGTAGTAGTTCACATAATGCATATGGTCCAGCTGGAGCTCTAGCAGGAATTCTCCTACCACTCTCACTCGAATATGGTGTTCAGTATTTTCCTGTCATTGCTGTATGAGCAGGTATTATTATGCTTATTGTCTGAGCACTACGTTTATCAAATTATCTAAGTATTATTCCATGAGCAGTGCTGCAATGATTCCTCTTGGGTATAGCACTGATCATTGGTATTCAACAGATACCAGCAATACTGTGAGTAAATCTTGAATATACAGCCCTGGAAGCATTACTTAGTATAACTGAAGCAAATCGACTGGCTATCGTCTTATTTACTATAAGTCTTACTATTTTACAGCTTTGTAGACGTTATTTTCCACAGATGCCAGGTATTATTATAGTTGCTGTGCTATGAGTATTGATAGGTCGTTTTGATGCATTTAATACAACCTTATGAATAGATAAATTAGTAGATGTTTATGGAGAAATATGATTTTCACTCTTTCAATTTCAATGAATCTCGACATATACATCATTGCTAAATAATACATGATTAACCCAAACATTACTTACTGCATCTATAGGAGTTGCTGTTATAGCCTTATTGGAAACGCTGATTTCTGCAAAAATTGCTACCAAAAATACCCGTAAAGCTTTTTCTTCTCAACGTGAAGTCTATGGTCTTTGACTAACAAATATAGTAACGTGATTGGTAGGATGAATGCCAGTAAGTGCATTGGTTCCTAGAACTACTCTCAATATAGACATGTGAGCAACCAACAAACGGTCTTGAGCACTGATTGGTATCTTTACCGCTGTATTTGCTGCATTTTTGTTTAGTGATGCGTTACAATTCCTTCCATTTGCAGTAATTGCTTGAGTATTAGTAGACATCGCTTTGGGAATGTTCAATATATCATTGTATCACAAACTTCGAAATACAGAAAAAAGTTCGATAATTATTATTGGTTTGGTAGGAGTAATATCTTATATGTGGGATCCAATGTTGGGTATACTCATAGGTACAACTATGGCTTTGATGATGGTGGTGATGAGAGCGATGAAGCGTGACTTGATTACTAATGTATTTCGTGATGGACATCATCTCAAGAAAACAAAACTAGTTACCTATACAAGAAAACAACATGAAGATGATACCCTCCTCGTGAAACTAGAATGAGAACTAAATTATCTCAATACTGAAACACATACACTGCTATTGATAAAAAAACCACAGATTATAATTCTGTGATTTTGATATACCTGTGTTATAGATAATGATGCTGCCGAAGAGTTAGATATTGTGATACAAGAGTACATACAGCAATGAAAGCAAGTATATATAACCTGACTAGAAGATCAAAATCTGAGGCTTATGTCTCATGGAGAATGATATATATCACTGAAAAAGGAAGGACATATATATGAAAGCAAAACCAAACTGCTTGAAAAGATTCTAGACTAACTATCTTTGTACATAAAATAGATTTTTCCCTAGCTCTCTATCAGTTATTGAAGTATTTCTCAATACAATTTCTCTCAGTGTCTGTCTATGAATAAAATCAACAAATATATCAGGATATCTATGCTCATACCAAAAAGCATCAGCATCTCTCAATAATTCAAATTGCTTTTTGATGATCGTATGAAAAGTTTCTCAAACAACTCATCATTTGTATGGTTTCTCTGCTAATCATCCCACCCACAGATCAATATCTGTTGTGTCTTTGTATGCCTTCTCCAATGAATCAGCCACTGAACGGTCAGAAGTAATTTCATCAAAAGCATACTTTGGTTGCAGTCACAAGCATTTTCTTGTTACATTATATGAAGCTAGACCGTGATCTCTTCATCTTTGTATATTCAATGCTACTAAGTCAAATCATCATGCACCAGGAGCTCCAAAAAGCATATTTCTCACACTATCTATCACTTTTGTATCAACTTTTTGAGCAAGATTGTGATGAAGTCATCTAACAACAGAATCAACACCATATTTCTTCACATGTGATATATCAAAAAATGATCTAGCAAGACTCAAGTGTCATTCAGAAGATTCAATTCATTTACTATCAATCCTCAATAACTCTGGTGTCAACTGTGTATGTCAGAATCTAAATGCAGCAGTCGAAAATTCATTATATATAGTTGGCTTGAGTGAACTGTTATATCCAGCATATGCAGAAATCGCTCTCTTTCATAGAATCAATGGTAAATATTCACGATAAGTAATAGATTGAATCTCAGCAGTAACAATATCTCTTGCAAGAGCATAAATCTCATTCCCAGACAGTTTTGGATATGCTTTTTTGATACGATCTGCCCAATAGTTATGCTCTCTCACAAATAACGTATGCATAGCTGTCAATCCTGGTTGCTCAGAAGATCTTGTATCTCAAGCTATAAACTCACGACCACTATCAGGTAAAATTGATTCACCATTTTCTGCATATCATATCTTCATTTTTCACAGGCCATTACGTTGTCTAAGTCTAGCAGCTTCTTTGTCTGAAGATCCATATACCATAGAACCATCAAGAAACGTAGTAATAGTATTTATCTGTTCTCTTTTTCCTTGTAAATATGCATATGCAGATCTTGAAAATGGCATCACTATATTTCATGTATTGTATGGATCAAACCATCTATCACCATATGGTATAGAAATATGTGCATATTCTGCTGGTGTATGCGTGTGTGTATGCGTGAGATCATGATCAATAAACTGTCCCCATTGCCATAAAAAGCTTGAAAATCAGTTTCTATTTGGGACTAAACCTTGTTGTGCAAAAACTATATTACTTATTTCTCTAGGATTTTTTCTACTTGCTCCGGCCAACGTATCTTTACCATCACTATATGCTACGGGTGTCAGTCTTGAAAAAAAGGTGTCTGACATACCTAAACGATCTGGATGATTATTTGAAGCATCTATATGTCTAAATTGAAGATATACCAACTTAGGTAATAGAGAAAATATATGCATCGGCTGTATAGTTGGTTTCTTGAAGTCTTTATACATACGAGAATTCTGCACACTATGTTTTGATGCAGAATCATATGTAGGTATATCTCCTCTTTTTTGTTGAGCTCTTGGAGCAATATATTGATTTTTACTAGTAGCTTTTTTTGCTAGCTGAGCTTGAATGGCCTTATATTTTGATGAAACATAAGGATTTTTACGAACAGTATCAGTGTATGATTGTGAAAACACAGGCAGAGAAAATCAAAACACTACAGCTACACATATACTTCAAAAAATATGTTTGATCATATGAATAAGCACATATAAAAAATATTTTATATGTATTATCGTATTAATGTCAATACTTTTTCACTACATTACCATTATATTATATAGAAAGACTATATACCTTCGTCATATACCTTGAGACGTTTTTTTCTTTTATATCAGGTAGCATTTTTCAATTTTTGAATACGATTCAAACGACTCATATTCTTATCTCTAATGTCATCAAGAGTATATTCTCCAGCAAACGTTAGAGCCATTTGTTCTACATATAATCTCATCTCACGGTGATATTCAGCATCAACATAAACATCACCCAGTTGATCAAGTCTATCTTTTAGTACAAAAAATCTTGCATGTAGTTCCTCTTTTGTGGTTGTCTCATTGCGAAACATTCTAAAAAGATTCTTCATGATTTTTTCAAGAAGATTGATACATTTCTGACGATTGTGTGTCGCGATTTGTTTTGGTGTATAGTTATTTCCAGAATTAGAAGCTGATTTCATTATTCAATTAATATATCAAAAGTTACGCTTTCCAAAGAAAATACTCCATCAATAGTTTTCTGTCAATGTAATGAGGAAAACAAGAGTGTATATCCCGATCATGCATACACAAATGCATCTCTAGGAACACTATTATCATATTCATTCGTATTAGATCTACGTTCCATAAATTCCTCAGTCAATTGGTTTATTTGTATAATATGTTCTTGTGCATCAATAGTAAGTATAAATTCTGTTCCATTAAGTTCAGTAGTCACTCAAGAAGCAATATTACTCATTCATCTATTATAAGCATACCAAGAAATATTGCGATACATACGACTATATCCTTCCAAATTCACACTATCAGGAGATTCCTGTACTGAAAGATATATATATTCTACTTTATCTTCGCCCATATTCCATGAACGATATGTTGGCAATCACAACGTATCTAATACTGTATATGAAGAGTCACTTGTTCAAGAATAGTATGTATCTATAGTCTCTCCACCATGATAATCTACCAAGTAACGAAGAAGATCAGCTAATTCCTGTTGTCCTTCAGTAGATAGTGCTGAAATTTTCTCTTTACTCAACAATCCATGCTCATCTTGTACATTATGTTGCGAAACAAACTCTTCTAGATTATCAAACTGACAGGATTTTGCCCATCATGATGCAGAAATTGGTCATCCTGCAAATGAGACTATTGTTACCACACTAAAAATAAGCGCCACCCATCGAAGATCTTTTTTCTTGCTCATAATCATATATCCAGCGCTTATCAGCAACCAAAGTAACAATGCACATAATATATATCTCATTTCAGTAACTCCATATTGTCCTATTCTAAGTTTAATAGCAAAAAACACCATGACCAAAATAGGAATCAATGATATATACATTCGTATCAATATTTTTTTACGTAGAATAAGTTGTTGTTCATCTGTTACCAAAGGAACCAATAAAATAGATCCTAAGACAACCAAACCACTAAATGCAAAAGACAATGGAGTAACCTGATTTGACGGCCACTCCCCAGTCATAAGTATTTTTCCTAGATAGATATATAAAATAATTCCATACACCAATAGCAAAAATCCTACTACCCACCCCAACAATGTTTTCCATTTTAGAGGCTGGGAATCCTCGTCTTCATCTATTATCCATTTTTTCACTCCGTCTAGAAAGCTAAGTCCACCAAACAATATTCAAACAACAGCAAAGATTGTTGAATACCATTCAGAAACGATATCAATACCAAACAACTGCTCTATTCACCACATCGCTCACATGATTCATCATGCTAAGACCAGTGAAAATAATCATGCCAGCACTGCATGTAATACTAATTGAATCACACCATGATACATACTTTGTTCATTTCTCTTTGTGGTCCATAGCGTTACTACAAGCAATGATACAACAGCTGTAATTTGTATCAATACATGTCTAATAAAAATTGACTGTGGAGCATCCTCGAACGATGTTGGTAAGACAAAAAAATATGCCAACATACACACGAATAGTACTCCATGTCAGATCATATGCCTTAAAGGTTCGTCAAAAAACCTCTTTGTCACAGCTGCAGAAGCTACAACATACACAAGTCAGATCGCCAGCAATTTACCCAGAAGATCTAATTGATTCACTCAAAGACTCAGGAATCTATCCCAAATAAAAAGCAATGCAATCGTGCATATCACTCCTAGAATAACTGTCGTAATAGGATACATCTTCATCGTATCACCTAGTGTAGCAAAGCGTTTACGAAATGAGAACATGTGGATATGGTAATATAAAATGTATCAAAACGCAGGGTCCCAAGCATACAGCACAGTATTTAACCTTTGTAATTAATTGATAGTATATAAAAAACAAAACAAAATACACCTACGATCATATAAAACTTATTATTAACAACACCCTCCTCCACAACAACTCTCAGGTGTCTTTTCAGGAATACCACATGTATCTTTTGCGAGACAATCTGTTCTTGTTGGTATGAGGATAAACTTGTTATTTTCGAACTCTAATGAGTATTTTCCTATCGTAGTTCATTGGTATTCTATTTCTATCTCTGCATCTACTGAAGAGATTTTTTCTTCAAATAGATCAATAATCATACGTGTTTTTTCTCATGTGAGGCGATGGTCTGTATCATCTGCAGTTCGTAACTGTAAAGAAATTTTCTTTTCCTGTCTTATTTTTCCTCCACAGTCAATGTAATTCTTCTCTACCAGACCAATTTCCGTAAGATGATAATGTGCTGGTACTCTTTCTCCATTCCATAGTTCAAACACAAGATTTTCTGACAAGGTTGTATATTTTTTGAATGCTGATAATTTCATATTCGCAAATTTAGCAATATAAAATATAATACTAATGTATGTATTTTACGAAGTATACATAGAAAATAAACAACAAAACATAGACAATTATTGGTATATATAAAACTTCACGTTTGAACTTAAGATTCTTTTAAGGTGCGTATATATAGTCATCATCGTATCATGTTACTAACGAACTGATGCATCTTTAATTCTTATAGGATATACTCATGAATTTGAATTTAAAAACAGGATTACTTATGGGAGCTGCATTTGTAGCTGGAGTAACAGCAGTTTCAAGCACTTTTGCCTTTATGGGTAATGAAGAAGTACAAAATGCTATCACTGCAAATGACTACACTGCGTTTGTAGAGGTTGCAGGAGATAGAGTGCTAAAGAAAATTGATTCTGAAGAAGCATTTGCTGAGTTTGCTACAAAACATCAAGAAATGCAAGCAGCTCGTGAAGAAATGCAAGTAGGCGTACTAGCTGCAGTAAAAGCTAATGATCTTCAAGCATTTCAAGCCATTCACGATGAGAAAAAGAGCAAAATGGAAGCAGCTCACGACGAAAAAGACAATGGAGAAGGAAGAGTACGCCCTGAGCCAACAGCAGAACAACTAGCTGAAATGAAAGTAAAACAAGCAGAACACTTCACTGAATTGATAACTTACTATAATGAGAACTGAGAACTACCAGAACAATGAATGAGTAAATGATTTGGAGCAAGAGGTCATGGTAAATGACATGGAAAAAGAGGTGGAGACTGTGTGACTAAGTAAGTAACATATTGGAAGCATAGTTTAATTACCAAATATAGTACTAATTAAAAAATCTCCTGAATAGGAGATTTTTTATTGATAGAAATCAATATAGGTAGTTTACTATTGCATTGAATCTAATCAAATCATGTTTCATTCAATATCTTGTATGATCGAAATATAATCAAATTCACCAATTCACTTTTATAGCTTGATGGCTGAGAATAAGTATATTATAATTTTTCTATCAATCCAATTACTCTACTCCAAACATAGCCTGCAACCTCACTACTTGAACCATGCATTGCTTGGTTTGATATATTACCCATCCATATACAAGCGATATGTGCATTTGAAATTTTTGTCTGCACTCCACATATCCATGCATCGATAAATTTTCTTGAGGTTCCTGTTTTTATAGCTCGTCAGGACTGATGTATATAATTATCCTGACCAAATCAATCTACTTTATTTTGAGCATTACTAAGTATAGTAGTCACCTGATCCTGATAAAATGCATAGTTGTTACTCCTATTTTTAGAAAGAAAAAATTGTCGCAAACGTGCAAAGTGATAAGGACTTATCTCATATGTACCTAAAGCAAGAGACAGCCCTAGGTCTTGTACTGCGCTTCTAGATAAAGGAAATTCAGGAGCATACGTAGTGAGTTGTTCCTGAAGAAACTTCAAAAATCAAGCTACTCATACACGTTCAAGCAATATTACTGCTGGAATATTTAAACTATTACCCAATGCATATGCCAAACTGACTTCTCCATGGTACTTCAAATCAAAATTCTTCGGCTCATATACAGCTCTTCAGTCCAAAGTATATGCAACATATTCATCAATAATTGTATCTTCTTTTATATACCCCAAGATGTTCATTGCGTATGTGTATAGAAAAGGCTTGATAGCTGATCATGTTTGTCTAGGCAACATACATGAGGATGTTTTTCCTCTTTCATCGTCTCGCTGTGTACACATATTCATCCTTACTAGTCCTCAATCTTCATCAAGAACTACAATACAGCAATCTTTTACATTATACTGTGTTCTCAACAGTCTTGTAGTATATAAAATTCTATCTATATCATCAGCAAGTCATTGATTATATACTATATTTTCTTCATCTTTAACAATCTGTTGTATTCTAGGATCCAATTCATCGACTGTATAAGTCAGAGCATCCAAAACAAATGAATCAATCTCACTGCACACATTCTGGTGTAACGAACACAACCATTTCGCCCTCTCCAGAATTTCTTTTTGTTGAGATTCATTCAAAAGATTATATCCACGTTGTGCCGCCGCCAAAAGCACAAATAGCTCACTTATACTCAAGTCCTTACATTCTTTATCCCAATATACAGTAAATGCTGCACGTCGTCATGTAATATTATTTTTTCGCTCTATAGAATTTATATATTTCAAAAAAATATCTTCAGAAGACATATGTATTCACAACTTAATTGCTCCAAACAGTTCATATACTTTACGTGTATATGTTCTAGTATAATTACTTTGATCAATTCAAGAATGGTTAGTTGCACTATGATACAGCATTATAGATATTCAACTCCCCTTATAGCAAAAGACTTTCAGTATTCCCCTATATACAGAGAAGCGAAAGCGAACGTCTAAAAACAAGGAATAAAACGGTCAAAATTACTACCATTGTAGTAGCTTTTTTGTATAGTGAAAGTAATCTATCTTTAGCAAACACAAGCTATGCACCCACTCAACTCCCCCATCATCAGAAGAACCGTTGTAAAGATGCTCAGAAGCCAAGCCAAGAAAAAAGAGATTATAGAATATATCTTGGAGCATCACCCAGAATTACTGGCAAACCCAGTAAGACGTTTGAGGGTGAGAGATTGTTGTAATGTATTGAGGTTTATAAACTATTGAGAGGGAAAGAGCAAATTATATAAAGCAAATTTTTGTAAGTATGATAAATTCTGTTTGGCGTGTGCTACGAGGAGGTCAATCAAAAAGATACAGCAGTTCGTGCAAGGTATTTACAATAACTGATTGGAGAAAAAGAACTGGTATCATATTACGCTTACCATAAGACACAAAAAGCACCACAGCTTGGAAGAGTTATTGGATAGGATAATGGAATACAAAAAAGAACTTTCTCAGTCTGTAAGGAACAGCAAAAGGATAACACAGAACAAAGAGAGTTTTTTTGCTCAGTTTGACGGCATAGTTTCTTCGATAGAAGTTACCCACACGGAAAAGAATGGTCGACACCCACATATACACATTCTCGCTTGTTCAGATGTAAATGTGCCTATTGAGTGGTCAAAGAAACTTACTACTCTCAGTAATAGAGATTTACAAAAAGAATGGTATAAGATAACGTGAGATAGTTATTGCGTAGCTATGAGAAAAATAGATGTAACCATAAAGCATTTTGATAGGCAGTGAATAGCAGAAGTATTCAAATATGCGGTAAAGTTTTCAACATTGGACGTACCACAGCTTGTAGAACTCATTGCACTACAAAAGAAAAGGCAATATAGGTTCTATGCTACTACTGGTATTTTCAGAGGTCGAAAGAATGATATCCAAAAAAAGGTAATGCAACAACCTATCAAATGAGAACTACCCTACTTGGAAGCATTTGAAAAATCAGATTTTGTTTTTGATGAGGAGAGTTTTGTTTATAGGGTAAGTGATGATGTGAAGATATAATAAATAATTTATACTATTGATTGATAGGCATAAAGCAGTATATAATATATAACTGATTTATATTTACGTATACTAAAAATTTATGTCAAAAAATCTCAATTATATATCTCTTTTTAGTAGTGCCTGAGTAGGTTGTTTTTGATTTAAGGAAGAGTGATTTCAGTGTATAGCAACTAATGAGTTACTTGAAAAAAGATTAGAAATACAAAAATTAAACAACAAATGTAAGTCTAAAAGCTGATATATTTTATGAGATATTAGAGAGAAAGAAGTTAAAGATGCTCTATACAAAGAAGTATGAGATAAACACATAAATGTAATAATTGCTACTCCTCCTTGCCAAGGAATTTCTGTAGCAAATCATAAAAAACAACGAAACAAGTAGAAACTCATTAGTTTTACAATCAATAGAAATAACAAAAAAACTCACTCCTGATGTGTTTATTTTTGAAAATGTAAGGGGGTTTTTAAGAACAAAATGTGAAGATTTAAACTGAGAAATTATAAATATAGAAGAAGCAATAGAACAACACCTATGATGAGTATACAATATATCATCTAAAGTTATAAATTTCAAAGAATACGGAGTGCCATCTAGCAGAACAAGAACAGTGGTTATATGAACCCATAAAAAACTTATACATTTTTCTCCATATCTCCTGTTTCCAGATATTCAAAAAGAGGTGACTTTGAAAAAAGCTATATGAAAATATTCTAGCCTAAAAGAAATGTGACAAATACAAGATAATGATATATATCATAATTTTCGTAATTATGATAAAAGAATGTTACCTTGGGTACAAAACACAAAAATATGAACATCAGCATTCGACAATAAAAAGAAAGAAAATCAACCACATAGAATTATAAATTGAGAATATACTCCAAATAAAAACAAAAACTGAGATAAATATTCTAGATGTGTGCGAGATAAAGTTTGACCGTGTATACATACAAGAAATGATATACTCGCTAGTCAAAGCACTATCCACCCAGTAGATAATAGGGTTTTCAGTGTAAGAGAGCTTATGACTATGATGAGTATACCCAAACACTTTAGATGGGTTGAATGAGAAAGTGAAATAAATGCTTCTGATATTGATAAAAAAAGGAGTTTTATAAAAAAGAATGACATAAATATAAGACAATCCATCTGAGAAGCTGTCCCAACAGCTGTATTTCAAAGAATAGCTGAAAAAATAAGCCGTAGTTATAAAATCAGTAAACTGCTAAAAAACAAGAAAGCAATTGAAGAACTTAAACAAGAATATACTGAAACTTGTTCATTGGATATCTTTAGTGACTTTGAAACAGCATCATATATATTAGAGCTATTAAATGCTGAAAGAGAAAAAAATAAAGCATACTATACCAATATGTCGCTAGCTAGTAATATTTTAAAAAAAACTCCTAAATTCAGTAAAGATGACATATATATTTTAGAACCATCTGTTTGACTATGAAATTTTGTCCCTCTATTATTGAAAGAATATTGAAATAGTAAATCAACAGTAACAATTGACTTAATTGACATAGATAAAAACTCTATAAGTTTACTGAAAAAGTTATTAGATAAATTTTTTGTTGTTCCACAAAATATTAAGTTGAATTACATAAATTCTGATTACCTAAAATTTACACCTCAAAAAAAATATGATTTAGTAATATGAAATCCACCTTTCGGGAGATGAAACACAATATATGACAAGACGATTTGAACAAACAATCTCTTTGCAAAATTTCTCGCTAAAGCAACTGAGGATTGAAATCACATATCTCTAGTTATTCCAAAATCATTTATATCATCTCCAAAATATAATATAATTAGAGAAAAAATAGAAAAATATAATATATTCTGAATTGTTGATTTTTGAGAATTTTGATTTCCTTGAGTTAAAATAGAAACGATAGGACTTTCATTTAAAACCAATAAGGTAAAATTAAATAACACAATTATAGTCACATCTTATATAGACAAATCAATTAAACACCAAAATCAGCAATATATATGTGATGATACTTTCCCCTACTGGCTACTATACCGTAATGTTTTTTTTGATAACGAAACTAAGAAGCTAAATTTATGAGTTTTTTCATCAAAAAGAAGTAGAAGCATTACTAAAAGCAAATGTTTAAATAACGGAAAAGTAAGAGTAATTAGCTCTAGAAACATCAATAGAAATTGAGATATAGATATATCTTCAGAAAATTGAAAATACTTAGATATTATACCAAACGAATATAAAAACTATTATTGTGAAAATTGATGAGTAAACAATAATTGAATTTTTGTTTTTCCAAATCTAACCTATAAACCTCGTGTTGGATTGATTAAAAACAGTAATACTATCCCCGATTGAAGTCTAGCAATTCTTACTCCTAAATTTAAAAATATCACAAAAGAAGAACTGAGTTATGTTTCTTCGGAAAAATTTGAAAAATACTATAGAATAGCGAGAAATTACTGAACGAGAAGTTTAAATATAGATAAAAATTCAGTACATTTTATTTGAATACCTAAGAAAAATGCAATCAACAATAATTAAAGATTATCTATCTAAAATTGATTTAGATATCAGAAAATCAGGTTCTTGATTTACCGACCAAAAAGTAACACCTGATGTCCTTTCATCAGTAGCAGACTTTATTTTAATCTTTTGTTGATGAACAAATGTAGAATTCACGATAAAAGATATATGGCATCTATGATACTCTAATAAAATAGTAAAAGAAGTTTTTTGAAAGCCAGATGTATTAGAACAAAAAGCTAAATGAGAATATGATAAATTTTTTTAACAACCAATCAGAGCTTTAAGATATGCAGGAATATTAGACTTTAGAAAGAAATGAAACACAAATTATTTCACAATAAAGAATAGAAAAATTTTAGAATATTTAGCTTTAAGAGAAAGAAATGCTTTAGATTTTTTAACAATATACCTTGAAAAAGTTCTAATTGATAGTTGAATGCGAAATCTTTTCGATGATTTTTTTCAAGAACAAACAAAAGATAGTTTTAACGAACTAAAAGAAAAATTCGAAAATTATGTTCATACCTACACTCCAATTCAAAATATACCTGAGCCTCGCAGAATATTTACAAAAGTATTAAATCAACTAGCTTTCCATTACAAAAAGGCTTGAACAGTTTGAGGATACTTTTCAAAGTATCAAATCACATATAATGAACTAATGTATAATCGCAAAAATTGGAGAGATATGAACAAGAACAAAGACATCACCAGAATAGAGTTTGAAGAGTATCAAAAAACACTTTTCCAAGAAAATGCAGTATCTGTATTCGGAAAATACGATGTAGAAAAAACAATGAGAATTGTTAGAGATTATCATACCCCAAACAGTGAGGTTAAAGATAATTTCTCTAATTGAATAGCAAATCAAGTTCATCATATGTTTATGAAAAGTGACTATCCAGAAATATCTGCGTTTGCTGAAAATTTAGTATTATTAACTCCAACACAACATATGAGTTATGCTCACCCAAAAAATAATACTCGTAAAGTTGATAAAAAATATCAATGAATTTGTCTTTTTCATAAATCAATTTCAATAGAAGATAGTATAAATAATTGAGATATTCTATATTCGCTCAATTGAATGGAAGAGGTTATAAATACGTGATTAGGTATTGAAAAGAATTTCTCTAATATTCAAGAGGCTAGGAATTTTATTAAATCTCATTATAAATTAGTAATTTAACTTTAATAACATCAATGAAATATAGTAGAAAAGAGTTTCTCACAAAGATACATCAACACAAGTGAGGAGAAGTATTCCAAGAAGGAGATTTTCTACTCAATCAGATAGTAGAAAGTAAGTTCAGTAAGAAGTGAAAACCACTCAAAGACACAAAACAACTCTATGAGTTTCTAAAAAGTAATGCAGTGTTTGAAACGGTAATGCTCAACTATGTAGCAAAGAAACCAGACGACCTCACATTGGTTATCTATAGAGACCCATTGACCAAGAAGAACATAGGTTACGATATTGGAGAGACAGAAACTATAGAAGCAAATATCAAATGAGATGCAGTAAGAGACCCTATGCAACTATGATGATATGTAAAAACGAATATCACTCTATCAAAAGGAAAAGTACTGACTATAGCTATTTCAGAAAAGTTTTGATACCTACAAGAAGAACGAGCCAAAGAACATATAACAAAGAATTTTCTCATTCTTCTCAAAACACATACCAAACAAGCTCTTACAAAATATGATGATGATGACTTTGACTACATAGGAGAAGCACTGGCAGAATTGATGCCACTACTCCAAGTGATAGACGAAGCGGAAAGTTGAGAAGAATAGCAAAAAACTTGCCTTTTTTCGACGTTTGATTATATAATAGGTATATATGTTTTATCTTCACGGATATTACTCACAATATATGGAACGCCTAGCGGGAGCGAAATCAACGATTGTCCTTCTCTATATTGGAAATAGAACGTGGCAGTTCGTCAACTGCGTAATTCAGGCGATAGATGTTCTCGTGATAAGTGCTAACCCCACTTTTTATGAGTTATCAAAAAAACTCTACGCAAGACGATTACATCAATGAAATTTCTCAACCTCTCACAAAGGTTACCAAACACAATAACTATATAGAAGATATAGACCCCATAGGAGAAGCACTCGCTGAGTTGCTTCCCCTTTTGTTGGAAATAGAAGAACAAGGCGATAATTGATAATTGTTCGATTTATTTATATCGTAGTTTTTACTGTATTTTCATAGTTCGAACATATTTTGCTTTTTGTATTTCTTTCTCTATAAAGTAGGTAGTTTATATCTTACCCCACTACTGTTATGGAATATGCTATTTACGTGAGAAAGTCTAGCGACGAAAGCAGTGAAAAACAAGTACAGTCCATTCCAGACCAGATAGAAAAGGTTATAGAATACGCAGAAAAACAAGAACTTACGATAATGAAAAAACCAGATGATTTTTCAGATTTTGAAACAGAGGAAGAAATTATCAAAGAAGATAACACAGCAGACCTCTACAATAGAAGAGTTTTCAGAGACAATAGAAAGTACTTTATTATCAAAGAAAGTAAGTCAGCAAAGGTAATTGGAAAGAGACCAAAACGAAAGAAACTCGTAGAATGGATAAAAAAGTGAAAGATAAAATGACTGATAAGCTACTCTCCAGATAGACAAGCAAGAAATATGGTAGACTGATGATTGGTTATAGAACTTGCCGACCAATGACTGGTAGACCTCAAATACAAAACATTCTATTTTGAAAATAATGCTGATGGTAGAATGATGCTATGATTTTTGTTTGTATTCTCAAAGCACTACTCTGATAAGCTAGGAACTGACATTGGTAGAGGGAACGAGCAAGCAGTAAAGAAATGAAAATCACTCTGAGACTATAAGTATTGATATGTAAGGCGTGAAGATGGTCTTTTTGAACCACACCCAATATACTTTGACCTAATGAAACAAGCATTTCATATGAAAGTTCACGAACAGAAATCAAACCAATATATAGCTGATTGGCTCAATAATGAGTGATTTGTAAGAGAGTACAAAAATTGAAGAGTAGGTAAATTGAATGGTAGATATCTTTGACCAGTACGAAGAAATCCTTTCTACTACTGAGTATACATTGCGTGAAAATCCACCATTGATTATAGAGAAGAGTGAACAAACCCACATTTTGCACCTATGATTACATCACAAGAATACGAAGTACTCAATGAGAGATTGGAAAGAAGAACCCCATCAAAACAGAAAAGGAAAAAGGAATATACATCAGTTATACCATACAGACCGTGAACTGTAATCACAGAAGATAAATACAATCTTACACCCTACTTACCAAATCCACATAGATTTGAGAAGAGATTGAAAAAAGCGAAATTAGAAAATGCAAAGTTGACCTACTGAGATATAGTACAACGTAAACAAATCAGATGTAAGTACTGAGGAAGTAAAGGAACGTACAAAGTAGATATATCATACGAAGATATACATAGTAAGCTCACAGAGCTTTTTTCTACTGTAGTGGTCAATGATGCAATGTATCAACGTTACTTACGCTCTACGCTTAAAAGGTTCAGTAAAGAAGCCAATGAAACGACCAAAGAACTCCAAAGACTTACGCTCAGACTGAATAACATCAGAGCTGACAAACAAAGCTATATGGAAAAGAACCTATGAGAAGTGAGAGACAAAGAAGAAGAACAAATCTACCAAAGACAAAAGCAAGAGTTTGCTTCACAAATTGAATACATAGAGAATAGGAAAAAAGAATTACTCAATAGCGAAAGAAATAAAGAGATGGAATTAGAGCTTTTTATGACATTACTAAAAAAACTTCCCCAGTTATTTGGGAAAGCTACGTATGTTCAACAGGCTATCATTACACGTATTTTCATATCGAACATAGTTGTAACAGCCGAAAAGGCAGTAATCATAACGGTTAAGGAGAAATTACAACCTCTCTTTAACGGTTATGTGGAGATGGCGGGACTCGAACCCGCGTCTGAAAGTCATATGATGGAACGTCTACCTACCATAGTCTATAAGTAAGCTCCCGTAGGCGCAGCGCTGTCACGTATAGACACGACTTGCTGTCTTTTTTGGTTTCCATTTCTTATGTGCCTAACCTGGCCACGTTACCTGCTTCGTCTTCCCAATCGCTAGCAGGCGTACGATTGCGGATTACGTCGAATAAACGACGACTCTACTATCCCGAAGGACTATGCAGCGAAAGCGAAATTCCCAGCAAGGAATCTGTTTTTAGCTTCAGTAAGAGATTTTAGTCATGATTTAGCACGTTAGAGTGCGACAGATTATTTATAGTGAAGATACACTGTCATCCACTAGAGGCAATTACATCATATGCGATACTCCCATCTAAACCAACACATCCCCATATATACTATCTACAAATGATCACACTCTTTATATACACATCCACACTAGTGTTGTGACAAGACGACACAATTACTCGTATTTGGATTTGCAATTTGATGAGCTCCTATGTATAGTAAAGAAGTTATCCCTTTTTGAAATACATGATGACTACTACACTATCATTTAGTTTCGTATGTTGTTGTTTGGTAAAGAACCAAACATGTATTTTCGAATAAGATAAAAATCTATTCACCTATACACCCTTTGGTTCTCTCAGCAATGCTCGAGAGTTTTTTTTTATATGTTTATAATATATTCATGAAACTATCTACTACATCTATCCACGTCGGACAACAAGCTGACCCAAGTACTGGAGCTATCATTCCACCACTCTACCTAAGGTCAACCTACGTCCAAGAACGCCCAGGAATCCACAAAGGCTACGAATACACAAGATCAGGAAACCCAAACTTCACCAACGCAGAACAAACACTTGCTGCATTGGAGCAATGAAGCTATGGTCTTATCTACAATTCTGGATTATGAGCGACAAATACAGTTATTTTATCACTGTTACAGTCTGGCGATAAAGTCTTGGCTATCGATGACGTCTATGGATGAACTTTTCGTATGTTCTCGGATGTTTTTTCCAAATTTGGTATCGAATTTGAACAAATAGATCTAAGTAAAGAAAATCTTCTCAGTGCCAAACTCCAAGAATCAAACGTCAAACTCCTTCGAATCGAAAGCCCAACAAACCCGTTACTGAAAACAACAGATCTCGAGCCAGTACTTGCTCTAGCAAAACAACAAGACGTCATCTCAGTAGTAGATAATACCTTTGCTACACCGTACTTTCAACAGCCTCTAAGTATGTGAGCTGATATTGTTCTGCATAGTACCACAAAGTATCTAGGAGGACATAGTGACATTATAGGATGAGCTACCATCACCAATGATGAAAAAATATTTGATGCCCTAAGTTATCATCGTAATGCAGCAGGACTCAATCCAAACCCATTTGATGCTCGACTACTTTCAAGATCACTGAAAACACTAAGCGTGAGAATGAAACAACATGATGAAAATGGTCGCATACTCAGCCAAAGACTCAGAAACCATGACTTGGTCAAACAGGTCTACTATCCATGATTTGGAGGTATGGTATCTGTCGAATTTTCCCTAAGTTTAGAAGAAACTATTGATGTTATTAGTAATTTACAACTCTTTAGATTAGCAGAGTCACTCGGTTGAGTAGAATCTCTCATTGAACATCCAGCGTCTATGACGCACGCCTCGATACCAAAAGCAACCCGTGAATCCCAATGGCTGACCGATGGATTAGTCAGAATTAGTATCGGTATTGAGGATGTTGAAGACCTTTGGTCAGATCTAGAGATACAATTACATCTCCGCTCATAAAAATTTATAACCCAAAGCTATTTTTGATACCCATGAGCAACATATCGATTCCCACAGCACCCATAAAAAATGAATTTAGTCTAAAAACAACCGCCAATATATTTTTGAAATGACCTTTATACGTTCAAGTAAAGAAACTATCTTTTACCCATTTTATTCACAAAATAATACATACATTCACTCATAAAACAGCTACTAATAACAACAATCACTGTTGTCGGATATACGCATTACCAATCAAAATACTCACTGACACAGAACCAGCACCTACCATAAACGGCAATGCTAATTGTGACGCCATATCATCCAGACTTTCTCTCATATGAATAAATGACTCTCTACCACCCACAATAAACATACACGCCATAGAAAAAATAACTATTCCACCAAATAAACGAAATGATTCAAAATCTATCTGAAATATTCTCAAAAATATATAATCTCATGTTAAGATAAACAATGCATATATAAATCCAGCAATAAGTGTTGCCTTCCAGATAATTATCAAAAATGATTGTTTATCCAAATCATCCATCACAGGCGTCAAATACAAAAATAACGCTACAGGATTCAACATTACCAAAAACAATAATCACAACGAAAGCATACTCTTTTTTATACAAAAATTAAAACATCGGATCTTTCTAGTGAAAAGAGAGTCTAACACAAGCTAATTATCTACGAATCTACTTCACATCATATACAAAAAATCTCACACAATGCATGTAGGAGATTTTTTGATTATATAAACACGTGATACTGTATGGATTACATCATACCACCCATTCCTCACATTCATCCCATTCCTCACATACCTCCTCATGCAGGCATAGCAGGAGCATCAGATGCAGGTTCAGGCTTATCAGCAACAACACAGTCAGTCGTCAATAGCATAGCAGCAGAACTTACTGCATTTTCCAATGCTACTCTTTCTACTTTTGCTGGATCAATAATACCAGCCTTGAGCAAGTCTGTGAACTCACCAGTAGCTGCATTGAATCCATGGTTGAAGTCATCACTTGCTTTAATCTGTTCCACTACCCAATCACCTTTGTATCCAGCATTGTTTGCGATTTGCCTTGCAGGATACTGAATAGCCTCAGCAATGATTTTTGCACCAATTTCTTCATCACTATCATCAAACTTCAACTCTGCCAAAGTTGCTGCAAGTTTCAACAATGAAGTTCCTCAACCAGCTACAATACCTTCTTCGATAGCTGCTCTTGTACTATTCAAGGCATCTTCAATTTTGAACTTCTTATTCTTCATTTCCATTTCTGTAGCTGCTCCTACTTTAATTACAGCTACCCCACCAGCTAGTCTTGCTAGTCTTTCTTGCAATTTTTCTCTATCATAGTCCGAACTAGCTTTGTCTATAAGCACTCTAATTTCATTGATTCTCGCATCAATATCAGTCTTTTCTCCTTTTCCTCCTACAATAGTCGTTTTGTCTTTTGTAGAGATTACTTTTTCAGCAACTCCTAGCATTTGTACATCTGCCTGATCGAGTTTCAATCCTACCTCTTCTGTGATCATGGTCGCACCAGTTACTGCTGCTAAGTCTTTGAGTATTTCTTTCTTTCTGTCTCCAAACCCTGGAGCTTTCACTGCTAGGACATTGATAGTTCCTCTAAGTTTATTGAGTACTAATGTACCTAGTGCTTCACCATCCACATCATCAGCGATCAACACGATATCTCTTTTCCCCATAGAACCTAACTGTTCGAGAAGTGGTAAGATATCCTTGATAGCAGATATTTTCTTATCAGTCACCAATACATGAACGTTTTCAAGTACTGACTCCATTCTTGACGCATCAGTCACAAAATAAGGACTCAGGTATCCTTGATCAAATTGCATACCAGTTACTACTTCTTTTTCCAATCCAATTGTTTTTCATTCTTCTACAGTCACTACACCATCAATACCAACTTCTTCCATTACGTCAGCAATAAGTTCACCTACGACCTCATCTTGCGCTGAAAGTGCTGCTACCTGTTTGATTTGTTCTTTAGTTTCGATTTTCACAGATTTTTTCACGATCTGTTCTACAAGATGATCTACTGCTTTGTGCAATCCTCTACTCAAGGCAAATGGATTTACTCCAGAGGTTACATATCTTAGACCTTCTCTTACGATTCCATCTACAAGCACAACGGTGGTGGTTGTTCCATCACCTGCTGCTTCATTTGTTTTTGTAGCCGCTTCCTTGGTTAGACTTGCACCAATATTTTCAAACTTATCTTCTAGATCTATTTCTTTAGCTACAGTAACTCCATCATTGGTTACTGTTGGTGTACCAAATGATCTTTCTAGGATAACATTACGACCTTTTGGTCACATAGTGACTTTTACTGCGTCTGCTACTACTTTAACTCCAGCATATACTGCTTTTCTTGCTTCATCTCCAAAATGTATTTGTTTTGCCATGATTCTAAATAGTAAGAAGTAAATAATATAATATAGTATAGTACTTTATAATAATAATTACCACGTCATTCTGAACGAATGTGAAGAATCCATCATGTTATTCCACACTACTATGATCGATGGATCCTTCTCTACACTCAGGATGACGTCGTATAAACGCAATTATGTATACAGATGTAATAGTTTACATCTAAATATGATCAACTTCTACTTTTCGATAGCTAAGATTGATGCTTGGTCTACTATAAGATATGTTTTTTCTGTATCTCTTTTTCAAAGTTTTACTTCATTTGGTGCATATGTAGTAAAATGAACAATATCACCTTCTTTTACCTCCATTTCTGATCTTTTCCCATCTCCCAATGATTTTCCAGGTCATACAGAAAGCACTTTTCCTCTTGAAGGCTTTTTGCTATCTGAGTCAGGTAATATAAAACCAGTTGAGGTTGTTTTCTCTTCTTCTAAAGGTTCTACAATCACATTGTTTTCTAATGGAATTAGTGAAGTCATGAATACTAAATAATTATAATCTAAAAATGCGCACAATATTCGCTAGCAGGAATTACTATACACAGATAAAAAAATATTGCAAGGAAAAATGAGCACTTTTTGTGTTGAGGTGCTACAATCAATATGTGAAACATATTTTTATTGTAAGCTCCGAGACCAAAATGCTTACACAGTATACTTTTTGTGTTCAGGACTATACTATGCGTACGTAATTTAAAAAAAGCACAGACGATGTCTGTGCTTAGAAGAAAAGATATATATGTAGTGTATTATTTCTTTAGAGCTGCCGCAATTTCTTTCAATACATCTAGCTCTGATGGCCCACTTGGAGCTGCTTCCTCCTTCTCTTTCATCTTGTTATATGTTCTAACAAACATAAACACAACAAATCACAAAATAACAAATGACACAACATCATTGATAAACTGTCCGTATAATATCAGTGGCGCACCAGCTGTTTGTGCTGCTTCCAAGGTAGCATACTCTTTCCCATCCAACGCAACAAATAAATTAGCAAAATCTACTCACTTCATGAGCTGGCCAATAGGAGGCATCACGACATTATTTACCAACGATTTAATAACCGTGGAAAATGCTCCACCAAAAATAAAACCAATCGCCAAATCTACAGCATTACCTTTAATAAGAAAATTTTTAAATTCCTGTACCATGAATACAAACCATAAAATAATAAAAAGCAAATAGTAATAATATACAGAAGCGTATTTTGTAAGCAAGTATACTGACTAATCCAACAACTGTTCTATCTCCCTAATCAAAGTTAGATCCTGGTCAGTAACTTGGTTATCTTTATCATGAGTTGTTGTTCTGAGAGTGACTTTATTGTATTCAATCAAAATATCTGGATGATGCCCCATATTTTCAACTACTTCAGCCAAATCATTTACAAATCCCAATGCTTCGAGAAAGCTTTCAAATTCATACGTATTGGATAATGCATTATGTTCATATGTCCATCCAGAAACGGTATCTAGAAATTGATATATTTGTGGGGTTGTTAATGGTTCCATAAGGTTAATAAGTAATAAAGCACCCTTCATCGTTACTTTTACACAATCGCAATGTACAAGAATTCCAGAATAACGATCTATATTTTAATTCAACATCACCAATTCCACTACTTTATCTTCTCATGCAAACGCATCTTTCTTCACTCCACAAATACAGGTTAGTGTCTCTGTATCTTCAGTATCTATAAGTTGTTCTCCAACTTTTTCATGATCCAAATGTTCATATCCTTTATTCACTCATGCACAGCAGCTAAAACATGCTCCAGAACGACATGAATACGGAAGATCAACACCCTGCTCTTCTGCTATATCTATAATACTCTTCTCTTCATCTTTTGTCAGAACAAATGTGTGCTGTTTCGCGTTTACATCTGTGACTTTTAGAGTTACTGTTGCCATGAGAATACTGCTATCAAAAATTAAATAATTACTCTTTATACTATCTATCTTTACTTTTTTTGCAAAAAGAAAAGGGCCTTGAAATATTCGGCCCTAATTTTCTTTTTAAGATACATATTATTCATTCAGTATCCATCTCCTTAAGTTCTCTAAAGAACACAAGAATTTCTTTCCGATAAAGAAATATTCCGCCCATACCTAAGATCAGTAGAATAGTTCTCAAAAGCGAGAATCCTGATTCTAGCTCACCTAAAAAATAGATGATGAACAATATGCTTACTACTAGCACTCCCTTCATAGACTTTTCTTTCAATTTTTTGATAATTTTCATATACACATTTTTATTTGGTTTATATTTCTATACACATAATTTAGTATAAGTCAATTTATAATAAACCATAACTCTCACCTTGAGGTTGTCCATAAAATGACTATATATGAACGCAATACACTTTATTTTTTTGTATAAGCATAGGTATGGAATACGTATTGGAACAAGGAAAAGCATCAAATGTTAAAATAACCCTAACAGTAACAGCCGATGACATGACATCGTACAAGAAAAAAGCGCTAGAAAACTTTCAAAAAGACATGAAAGAGCCAGGATTTAGAGAAGGTCATGTACCATTGGATATCGTAGAGAAAAAAGTAAATCCTGCATATGTAGAAATGTGAGTTCTTGAAGAAGTAGTGCATGCAGGGACAAAACAAGTTATCGAAGAACACAACGAAAAGAAATTTATCGGAAATATCTACGACCTAAATAGAGAAGAAAAAGATGGAAACACCATGATTAGTTTTTATCTAGATGTCTATCCAGAAGTAGTAGAAAATAACAAAAACTGGGAAAAAGAAACAATAGATAAAATTGAAGACACACCTACTCCAGAAGAAATCGAAGATACACTAACAAACCTTAGAAAACAATACGCAGACTATAAACAAGTCGATGTTATCAATGAAAACTGCGTCTTCAAAGTCAAATTTGTCATGCAAGATAAAGATGGAAACGAAGTCGACACATGAAGTGTCTATCTATGAAAAGAAGAAATGACAGAATTCCCAATTATCAAGACACTCTTCGCAGGAAAGAAAGATAAAGAAGAATTCACCACAGACTATAATGAAAAAGACTTCCCTCCAATGTTACATAACCGTAACAAAGATGGTAAAAAAGCTACAAAAGTAGTATGTACTATTTCAGACGTAAGAGAAGTTGTCCTTCCTGACTTTAGTGCAGAAAACATCAAAAAGTTTTTTGGTAACGATGACGTAACAACTGAAGAACAGCTCAGAGAAAAAATCACTGAACTCATTGCTAAGCAAAAACGTGAAATGCTTCTTATGCAAGCAGTTGATGGGATGCTAAATAAAGCCGCTTCATCATTTACTATTATAGTACCAAAAACACTTGTTGAAGAAGAAAAAAAGACGAGAATGAAATCACTAGAAGAACGTATGGGAGGAGCTGATGGTATGAAGCAATACTTTGAAAAAATTGGTGAAGAAGAAGGAAAGAAAATGCATACAGAAATCGAAACTGCTGCCAAACAAAGTCTAGAAAAATTCTTCCTTTTGAAGGAAATAGTTGAAAAACTAGGAATAGAATCTCCAGACTGGAAAACACCAATGGATGTTGAAAACAAAGTATATGAAAAAATGATGAAATAAACTCACTCTTTAGCATTAACCTACTCCCACCATGTTTGGAAAATTATGAGAAATGAAGCAAATGTATGATAAATACAAAAAACTCCAAGATGCATTGAAAAAACTTATCATTAGAGCAAAAGAAAATGGGGTAACTATCGATATCACTGGAGAACAAAAGCTAAAATCAGTTACTATCGAAGATACTGATCTATTGTCTCTAGAACGCAAAGAAGATCTAGAACACGCAATCAAAGCAGCTTTTGAAAAAGGACAAACCAAAGCTCAGGAAGTAGCTATGGCAAAAACTAAAGAAATCCTATGATTCGATCCAAACGATCTTGCAGGTATGATGTGAGGTGGTGGAGATGCTGGAGGTCTTGGTGGTATGATGCAAGGACTTATGGGTAAATAAATATTTTTCTTGATATATTATTAAAAACTCTCTGTTGAGAGTTTTTTTTTAATGTATCTATACTAATAGAAAAGTAAGACAATAACCATGAAGCAGATAAACGTTGCATTCGACTTACTATATAAATTATAGAAGGGTCGTCGGTGCACTGGGAAGCAACTGAATGAAGTGAAGTAATGAGCTGCTGAGGTACGAGGTACTTGTCGGGTTGCAACCGACTAGGGGGTTTTTGATTATTGCATAGCTACTTTGGTACAAAGCACTTTTTGTGCCTATGTCAAAAAGTAAGAATAAGAGAATAAAAATTATTATATTTGCTCAACTAATCTACCAATACCAATATAAAATTTGACCAAACACCTCAATGCAACTATACTTACTATAGACCTATTTTTGTATACACCCATGAACAGAAAAAGATTACATCGTATTATTTTCAAAACTGACACCAAAGCAGGGATACTGTTCGATGAAATTTTACTGGTTTTGGTATTTCTAAGCGTGATTATAGTTATGCTAAGAAGTGTGTGATCCATTGAAAAAACATACACGTGATATCTAGTTATCTCTCAGTGGATTATTACTATATTATTTAGTATAGAATATATCCTGCGTATTCGAGTATCGAAAGAACCCAAAAAATTTATCTTCAGTTTTTTTGGTATTATTGATTTTCTTGCGATTCTCCCTAGTTTCCTGAGTTTTATGGTAGCATGACATAGTCTCATGATGCTTCGTGCACTCAGGCTTTTGCGTTTGTTTAGAGTATTTAAACTCTGAAGATATACCTCCGCAAGTTCACTCCTACGAAATTCACTTAAAGCTAGTCGAGCAAAAATAACTGTTTTTCTCTTGACTGTATTTATCATAGTTCTCATTGTATGAACATTGATGTATCTCATCGAATGAGATGCAGCAGGATTTGATAGTATTCCCATCTGAGTCTATTGGGCCATCGTGACGATAACTACTGTATGATATGGTGACATCACTCCCCTTACACCAATCGGGCAACTCCTCTCAGCAACACTAATGATACTATGATATGGAATAATTGCAGTACCTACATGACTAGTCAGTGCAGAACTTATTGAACAAAAACACAACCTAGAAAAACCAAGTAGTTCTTTAGACAAAAAACACAAGAAAAAGAAATAAGTATACTTTAACTAGTAGAAAACTAATAAAGAAAATAACAGTACGCACGCTACCATTGCTGGCCAGAACAATTTAGGAAATGCACGAGCAATTCGATATCCAACTACCAACATAATAGGATCCAAAATAAGTCTATTTACCCGGTGTTCTACTCCTGGAATGAGCACTTGAAAATAAGGAAAAATCTCTCATCTTTCAAAATACATCTCCAATATTTCCCAAAAAAACGCAACCATAAGCACACTATGTATATCAAAACGGTACCGTAATGGTTCAGTCATCACATTCAAATTTATATGTTTTCTTACTTTTTTCGGGAGTTTTTCTAAGTACGGACTCATTGACTTCCTAAAATCTTTTTTCATTTGATTTTGAAGCTGTTTTATTTTTTTATAATTTGTGTGTTGCACTCCATATCATACAACAATACCAATAAGCACATGAAATAATGACCATCGATCCAAACCAACTTCTGGCATAAAAAGTATATCCAGCATAATTGTACGCGTCAATAAACTAAAGAAGACTATGTATACATATATTATTCATTTTCAGAACGTCCTTCTTGTACATATTCTTCTTGTTTATGTTTTAGGTCTTTGTTTTTTTGTAGGTATGGATTATCATTCACTTTTGACTTGAACAGAAGTGTCATAGGAACTCACTCGAATCAGAAATGTTTTCTGATCATTTTTTCTACCCATCTCTTATATGAAAAATTCGCAAATTTTTCATTATTCACAGACAACAAGAATACCGGAGGGTTTTCTTTCACTTGTGTAATATATTTACACTTACAAATTTTATTTTTTGGAAATCTAGGTTGTGATGCTATCCAAGACTTATTATATGCTGTATTCAGTGTTCACGTGGAAACACGTTTTTTAGAAGCTTTTCTAACACGCATTACTGCATCCAAGAGTTTTGGCAATCACAGTCATGTCTCACCAGAAATTTTGATAAAAGGAATCCATTCACTCCCAGTAATATGATAACGTATCCCTTCGATAAGTTTATCTGCTTCATTTGGTTCAAAAAGGTCAATTTTGTTCACTGCTATAACCAATGATACTCATTTGTTCTGTAATTCACCAATCAATGATTTATCTCTATGTGTAAGTCATTCAACCAAATCAATCAAAATTACAGCTACAGGCTTTTGCCAAGCAAGCATTTTGATAGTCTTTTCATAGGCAATCTTTTCTAATCCAACTGTTTTTCATTTTTTTCTAATACCAGCAGTATCAAAAAGCTCTATTGTTGTATTTCTGTATGTAAACTCAGCTGTAATATAATCCAAAGTTGTTCATGGCTTATCTTGCACCCAAGCAATATCTTCACCTACTAACGTATTTAACAAGGTCGATTTTCCTACATTTGGACGTCATACAATAGCCATTTGTACGTGCGAAGGATCTACTTCTGGTTTTGGTTCTAATAACTTTGATAAATTTTCTCTAGCTATCACCGTTTTCAACGCATCTCCAATAAAAGCAAGTCACTCCTGCTCCTTTGCTGAAACTGCTAATACATCAGAAAATCACATCACATAATAATCAGCTATGAGGAGATCAACATTTCTCCCATATACTTTACCATCAAGTTTATTTACCAATACTATAGTACGAGCTTTCTTGTTAGCCTGTAAAATCATATCTCTTATCACTATATCTTGCTCTCAAAGAGCTACCTTACCATCTACAACAAACAATAACAAATCAGCCTCTTGAATAATCTGAGATATAAATTGCTGTTCTATCGAAAAATCTTCTAGTCCAGGACTATCAACTAGCATGGCTTTTTTGTTGCCAAATTCTATGTCTTCACGAAGAAGCTCTTTTGTAGTTCCAGCAATATCAGTAACAATTGCTCTAAACGTTCATACAAGTCTATTGAACAATGTAGATTTACCTACATTGGTACGACCTACCAATCATATTATCATGTGTTTCTTAGAAAAAAATATATGTAGTGTATATACATATGTTGTATCAATTAGCTATAGAAGGTCATAAAAACACAAAGTTATCCATTTTTACACGTGAGCTTACGAGCGCTTGATAATAAATGTTTCTTTACTTTGTTTTCTACATGCTTTCGGTTTATAAGTTACTATAGCACTATTTCCATATATATCTTTTAGTTCACGAACCAACTCCTCAAATCCAGGTCACATAAATACCTTGATAGCAAACTTTCCTCATTCTTTGAGAAAATCTTCATAGATCCACAACGTTTTTTCAATCAATCCTACACTCCTCAAAGCATCTATATCTGCTCTTCACATAGTATCTGGTGCCATATCACTAATAATACAGTCTAATTGTGGTATACCTAACTCTTCAAAAACCTGCTTTACTCATACTCTATCAGTAATATCTTGTTGATAAGTGCGAGCGTATATCCCTGAATATAAAATATCTTTAATATCAAATCAAATTAAGATCTTCTCTTCCTCAGGAATATCTGGGTTATTCGCTAATTGTTCATGAGCAAACTGCAGCCAACTACCCGGCGCACATCAAATATCTAAAATACGTTTTGTCTCATTATCAAAAAGTGTATATTTTTCGTTAATTTGCTGTAATTTATAGATACTTCTAGCAAGATAGCCCTCTTTTCTTGCTCTATTGGTATATTCATCATCTACTCGAATATTTTTGGCCATAGCAACATATGTAATAAAGATAAATTTTTGCGACTAATATATATTTATGTATACTTAACTATATATTTATTACTATACACAGCATGACCAATTCTAATGCTATCACATTATTTAGCAATCTAGATATAGATCAAAAGAAAACAAAACTCAATATGTTACTCAAATATTTTGAATGATATGGGGAAATTTTTAGTGAATTACATCAAATTATTTGATCAACTAATAATGATAAAAGACTCGTTAGTATATACTCTGCATTTATAGAAACAATAACTGAGGTAAAATCATGATCAAAATCCAAAGAAGTAGAGGCATTAGATACACTTCAAGATTTTATCATAAGCATTAAAGAAAAAGAGAAAAAGGAACGTCAAGAAGAAAATGTTGAAAGCATACTTCAGAATCTATAATTTTACTATTTACGGGCACTATTCATAAAAGAAAACATCGATATTCACACCCAAGACTTAGATTGATTTGAGTCTACTGCAAGTAGCTTTTCTGCAAAAGAAAAAAGGGAAACTTGAGAATTACTCAAGGGGAAACTTACTGATACAGTAAGTTCTTGAGATAAAGAAGGCATATCAGATGAGCCAGAAACAAGCATTGATAGTATCAACGATGACTTGATAGAACAATCAACTAAAGTTGCGAATTATTATCTTAAAAAAGGGTATACATTCTCTAAAGTTAGTCCTATACAACCGGATTTTTTTACAAAATTAGAAGAACAAAGACAAAACTATCAGGGAGATAATTATTACCAACAGGTAGATGAAAATCAATTTTATCAAAGAGAATTTGACACTAAAATGATAGATCGAAATGCACCCATGAATCTATTTGATAGAAGAAATGCACCTGTAGCAAAAATTACTCTAAATAACTTAGATACTCAAGATGGGCTCAATTGAGAATTGGATGTAGTTGATATCTACGTCTATAACGCTGATATACTTGAAACAGTTGCACCTGAAATAGCATCACCAAAAACATGAGAATGAGTAGTATGAGCCTCAAAAAGCACAAGGCATCAAAACTGAAGTTTAGAAATTGATTGAGAACCGATTACCAATGAGGATGATTACGATGGATACATAGAATTCAAAAGAGAAAATATGGTGCCTAAATTTATTGGTAGTAAGTACGGGGGACTTCCTAAAAGAAGTTCAAAATACTCAAACCTATCTCGAACATTTTATAAAACTGAAATATTGAAACGCGATATAGATTAACTTGTATAAGTAAAAGTCTATTTCAAATTTCACTAAAATACATATAATACATGAATTGAAAAATAGACTCTTCATTTGTTATATCTAATTATGAAATTACTCAATTATCTCCAAAAGACCTTATCTGTAAGTAGAAGAGAGTTCTCTGACATGATCCAAGAACAAGTTCTCTTCATCAACGATGAACCAGTAACATCATTTACTGAAGAAGTGAATGTAGGAGACAATATTCGCATACTTCTACCAAATAAAAAAAAACGAGAGCAACACATAGATAAACTTCCTTTCTCTCCTCCCAAGGTAGTACTATTCAACAAACCAAAATGATGCGTTGTATCCAAAGACGATCCACACAACAAGACTATTTTTGATATCTTACCAGAACGCTGGAGAGATGAATTATGGTATATTTGAAGACTAGATAAAAATAGTACATGACTACTCTTACTTACCAATGATACTTCATTGGTAGATCGATATGAAAACCCAAAAAACAACGTCCATAAAGTGTACAAATTAGAAATAGATAAACCACTAAGATCCAAAGATAAAGCTAAAATGAAAAAATGAGTAGAAGCTACAACTCAATGATATTCACCAGATGAGGATCCGGACAATCCTAGTGAACTCCTCTCTTGTGTGACTGTTAGTTATGCAAAAACTTCAAAAGAAAAACACGAAGTTATTATTACCTTAAATGAGTGAAAAAAACGTCAGCTAAGACGTATCATGAGAGTACTATGATATAAAATATACAAACTACATAGACTGAAAGTTGGAAAACGAGATCTAGGTGATCTCAAAGTTGGAAAACGAAGAATAGAAAAAATCAAAAGAGCTCCAAAGTGAAAGAAAAAGAAATAATATAAACACTCACCTCTACTCCAAAATCTTATTGAAATCCTTCAATCCATCAAATTCCATAAATACACTAGCAAACCTTACATATGCCACCTCACTTTCTTCTCTCAAGGCCATCAAGAGGTCTTCTCATATTTTTACTGAGGTAATTTCCTTAGTTTTTCCAGACCATTTTGCTTCTAATTTGAGAATAATACTATCTATTTTTTCTAATGAAAAATCTTTTTTGCCAAAAGCAATAATCAAGGCTCTTTTGAGCTTATCCCTATCATATAATTCTTTCGAGCCATCCTTCTTCAGCACTAACAAATCGGTTACTACGACTCTTTCTCACGTACTAAACCTATGTTCACAATACTCACATGATCTTCTTCTTCTAATAGTTTTACCATCCTCTACAACTCTAGAATCAACTACTTTTGTTTCCATATTTCCACATGCAGGACATTTCATAGTGTGTATATTAGAAGTAAATATATATTATTTTGGTATCACATAACGCTTGTTATAATAGGTAATTGTTTTTACATATCCTCTAAACCAAATCACATCTTCTCACATAATCTCGTTAGTAATTTGATCTTGGGCTCTTTGTTCAATAAAGCTCATCCAATTACCCAATCCCAAAGCAAAATACTCTTTATTATCATCAAGCGAACACCAAAGAGAACAGACATCTCCATATCTAGTCAATGTTGCATCTATAAGTTGTACAAATGTATCATAATACCGTTCTGATAGATTCAATACATCGACAATGTATATTTTCTTCAAAGATTCCAGATGTAATTCAATATTTGCATCACGAGATTCTTGCTGCATATAGGTATACCACAACAAAAATCAAAACCACGTCTCTCTCAATTGAGCAAATATACCCATAATACTCATATCACCGTAGGTTTCACTTAAAATTACATCTTCATCTCCAAGCCATACCACTGCATCCCTCCATAATTGAAAATCTAATGTGTACAAATTATCCTTCAATGCCTGTATATCTTTATCATACAAAGAATTTTGTAAAGTACCTAAGAATTGAGGCATATTTTGAAAGAAAAAAGTTAATGGACCATAAACATATTTGATAAGATCATCATGAGTTGATCTGACTTGCTGAGTTATTGTCTGTCAAAAATGTTGCTTCATATGGTCAAGAATTTCTTGTTTTTTCACAAAAATTTGGATACTTTTTCTATTTATATCTTGTAAGACAGTTGCTATAAAATTTTCATCAAATAATTTTAAAATAAACATATTGGAATGTACCTCCTTTGTACTTGGCCTCAAAGGCAAGTGAAAAGAATCATTACCTGCTTTTATATGTTCGTATGCATACATATAATAAAATAAGTTCTTACTATAATTATATAACAGACCACCATAAAAAAATAATGCATCCTGTTTCAAAGAATTTGGTCATCATTGATTTTTCAATAAAGCATGAGTGATATCTTTTCTTCGCAATCTCATATAAAAATTATCACCTCTAGCTACCCACATACCACCCAGAAACGTGATATAAAAGTTTACTAATTTATCCATCATCATAGATTCCTTTTTCAATTTTTCAGGTATTTTTACCCCATCCAGTGATTGGCTATCCTCCAATGAAGAAATAAATGAATCTATTTCTTGTGATGTCTCATAATCTTGTTTCAATCTAAATTTATGAGTGGTCAGTTTTTTGATACCTGCAAAATATCATTTCTTAAATAATTTCCAATCCATGATATAGTTCATAAATGCCTCAAATCATGTATCATCTGCCAAAAATCCGCGTGCGTACATATCCAAGACTTCCTTATTATAGATAGAAGACAACACATTATCTACCACAAGAAAACTATCTTCACCTTGGAGAATATATCTTATCAAAATATCTGCTGGAAACACAAATTTCATCATTTTTCTATCTTGATCAGAGAATGCCGCGACTTTTGTATATGCTTGAGCATGTAACATAAAATCATTTATCATTACTGTTTGTTTTCTTTTTTTGATTTCAGAATGAAACAACCATTGATAAAAATCTTTGTCTGTGACCGTTGGGCCAACAAACAATGTATTCATATGTGTATAAAAATAGAACAACATGAAAAACAATTGTATGTTTTGTAAGAGTTTGGATTTTAACTCTGAAAATTCTTCTTCATCAATTTCTTGACCAGTTTCCATCAATGAAATACGATAAAAGGAGAAAAACACATCGATAAACCAACTATAATTCTTTTCTTTACTCGAATGGGGAAATACTTTAATTCTGGATGCAAAAACAAAAGTAAGTAAGTAAATACTAATAATAAATGTTGTAAATCGCGTATAGCGATACTTTGAGAAAACGTGTCTTGTCATCACAGACATAGCCATACTCACACACAACGCACAGTTTCCTGGAGTAAGAAAATCTCGACCGTTCATATTAGCAGTAGCATTATATGCATAGTACGCATCAACATCCTTTACATTCAAGGTCGGTTGATCACCAAATCCTACCTTGACCTCAAACGGATCCAATCCTATATCAAATAAATTTAATTTATAGTTCTCAACGATTTTTCTATTGATAACAGAAAAAAACTGTTTCGGAGAAATAAACGAAACAAACATACTAGCAGGATTCATAGCCTGATGAATAATATCTTGAGGAAACAAAGACAAGAGTAATTGACGAAATAATTTCATGAAATAGGAATGTCTGAAAAAGCAAAAAATGAATGAAATGTATATTTTTTACAAATGAACCTTCCTCAAAAACCTCTCTCACAACCTAGTGTATATTGTTAAATAACAAGAATATCTAGCAACAATATGTTATCAATCACTAGTCTGGAGGTCCCTATATGTATATGCATTAATTAGTCAGATACAAGAATTCAATAGTTCCAAGCTTGTTCTAGTAGATATTACTACATTCCATTCGCATAGTGCTCCAGATCCATGATATTAGCTGCCCTAACCTGTTGTAGTCATTCAGCATATGCATGTAACATGCTCAGACTGTATATAATTCTTTTCCTTATATAGCTATCTGCCTTGTCTTGCGCTTCAGCTGCATGATCTTCAAGAACTTTCTCAACGTTATCTACTATCACATGCTGTGGGATATAACACAATTGAGTATTTTTTGTACTACTCATACGTAGCTCAGCTATTGGATAACGACCACCACGACCAGAAGAAACTGAGATCAACAATCAAGGTTTGTTTCACAACAATGTAGGGTTTGCATACAAAAAGAAATTTTTGACTCCAGGAGTAGCCATACCACTCCACTCTGGTGATATCACAACCAAGGCATCAGCTTTATCAAGCTCTTTTGCTATTGGGTTCCAAATCTGGGATGTGTCTTTATGAAATTCAGACTCTGCATTCCACATACCATCATTCCATAACGGTAATGGAGTTTCAGCCAATTTGTGGATATACGTAGTTGATCCAGTGTAATCACGTTCTATCTGTGCTTGCACATATGCTGCTACTTTTGTAGATTGTGCTTGCTCACGATGAGACCCAGCGAGAATAAAAAAATGCATTATTTCTGATTAATCAATAAATCTGGCAACTCAGCAACACATGGTAATTTACAATCAGTTGGTTTAGTAACATGATTACAATGATATAAATAAACTCTATATCATAAAAGTACACTCTCAATATCTCTATACCAACAATGATGTGATTTAAATAATTCATTCCAAGTAACTTCATGGAATATAGTAATATCCTTATCTTTGGGTATAGAATTAATGTATGATGTAGTTACTCCAACATCATTTAAATCTCATGAATAATATATAACTTCATTTCATTCCTCAAATATATAAGCAAAAGTTTGTATATTTTTAGCATGTTTTCATAGAGTATCTATAGAATTAATTCAATGTAAGGTTTCTATTGGAACAAAAATAACTTTCTCTTCATAATTATTAAACCATAAGGATAAAAGAGTTTCTATTAACACTTGGAATGTCTTATTTGGAATTATTATTTTTAATCTCTTATTTTTACTTAATTTTACAATCAATGAAAATAAACTTCACATATGATCTCAATGCAAATGAGTTAATATCAAGTAATCAATATCTCAAATTTTTCTACAGTTTACTAAGCGTTCATATATTGGTGGTCAGCAATCGATAAGAATATTTCCAATTTCATGAAACAATATAGCAGAAGAGGTTCAACATGATAAATCATCATATCATCAAGTACCTAGAAATTTTAATTCCATAATAATATAAATAATAAATTCTACTTCTTCTCCATTTTAATTTTATTGATTTCAAACTCTAATTGTGCTATCTTGCTTAGGACTTGCTGCATTTTTTCTTTTTTCTCTGTCACTACATGCTCAGGAGCTTTCCTTGCAAAATCTCAACTAGAAAGAGTTGTTCTCAATCTTTGCAAGAATTGTTGTTCATCTTCTACTTGTTTCTCAAGATCTTGGAGTGTTTCTCTTCGATTTATTTCTTTGACTCATTTTGCTCATACTTTAATATCCATAATCATAGCAATTTGATAATCTTGTGGAGTATCTTCGTGTTCATTGATATATTGCACATCTCAAACACGGACTATATCACGAACCAAAGCCATATGATCTTCTACCAGGAGTTGAATATCTTTATTTCATTGTACAAAGATATCAATGTGTTCATGAGGCTTCTGAGTCACTTGTTGTTTTAGTGTTCTCCATTGAGAAATCATCTCCATGAGTAAGTTTATTCTATAGTTTTTTGTTCATAGGTCTATGTGCTGTGGCCACTCGCTAATCATCAATGCGCCATCAAATCATAATTGTTGCCATAATTTCTCAGATACATACGGCAAAGCTGGGTGTAACATTTTACAAAATGTACCCAGAACATATATCATCACCGTATCCGTCAATGGTGATTTTTGAATCTTAGCAATTTCAATATACCAATCACAAAAATCATGCCATACGAGATCTATAGTTGCCTGCAATGCTTCACCAAGCATAAATTTGGACATATATTTATCAAGCTGAGCCAATGTTTCTTGAGTTTTTCATACAATCCATAGATCATAGTCATTCATGTCAGCCTGTCCCTTATCTATTTGACTTGCTATATCATCATAGACAAATGTTTGATTATCTTTCTCCCCGATGACTTTCAATAGTACAAACCTTGATGCATTCCAAAGTTTGTTTACAAATCTAGACATATATTGTACTTTATCTTCAGAAAATTTCTGATCGTTTCCTGGTGTATTTCATAAAAGTAACGCACCTCTCAATACATCTGCACCATATTTTTCAATCATATGCAATGGATCAATAACATTACCTTTTGATTTGGACATTTTCTTTCCATATTGATCTCTAATCAACCCGTGAAGATACACATGATCAAAAGGCATCTGTCATGTCATTTCCATTCACATAAGCATCATTCTAATGACTCGGAAAAAGATAATATCATATCCTGTTTCCAAAACGCTATTTGGATAGTATTTTTTCAAATCAGGCGTTTCATCTGGCCATCATAAAATACTAAACGGCCATAATCATGATGAAAACCATGTATCTAAGACATCTTCCTCCTGAGTTAGTTCAGTTTCTTCTCATCAAACAAAATAAACAAAACGATATTTATCTCCACTTGCCACGATATTTGCTGATTTATCAAGAATATCAATAATTTTGTTGCCAGCCTCCACTATTGCATCAGTCTTTTTCTTGTTCAAACTTCAAAACAGCGTCTCCAACACTTTAATTTCTTCCTGTTTTCATTTTAATGTTTTGAACTTTTTCTTGTAGATATGCAAATAGGTTTCGTAAATATTCCCATCATGAGTAATAAGACTATCACTAGTAAGCAAAGCAATGAGTTGCTCGATATTGAAAGGATTTGGTAGACGACTATCAGCTATAAGATTAAATATCATAAGCGAAAGTATGCTATATTTTCCACTTTTACCATAAATTACATTATCCTCATCCCAAACATACATTTCACCTGACGCGTCATACCATACAGGTATTCTATGTCACCATCGCAATTGTCTTGATATACACCAAGGTCTAATCTCATCCAATCGAGAATGAAAGGTTTTGGTAAATCTTTCTGGATGTACCTGCACCTGCTCTTCGTCTAATCATACCTTCACTTTATCTGCAGCCTCTTGTACATTCATAAACCACTGCTGTGATAGTAAAGGCTGGACTCTCTCTCATGTTCTATCACAATATGGTATACTCGATGTATGATCTTCTACCTTCGCCAAGTTACCAATTTCGCTCAACAATTGAATAAGATTATCAAAATGATCATACACATGTAATCATTCCAATTCCTCTCATGCCCATGAAGTAAAGGTATTTTTTTTATCAAATGCATAACGATCCTTTGGTAAATCGTTTTCAGTTGCAATTTTAAAGTCAGCCTCTGCATGGGTAGGAGTGATTTTCAGTGCTCACGTACCAAAGTCAACTGCTACATGTTCATCTGCAATAACTGGTATTGGTCTATTAACGATAGGAATAAGTACGTTTTTCCCAATCCACTTTTTGTATCTTCTATCTTTAGGATGTACAGCTATGGCTACATCAGCAAAAATAGTTTCAGGACGCACAGTAGCAACAGTTATACTATCCCCTTTTCATTCAACAAAATATCTAATATAATACATTTTTCCTACTTCCTCTTTATATACTACTTCTAAGTCTGAAAGTACAGTTTTTGCTCCAGGAGACCAGTTTACCATATAGGTATCTTTATATATTTTTCACTTCTCATACAAGGTTTTAAATGAGGCTCTTACAGCACGAGACAATTTCTCTGACAAAGTAAATTGTTCTCTAGACCAATCAACAGAAGCTCACATATATTTTGTCTGAGAAGAAATAGTAGATCTTGAATACGATACCCAATCTCGTACTTGTCACAAAAATTTAGATCTTCATAGATCTTCCTTTGTTGTTCATGTTGTAGCAAGCTGACGTTCTACTACCACCTGTGTAGCAATTCCTGCATGATCACTCCCAGGCACCCATAAGGTATCATAGCCAGCCATACGGTGATATCTAACCATCATATCTTCTACTGCCAACATCACCGCATGTCATAAGTGTAACACTCATGTTACATTTGGAGGTGGTAAAGAGATAGTAAATTGTTCTTTTGGTTTTCTTCCTGTAATTTTTCTCACCATTTCTGGGTTGAAGTAACCAGCATCTTCCCATGCAGCGTACATCTCTCTTTCAAATCAATGATCATATTTTTTAGGGAATTTTTCCATACTTTGGTAACTTTTGAATATATAAAACACAAACACTATTGATTAAAATACCTTTTTATCTTGCATTTTCAAGCTTGATCTTAAAAAGTATATATATTTATACTAAAAATATCTTCCTATGTCTCCAAGAAAATCAGAAGATGAAATTTGTCACATGATCAGTGAACGATCTAATCGTATACCCATATGAAGCACACGGCATCACTGGAAAGATAGTAGCAAGCTCTATCGTATCAATAATCTTGTGTTTGATACACAAAGTTATGAAATCATGGTTATATATACTGCATTATATATGAAAAATGATCTTCGCTTTTCTAGACTTGCTCGTGTATTTCTAGAGCATATACCTCAAGCAAAACCTCCACAAAACAGATTTACTCGTATTGATTAATATGTTGCTTGTAACGTACAAAAAAATACTCATCCTAAAACTCATTTCTTTAACATTGTGATGAATACTTTTTATTGTTCAAACATATACGACTCCACCTATATTATCTACTAACGAAGCATCACATATTTTCATTCTAGATCTTTCTCATTCTATGAATATCAAAGATGTTGTATATGATGCATGATACCTTACTAGACTAGAAACGAGCAAACAATTTATACTTCAAGCTATTCCGAATCATAATTCTATAGGTATTATTTGATGCAATGGCGATATTTGCTCATACCTCATTCCACCCACTACAGATTCGTCATTTATCCAACAACAACTTGCCTACATTCATACAAATACACTGACTAGAAAACAATCTGATAGCACTATAGACTTAGATAATACTCTTATAACATTTCTTAGCGATGGAAGCTCATGAATATTTCCTTCCTCACTTCAACAACTCTTAGTAGCCAATAAATCCCAACTCTCAATCGTTGCTATAGGAAATACTAAACAAAGTGTCGTAGTTGATCCAGAAGAAAATATTATATATTCCAATGATATCCGCCAAACACACTGAAGAAATGACACCTCCTTACTCACCTATACTTCTTCAATACAAAAAATTCCTAAATATTCTCTAGATACCCAAACATATACACCTACCACCAGTAAAATACAAGAAAGTGAAACAAAAAACGATATATATACACTACTTGCTCTCCTCCTAATTTTTTTATGATTATAAGTTTGCATGCGTATATATTTCAATGAACGACCAGACATAACACAACAACTTCGACTTGTACAAAGTGAATACATACTTTTACGATGTATAACTCTTATATGTATAGGTATGTTTTTGTATTGATTATCTATGGCACATTACCCTAAACACAAAAAAACAAAAAAACACTCACTTCCATCTCATGAGCTTGATGATACTGAATATATACATCAAGCACTCATTTATATTGAGCAGCAACATACATCAAACACATACTCATCTCTTGAAGAACTTCTGAGTTTAAGTAGTATACCAACACCAATGATAAAAAACATAACTACATATACTTATACTTGAACTGGAAACAAAAAAGACATACGTACATTTCTCGAAACACATATACATACTTCACTATAATATGCCTCTCATTTTACCTGTACAAATCATATGCCAAAACGTACTGACTATATATCTTGGGACGAATACTTTATGGGTATTGCCTTACTTTCTGCAAAAAGGAGTAAAGATCCCACTAGACAAGTAGGAGCTTGCATTGTAAATAAAAACAAGAAAATTGTCGGAATCGGATATAACTGACTTCCTAGAGGCTGCGATGATGATATATTTCCACGAGAAAAGCATGAACAACTCGAGGAGAGTAAATATGCATATGTATGCCATGCAGAACTCAATGCTATACTCAATAGTCCCGAGGACCTAAGTGGTTGTAGCATGTATGTAACACTTGTGCCATGCAACGAATGTACGAAAGCACTTATTCAAGCATGAATTGAAGAAGTAATCTATCTTTCTGATACGCACAAATATAGATCATGAACTATTGCTGCAAAACGCATGATGGATCACGTTGGTATTAGCTACAGAAAAGTACAAGTAGCTAACGAGAGCATCACTATCTCATTTGAAGAAACTCCTCCTCACGAACATGAAAATCCTGAGGCCTAAATCAATTTACATAACTTCTTGCAAACTATTCTACAACTAATGCGCTGCATATAAAGGATGTTCATTATCTAAATAATCAGAAGATGGGATATAACTGCTATTTGTGTATTCCAAATAACTGGTTCTTTTAGACTTATCAAGGATCAATCATTCACTTTCAATAGGTATTGCTCAAAAATTTTCTAAAACAGTATTCAACTCTGATTTCGTCATGCATACCCTAAGATTTATAGTATCTCTAGCATCATCAGAGATGTTAGAAATTTTCTCCAACAACCTTTCATTCAATGTCTGAACACAAGCATCTACAATAGACCGGAAAGAGTCTGTCATTTTTGATGTTCTTATGTCTGAATATACAGTCAAAATATCAAATAAATTACTCACTCACATTTGTTTCAATTCAGGATACACTTCCTCCACAAATTCTCTATCTTGAATAGGAAGATCCAATTTACTTACAGTCTGCTTTAGTACTCACTTCAATTTCATACCAAATATACCAAATAAAAACTACAACTGTGTCCACACAATCCTTTTGGTTCAATCTATAACCTTAAACTGTTGGGCTTTGACTCTAATTTTATCTCAAATAGTATAGATTCACTTTCGATCTTGTAAATTTTCTGGTACTTTAATTTGAGATTTATGGAGAAGTCATTCTACTCATTTCACAGTCACAAATACACCATAATTATATTTTAACTTTACATAGCCATCATACATTTCTCAAATTTTGATATCAGAAAGAGAGAACTCAGTTCCATCCTCTTTTTTATTCTCTGCAGCAGCTTTCTCAGCTATTTTCTCTGCTTGGGTGAATTGTTTTTCTGCCCAAACTTTCAGTAATTGCTCTAGCTTTCATTTCTCCATACCATAACGCTGTCTCGATTGTTTTCTCATTTTTACTTTTATCTCATCTGACATAGTCGGGTCAGGCAATGGGAATGTTTTCATAGAAAATGGATCAGTCGTCACACCATCAACCATCAATTTTGTATAGGCTGTAAATTTGGGCAAAGATAACAAATCATTCGGTGAAATCAGCTCTTTATATTGCTGAGACATCATCGTTGCATCATCATATCACAAACCAAACGACACTACAGATCATACATTACCAAATATCGCATTTCTCACATTTTCTTGGATTTGAGTTGTATACTGATTAGCCACAATCAAGGATAAACGATATTTTCTTGCCTCTGACAATATTGACTCAAACGAATCAGTGGCAAAGTTTTGAAATTCATCAATATACAGGTAAAAATCTCTTCTTTGTTTGAATGGAATATCTGCTCTTGCCATTGCATCAATTTGAAACTTAGACACCAAAAATGAACCAATCATCGCAGAATTATCTTCACCAACTTTTCATTTAGAAAGATTAACCAATAATATTTTACCTTCGTCCATAATTTTTCTAATATTTAATGAACTTTTTGGTTGTGCAAAAATATTTCTCACTATTGGGGAAGACAAGAATTGACCCACCTTATTAGCAATTGGTCCGATGGCTTCATTTTTTTGTCTATCTTGCCATTTATCATATTCATCACGCCAAAACTTCAACACCACAGGATCTGTCACATTCAAGAGAACTTCTTCTCTAAAATTCTTGTCAGTCAGCATACGTAACACATGCATCAATGTCGCGTTTGGGTATTCTAGAATAGATAACATCACATTTCTGAGAATATATTCTAGTCTAGGACCCCAACTATTTTCAAATAATTTCTTGAATATCGATACTACTGCTGATGCAATAAGATTTTTTTCATCTGGAGAATTACACTCCAAGATATTAAATCCTACAGGATAGCTTGTATCACTCACATCAAAAATTACTACATCGTTTGTACGATGCTTAGGAATATGAGCCATCACATCTTCAATCAAGTCACCATGAGGATCAATTACCGCAATACCATTATCAGTATGCATATCAGATCTCACCATATTCGATATAAAGGTAGATTTACCCATACCTGTCTTTCACACTATATATACATGCCTAAACTTATCCTCTTTCTTCAATCAAAACTTGATATTGCTGTCTTTATAATCAGTTGTTCACAACAAGGTAATATCTGTTGGATCAGTATTTTCTATGGTTGGTAAGTTGACTGGACCTGAAAGCTTACGATATGGAATATAATGTAGACTTTTGTTTTGGTTAGCTTTAGTAGGAAGATGAAAAAAGTTAGAAAACTGATTTACATTTGCATATGTTTTTCTTTTTGCAGAAGATTTCTTTATTTCTCACTCTTTGAGAAACTTATCAAATGTATTTACAAGATTTGCCTCAATATTTCTTTTTTGAGATCACTTTATTCATCTCAATTGATAACTAATCCAAAATTTTACATCTCTACCAGAATTTTTTATACTATCGTCTTTTTGCTGCTCCTTAAGTTCTTCACTATCAAGATCTTTCTTATCTTTACCTCTAAATAATCTCACGAAAAATTTCCATATTTTCTCATACCATGCATCCTTTACATCAAAAATATTTGTAAATTGAATCGTCATGTGCGCCTTTTCTGGTACACTGAAATACATAGATAACAAATCTTTGAAAGGATCAACATAACTTCCTGCTTTTGAAAATGCACTAACATCATAAAATTCACATTTTTTTGAAAATCTAATATGTTTATGTTTATCTGTTGCTATTGGTAATGTTCTCTTCAAAGCAATTATATCAGATGTTGGAAAACTACTATAAAACATATTCTCTACAAACTGCCTATACTTTCTAGGCGCGTGTAGAAAAAGTTTGATAGATTTCCCATTTCATTGCACACTAAAAATGATTGGTTCGGAGATATTAGAAAAATTAGCTAAAAATCATTCCCAATGTGCATATCAGAGCTCGTTGTCTTGATATGTACGTATTTCAAAAGACATATATTTTTTATCAGAAAAAACATTTCCTCCTCCACTTCAAAACAACCATTGGGTAAATCAGTTCGCCATATGCCTCAAAAAATTCAAAAAAACTCCGTACTTAAGTATACAGAGTTTCAGTATATGATGCAAATTTAACTAGCAAAAAAAGACAGCAACAAATTGACTTTTTTTTTATATTCATACTAGTAAACATATCTTTTCCCGAATTCTACCTCAAAACTATTTAAATTAAATAACTTCAAAAGATCTACACTTGATGAATCTGTTGCGTATGTTAGCCAAATTGGATGCTGTAACTGTAAAATTTGTGTAAAATTATTGTAACCTTCTAGTAAAAAAGTCGAACTCAAGAGTCAAATATTTTTAATCAACCACACCAATACTTGTAAATCTTGTTTTGCCTGCTCTGGATTTTCTTTAGCACTTACCCAAGGTTTTGTTTCGTCAACATACTTATTTCCAAGTTGAACTAACTGAAACCAATCTCTAAGATACCCTACTAGATCAAATTCTTTTGTATACGTATCTATTAGAGAAGCGTCAAATCCATTCACAAACAACTTCCATAAATTATTTTCATCTACTCATTCTGACGTTGCAAGACGACACAATCTATCTTTACTAGTTTCATCTATAGTAACTTTGAGTATATCATTTTTCTGAGCCATTTTACATACTCTCGCCACAAGATTTCACCATCATTTTTTCAATACGTTTTCCTTAGTAGACAAAAATCTCTCATGTAAAAAATCCCCATCATTTCCAATCTTAATATCAGAAAACAAATAATACACCAAAGCATCTCTCCCATACTCACGTATTAGCTCAGCAGGATCAATTACATTCCCTAGAGACTTACTCATCTTTTGACCATCTACAGTGAAATACCCATGCACCAATTCTTTCCAAGTTGCTAGTGTAGGTAAATTTCAACTGCTCTTCAACATTGCTGGCCAAAAAATTGCATGAAAACGTGAGATATCTTTACCTATCACATGAACCACCTCTCAATCATTCCAAAATGCTTCATCTCATCACTGACAAACCGTGAGATAATTATATAATGCATCAAACCATATATACGTCACTGAATCTTCATCAAAAGGTAATTGTACCCCAAAATCACTTCCCTCTCTAGAGATTGAAAAGTCTTCTAATCATTTATCCACAAATGATTTAACCTCATTGAACCTAAATCATGGAGCAGCAAATTCTGGATATTCAGCATAAAAGTTTTCTAGAAATGTTTGGTAAGCAGAAAGTTTAAAAAACCAATTTTTTTCTTTGATACGATCTGGCTCCTTGAGATGATCTGGACAGACTTGCTTTCCTTCATACTCTATAAGATCTCCATCTTTTTTAAATCCTTCGCATCCCACACAGTACAGTCACTCATATTCTCACTGGTAAATATCTCATGCACCATCTCTAAATGTTTGTTGTAACATGTCTTGCACAAACTCATGATGCCTAGATTCAGTAGTTCTAATAAAGTCCGTATAACTAATAGAAAGTACATCCCACGTCTCCTTATGTTTTGCAGCAACATCATCAAGAAATTCCATCACTTTCATACCCTTCTGCTCAGCAGATTGTTTCATTTTCTGACCATTTTCATCTGTCCCAGTTGCAAATTTGACATCATATCATATAGACCTCTTCATCCTCGCAAGCACATCACAGATCAGTGATGTATATGCGTGACCGATATGTGGCACACCATTTGCGTAGTATATTGGCGTGGTTATATAGTATTTTTTTGACATGATATTATAGATAACTAAAGATCATTTCACACAGTATATCCTTTTTCACGTAATTTTGTAACCATATTTTTAGTTCATACTACACTTGTCCCACAACAATTTCATACAATCTTAAATTTTGGATTTTCTTCTAGTGTTTTGATTGCCCGATCTTCATTTGATAACATTCAGATCTCCTCATATGTCTTCACCTCACAACCATGATCAACAGCATCTACTACTCAAGCATTTGGATATCATCACAAAAGTTTTTCACTTATTGGATGGTTTCTAGCATCGCCAAAAAATCTATCGTATCAATGTCTAGCACCTCAACAATTTATCTCATATGCTTGGATATAACCTCAAGTTTTCTCCTCAAGAAGCTCCATAATATCCAAATGGCCCTTCGCTCAATATACTGGATCTTGAATCATTAAATCACCATTCTCATTTGTAGATCATTGAAGCGACACTGCAAATGGTAAATCGACCTTTTCAAACAAGTGACTTAAGGCAATTATTTCATTTACTGAGTTGGCCGCCTCTTGCATATATCGAAGCATTTCTTGTGAAAACTCTTTAACTTGATCAACTGGTCTTGTATATAATTTAATAGCATCCTCTACTGAGAGCGACCTTGGACAAGAAAATTCTCATCGTGTTCAAAAGTTCATTACTAATCATGTCTCTCCCTTCTTCATATCAATCATATCTCTTGTAAGTTTTTGCAGCTGCATCATAGCCAATTCATTCAGTTCATTTGATCTCATAACAAAAGGACTCAAACGATATGCATGAGTACTCAATACAGTAGCTCACACATTCTCAAATGTCTTTGCAATGTCTACAATTACTTTTCTTCACTCACTTCAAAATCTCATGGGTAAACGAGCAGATTCATATAGCTGTACATCAACATCATGCTCAACAGCTGCTCTTGATCAAAAAGCTTCTTTATACATAAAACTAGCTCTTACATCAGCTGGGGCTGCATATCATAAACATTGCATAGCAATAGTTCTAGTCATATGATTAGAAGTCATAAAAAAACCTACTAATCTAGTAGGAAGTGAAAGAAAATTTTAATAAATTAAATCTCACCCTACCGCCTGAGAGACATCATTATTAGCATCGAATAGTAAGCGACATGTGACATTTGAGACCTATTTACTAAATACGCATACCATATCCAATACTCAAGATATTGCAAGATAAAGATAATAAAAAAAGAGCGCTACCAAACACTCTTTTTCATAGTTTATAATTGGGTTTATACTACTTATATTTATCAATATATTCTTGAACTTGTTCTGGCGGCAAAGCTCATACAAATTGTTCAACTTTTGCTCCATCTTTAAATATATTTACTTGTGGTATACTTCTTACTCCATATTCCATAGAAAGATCTCCATTTTCTGAAGCATCAACATTAATTTTAGCCACAACAACACCGTCATTAGCTTCAGCAATATCATGCAGTACTGGACCCAACATTCTACACGGACCACACCACTCTGCCCAAAAATCTACAATAACAATTCACCCAGCAGCGATAATTCCATCTAACTGCTCCTTACCTAATACATCTATTACTGAATCTGACATACGTCTATAATAATAAATTAAAAAACTAATCAATACACACCACGAAATATGTTACATTTTGGATGTACAAATAATTTTAGCAACATACAACGAGACATATAAAGTATACCCATGAACACTCTAATATCAAATAGATAACATTCTAAAAAACATATCCCTGGAGATATGTTTTTTTATGTCTTATTCTATACACCGAATATTAATGTTCAAAATACAAAGAAGTTACGAGTCTTCTAAGAAAATGAACAATTTTCATACCAATTTCAACGAATCACTTTACTGCCAAGATCTCAAATTTTTCTATTTTTTTCAATCCAGCTTTAAAGTTGATCAAAAATTTGTGAGAATTTAATTCCAAAACAACTTCATGAACCTCATCAGTCAACTGCAAAAAAGAGGCTTTGATATGTTCATAGCTTACAGTTTTTTCCTCATATCACTGGCTTCCTTGAGTTCAAACTAATCTGAGTTGTTGCATGAAATATGTTGATGTAAGTAAATGTATCTATGTTTTAGATTTTACAGTCAGTTTTACAAGAGTGAAAAGTAATTAATTTTTATAGAAACTTTGTCTTTATTTTTATGGATAAAACAGTATTATTTTTTTGTTTTAGTATATAGATAAATACTACATATGAGAAATTCATACTTACAAGACCTGATCAAAAAAATTATTAAAAAACAATGAAAGCTGATCTATAGTACCGAACTAAAAAAAATGATTTCCACCTTGATGAAGAATTCTTACACCGATACCAAGGCATACAAACTCATCTACTACCTAAAAAATAGATGACATCTTATCTCAATAAAAAAAGAAATCTTTTATGTAAAAAGCCCTGATGAAAACATCTCTGAAGAAGATATCATAGATGTTCGATATCGAAAAATTTTGCATGGACACTGCAAAAAGAGCTATAATAAGGCTCGATATATTTGAGCATTGAAAGCACTAGAACTTCACTACAACAATTTTTCAATTCCTGAAACCATACTCGTCATAAACCAAAAAAAACAGTCAAAAGAAATGGTGGTTGCCACGAAAGCTATCCAATTCAAAAAATATACAGCGAAAGGTGAAAATTACCGATCTAAATTCAAAAAATATACCACAAAAATTAAAATGGGTAAATACAGTTTTAGTATTGCAAACAAAGAGTTAGCCTTATTGGAGTGTATGTATAATCACGATGATCTTTTGGATTCACAAACACGCAATCTAGTAAAAAAAGTTATTAAAAGATCTTCACATCTAGATACAGACACTATCACAAAAATTATCAAACTAGGAAAACACCATACTTCGATAAATAGACTGTATAAAATTGCAAAAGAAGCAAACAAAACATTTGCCTCACAATTACATGAAATTATCAAAAGATATAGTTTTTTTCTCGATGTATAATACATAGAAATCAAGACATATACTCTATTCAGTCTTGCATTTATATACCACAACAGGTATAAATACATGCGTAAGTAGTTTTTGCGCATTTTTTTTATGCAAAAAACATATTCATATACACATTCTTTAATTTATTTTTTCACATTCTATGCGTTTCATATTTGTTACTTGATGAGTTATTTCATGACTAGGAAAAGGAATTGCCGCAGCATCTATAGGAAAACTACTAAAAAACTCGTGAAACAGCGTAAATATTATCAAACTCGATCCGTATTTACAAATTGACGCTGGAACCATGTCTCCATATGAACATGGCGAAGTATTTGTTACTGAAGATTGATTTGAAACAGACCTAGACTTAGGACACTACGAAAGATTTATAGATCAAGAGCTTACAAGAAATTCATCAATAACCACTGGTCAGATATATCAACATATAATCACTAAGGAAAGAAAAGGAGATTATCTATGAGAAACTGTGCAAGTCATTCCACATGTTACTGATGAAATTAAAAAGCGCATCATGAAGGATGCAAAATCATACGATATAACTATCTGTGAAATTGGAGGTACTATTGGTGATATCGAGTGACCACACTTTATTGAAGCAATTAGACAAATGAGAAAAGATATTGGTTTTGATCGTACCATGTATGTTCACGTTGCACCAATTCTCTACCTAAAATACTCTGGAGAAATGAAAACAAAACCAATACAGCACTCCGTAAAAGAACTTACAAGACTTGGAATACATGCGGATATGCTGATGTGTAGAACTGAACACCCTATTACCAAAAAAATAAAAGAAAAAATATCATTATTTTGTGATATAGATAAACAATATATAATTGAAGCCATAGATGCACAAAGCATTTACCAAGTTCCTGAACTCCTAAAAAACCAAAATGTAGACAAACTCATTCAAAAAAGACTATGACTAAAAGTTAAATCAGCCAAATTAAAAGAACGAAATCAACGCACACGCAACTTTCTTCATCCAAAAAAATCTGTCACTATCGGAATGGTTGGTAAATACGCAGAACTTCAGGATTCGTATCTCAGTGTAATTGAGGCATTAAAACACGCCTGAGCTTACCACAAAACAAAAATTAATATCAATCGGATACTTGCTGAAGAGTTCGAAAAAACTAAAAAAATAGAGGCAATGTTTGATCAACATCTCATTCATGGGCTCCTTATCCCTTGAGGATTTGGAACAAGATGAATGGAAGGAAAAATTAGAGCAGCTCAGCTATGCAGAGAACGTAACGTACCCTATCTATGATTATGTTTGTGATTACAAATGGCAGTTGTAGAATTTGCAAGAAATGTGTGCTGACTTTCTCATGCTCATACAGTCGAAGCAGATATACATACAAGCTCTCCAGTCATCTCATGGATGCCATGACAATCACAAGAAATAAAAAAATGATGATCCATGAGGTTAGGTTCTTATACCACTATTCTCAAAAAATGATCAAAAGTTGCGACTTTATATAACGAAAAAAAAATTACTGAAAGACATAGACATAGATTTGAAGTCAATCCAGACTATTATGAACTCCTTGAAGAACATGGTATGACCTTATGTGGAAGAGACATAAAAACAAAACTGGTAGAATTTATCGAATTACCTCATCATCCATTCTTTGTGTGCACTCAAGCACATCCTGAATTTAAATCGAGATTAGATAATCCTCACCCATTATTCACTGGCTTTATAGAAGCTTGTCTGGATACATAATATATTAATCTAGCGAAACTATATCAATACCATCATAATACCACTGAAGAATATCTTCATAGGTCATTCATGCTTGAGCCATCGCTTCAGCTCCATCACCTGAAAGACCAACTCAGTGTCCTTGAAATCAATTAGTTTCACAAATTGCTAGATCTAAACGTGACTGCAACCATGGAGTATCTTGTCGTCAAAATGCATCTTTTGCAGAACGTGTATATCCAGCACTACAGTGAAAATAAGGTAATACTGGAACATAATTATCATACACGACATATAATCATGTTGTTTCTTCTAGTGCCTGCATCCACTGTTTCCCATACACTCTAAATCATGCACCGAAATATCTTTGAAACATACGAGGATCATCAATCGCATTATAAAACGAATCTTCAGGTATAGATGGATGAGTATTTGACTTATCTAAATAAAATAACATATATGACTTACTAATGAGACTCATAAGTGTAATTTTTTCACTATGTTGACGCTCTGAAATCTCTCAAACACCTCTCATATATTCTTCAAATGGCACACTATTAATAAGAACATATGCCTCTTTCCATCAATCTTCAAGATGCCTGAAGGATTGCTTTTGTATACGAATATCTCCAACAAATACATTCATAGGAACATCACCATATGTCTTTTTATAATTAGTAATAGTTATAAATCATGACTGCTGAATATGTAACTGCGTAGTATCGTGTATATTACCATCAATAAAAATACGAAGTCATCAGATACTTGGCTGTATAACACGAAACGACTCAATATCTTCTAAAGTAGTATCATCTAACACTAAATCACATCATACTGTACACATCATTTCCCACTCAACATATGCAGTTGACAACTCATACATGAGTACATGTACTTGGCTACCAACCAAAGAAGCAATTGATGTTACTGGAATACGAGCCTGTAACTTTTCACTTTCACGAGAAGTTGGAGTAAATCATGTATCACCTTCCTGTCTTTTTTGCCTAAGGAGCTCAAGATCTTTTTCTCGCACAAGAGTTAGACCTATACTATACACATCCTGTCAAACACGAACAAGTATTGAAGAATATCCACTCGCTGGGTATCCATCATGAGCCATAAATATATCTAACGTATTTGCGCGTCACCATGTACAATCAGTAATAGTTATATTGTCTTCCATTGATTCACACTCTACCTTTCCTCATCAAGGAAAAGGGATCGTCACTTTACCAAACGTATCTGTAAAGTAATATGGCTCATCATGATCTATATATTCTATAGGCTGCCCTTTTCATGTTCATCAAAATGCTTTCAAAGCAGTAAAAACCTCCTGTCTAAGTTCAGGTAAACGTTGATAGATAGTTTCTCATGGACATCAGGTCACTTTGAGATCTTGATGACCAACAAGTGCGTAATCCTCACGAAATCACAAATAGGGCTCTTCTGCAAGCACATAAAAATAATTCTTTTTTTCTAAAGGGTTAATATCATATGTGATCGCAAGATTAGTTACTAGTTGTTTTAATGATGTCCATGCTTCATCCGTAGGTTCGTACAAATCAAAATTTCACATCAGGGCAATACCTATAGAAGTTGTATTATTCCAATCTGAGTGAGCCCCTACAACTCATTTACCTCATGCTCTTCCTTCATATATTACTCCATAGGGATCTATAATAAAATTATATCCCACATCTCACCATCATCTGGTAAGTGTATGAAATTTGTATATATCTTGTACTCCAACGAGCGCAAGTGCTGGTGTGTCATATACTTGACTACCAGCTGTATGATGAATAACAATTTTAGTTTTGTCTGAGAATTCACGAGTCCAAACCAACTCCGTTCAACCAATCTTAGTTACACTCCTTAACGTACGTCTCTCTTCAGGAAAATTTTCTTCGAGAAATTTATTTCTTTGCTGAGTAACGTATTGTCTTTGTTGTTTCCTTTCAAATGCTCCACCTTGATCTTCAATTTCTCCAGCCAATCGTGCTTCATAATTTTTTTCATTAGCCAAGTATGTCTCCCAAGATCAGTTGAAAAGCTTACCCCACCCTTCAGCAGCTCACCATTGACTACGAGAAACTATATCGATATTTTCTAGATCTCGCACATTTGCATACACTCATACACATGACAGACACAGCAGCGCAACTATTATTACATATTTTTTCATAGATGTATCACTAAACATAAAAACTAAAATATGATACGAAATAATTTCCAAGAAACAATCTAATCGAAAATATTGCTTGATTTTTTCTCTATTTTATATATATTGTCAAGTACACCTTTGGTGTATAAACGTACGTTTTTCACTTTTATGGGTTCGATTCCCACACTGTGTTAAACTTTGTGGGGCAACCCACTATACAGGTTCGATCCCTGTCACTATATAAACATTTACTATGTACTAGTAATATACCTATTTTGTCTCAGGACATCCTAGGAGTTACGCTATCACAGTAAATCTACTTATATAGAACAGATCTCATCTGTATGTGTACCTTGAAACAGGTCTAAAGCGTTTCACACTCTCACCTACTTTGACATTTTTTTATGTCACCTCTGCGCTCCGTCTTTCACTAGTCGAGATGTATGTGTACATTAAAAAATTACATCAAAGTATGCCAGGAGTTAGTCCTTTGTAGGACATCTTTGTCCTATATTCGGACACTATTGATCTGGGTTATCGCAATTGCGATACCCTTTTCTTTTCAGGGAAAATAAATACAGTTATCTGTAGTTAATTGTTCATGCAAACACTTCTATCATATTCTTACTACTTATGTTTACACAACTTCATCTCCATAGTCACTATTCACTCTTAGATGCAATTGGAACTCCTGCAAAATACGTTAGCAAAGCTGCTGAGCTACACATGACTGCATTAGCACTTACTGACTATTCATGAATGTATGGAGTAATTGAATTTTATAAAGCATGTAAAAAGAAAGAAATACAACCAATACTAGGAATAGAAATTGCTTTGGTACAAGATCGTAGACTAGATCTTTGAAAACACAAGCCATGAACGATAACTCTACTAGCAAAAAATTATGAAGGGTATTTATCCCTCTTAGAAATAGCATCACACGGGAACCTAGAATGATATCAAAGTCAGCCATGTATTGATCGAGAAGTGCTCCAATGACACACACAACACCTCATATGATTTATGTGATGATCTCAATCATATATATGAAAACTCATATCAAATAATGAAGATATCTCTAAGATCAAAGATACCCTGGAACTTCTTACATCATACTTTTCTGCTGGAGACTTCTATCTTGAATATGTTGTTCAAAACGAACAAAAAATGCCTGAAGAGAAAAAAGTAAATCACCTCCTACTCCAAGCTGCAAAAGAATATTCATTACCTCTTTTTTGTTCTACAAATGTGCACTATATAGACCAAGAAGATAAAGAAGCGTTTGAAGTAGCAATGGCTATTAAAGATGGAAAACGTATCTATGATGAAGAAAGAAGAAAAACAAAATGAGATTTTTCACTTCAATCGGAAGATGAAGTACGTAGTATATGTGAACGCAATTGACTATGATTAGCAGACATAAACACTATGATAAAAACAACTGAAGCCATAGTCGAAAAAATTGATATCACCCTCCCCTTATGAACAATTCTCTTCCCAAAATATGACTCACAAGAAAACATTAAACAAACATATGAACAAGTGAAAGATGAGTTAATTGTGGAGTAACTCTATACCAAACAATTTTCCATAAAAAAATAATGAAGCATGGAAAACCAGCTTCAGTTATGACATTTGTGTAAGATAGGAACACTAAGGTAAGTATATAGGAAGGAAAAAAAATGGTTTTTAGCTTCTTTTATAGTTTTTTACTACAAAGTAAGCAATTACCAAGGCAGCAGTAGCCCATAGAGGTCTCTCAAAAATGTATGACAACATTATTGCTAGGAACGTATATCCAACAAGGTTGAGAAATAACATAAATAACATAATCCCTATAATGAATAGGATCAATTTAATCGCGTTTTTTCTTGACATAATTTTTATTAATTTTCATTATCTAATAATATTTCGATAACAAGAGTAATAATAACATATCAAAATAAAAGATAATATTCTTTTAATATCAAAACATAACATTCTAACTTTATTTCATCAAACCATCCCTCGTCCCATTCCATACTGCTTTCATCAATTTTGTCCTATCTTTTCCTCCATATACGAGTACGTTTCAAAAAAACCATAGTGTTTGTAATCGTACTCCACAACAAAAATATTGTACTTTTTCAAACAAATTTGCATTTTTTTTCACAAACCAAATTCTATTTCTTGCCCTTTCATAGGCTGTTTTCACATCTCATAAAAATAAAGTTTGCAAACGATTTTTCGTCGATTCCATATGGTTGATTTCAATTTTATTGGATACAAGTACTGGAATGCCTGCATTCTGAACTCTATAAGTCATATCTACGTCTTCATAACAACGTGAAAAACGCGTATCAAAAGGAAATTGCTGAAAAGTTTCTAACAAACCAAATAATGAGTTTCAACCTACCATAAGTACTTTTTGCCGTTCTACTCTATGCATTTTTTTATATCTAAATTTTGGAATAAGATAGCTAAATCAAGTGATTCACTGTGATTGAATCTTTTGTGTTTGTCTCCATAGTATCGTTGGTGAACATACTACTGGAGAAGCAAACTCTTCCTTACGTTGCATCCAAAATGTAGCCATCTGTGCAAAAAGTGTACTTTTGAAAACGTTATCATGATCTATCATCCATACAAACTTTGCTTTTGCATGAGCTAGCAAGACATTTCTATCATGAGCAACTCACTTTCATGGCTCATACTCAGCAGTGAGATTTGTAAGTAATACAATTCTTTCTGATAATTCAGGGTGCACAGACCTCTGCAAAAAATACAAGAGTGTCTCTTGTTCTTCTTTTTTTAGTGGTTTATGAATGAGAATAAGCACTCTATCTGGCTGAAGCGTTTGTCAAGAAATAGACTCCAATAAAGACTGGAGCTTGCTCAATTGACCATTACTAGGAATCAATACGTCTAGGAGCATACTAATAAATTGTAAATGAAGTGATTTTTTCGTTCATTATAATGCAATTTATTAGCTAGAAAATCGATCGGTGCATACAGTATGGCTATCGATCTTCTAGTAATACTCTATCTATAGAGATCATATATGTAAAAACAAGAACTAGAATATCTACTCCTGCGAAGGAGGTTGTGGACTAGTAATTTCTCATGGTGGTAATTCTCAAGTTGGTTTTGCCGACTCTCCATCGATAGCTTCCAAGGTTTCTTCAGCTTCTTCATCTCACATCATACCAAGTCTAGCAGCTATCTCTGCATCAACAAATTCTTTCTTACGCCCATATTTTTTTGCACAATATTGTTTCAAAATATCTCTTACTTTCTCACTCTGATAATCTTGAGTAAAAATCGAATTCATACTAAATACTCTGGTTGTTGCATTGTTGATATTGAGTTTGATATATGCCTTATAGTTAGAAATACCTAAAATATCCTGAGCTACCAGTACAGGTGAATACTCTTTCTCCAAAAATTCGGCATCAGGAGCACCTACCTTAAATGATTGCATAGATCATACATTACCAAATACAGCATCTTTTACCTGTGATTTTTCTGAACCAGTTCATTCCAACTGCGCAATAAACTGATGAGCCATAACCAAACAAAGCTTATATTTTCTCGCTTCAGATAAAATATCAGCAAATGTATCTGTTACAAAGTTTTGGAATTCATCAACATAAAAATAGAAAAATTTACGTTCCTTTTCATCTATGTCAGCTCTACTCATCGCAGCATTATAGATCTTAGATACCAAAATCATCCCCAACAACTGGGCATTCAATTGTCATATCTGACCTTTAGAAAGATTGATGAGCAATATCTTCTCACTATCCATCACTTCCCTAAAATTAAAGGCAGATTCTGGTTGACCAATAATATTTCTAATCAGTGAATTTGCAATAAAAGAAACAAACTTTGATGTAAAATACGGAATAATCTCCTGTTTTTCTCTATCTCCCATAGCATTATATGTTTTATCTCGGAAATTCTTAACTACTGGATTTTTTACCTTTTTTGTTTTATATTCTCTAAATACTTCATCTGTAAAGAGCCTAGGAACATCAATAAGGGTTGCTCCTTCTTCTAGATCCTCCAATAAAGTCAAACTTCAATACTTAAAGTATTCTTGAATACGAGGTCAAAATATTTCTGGTCCAAACATCTTGATAAATATTTCTACTGCATCGTTTACTACTCTATCAGATTCTGCTACATGTTTGATTTCAAAGAGATTCAATCCCATAGGACGCTCTTCATTTCCTGCATCAAAATATACGACATCTTTTGCTCTATGCTTCGGTACATATTGAAGTATATCCTCTACCAAGTCACCATGAGGATCAATAACACATACTCCATTCCCAGCCCATATATCTTGTCTAGCAAGCATAGAAATATATACGGATTTACCAGTACCTGATTTACCAATAATATATTGATGTCTTGTTCTATCTTTCTTCTTCATATAAATTGGACTGTATTGATTTCTATATACATTTAATCCTAACAGTACTCCGTCTTTGTATGTCTTTAAGGCAGTTTTATGTGTTTCTTTTCTTATAACCAAGTATTTCTTTTCTCCTTGTGTTACTATTTTTGCCTTATCTCCAAGTTTCTTCATAATCATTTTCGCTTTCTTCTCATGTCTTTTTGATTTTATTTCTTGTTTCTTTTCTTCAACCTCTATTTTTGTAGTTATATTATCGTTTTTTTGTTCTGCTAAAATCTCAGATAGATTACCTCATTTATAACTTTCAGCTATAATACCTGTAATAGGGAAATCAACATTCTCTTCCTTCAATTGAGGTAGATTATCCGGAGCTGAAATAACTTTATAATCCATCCACTCAATAACAGGAGAACGATTATACAACCCATCTGGCAAATGAAATAACGATGTTAATTCACTTACAGTAAACACATTGTCTTTGAAGAAGAAACTAACAATATGAAAGTTGGCAGCAAATTTCCATAATGGCTTCAACCATGCCCCAAAGAGATCAGCTAGCATTTCAGGCTGATCTAACTCATTGTTATATTCATCCTCATACACAGTAAATGCGCTTACCACATTATAGACATTATTAGTTACTCTCTCCTCAATATCAGAACTAGACATCAATAAAATACCACCATTGTATGCAGGTTTACCAGCTTCCTCTGCCATAGTATTCAACGCCTCTTCTTCAGCTTTTACCATACGAATAATAGGGTCTCATCATTGTTTAGTTGATGAAAATTTTTCTATCAACGCTTCACTTGGACCTTTAAACAAGAATCCTAACCAATTCCATGGCAACAGAAAACGAAATACTGATTTTTTTTGTAATACTGATTCATCCTTTTTATATAATGCTTCAGCGAGTTTTTGAGATTTTTTGTTAAATTTTTCATCAGCTGGCTTGATAGTAAACATCATAGTAAATGTATCCTCAGATGATATTTTGGCAATCGAATCAATTATATTATTTAGTGGATCATCTTCGAGTTGTTTGAAAATTCTAATTGGATATGCTCATTCTTTCTTTGCCTGCATAGGAATAATATTGTGATACTTTTTCGTGAAAAAGTCAGGTTTTTCCATACTTTCCAAAGATACATCCGAATATTGAGCAGCTACTGCTGATTCTAATATCTTTTTATATTCTGGATATGTTGCCATAATAAATCACACTCTTCCCTCCTCATAATGCAGCATAAAAGATATCTTTGCCTTACCAAAGAACCATCTCATGACATTATCATTTACGGAAAGATGTCCAAGTTTGTGTAACGAACTATATACCTGAGACATTCTTCATATTTTTTCTTTCATATCTTTTGCTAACTCTTTAGCAACTTCACGATCAGCCTTTGAATCAGCTCTTGGTAGCATAATTTTCATATAGACTATTCTATTCTTATTCCGTAGGTCATAAATAAATTCCATCAAATACCCTATCGACTTCCATAGAGCAATTCACATGATACAAAAAACTACAATCCACAGTCAATTTTTAAATAACCCAACTGGGTTATCAACAATTCATCCAAATGTGTTTTGTACTTGCTGAAACGTCTCATTTGCATGTTCTGTAGATCATGTTTGAGTTCATGCACTTTCATTTTCCAACTTTTGTGCTGCATTATGTTCATCTTTCAATTCTTGAGCAACAGTATCCTTAAGGAAATGTATATCTCCAGGATTTAACAAAAATTTCTGTACAGCTTGTACAGATCAAAAATGTTCAAGACACTCACTCTTATATTCCATTCACCAAGAAGAAGTGGTAAGATCACGAAAATTATACTTCAACATTGGTTGTTGCTCAGCAGTCTCAAATAATTGTAACTTACATCGTTCAAATGATTGCATAAAGCAGTTTTTGTTTTTATTAGATGAAACGATACTTCTAGCTATATACTCTTGTCTAAGTATACGTCTCATACTACTTTTTGTCAAAATACTCCTAAGAAAAACTTAGACACCCATATTTATTTTCAAGTTATAATTATACCATTTCAATCATTTGATCTTTTGAAAATCAAAAACATCAATTTGTTCTAGTACAAAACAATTAGAAAGCCTACAATCAACTACTTCGTATAAGAAATCAATATACTTATCTTCAGAGTTTCTCTTCTGTCAGTAATAATCTTTTTTCAGCAAATGGCTGCGATTTGAAAAATGCTAATTGTACTTTTTTTTCACTGGGACGAAGAACTATTTTTTGTACAGATGTATATGTTTGATTATATCCATCAAGTCATACAATCGCCTTAGATCTTCAAGAAACCTCAATAGTAAGTTCCTGAGGTTGAAGAAAGTGATAATGAAACGGTGCTGTAGCTACTCATGATATTCACCACATATGACTTTGTAAAGGAATCAATGGCTGTCATAGATTCAATGCATATCCTGTAGATCACAGTGCTGTACATACTACCAATGCAGTTCATTTCATCTCCTGTGTTTTTTCTTTTATAGAGATACAAAAACTGAAGTAATCCAAAACAGAACCTCACAATGTAATATCGTTGAGAAAATACGATGAATCTATATGTCCATTTGAATGATAAATATCAACATCGATACATAAATCATCGATACGATCTATACGTTCTTCGCATGTAGCACACAATTCCTTTTCATCAAATGTGTTTAACAAAAAGCCTCTCGTACCACAATTAATTCATAAAAAAGGTATCTTATACTGCATATGGTTTCTCATACAGTCCAACATCCAGCCATCTCATCAACCTACAATAATATAGTCAGCATCTTGGATACGCTTAGCCAATAAATGACTATGAATATCAAAAAAAGCTGCAACACTATTGCAACTTTCTCTAGAATCAATGAGTGGATATAATTTCATATCGTCCTAATGAAATATAAACGCAACTATTATTTTACGTGCTTCAATTTTACCAATCTAAGATCAGCTGTTACTTTCTGCAGATTTATCATAGCTTTTTCTAGATCTTCTACACTTCATTCTACCTTGATTTTTTCTAGTGTTGCCTCCATATCAGCTTGCATTTGAGCAAGCACTTCCGCTGATTCTTCAGGGCTGGTTGTCGCAGCAGATGTAGTAATAATTACATTTTCTCCATCAACAAAAATTACTCACTTTGATACAGAAATCGTAACTACACCATTATCTATAATAAACTCCTGTGTATCATGCTCATCGTTACTAACAAAAGAAACCAGTCATGGCTTTACTACAGATGATAACGGTTGATGTCATGGCAACACAGTAATTTCTCCTTCTTCAGTAGGAATAGTTACTTTTTGAATAGTCCCGTCAAATATTGTCTTATCTGGAGCTGATATTTTTAAATGCATCTCGTAGGTATATAAATTAAATAATAAAAAATGTATAGTGAAATAATGAGAAATAACAATATATTGTCTGCATAAGCTCGTTAGTTATTGTACATACTAGTCTTCTTATAAAATTTCAAAAAAAAACTAGGCGGTCGGAACCCGACAAGCCCGCCGCCACCACTTCTATGTATTTCAGATAATAAGTCGAATGCAACGGTTGATATGTTTCATGCTTAGGCATATTATCATATAAAACAAAGCCCTCTGAAGAATCAGAGGGTCTGTTGTGTTTTATTCTTCATAGACACCTTCTCATCCATCATACGGTTGTGTTAGACCATCTGGATTGAGGAAGTACCAAAATGTTAAGTTCTACTAGTTGTTCAATAATTTTTTTCTCAAGAATGCTGGAGTTTCAAAATCTCTTTCAGCTTTCTTTTGTTCCATTTCTGATTCAGCTGCTATATTTGAAGTAACTTTTTCATCCTTCATAGCCTTCCCTACAAAACTACCTCATCCAGTAGGTGTAGTTCTAGTAGATCATAATCTTGATAACGCTCCTCTAGATCTACCAGCATCCTGCAACATTCATTCTTGCACTACTTCTGGGAAGCCAGTCGCTATAATAGATACTTTCACTTCACCTTCATAACTGTCATCAAATGTCATACCCCAAACGATCATTGCTTCAGGATCTGCAATTTCTTCAACAACTCTAGCAGCTTCTTGCACTTCCATTGGAGTAAGATCTTCACCACCAGTTACTGCAAAAATAATATTTCTTGCTCCATCCAAACTTGCTTCTACAAGAGGATTATCTACAGCACGTCTTGCTGCATCTATAGCTCTATCTTCTCATTGACCATATCCTATTCCCAACAATGCTGTACCAGCACCTGACATAATCATCTTGATGTCAGCGAAGTCGATATTAATATCACCAGGTTTCACAATAAGATCAGAAATACCTTGCACACCTAGATATAAAATTTTATCAATCATAGAGAATGCTTGTTTGAATGTTGTTTTCTTATCAATAATATTGAAAATCTTGTCATTAGGAATCACAATAAGTGTATCAACAGCTTGTTTCATACGTTCTAATCATTCCAATGCATATGCAAATCTTCTCTTTCCTTCAAAACTAAATGGTTTTGTTACTACACCAACCGTAAGAATATCCATTTCTCTAGCTAGTTTTGCAATAACTGGTGCAGCTCCTGTACCAGTTCCACCACCCATACCGGCAGTAATAAATACCATATCTGTATCTACAAGAATATTCTTTATTTCTTCTAAGTTCTCTTCAGCTGCTTTTCTCCCAACTTCTGGGTTTGCACCAGCACCAAGTCATTTAGTAAGATTTAGACCAATATTGACTTGTTTTTGAGCCATAGAATTAGCAAGTGTTTGTGAATCAGTATTGATCGCAACAAACTCTACTCCATCTAGACCCTCAGTCTTCATTCTATTTATGGTGTTACATCATGCTCCTCCAACACCAAATACTTTAATTCTTGCTCCTGGCATAAATTCTGGATTAAATTCTTGTACGATCATGTGATTGGAATAATTAATAATAAATAATATATTTCATTTTTAGCTAATCTCTATAATTCCGTATTAGAATAATTGTTTGAAAAAGTCACCAACCTTGGAAAACAATCCAAAGTTAAAGTTCATATTGAACGATCTTCTTTGTGCTTGATAATATTTCATAGCCCAAGAATACACACCAATCGTATTGATAAATTGTTGGTTAGATGAAAGATCTCACAGTTCTAGGTTTCTTTCTTTTCCTTTGAATGTAGCAAGTTTGAAAATATCTTTCGCTAATACTGTCAATCAATCAACTTTAGATGCACCTCCAGTCAAGATAACTCCTCATGGCAATCTCCCATCTTTTTGGTGTAAAATAAGATCTTCATTGATAAATTCAAATATTTCTTCATACCTTGCTATCATAATATCAGACAGAAATCTCATATCAACAGATTCATCTTCAAGCATACGATTATCCATAATGATAACTCATTTTTCTCTTTTAATATGCTCTGCGTCCTTGATATCGACTTGTAAACCAATAGATAAATCCTTTGTTACATCTTCACCACCCACTGGAAGAACACCATATACTACTGGAAATCATTCTTCATAGACAACGTATGATGTTTGGTTCGCTCACATATCAATAAGTAATGCACCAAGATCTCTAACATCTAGATCTAGACATGCTTCTGCACTACCCAATATATTAGGTATAATGTCAGCAATATGTAAGTCAAGTTGTTCACAAGCATCAAAAAGATTGTTATAGAAATTTTTTGGTATCATAAATACATCAGCTATAAGCTCTAACTTTCTAGCTTCCATACCTATTGGATCTTTTACTTTTGTTTGTTCATCTATAATCCATTGAACTGGGATGATTTTTAGTGCTTCAAAATTTGGTTTTACCATAGTGTCAGCCACTACGTCAGACAAATGAGCAATGTCATCATGAGTAATAGTACCCTTCAAAATTCTTTTTTGTTCAGAAATTCTTCTGATAGTACATTCAGGATGAGAAATTCAAATAAACACTTTTTCTACGACGTCATCTCCAAGTTTTCTGGTAAATGATTCCAAGATTTTATTGATACATACAGCAAAATCTTCTACATCAAGGATTTTTCCTTTACGCATTCATTTCGTTTTGATCATTTCTCTTGCAACTACTACCTTCCCTTCTCCTTCTTCAGCAAAAATTGCTCATTTTATATATCCGTTTCAGATGTCAAGTATTACCTGCATATTGTTCATGTGTGCTTCCATTGGATTAAAAAGTAAACATCAGTTGATGTATGTATAAAAATGTACCTATTGTTGACAATAACATTTACGTTAAAAGCGATAACCATTAGTTATCTATGAAAATGATATAAACAACTGAAAGCTAGTATGATATTATTATTCAACAAAATACTCAGCACTAGACGGTACTCGACATATAATGGTTATCGATAACCATTGGTTATCACAAATTGTTTGATGTTCCATATCAAAAAAATAACTCTATATACTCCACCATGCAAGAAAAAATAGTAAGATATATTCTTATAAATATATTGACAAAACACATATATTCGTCATTCAAACAACTATTATCTTCAAGCAATTTTCCATTTCATAGCATATTCTCTTCTTTTGTCCATATGAAATTTCAACATATGGTCAGAAATGATAAGGCTATCTCATAATGGCCCCAAACGTTTTTTCTTCCACATAAGACATGGCAACAACACTATTTTTATAGATCGTTCTACCAAGTCTCAGAACAATCATCATAGAAGACGTTCTGTCACGCGCTTCACATTGGTGGATCATATATGTATCTTTGTTCACAGTTGAATAACATGCTCCATAGGAAAAGTAGGAAGATACTCACGCAACCAATAATTATGTTCATAAATATCCAAACGTTGTTCTTCTAATCTATGATACATAGGAACCAGGTGAGCTAATCGGTATATCAGATATGGGTCACTATGGTTATATTTTATAGACTGTAAATTTAGACTATTACTATCAATATAAAAATTCAGATTAAATTTTTTGTATGAATATGATCTTCGTCTCCTAAGTCACAATACCAATAATGCTATATTGCTCCAAGATTTTGCAAGCCACATTCTTCCTGGACTAACCACAATACACAAGTCTATATCAGAATCTTCCTTCAAACTATTGAATGTCATAGAGTTCCCAATATAGATAGCATCAACAAAAGGTAGTGATTTCCACAACCAACCCAATTTATTCACATGATCTACAAAAGATTGCATAGAAGGACATTTTTTTCATCGAGAAAAGTCTACATCACCAGGTTTTTTAACTGTCGTCAATATTTTTTCATACGCAAAAAATTCCTTATTGAAAGGAATTGGATAATTCATGACATCATAGAATAGATATGTTGATTTTGACATAGCAAACCAGCAGTATAAACGGACCCTAGAAGCAGATATTTCGTTGTATTCCGCTCATTATTATTACTATTTCGAAGGGTCGGCGGCGCACTGGCGAGGTTGCGACCGCCTAGGGATTTTTTTGTTTACTTTTTGTTCCTATGACAAAAAAGTAAAAATAAAGAATAATATATAGATACTAGAAATTACTTAATAAGTGGTCTTACCACATATGTATATCTATCATCGTCTTTATCTTTAAAGATAATTGGCTTTTCAGCATCAATAACACGCATCACTACTTCATCACTTTCTATAATTCTAAGAAAATCACTCATATATTTACCATTCACACCAAATCACACCGTCTCACCATCTACAACAGCTGCAACCTGGGTTTGTCCTTCACCAATATCTGTTTGTCATGAACTTAACAATAATTTATCTTGCTCTGAGCTTATATTGATAAAATTATTGATATCTCTGGTAAGTATAGATATTTTTCTAATTGCTTTCTCTAATCCTGATGCATCAAGCATCACTTTTGTATTCCATGTTGTTGGCATAATATTTTCATTTTCATATTCTGGAAATGACCCCTGAATCAACAATGATGTACATTGCAACTTCATGTCTCCAAGATCAAATGAAAAACAAACCATATTATCTGATGATGTCATTTGCATATTCTCCACATCCTTACTAATACAATAATCAGTCACTTTTTTAATATCTGAAATATGTAATTTTGGTACAATTAATCACATTTCACCTGCATCACCATCGAACGCTACTTTATATTCAGCTAATCTAAACGAATCTGTCCCAACAAAGACTAATTTCTTTCCCTCCTCATATTTTTTGATACGCATAAACACTCCTGTAAGTACAGGTGAGAAGTTTTTCTCTGTCACCGCGTATTCAACATTTCCTATTCAATTAGAAAAAGACATTGTATCAAGAGTGATAGACTGATCACTTTGAACGCTAGGTACAGCAACATACTCACTTGCAGGTATTCATTTTATCTTAAACTCATCGTTCGATGATTTTATCGATAGTGAATCAGTGGACTCCTCTATCACTAAGGTTATATGATCTTCATCTATTGTTCTAAGAATGTCAGAAAACGTCTTTGCATTTACCGTCAATGATCACTCATCATCAAGCTTAGCAGGTAATTCTATTTCAATATACTTTTCCATATCAGTAGCTCTAAACATAATAGTATCAATGTTCGCTTTGATATACACATTCTCCAAAATTGGTAATGTTGCATGCCTAGATACAAATCTACCCACCAGATCCATCACTTCTTTTAGTGCATTCACTTGTAACGTAACTTTCATAGGCAATGTAAGAAAAAAAGTAAATAGCTTAGCTTATAGATAGACAACTAGGAGAAAAATGCAAGAGAGAGACGCTTATGCTCCATTATTTATCCAGGAAGTCATTTGTTTGTGTTTATATGCTTGCATAACCTTTTGATACTCAGCAACTGTAAATGATGGGAAATTTGTTTTTGTAAATTCTCGATGTGCATTCCCAGCCGTCAAACCCATAAGATTACTACTTCTTTGGTCTCATCATGTCCTGATAATTAACTCTGGTTCAGCAAGTACTGACCCATCCCACAATTTCATTGAAATGTATATGCCAGTCTGGCATATACATTTCTCTAAACTGCTCTTTTGATGTCTGACCTAATTCATGAAGAAGTTCTCATATATTATTCGATGTGACTAGACTACCTTGATTAGCTGCAATAAATTTGTGTATAAACACTTTGATACTTTGATAATAATCAAAATACACATCATAGTCCAATATAGCCACAAGTTGCTTCTCACTCTCTGGATAACGATGTAAATCAATTTTATCTTGCAAACGATCCACAACACCTGGTGAAAATGTATCAAGTCTCGAATCATCTCACAAAACATTAAAATTAATACGTCACTCACGCAACTGCTCTTGAGCATCATTCACTGCTTTTTCTACCAGTCAAAGTATTGCTGTGGTTTGTTCTGGTGATCTATGAGTAACATTTCATGAGGCAAGTGCTCGTAATGAGAGAATATTACTATCTGTATTCTGAAAAAAATAGCTCACCAAATCACGAACTGTCTGATACGAACATTCGTGTTGCTGCATTCTTAACTGATTATACGCATCTGGAGTTGTTTCACTTCTACGCACTCATTCTTCTTTCAGCCCTTGACGTCAATTTCCATCCATAATCAATACAACATGATCAGGATCTGGTATGGTATGCTCATGAGGTTGAGATTGCATTATTATTGCCGAATAAAATAAATCAAATTAGTTGACATAATATATATTTATAGTTTCATATATCAAGAAGTATTTAAAGTATAAAAAAAGTGCAGACAACAAGTTATCGCACACAAAGTTTTAGCACTGAAAAAATCAAGATATATAAAAAGAGATGAACTATGTTCTGTCCTTATTCTATGTTCTGTCCTTATTCTATTTTTTGAACATTATCTAGAAAAATATTAGTTCATGCTGTTCTTGCAGGTTCTGTACGTGTATTTTTAATCTTACTCTCTATAATTCTATATTCAGTCAAGTATCATTCCTCATTTGCAAATGAAAATAAATTTGCTGATTCACAACTATGCACAGATATACTAGCGATTAATTCTGCAAGTTCACCCCTCTGCTTTACTTGTTCTAAGATATCTCAAAATCCATCTATATTTACTAAAAAGTGGACTCTATTATTAACATTACCTAAAGTATGAGCAATATTATTTGTCTGTACCACTTGTAAGTGTTCTTTTTTAGACAATATATCTCTATCATAATCTGCTCTATCACTTTTTGTATCCAAATGATATAATTTAGTTGTACCCATTATAATATAGATAAATAACAAATATAAATATTTTAATTAATATGTATTAATAAGTCAAATATACATTGACATTCTATTGAAAATAGAATTATATTTCTTATTGTTTGAAGTTAGTCGGACTAATCAAAAACCATCTTTAACATTAGATATGTCAATAGAGTGTATTCTCTATCTCCGACTATTGACTATCTATCATTCCTCACTTCAAAACTTGGAAAAAATGCAAAACACACAAATGTTTTTTCCTTGCTTGCGAAAGTTGAGGAAAGAAAAATGCGGGCCCTTAGCCCGAGCTGATACACTTTTTTAGTATTCAGCTAACGAAAACGTAGCTTTGTCCACTAGCTTTGTTACGTAAAAAATGGAAAAATTGACTACTTTAGTGGGAGTGGTAACAGATAAATTTGAAAAATTAAGAAGATAACTTCAACAATAACGACTTTAATGCTATCTCCAATGCTTTTATTTGCAAATGGGGAACTCATGAATTTGTAGATCTAACCAATCATTGGTTAGGATACATGATGCTAATCGGATTCTTAATAGCTCTGACTTTTGTCTTTGCTGAAGGAAAATTCAGAATCCCTAAAAGTATTCCTATGGGAATACTCATGTTCTTTCTTGGCTGGGTGCCAGTTGGAATTGGGAACTGGGGAAACCACGAAATCCATAATGCGTTCAATCATGCATTTACTGAACAGTCTTCTGTCTTCTTTTTCCTACTTGGAGCCATAATTATGGTACACCAAATTAGAGAAGAAGACGTTTTTGAGACAGTAAAAACATTACTATTGCGCTACAAACTTAGCTTCAGAGCAATGTTTTGGATAATAGCTATGTTTGTATTTCACCTATCACCATTTGTAGACAACATAACCTCAACTTTGGTTGGAATGGGCGTTATAATAGCTATCAATGCTTTCTTATCACTTACTCCACAAAGATTTTTGGTTCCTGCAATAACCTTCACTATAGTAGCCGCAAATAACGGAGGTGCATGGAGTCCATTAGGAGACCCTCCTGCCACAATGCTGTGGTTAGCTCAGATACTAGATGCAGAAGATTTCGTTCAACTATACTGGCCAGCAATGACATTTACTATTGTTACAGGATTGTTAATGACTCCTTTTATCCCGAGCAAAACAGGTAAAGCACTTAATCTAAATCCATTAAGAATAGTAAAAGAAAAAACTATTTTTCAATATTTTTCTCTGGAGGGAAAATAATGATTGGCATATTTCTAACATATGTAGTCATTACAATCCTTTCTCACTACTTTATTAGTATTCCTCCTGCTGCTGGTATGATGACAGGATTATTTTCAACACTATTGTTCAAAATGATTCAAGAAATACAGCAGGTAAAAAAGGAAAAAGCAAAAAATCCTAATTTCCATACTCCACATCTTTACGAAAAATGTTTCCATATTTTAAGAGGTGGAGTTGAGTGGGATACTCTTTTTTTCTTTTTTGGAGCAATTATGTATGTAGGAGCTCTTCAAACAGCTGGCTATATGGATGTATTAGCTCATGGATTGTTCGATAACTGGGGAGCAATTAAAGGCTCGATCGCCATGGGAGGAATTAGTGCCCTAGTTGATAATGTGCCTACTATGGCTGCGACCATAGCTATGGCTGCTACAGGAGCACTTGTCCTAACAAAAAGTCAATGGCTCTTTGCAAATTTCCAAATTTGTACAACTGGCAACCTACTAATTATAGGAACTGCTGCTGGTGTAACAAGTATGGGACAAAGCAAAGAAATGACTTTTATGAGCTACTTGGTATGGATACCGGCAATTCTTGCAGGTGCAGTTGCTGGCACATATGTTGCCATACTGATACTATTCTAATAACAAAAACCGCCAGCAGACGGTACAAAAAATATTTTTCTGTAGAAGATTTTCTTCGAAAAAGCCTCTCTCCATTGGAGGGAGGCCTTTTTTTATATAGAAAATAATATAATTTATCTAAATCTTTATTATTACGTACCTCCCTACTCCTTCTCCTCCACCTCATTCCATCTTACTTCCACCTTTTCAATTTTCTCACCCGTCTTATTGGTGCGAAGTACTTGTAATGACAGTTGCCCTAATGAAACACTATCTCATTTGATAGCAAAATCTTTCAACTCGTGGAGAATTATATACGATACCGTATCTTCTTCGGAAATCTCTTCAATCAAATCTTCATGTATCTTAAATCCTGTGATTTGGAGTGCATCTATCACATCTCTCAGGAGTACATCTCATTTTACATGGAGATGATCATCATCTATCTTGACTATTTCCCTTTCCTCTAAGAGATCTGATTCATCCCTAATAGATCATACTAGATCCTCCAACACATCTTCAAACGTCACTATACCAGCCGTTCCTCCATATTCATCAATAACAACAGCAAAATGCCACCCATTCTTCTTCATATCCAAAAATATTTCAAAGATACTCGCTGTAACAGGTACCTTTTTTATTGTACGAAAATGAAAGTCTTTGAGTCTTTTCTTGTGATTGGTTACATCTGTATATAACTTCAACGCTTCTCTAATAGTAATAAGCCCAATCAAATCATCTTTATCATTGGTATATAATGGTATTCTTGAATGTGGCGTTGCCAACATTTTCTCCACGGCTTCATCCAATTGCATATCCTCAGACACAGCAAAAAGATCTGTTCTATGAGTAAAGACAGATTCTACTTTTCTCTCACGAAACTCAAGAAGGTTATGGATAATGAGAGATTCAGTTGAAGAAAAGATACCCTGCCTCTTTCCCTCCTCCATAAAGACTTCAACATCTTCTTTTGAAACGAATTCTTCATTTTTCCCTAAGAGATTATTCAACCACAAAATCACTTTTTCTAGTGTTCGGACAAATGGGAAGAGTAAATATATTATTCATTGTACTATAGGAGCTACAAATAATGCAAACTTGAGTGCGTATTTGGTAGCAAAGACTTTTGGGACAATTTCACCGAAAAACAAAATCAAAAATGTAATAGATACTGAGATAAGTATAAATCCCATCGCACCACTCAACGCAAGATTTGCTAACACGCTATCACCAAGTTGTGCTGCATACATAGAAAGTGCAACATTGACCAAGTTATTTCATATCAATATAGCTATAAGTGTTCTTTCTCCCTTTTGCCTAAGATTCAATAGGAGTGATCACTGCGCACTAGCTGGAAATTCAGTAGCATATCTTTTTATTTTATATTTTGGGACTCCCATTACCGCCAGTTCTGACGAAGAAAATAGTGCTGATAACAGCAACAAACCAACTACAATTAGTAAGGGAACCATTTAAAAAAACAGAATAAATAATTATGGAAGGGAAGAAAAAGGAATAAGATCAACGAAATTATACTTTTTCTCTCTGAAGCCTTCCCAAGAAACCTATTAAACAGTTATGTAAGCTTTTGAAGCATATAGCTATATCACAAGATTATTATCATCTATGAGTTTTACAACAGCTTCTTACTCAATGACTATTTGTTCATAGTTTTCATTGAAGTGAACTCTACATTTTTTCAAGATAAGTTCAACCTTATCCATATCTGCGAGTACTTTTTGCGATAAATCCAATTTCAAGCTAAAATACCCATCGTATTCCAACCCTTTAAACTTTTTAAACAACAATGGAAGTTTCAATTCTCACTCACCCAATGGTAAATGTTTTTTACCGCGTTTATCCACATCTGAAATATATACAACAGATAAGTATGGAATAAAATTTGCCATCTTTCTTAGAAACTGACTTTCTAACACATCCTCTTGCATATGTGCAATATCTAAGGCTAGATACGTTTTATGTTTCTTAATAATTTGTACCATATCAGAAAAATAATATTTTGGTATAATACCAAGATAATTTACTTTTTCAGGATTGATTATACTAAATTTCATCTCTTTATTGTGATGTTTATATGCAGGAAGGTGATTCTTTACAAATCTTCATGAAGCCACATTGAAAAACTCTGGAGCATTCAATGAGACAACTTCTGCCTCTACTTCTCTAGCAAGATCTACCGCTTCATTCATTTCTTTTAAGTTCACTTTTCTAGATGTTTGTACAACAGGTACTGGCATATCATATTTTTCTATAAGTTCTTTTACGTACGTTTGTTGCCATGCATCAAAATTCTTCCACATAGCAAGATCTATACCATCAAATCAGAGTTTTTTTGCCATACTGAATATAAGATCAAGCCCATATCCACTAAGCGTGTCAGTACTTAAAAGAAACTTAGGTTTCTTTATTTTTTCTGTCTTTTTCGTACGTTTTTTTCAAGTACTCTTTGCTGGCATATAATAATATTACAACATAAACTATCACCAGTTTACTCAGAAACAATAAAAATGCAAAAAATATCTCTCTATTCACACATATGACTATACAAGTAGTTATTCTTCTTTATGGTTTGAAATAGACAATGTATTTCATGTCTGCAAAAGTTTTGCATCATACTCCTGCGCCATACGTTCCAAAACACTAGCTACAGCATATCTTGGATCCTGATAGTGTTTATAGTACCATAAATGTGCATCTACCAAGGTAATATGTTTCAAGTCATGCCGATCCTGAAATATCTGTGAATACGTACACAGAAGTAATGTAATTTTTCATGTTTTTATTCACCAAAATGCTTGTGTTTTTTGTTTTTTAGTGCTCTTTCCATGCAACACACAAACGTTGTTTCTTTCCTGTAACTGATCAGACACACTCTGCGTCAAGGACCATACATCGGGAAATACAATGAGCTGCTGTCAGTGAACAACTTCATTTCCCCATGCCAGTTCCTGTAATGAACTGCTTTGTGAAGAAAAGGTCAATAATGGATGTTCTATCTTTTTTTTCTTCTTAGCACGTATAGCTGGACATCTTTTTACAATATCATCAATATCATGCAACCAAAGTCAGAAACTATTTTTATAGGTTGTATACCATTCGTTTACAAACCAATGCAAAATTGATACAGATTGTTCACTCAAAAGTCATGATACTACAACCTGCTCATCTAAACATACTGCTCATGAAATCTGCCATTGTTTTTTATATTGCTCTTTCCATGCAACATTCTCTCATAATACCAAACCATACCCTCCTCATCCCGGCTGTATTAAATCACCAACTGATAACCCATCAGTATCACATTCAAACACTTTATCAGTGCCTGCATATTGCTCGAAGTGATATAAAAACATTTTATTGACAATTAATTGTAAATACGTATAAGGGCGAGTATTTTATATGATTTATATTATACTAATGAAAAAAGAGATAATTACACCAAATTCTTGAACTGAAGCAGTAGAAAATATCAAGATACTAGAACTAAAAAATACTCATATAGCAAGTGAATTGAGATGAATAATGTTACAGGAAATGGATTTTCACTCAGCTTGAGTTCCAGGATTTTCAGACTCGATACTTCGAGAAAGGAGTATAAATATAGAAGACGTGGATGGATCATCCACAATGACAACTACTATATGACAATGGTTATATTACAGATATATAGAAGAAAAGAATGATCAAGAAGAAAATCCAGTTCCAGTAACTGATAATTTTCCTAGCTCAGCTACGATTCCAACTGTATTAACAAATGAATGATCTGACGATGAATCAATTCATGCACTATAATATTTAGTGCACTGTAATCAATTTCTATATAATACTGTCATCTCTTTGAATATATATTATAAGCAATAGACACTATATGCTGAATTTATACTATTTTCAAAAATACTTCCTCTAGAAATTATACACTAAATCCTACTTTTGTATATACATCAGCAATTTTTTTCTCAGATATTTTTTCTACGTGCTTTGCTCCAGCTGCTAAAATATTTTTCACTTGTTCATCACTAATCGTTGCATAAGCTTCTTGTATAGGAGCAAGAAAGTCTGAAATATATGCAGCAAGCTCATGTTTTATAACTTTGTATGATAGTCCACCATCTGTGTATCTTTTCCTTAAGACTATATCTTCTTCCTTATTCAAAAATAATTTGAATATATTGTAGACATTACATGCATCAGGATCTTTAGGATCTTCTATAGCAAACGCTCATGTTGGTATACGTTTTACTTTTTTTAGAATCGTAGCGGTATCGTCAAACATTCCTATATAATTATTATAAGACTTAGACATTTTACGTCCATCAATTCCAGGAACTGTCGCTACTTCTTTTTGAATCATAGATTCAGGCAAGATAAATGTATCGCCAAACATATGATTAAATTTTCCAGCTATATCTCTAGCGTATTCTACGTGCTGCTTTTGATCTTTACCTACTGGCACGAGATGTGCATCATACAGTATAATATCTGCTGCCATCAAAATAGGATAATTGAATGTACCTACAGAAATATCATCTTGTGTTCATTGATCTACAGATGCTTTATATACATGCATGCGTTTCATAAATCACATATTTGTGATACAAGACAAGACCCAATATAACTGAACATGACCAGGAATATCTGACTGATTATAAATATGTACTTTTGATGCATCAAGTCCAGCAGCTAGATACGCCTTTACCACATTGATAGTATTTTTCTTTATAGCTTCCCCATCATGAAATGCTGTAAGCGCATGCTGATTTGGGATAAAGATAAACATATCATACTCACCAGTATTAGCAAACTCTACCATAGGTTTCAATGCTCCAAAATAATTTCACAAATGTAACTGCTCTCCAGTTGGCTTTATTCATGTAAGAACTCTTTTCATAGTATATAATAGATTATAAACAGACATTACTAACAAAAAGTTAGTTTTTTAGTATATACATTATACAACACATACATAGATTGACAATATCTATTGTAGGTATTATGCATAAATATTTGGTTCTTAGTAACTGTATCAATATACTAGTATATATAACAACATCAACTAGTTTTTATAAACAAAACGGTCAAAGCTCTTGATGCAAAAACGATATACTATCTGACTATATAGCATTTTATTTGTTTTTCAGTTCTGGAATACGAGCTTCTTTTTTGTTATTGCTCAAGATACTTCAGCAACACAAGAAGTAGTTGCTGAAGAAACAAGCACCGAACCTACCAATACTGAACCTGCCGAAGCAAAATCTAACGATGCCGAGCCTGCCAAAGCTGAGCCTACCGAAGTAGAGCCTACTGAAGCAGAACCTACCGTAGAAGAACCTACCGTAGAAGAACCTATCGAAGAAGCACCTACCGTAGAAGAACCTACCGTAGAAGAACCTATCGAAGAAGCACCTACCGAAGAAATACCTACTGAAGAAATACCTACCGAAGAAATACCTACTGAAGAAATACCTACTGAAGAAATACCTACTGAAGAAATACCTACTGAAGAAATACCTACTGAAGAAATACCTACTGAAGAAATACCTACTGAAGAA